>Ga0075434_100002728_pt1 | contig 15596 bp, 11 predicted proteins | sample RhiMethybrSRZTD3_FD_75298 | JGI IMG/M metagenome (GOLD analysis project Ga0075434, IMG submission 75298) | Populus rhizosphere microbial communities from Tennessee, USA - Rhizosphere MetaG P. TD hybrid SRZTD3 | ecosystem: Host-associated > Plants > Roots > Rhizosphere > Soil | place: USA... | reverse complement strand
GCAGTACCTGACCATCTACAGCTTCTCGTCTGAGAACTGGGCGCGACCGGCGAGCGAAATTGACGATTTGATGGGATTGATGCGCCGCTTCATCCGCCGAGATTTGGCCGAGCTCAACGACAACGGCGTGCGCATCAGCGTGATCGGTGAGCGCGATCGGGTGGATTTGGAGCTGCTCAGGCTCATTGATGAGGCGGTGGCGCTCACGTCCGACAACGTCGCGCTGAACCTGCAGATTGCCTTCAACTATGGCTCACGGAGCGAGATCGCCCGGGCGGCGCAGCGGCTCGCCGAGCGGGTGCTTGCGGGCGAGATGACGCCCCAGGAGATCACGCCTGAGGCGCTCTCGGCTGCGCTCGACACCCACGGGTTGCCCGATCCTGATCTGCTCATCCGCACCAGCGGGGAACTGCGGTTGTCGAATTTTCTCTTATGGCAGGCAGCCTACACCGAGTTCGTGTTTCTCGATGCGTTCTGGCCCGACTTCGGTCATGAGCTGTTGCAAGGCGCGATCGACGAGTTCCGTCGGCGCAGTCGGCGGTTCGGCGGCGTCACGCGCAATCGACCGTTTGACAGGGCGCAAGATTAGGCGAAAGGCTTGCATGGGCGAGGATGACGAGGCGGAAGAGGGCTCCGGCGCGCCATTGGATGTGCGCGCGCGTCTGGGCAGTGATTTCGCCCTGCGGCTCGCCTCGGGCGTGGCGATGGCTGCGGTTGCCGCCGTGTGCACGCTCGCCGGAACGCTGTCGTTCGCGGTCCTCGTCGTGGTCGTCACGCTGGTGCTCAGCTGGGAGTGGGGACGCCTGGTGCATGGCCGCGAGGCGGATCTCGTCATCGCCGTGCACGTGGGTGCGGCCGGGGTGGCCGCGGTGCTGGCCGCCGTGGGCTTCGTGGGTCTGGGGCTGTTGACGCTGGCCATTGGCGCCATTTTGGCCCTGCTGCTGAGCTTGGGGGCCAACAGCCTATTCTCTGGGTTCGGCGTCATTTATGCGGGGCTTCCCGCGGTCGCCCTCATCTGGCTGCGTTCCGATTCCGACCTCGGACTTACCGCCGTGGCGTTCCTGATCTTGATCGTGGTCGTCTCCGACACGGCAGGTTTCCTGGCGGGGCGGCTGCTCGGCGGGCCAAAGCTGTGGCCTCGCGTGTCACCCAACAAGACATGGGCGGGCGTCATTGGTGCCGTGGCGGCGAGCTCCATCGTCGGCGCGTTGTTCTCCTTGGCCGTTGCGCACGGGTCGGCGATGCGATTGGCAACCGCGGGCGCGCTGCTGTCGATCGTGGCGCAGGTCGGCGATCTCGTTGAGTCGGCGATCAAGCGGCGCTTCGGTGCCAAGGATGCAAGTAGCCTCATCCCCGGTCACGGCGGCGTCATGGATCGTGTTGACGGGCTCGTGACCGCGGCCACGGCGGTAGCGCTTGCAAGTTTTGTCATTGACGTGCATTCACCTGCGCGGGCGCTCTTGCTCGGGTCGTAGCGATTGGGAGAGGAGCGTGGCGACAGCGCGTGCAAAACGAGTGGTCAGCGTGCCGGCCGCAACATCGCGTCCCGGTACCCTGCCCAGACCGCGGCGGATCAGTGTGCTGGGCGCGACCGGATCGGTGGGCAGCAACACCCTTGACCTCGTCGGTCGCACGCCGCAGTTGTTCAAGATCGTGGCGCTGACGGCGCAAAAGAGCGTCGAGGCACTGGCCCAGTGTGCCTCGCGTCACCGCGCCGAACTCGCCGTCATCGCCGACGCAAGCCGATACGGCGCACTGAAGGAGCGGCTCGCGGGAAGCGGCATCGAGGTGGCCGCCGGCGCCAGCGGGCTGATCGAGGCGGCCGAGCGTCCGGCGGATTGCGTGATGGCGGGCATCAGCGGTGCTGCCGGGCTTGGTCCGACCATGGCCGCGGTGCGCCAGGGCCGACGCGTGGCGCTCGCCAACAAGGAGTGCCTGGTGTCGGCGGGCGAGATCTTTATGGAGGCGGTGCACAGGGCCGGAACGGAGCTTTTGCCGGTGGATTCTGAACACTCCGCCGTGTTCCAGGTGCTGGCGACGGCCGAACCGGATGCCATCGAGCGCATTATCCTGACGGGCTCCGGGGGGCCGTTCCGCACCTGGGGCACCGATCGGCTCGCGCGCGCGACCCCAGAGGAGGCTCTGCGCCACCCCAATTGGTCGATGGGGCGCAAGATCACCATCGACTCGGCGACGCTGATGAACAAAGGTCTTGAGCTGATCGAGGCCTATCACCTCTTCCCTGTAGAGGCCGATCAGCTCGACGTGGTGGTCCATCCACAGCAGATCATTCACGCGCTTGTGGCCTATCGGGACGGGTCGATGTTGGCACAGCTGGCGTGCCCCGACATGCGCACCCCCATTGCCGTCAGCCTGGCCTGGCCCATGCGCATGGCCGCACCGACCAAACGCCTCGACCTCGTCGATATTGGCCAATTGAGCTTCGAACGCCCTAACGAGCAGCGCTTCCAGGCGCTGGGCCTGGCCCGTCAGGCCATGCAACGGGGCGGCATGGCCCCGGCGGTGCTTAATGCCGCCAACGAGGTGGCGGTGGAGGCGTTTCTGGGCCAGCGGCTGGGGTTCCTTCAAATCGCCCAACTTGTGGCTGAGACGCTGGAGCTGGCAGAGGCAAAAGGCCTGTTTGGCGAGGCCAATGATCTTGATGGCGTGCTGGCGGCGGATGCCTCGGCGCGCCGTTTGGCGCTGAATGTGCTAAGGAGGGAGCGGCTGCCGCCGGTTCATTAACAACCGGGCGGATATTGTGGCAGGATGCTTTGAGGAGGCTTGCGGGTGATGGGAATATTCGGTCAGGGACTGGGTGGGATCGGCAACGTCCTCTCCGTCCTGCTGCCGTTCTTGTTCGTGCTTACCATTGTGGTGTTCATTCACGAGCTCGGTCACTTCCTGGTGGCGCGTTGGTGCGGAGTGAAGGTCAAGGCCTTCTCGATCGGCTTCGGGCGGGAGATCTTCGGTTTCTACGACCGCTACGGCACACGCTGGCGCTTTGCCTGGATTCCACTTGGCGGCTACGTCAAGTTTCTCGACGACGATAACAGCGCAAGCGTGCCGTCGCGGGCGGCCTTGGAGAAGATGACGCCCGCCGAGCGGGCCGGCGCCTTCCAGAGCCAACCGCTGACGGGCCGCACCGCCATCGTTGCCGCTGGTCCGCTGGCCAATTTCCTGCTGGCAATTGTCATCTTTGCACTGACCTTCACGTTTGTTGGCGTGCAGGTGACGGCGCCCCGCGTCGATGAACTGGTGCCTGACGGCGCAGCCGCGAGTGCAGGATTTAAGCCGGGTGACGTGATCACCAGCATCGATGGACAGGCCATCGAAACGTTTGCCGACATGCAGCGCATCGTCAGCGCCAGCGCCGACCGTGAGCTGACCTTTGAGGTCAACCGAGGTGGCGCATTGCTGAGCCTCAAGGCAACACCGGCGCGGCGCGAGATTTCCGACCGCTTTGGCAACAAGCTGCGCGTGGGCGTCATCGGCATTCGCCGCAATCCCACGCAGGCCGAATGGGAATTCAAGCGCTACGGTCCGGTTGAGTCCATCGCCCTGGGTGTCAAGGAGACGGTGTTTATCATTACGCGCACGCTGTCCTACCTGGGCGACGTCATCGTCGGACTGGAGTCTGCCGATCAGATGCGCGGGCCCATCGGCATCGCCGAGATCTCCGGGCAAGTGGCCAGCGCCGGGCTCGTGCCGCTGCTCAACTTGACGGCGGTGCTGTCGGTGAGCATTGGGCTCATCAATCTCTTCCCGATCCCCTTGCTCGATGGCGGCCACCTTTTGTTCTATCTGATCGAGGCCGTTCGTCGCAGGCCGCTCAGCGAGCGCACCCAGGAGATCGGCTTCCGCATCGGGCTCGCGGTCGTGCTGATGCTGATGATGTTCGCAACCTGGAACGATCTGGGGATCGTTCGGCGGTGGCTCACGGGAATCGGTTAGAAGGCCGCCGGAGGATTTTTACGGGCGCATGCCCGCCCTCGGGCTGCTGCATAGGCCCAACCGCCGTTGCCATGGCGCCGGAGCGCGGTGCGGCGGGGGTGGGAGAGTTATTCACCGCGAGTTTTCAGCGACTTGAGCACGATGATCAAGCAGCTGAGGCTCGCTCCGAGGCGCCAGTGCTGGGCCGGTAATGGGTCAGTGCGGGCACCTGGAGAGGGCAAATTTGGATGAAAGTAAGGCCAACAGTATCACCTCTACGGATTGGCGCCTCGGGGACGTAATATTGCCACTGGCGAGGGGATCGCTGAACGGTTAAAGGTTGGCGAGACGGCCGGTCGGGTCCGGATAGAAAGGGGTGTGTTGTCTGGGCCTTATGGCCGAGGGCGTGGACTGGAGCGTGAAGTGAAGCTTCCACTCGATGCCCACGGGTAGGGAGCGTGAGGGAACGGCGTACCGAAAGGCATACGGGACGAATGCCGAAAAGAGGGATGTGCAAGTCGGGGGGCTGGCACGCAATCCTGGTCGCCACGGCGGCAATCTTGGCCGTGACCACCGTGGAGCCGGTGACTGGTGTTGCGCCAAGCGCTCAGGCACAGAGTGCAAACGCCATCCGCGACATCCGGGTGAGCGGCAACCGGCGGGTGGAACCCGAGACGGTCCGCTCCTACCTCAAGTTCAACGTTGGCGACGCCTACGATCCCGGCAGGATCGATCAATCCATCAAGGCGCTGTTTGCCACCGGCCTGTTTGCGGACGTGCGCATTGAGCGCGATGGCGCCGGCGTGCTCATCACGGTGGTCGAGAACCCCGTGATCAATCAGGTGGCCTTCGAGGGCAATCGCGAGGTCGACAAGGACGCTCTCACCGCCGAGGTTCAGCTCAAGCCACGCTCGGTGTTCACCCGCGCGCGGGCTCAGGCCGATGTGCAGAGAATCCTCGAGGTCTACCGCCGCCAAGGCCGATATGCGGCTTCCGTGGATCCCAAGATCATCGAGCTCGACGACAATCGCATCAACGTGGTGTTCGAAATCAACGAGGGCGATGCCACCAAGGTGAAGGCGATCAACTTCATCGGCAACCGCGCCTTCACCGACACGCAGCTGCGCGACATCATCTCCACCACCCAATCGAGCCTGTTCGACTTCATCAAGGGCACCAACATCTATGACCCCGACAGATTGGCCCTCGATAAAGAGCTCGTGCGGCAGCACTACTTGAAGAACGGCTATGCCGACATCCGGGTGGTATCGGCGGGAGCCGAGCTCGATCGCGATGGCTCGGGGTTCTACATCACCTTCGTCGTCGACGAGGGCGAGCTCTTCAAGTTTGGCACCATCGATGTGGAATCGGTCCTGCCTGGCGTTGACCCCAACGACCTGCGCAAACAGATCCTCACGCTCGCCGGGACGACCTTCAATCAGTCCCTCATGGAAAAGACGGTGGAGCGGCTCACGCTCTCCCTGGCCGAGCAGGGGATTGCCTTTGCCCGCGTTCGGCCGAAGACGGTGCGGGATCCCGGCGGTGGGCGCATCATCAACGTGACGTACGTGGCCGACGAGGGGCCGCGCATCTACATCGAGCGCATCAACATCCTCGGCAACACGCGCACGCGCGACTATGTCATTCGACGCGAGTTCCGGCTGGCTGAGGGCGACGCTTACAACCAGTTCATGGTCGATAAGGCCAAGAAGCGGCTGCAAGCGTTGGGCTTCTTCAAGACGGTGGAAATCAAGCGGCGGCCTGGAACGGCACCCGACCGCGTCATCTTGGAGGTTGAGCTCGTCGAACAGTCGACAGGCGAGCTATCCTTCGGCGCCGGCTACTCGACGAGCGAAGGCGTGATCGGCGACATTTCGATCTCGGAAAAGAACCTGTTGGGCCGCGGCCAATATTTGGCGCTCAAGCTCGCGGGATCCTTTAGCCGGCTGCAGGCGACATTGAGCTTCACCGAGCCGCGCTTCCTCGACCTCAATTTGGCCGCGGGCTTCGACATATTCGCCAAGACCACGTTTGTTTCGAGCTACCAAGCGTATTCGGCGAGCAGCTACGGTGGCTCGTTGCGGCTTGGTTTTCCGATCGCGGAGAACCTCTGGTGGAACAACGCCTACACGCTTTCCTACAACCAGATTTTCGACGTGCAGCCGACCGCGTCGCTGGCGATCAAGTTGGCGGAGGGCGATTATTGGACGTCTGCCTGGGGTACGTCCCTGGCCTATGACCAGCGCAATCATCCCAAGAACCCCACCAGCGGCTACTTCCTCACGGCTGGAACGGAGTTTGCGGGTCTCGGCGGCGATGTCAGATACGTGCGGACAAGCGCGGAAGGACGGTTCTACTATCCAATCACCGACAAGATCACACTGGTGGGGCGTGCGATCGGCGGTCACATCGTGGGCTGGGGTGGCGATGAAGTTCGCCTGCTCGACATGTTCTTCAAAGGCGGTGAGACGGTCCGTGGCTTCTACACGGCAGGGTATGGCCCGCGTGACACGCTGACCGGCAGTGCGCTCGGCGGCGACACCTTTTGGGCAACAACGGCGGAGGTGCGCTTCCCCATGCCGCTTGTGCCGGATGACCTTGGCATGGGGTTTGCCATTTTTGCGGATGCCGGATCGCTGTTTGGGGCGGCGCCAAGCGCCAAGCGGCTCAGCACGCAATGTGGCCAGCCGCTCAACGTCGACCCGACCACGGGGGCGGTGCTCAATCCCGGCATCTGCCTTGCGGATTCGGCGGCCATCCGAGCCTCCGTGGGCGTCGGCATTCTATGGAATTCGCCGCTTGGGCCGTTGCGGCTGGACATTGCCAAGCCGCTGATCAAGGAGCCCTACGACATCGACCAGATCGTGCGTTTCGGCGCTTCCACGCGGTTCTAGCCTCTCTTGCGCCCGCCTGAGGACAGCCGTCGTTGACGATGCTAGGTTGCCGCGCGGGTCAACGCGTACGGCCCTGCAAGTAGGCGCGCGGCGGCGCAAGATGGCATGGCGTGGTGGGCATCATGGAGCATCCCGGCTTCTTCGAGAGGGCGGCACCCCTGCCGCTTGCAGCACTGGCCCAGATGGTTGGCGCTGACCTGGCACCTGGCGCCGATCGAGCAGTGCTCATTCATGACATCAAAGCGCTGGCCGCGGCGGGCGCCGGTCACCTTGCGTTCCTGGACAACCGCAAATATCTGGGTCAGCTCGCTGCGACGCAGGCAACCGCCTGTCTGGTGGCGCCGGCCTTCGCTGCCCGCGTTCCGGCGGGCGTGGCGGCGCTGGTGATGGCGCAACCCTACCGGGGATTTGCGCTTGCGCTGCAGCACTTCTACCCCGAAGCCATGGTGCCGAAGACCGCCATGGCGCGTTTGGGCGAGCCCGCCGTCCATCCGACGGCCCGGTTGGCTGACGAGGTGGCCGTGGAGCCGGGCGCGGTCATCGGCCGGGAGGCCCAGATCGGTTGCCGCACCACGATCGCCGCGGGCGCGGTCATCGGCTATCGGGTCAGCATCGGCAGTGACAGCTACGTGGGACCGGGGGCAAGCATCACCCATGCGCTCATCGGCGACCGGGTGATCCTGCATGCGGGCGTGCGGATCGGCCAGGATGGGTTCGGCTTTGCCATGGGTCCCAGCGGCCACCTCAAGGTGCCTCAGATCGGCCGCGTGATCATCAAGGACGACGTTGAGATCGGCGCCAACAGCTGTGTCGATCGCGGCGCTCTCAACGACACGGTGATCGGTGAGGGCACGAAAATTGATAATTTGGTGCAAATCGGGCACAACGTCGTGATTGGGCGGCATTGCGTCATTGCCGGTCACGTCGGCATCGCAGGCTCTGCCGAACTTGAAGACTTTGTGGTGATGGGCGGTCAGTCCGGCATGGTTGGCCACATCAGGATCGGTCGCGGCGCGCAGATTGGCGGGGCCGCACATCCCAAGGAGGACGTGGCGCCTGGGGCACGCATGGGGGGAACGCCGGCGATCCCGCTGGCGGAGTGGGGACGACAACTCGCGGCGCTCAAACGCTTAACGCAAAGGCAAGTGCGGTCCGGCGAAGGCTAAGCCAGCGTGATAGTGATATGGTGGAACGGCGATTTTCCGAGTTGGGAGCGGACAAGACCATGACAGAGTCTGGATCCTCGAAGAAGCTCGGCACGGCCGACATCAATCGGGTGATGAAACTGCTGCCACATCGCTATCCGTTTCTGCTGGTCGATCGCATCATCGACATGGACCGGGACGAGAGCGCGATTGGCATCAAGAGCGTGTCCATGAACGAGCCCTTCTTCCAGGGGCATTTCCCCAATTTTCCGATCATGCCTGGCGTGCTCATCATCGAAGGGCTGGCGCAAACGGCGGGGGCGCTGTGCGTCTCCAACTTCGACACCACCTATAAGCCCCAGCTCGTTTATTTCATGGGGATTGATCGCGCCAAGTTCCGCAAGCCGGTACTGCCAGGCGATCAGCTGCACTATCATGTAAGGAAAGTGCGCAGCCGCGGGCGTGCTTGGCGGTTTTATGGTGAAGCGAAGGTCAATGGTCAGGTTGTGGCTGAGGCGGAAGTCAGCGCCATGATCCTGGATCCGGATGATGCCAAAATGTGAGGTCCACCCCACGGCGATCGTCGAGGAGGGAGCCCGCCTCGGCGAAGGTGTGCGCATCGGTCCCTTCTGTCACGTCGGCACGGATGTGACGCTGGCCGACGAGGTCGAGCTGGTGAGCCACGCCGTTGTTGCTGGGCGCACCACCGTTGGCGCCAGGACGCGCATCTTTCCCTTTGCGTCGATCGGCCATCAGCCGCAGGACCTCAAATACACAGGTGAACTTTCGACGCTGGAGGTCGGCAGCGACTGCCTCATCCGCGAGGGCGTGACCATGAACCCGGGCACCCGCGGGGGCGGTATGGCCACGGTCGTGGGCAGCAACTGCGCGTTTCTCGCCAATAGCCATGTCGGGCACGACTGCCACGTCGGCGACAACGTCATCTTCTCCAACAACGTCATGTTGGCCGGCCACTGCTCAATCGGAGATTATGCCATCTTGGGCGGCGGCGCGGCGGTCATCCAGTTTGCGCGCATCGGCGCGCATGCATTTCTGGGAGGCATGTCGGGCCTGGAGAACGATCTGATCCCCTACGGCATGGCGCTGGGCAATCGGGCGTACTTGTCTGGGCTCAACATCATCGGCTTGCAGCGGCGCGGCTTCTCGCGCGAGGACATCCATACGCTGCGCCGTGCTTATCGTCTGCTGTTTGCCGACGAGGGTACACTGCTGGAGCGACTCGACGACGTCGAGAAGGAGTTCGACCATCCGATCGTCAAGGAGATCGTTGCCTTCATTCGCCTTGGCGGCAAACGCTCGTTGTGCGTACCGCACGCCGACGCGTAGGTCTGCCGCACGCCGGCTCGCCTTGGCGATGGAGCGTGCGCAGGCTATCGGTTGAATTGAGCCTCGGCCGTGTCCCCTCGCCGCGCTGCCGGCTCATCAAACCCGTCTGGCTTGGTGCAGGGGTCCCTCGGCATGACCACGATCGGCATTTTGGCAGGTGGAGGTCGGCTGCCGCTCATGATCGCCGAGAGTGCGAGCCAGCGCGGCACCGCCGTGCATATCGTCGGCATCGAGGGGGAAGCGGATCCGGCCATTGCTCGCTTCCCGCACACCTGGGTGAGCTGGGGACAGATTGGCCGCATGGTGAGGGCGCTCGCGCAAGAGGGCGGACGCCAGATGGTGATCGCCGGTGCGGCGAGGAGGCCGAACCTCAAGAGGATCCGCCCCGATCGAGGCTTCTTTTGCAACCTGCCCTTCATCGTGCGGCTGCTGGTGGGGGGTGACGATTCCGTACTGACGCGGGTCGTGCGCTTCTTCGAGGGTCAGGGGTTTGAGGTACTGGGTGTCCACGAGGTATCGCCAGACCTGCTGGCAGGCCGCGGGCGCATGGGCGGCGTGGCGCTGAGCGCGCTGAACCGAGCCGACGCCGAGATCGGCTTTGCGGTTCGACGTGCCCTTGCAGCTGTCGACGCCGGGCAGGCCGTCGCCGTAGCGGGCGGAAAGGTGTTGGCCATCGAGGGGGCTGAGGGGACCGACGCCATGCTGCAGCGGGTGGCCGCGCTATCCTTCCGCGGCGGATTAGGATCGCCGGCGGGTGTGCTGACTAAGGGTCCAAAACCGGGCCAAGAGCTGCGCGTCGACATGCCTGCGATCGGGCCCTACACCATCGAACAGGCAGCGGCAGCCGGTTTGGCGGGGGTCGTGGTCGCAAGCGGCACGGTGCTAATCTTGGACCGCGCCGACGCCATTCGCATGGCCGACGTGCATGGCTGCGCCCTCGAAGGGCTGGCTGACCCCAAGCCTCCGGGAGAGCTGGCGGGGGCCCCGCGCCCCATGGGGCGCGTGATTGGGCGCCGGCGACCGAACCGCCGCGACGCCGCTGACATCGCCACCGGGCTCATGGCCGTTGAGCGTCTGGCTCCGTTTGCGACCGGATGCGGCGTGGTGGTGGTGCGCCGTTATGTGAGGGCGATCGAGGCCGCGGAGGGTCCAGCCGCCATGCTCGAGCGTGCCGCGACATTGCGCCGGCAGTGGGGTTTGCGGTGGCGCAAGGCGGGCGCGTTCGTGCGGCGTGCCGAGCTGGGGGAGGATGGCAAGGGGCTCGCAGGGCTGCTATCGCGCGCGGCGGCGCAGGAGCTTGCCGGCGTCGCCCTGACGGGCCCGGCTCACGCCCTGGCTGCCTACGAGGACGCGGGTCGGCTGGCCGATGACCTGGGCCTGTTTCTGGTGTTGTGTGAGGTGGGCGCGAGCGCAAGGGGCAGCCGGTAGGATCGGTCATGATGGCGGATGCCAAACCACCCGTGAGGCAAAGAACCTACTCGGCCCAGGGCCAGGATCTCAGGCTCTTCCTCGTCGCTGGCGAGCCCTCGGGTGACGCGCTCGGCGCCAAGCTGATGGCGGCCATCAACCAGCGCCGCCGCGGTCGCGTGCGGTACGTCGGGGTGGGCGGCGCGCAGATGGCCGAGCAGGGGCTCATCTCGCAATTCCCGCTGGAGGACGTGGCGGTCATGGGGCCGGGGGCGATTTTGGCGCGGCTGCCTAAGCTGCTCGCCCGCGTCTATGGCACCGCGGCCGCGGCGGTATCTGCCGAACCCGACGCGCTCGTCATCATTGACAGCCCCGAGTTCACGCATCCGATCGCCAAGCGCCTGCGTCGCCGCCGTCCCGCGATTCCCATCATCGACTACGTCTCGCCCAGCGTGTGGGCCTGGCGACCCGGTCGCGCTCGCCGGATGCGCGGCTATGTGGACCACGTGCTGGCCCTCCTGCCGTTTGAGCCCGACGCCCACGTGCGGCTCAGCGGACCGCCCTGCACCTATGTCGGGCACCCCCTCATCGAGCGCATGGGCTGGATTGCGGCGCTCGATACGGCCCCGCTGGCCCAGCGCCTTGCACTTCCCGCGGACACGCACCTGGTGGTGGTACTGCCGGGCAGTCGCACCTCCGAGGTTGCTCGCCTGATGCAGCCGTTTGGCGAGGCGCTCGCCAGGTTGCTCGCCGAGGGTTGCAAGTTCGAAGTGGTGATCCCCGTGGTCGAAGCGCAGCGCGGCCCGATCGAGCGCCGCCTGCCGGCGTGGCCGAAAAAACCTCTCCTCGTCACCGGCGAGGAAGACAAGTTCCGCGCCTTCAAGCTGGCGCGTGCCGCCCTGGCGGCGTCGGGGACCGTGACCTTGGAGTTGGCGTTGACCGGCACGCCCATGGTGGTGGCCTACAAGGTCGGGGCCCCAACGGCGGCCATCGTGCGCGGTCTGATCACGGCGCCATCCGTGGTTCTCGCCAACCTGATTCTGGAGGAGAGGGCCGTCCCTGAGTTGCTTCAGGAGACCTGCACGCCCGACAATATTGCAAACGCTCTGGCACCGTTGCTCGAGGAGGGCTCAGCGCGAAGCCGCCAGCTGTCGGCATTGGCCAGGGTGCCGCCGCGCATGCGTCTGGCGCAGGGAACGCCGAGCGAGGCTGCCGCCGACGTTGTGCTCTATTACGCGGAGAAGGGCCGCGGCTGGCCCCACCCGGATCTGATCGGCTGGGGATGACCGGGAGTAAGCGATGCGCGAGCTCGGAACCGTGCGCGCCGCCGCGTTCCTGCCGCTTGGCCCGGCTAACCGCGCTTCTCGACGGGGATGTACGGGCGCTCGGTTGCCCCGATGTAGAGCTGGCGCGGACGGCCGATCTTCTGCTCGGGATCTTCGATCATCTCCTTCCACTGGGCGACCCAGCCCACCGTGCGCGCCACGGCGAACAACACCGTGAACATGGAGAGCGGGAAGCCTATGGCCCGCAGCGTGATTCCGGAATAGAAATCGATATTGGGATAGAGCTTCTTCTCGATGAAGTAGTCGTCCTGCAGGGCGATGCGTTCGAGCTCCATCGCCACCTTCAGGATGTTCTGGTCTTTCACGCCCAGCGAGTCGAGCACCTCGTGGCAGGTCTCCTGCATCACCTTGGCGCGCGGATCGTAATTCTTGTAAACGCGATGGCCAAAGCCCATTAGGCGGAACTCGGAGCTCTTGTCCTTGGCTTTTTTCACATACTCAGGCACGCGGTCGACGGTGCCGATCTCCTCCAGCATCTTGAGCGCGGCTTCGTTGGCGCCGCCGTGCGCGGGCCCCCACAAGCAGGCGATGCCCGCGGCGATGCATGCGAAGGGGTTGGCGCCGGAGGAGCCGGCCAACCTCACGGTCGAGGTCGAGGCATTCTGCTCATGGTCTGCATGCAGAATAAGGATGCGGTCGAGGGCGCGGGCAACGATCGGGTTCACTACGTAGGGCTCGCACGGCACTGCGAAGCACATTTGCAGGAAGTTCGCCGTGTAGTCGAGATCGTTGCGAGGGTAGATGAAGGGCTGACCAATCGAATATTTGTAGGCCATTGCCGCCAGCGTCGGCATTTTGGCGATCATGCGGTGGCTGGCGATGACGCGCTGCATCTCATCATTGATGTCGGTTGAATCGTGATAGAAGGCCGAGAGCGCGCCAACCGAGCCGCACATGACCGCCATCGGGTGCGCATCGCGCCGAAACCCGGTGAAGAACCGCGTCATCTGCTCGTGCACCATGGTGTGGCGGGTGACGATGTTGCGGAAGTTCTCATACTGCGTCTTGGTTGGAAGCTCGCCATTGAGCAGGAGGTAACAGACCTCCAGGAACGTCGATTTCTTCGCCAGTTGCTCGATGGGATAGCCGCGATAGAGCAGCACGCCAACGTCGCCATCGATGTAGGTAATGCGCGAGGAGCAGTTGGCCGTGGACGTGAAGCCTGGATCATAGGTGAAGCAGCCGGTATCGCGGTAAAGCTTGCCGACGTCGATAACGTCGGGGCCAATGCTGCCCGATCGAACCGGCAGATGCGTCTGCTGATTGCTGCCAACGCTGAGGGTTGCGCTCTTGCCGGCGTCCGCTAAATCTTTCGCATTCATGGGGCTCGTCCTTCGATCAGTAGCCACCCGCATTGACCGCGCTGCACACAAACCTGCCTCGCGGTCGTGCTCAGGCTTGTAGGCTTAGCGGCCCACTCTCACTAATATATCTATTGCACTGCGACAAGCTATGCATTGGGCGTAGAAAGCCGCCCTGCATTGCGCGCGCTCTAGGCGCCGTGTCGTGGGGCTAGCGCACCTGATCGCGCAGGCGCTCCAGGGTTTCCTCGCGCCCCAGTACGGCCATCACATCGAAGACCGGCGGCGACACCGTGCCGCCCGTCAGGGCGGCACGCAACGGCTGCGCGATGGTTCCGAGCTTCTGTCCGGACCGTTCGGCATAGGTCCGCACGATGGCCTCCAGCGCAGACGCCTCCCAGTTCGATGCCGCCACCAGCTGGCCCAGCAATTCGGCGAGCCTGGCGCGACCTTCTCCATCAAGGACCTTGGCGGCCCTGTCGTCCATGTTCAGCGGGCGCGCAGCTGTCACGTAGCCGGCGCCGTCGACCAGCTCCTTGAGGGTCTTGGCCCGTCCCTTCAGCGTCGGCAGCGCCTTGGCAAGCTTGGCCCAGCCGACCTCTTCGATCCGGGCGGCGATTTGATGGCCGTGCTCAAGCTCTGGGAGCACGTCCTTGAGGCGCCGGATGAGCTCATCCTCGCTCGCTTGGCGGATGTAGTGGGCATTGACATCGGCGAGCTTGGCAAAATCGAGCCGGGCGGGCGACTTGTTGATGTCGTCAATGTCGAACCAGGCGATTGCCTGCTCGGTCGAGAATATCTCGGCATCGCCGTGGCTCCAGCCGAGCCGAACCAGGTAGTTGCGCAGGCCCGCCGGCAGGAAGCCCATGGCGCGGTAGGCCTCGATGCCGAGGGCACCGTGGCGCTTCGACAGCTTGGCGCCGTCGGGGCCATGGATCAGCGGAACATGGGCGAACACCGGCACGTCCCAGCCCATGGCCTTGTAGAGCTGCACCTGGCGGGCGGCGTTGGTGAGGTGATCGACGCCGCGAATGACGTGCGTCACACCCATGTCGTGATCATCGACCACGACGGCGAAATTGTAGACGGGGGTGCCGTCGCTGCGGACGATGATCATGTCGTCAAGGTCGGCATTCTGCCACACCACGCGGCCTTGCACGCGGTCCTCGATCACCGTCTCGCCGGCAACCGGCGCCTTGAGGCGGATCACGGGCTTGACGTGCGGCGGAGCCTCGGCCGGGTCGCGTTCGCGCCAGCGGCCGTCGTAGAGCCTGGAGCGGCCGGCCTTCCTGGCAGCCTCGCGCATCTGAGCGAGCTCCTCAGGGCTCGCGTAGCAGCGGTAGGCGTGGCCTGCAGCGAGCAGCTCGTTGGCCACTTCGCGGTGGCGCTGGGCGCGCGGAAACTGGTAGATGGGCTCTCCGTCCCAGTCGAGCTCCAGCCACTTGAGCCCGTCGAGGATGGCCTTGATGGCGGCCTCTGTCGATCGCTCCCGATCCGTATCCTCGATGCGCAGCAGGAACTTACCGCTGGTGTGGCGGGCATAGAGCCAGTTGAACAACGCCGTGCGTGCCCCGCCGATGTGCAGGTAGCCCGTGGGCGAGGGAGCAAAGCGGGTAATGACGGGTTTTGGCATGTCGGTCGCTGTGGGGCTGTTGGAGCGAGCTCGGCGGCGGTGTACCACAAAATGCGGCGCCGTGTACCTCGGCTCGCGCGCATAACGGCGCAGCAGTGGAAGGGTGGCGTTTGCCGATCGGACCCTTGCCAGGGCCGAATTTGCGGGGGCGGCGAGGGACGTCGATCGCGCTCCGGCCCGGGTGGATCGGACGCGCCCGGGGGACTTCGTCGGTGTTGGCGACGATGGGGCGCGAGCGATGCGCGACGCCGAGGGCGCCCTCCCTCAGCGGGTGGTTTCTGCTCGCGAAGGGCGCGCCGGCGGCAGCTGGCCTCGGCGCCGAACCCGAGCGCTTGGGCGTGCGAGAGGCAAATCCGGGGCGGTGGTTACGCCGGGTCGGGGCTTGGCGATTTGCCCTCGGTCAGCAATCGCCGCTTGGCTCACCGGGCCGGATTTGGCAGATAGGCGGCAGCAAACGAACCTGCGGATACCCAGCCATGGCAAACGCCGAGACGGCGATCCTGCGCGAGCCCGGCCGCGACTTTATTCGCGACATCATCGAGGCCGACCTCAAGGCGGGGCGATACAAGACGATCATCACGCGCTTTCCG
>Ga0075434_100002727_pt1 | contig 15599 bp, 14 predicted proteins | sample RhiMethybrSRZTD3_FD_75298 | JGI IMG/M metagenome (GOLD analysis project Ga0075434, IMG submission 75298) | Populus rhizosphere microbial communities from Tennessee, USA - Rhizosphere MetaG P. TD hybrid SRZTD3 | ecosystem: Host-associated > Plants > Roots > Rhizosphere > Soil | place: USA... | reverse complement strand
ACTCTCTGTGCAAGTTGATCACTTGGTAGCCAGTCAACGTGGAAACTGACTATCCAGTATCCACTCAACCGTATCCAGTCACTGCGGTGTCTCGACGTCCGACCGGCTGTCCAGGCCGAGGCGCCGGATCTTGAGATAGAGGCCGCGGCGCGTCAGGCCGAGCGATCGCGCGGTCTCGGAGATGTTGCCGCCGGCGCGATCGAGCGCGGCCTGGATGAGATCGCGCTCCACTTCCTCAACCGCCAGCGCGAGGTTCGCGGAGGACCGCACGTGGCGCGCCGAGCCGGACGCCGCGACGCCGACCGGCGTCGCGAGCCGCGTCGTGTGGATCTCCGGCGACAGATGCGCCGGCTCGATCATGCCTCCCGGCGCGCTCAACGCCACCGCGCGCTGGATCTCGTTCTTCAGCTGCCGCACGTTGCCCGGCCACCAGTACTGCGAGAACACGTCGAGCGTGTCCGAGCTCAGATGGACGTCCGGTTTCCCGAGGCGCTCCACCGCCTCGCGCAGGAAGAACGTGCTCAAGTGCGGGATCTCCTCGCGGCGCTCGCGCAGCGGCGGCACGTGGATACGAATGACGCTCAGGCGGTAGTACAGATCCTCGCGGAACTTGCCCTCCGCGACGCGCTGCTCGAGGTCGGCGTTGGTCGCCGCCAGCACGCGGACGTCGACGCGCTGCGGCTTGGTCTCGCCGATCGGCATGATCTCGGACTGCTCGAGGAACCGCAGCAGCTTCGGCTGGACGTCGGGCGGCAGATCGCCGATCTCGTCGAGGAAGAGCGTCCCTCCGGCGGCCGTCCGCACGAGGCCCGGTTGATCGGACACGGCGCCGGTGAACGCGCCGCGGCGATGGCCGAACAACTGGCTGTCGGCGAGATCGCGCCCGGTCGTCGTGCAGTTGTAGGGCAGGAACGTCGCGGCGCTGCGGTGCGAGCCGACGTGAATCGCGCGCGCGACCAGCTCTTTGCCGGTGCCGCTCTCGCCCGTGATCAGCACCGTCAGGTCGTTGCCCTGCAGCCGCTGAATCTGCTCGACGACGCGCGTCATGGCCGCGCTCGCGGAGAGGAATCCCGGGAGGAGCGGCTCGAGCGATCGATCGACCGCGCCTGGGGCCGGCGGCTGCCGATCGCGCGCCTGGCACAGCGCGAACCCCTGCCGCGCGACGGCGGCAATCATGCGCAGACGGCGCATCACGGGATGGCCGATCGGCCGCGGCGAGGCGACCAGGCCGAAGCGCCCGCCGTCGGCGTTGCGCCCAAGGGACTCGACGACGAGCGTGCCGCGCCCGTACGCGAGGCCGCTGGCCGCGGCGCGCGCGAGCGTCCGTGCCGCTTCGTCCTCGCATCCGGCCGCGGCGATCACGTGCACGTCGCCGCCCGGCTCGTGGACGAAGACGACGCTCGCGTCGGCGGCGGCGGCCTCGAGCAGCGCGGACGCCGTCTCGCGGCCGAGGAGCTCGGGCAGCGCCGCCGCGTCGACGAGCCGGCGCACGATCGCATCGTCGGCGTCGGCGGGGGAGATCAAATACTGTCCCGTGCCGACCGTCGTCAGCAGCGCCTGCGCGGCGAGCGTGTCGTCGACGTCGCGCGAGGCGCCGAGCTGCTGGAAGATCGAGAGCGCCTTGTGCAGCTGACGCTCGGCGACCGATCGCGCGCCCGTCTCGGCGACGAGGCGTCCGAGCGCGAGGTGGCTGAGCGCCGACTGGTAGCGCTCGCCGAGCAGATCGAGGAGCGCGGCGCTCTGCGAGAAATCGTGATACGCGTCGGCGCCGTTGCCGGTGCGCGCGTGCAGCAGACCGCGCAGCCGGAGGTATTCGCCCCAGGCTGCCGGCGCGATCTTCGGATCGAGCGCGTCGGCGGCCGCCTGCAGCCGCTGCTCCGCCTCGGCGAGGCGATCGCCGGCGGTGAGCGCTTCGGCGGCGATGAGCGTGGCCTGCAGCGCGTCGAAGGGCGGCGCGCCCGCCTGCAGGATTTCGTCGACGCGCGAGACCGCGTCGTCGAGCGCGCCGCGGCGCAGCGCGAGGCGCGCGCCGAGGACGCGGACCGACCACTCGTACCACTGGCTGGTCTGGCGGCCGTACGCGCCGTACGCGTCGCTCGCGCGCGACAGGAACTCGCTCGCCGTGTCGTAGCTGCCGCGAATGAGGTGAATCTGGGCGAGCGTGTCGAAGACGGCGCCGGTCGTCTCGTGGAACTGAATCGGGCTGCGGACGTCGAGCGCGCGGTGCAGCGCGTGCTCGGCGCGGCCGAGGTCGCCGAGGCGCACGCAGATCTGGCCGAGCGTCGCGAGCGCGACGGCGAGCCCGTGCCCCGAGCCGTGCGCCTCGTGCAGCGACACGCTCCGCTCGGCAAGCGCGAGCGCCTGCTCGTAGCGGTGCTGGAGCATCATCACGTTCGCCTGATTGCCGCAGACGGTCGCGAGGACGTCGTCGGCGTGCACCATCGCGGCGAGCCGCTCGGCCTGCCGCAGCGCGGCCATCGCCTCGTCGTAGCGTCCGAGCTGCGCGAGCGAGATGCTGGAGAGCGAGTGGACGAGCGCGAGGTGGCGGCGGTCGCCCGCGGCGTGCAGCGCGGAGGCGGCCTTCGAGATGTGCTCGCGGACGATCGCGGCGTCGCCCACCTGGCGGTAGCACTGGCCGAGCTCGTAGTGCGCGAGGCCGATGGCGCGCGAGTCGTGCGCCGCTTCGGCCTGCTTCAGCGCGCGGCCGTGCATCGCGATCGCGCGCGACTGATCGCCGCGCGCCGAGGCGAGGCGGCCGTGCAGGCGCCACAGCGTCGACAGGCGGCGCGGCGGCACGCTGTCGCGGAAGGTGTCCGGCGGGCGGCCGAGCGCGTTCGCCGCCTGATCGAGATCGTCCTGCAGCAGCGCCGCCTCGGCGAGCATCGAGCGCAGCGTGAGCTCCTCGTCGCGGTTCAGCGCGGACGATCGCAGCGCGGGCGCGAGCATCTGCGTCGCTTCGGCGCCGCGGCCGCGCTCGAGCGACGCGCCGGCGCGCACCAGCAGCGACTGAATGGAGGAGGACGCCACCTCGGCGAGTATAAGATCGAAAAAACTGAAAAGCGAAAGCCGGAACGTTAAGGTGTGAAGCGGCGGCCCTTGGTCGCCAAACGCGCCTCGAGGCGCGCGGAGCAGTCGCAGCCGCCGCACGCCCACGGCTCGACGCCGCTCTCGTCGCGGCAGCGGCTGCGCGCGTGCGCGTCCTGCACCTTCTCGAGCGTGAAGAACTCCTCCCAGTACGGCCGTTCCTCCGCGAGCGGCGTCGGGCAATAGCAGACTTCCACCCATTGCACGCGGCCGTCGTCGAGCTGACGCGCGTCGGCCATGTTGCGGACGTACTCGCCTTCGGCGACCGAGCCGGCGCCGAGCGTGTTCGCGTCGATCGCGCGCGCCAGCGCGGCACTGCGCCCTGCTCTGACGCGCGCCGTGACGAGATACCGCATACGTTCATTGTACGTCGGTGGCACCCGGCTTGCTGCATCGAGGGGTATCGGAGAAGGAGGCACGTGTGTCACTCAAGACGTTCACCGGTGCAGTCGCCGTGGCGGCGCTTGCGTGGAGCTCGTCTGTTGGCGCGCAGACGCCCTCGGAGGAGCCGCTGACGAAGGCGAAGGCGCTGCTGTCAGGCGTCAGCGCGCCGCCGCAGTCGGAAGCGGCGCGGCTGATCGCGACGCTGAAGCAGGATTTCATCGATTTCGCCGCGGCGTATCTCACGCCGGCGTCGCCCGTCGCCGTCGGAACGACCGGCGTCGCCGGCGCGAGCAGTGCCGAGGCCTCGCGAGCGGACTGGCGCCCGAAATATTTTCAGGTGGAAGCCGATCTCGCGTCGCTGCTCGACACGGCGTCGACGAATCCGTCTTCGTCGGGCATCGCGTTCGATCCGTCGACGCGCGCGACGCTCGAGAACGTGCGCTCGCAGCTGCAGCGTTTCTACGCCGCGACGTTGAGCGCGCCGGGCGCCAATCCGGTGGCGCATACCGGCGCGGCGCAGGCCGCACCGCCCCAGGCGGCGGCCGCGAGCGGGCCGCCGATCGCACCGACCGCGGAAGCGCCGCAGACCGCGCCGCAACCGGCCGCCGGCGCGGCGACGCCGGGCGCGGCGCGGCCGATGCCGCAGGTCGAAGCCGATCTCGGCATGGCGCTGACGCTGCTCGATCGGATGAAGCGGATCCTCGACGAGGCGACGACCGACCCGGGGAAGCTGAAGCTGGATCGCGGCGACGTCGACGAGATCCGCGCGGAGATAAACCAGATCCGGGCGATGCTGCGCGGCCGGCAGTTATCTCGTCCGGATTCACCGATCCAGCGGTAGGGGACGGCCGTCAGGCCGTCCCGCGTGGCCGGCTGAAGGCCCGGCCCTCTAGGAGCAACGCGCTGTGCGAGCGTGCTGCGCGTCTAAACGAGCGCGCCGAGCGCGGAGATCAGCACAGCGTCCGGCGCGAGCGAGCGCAGTTCGGCCGCGATCGCATCGGCCTCGCTCTCCGCCGCAGCGGCGACGACGAGCGGCGGCGCATCGGGGCAGACGATCTGAACCGTGTGCGCCGACAGCGTCGCCGTCATGGTGCCAATCCACGCCGTCAACAACGGTTCTCGATCCTGCTCGCGCGCGGCCTCGCCTGCGCCGGCGGCGGCCGTCGGATCGGCGCACCGCACGCGCTCGGCGCGCAGCCACCCGGCGAAGAGCCACGCCAGCGCCGCGTCGCCGCCCGCGTGCGCGACGCGCACGTCGACACCGCGCCATGCGTCGGACTTCAGCGGCCCGCGCGCGTGCACCAGCGCGCGCCGCAGCGGGGCGAGCCGGCGCCAGTTGATGTCGGCGAGATCGACGCGGTGATGGCGGACGAGCGGCGCGAGCGCCGCGACGCCGCGGCGGGCGTCGCGCCAGCGCCGGCTGTCGTAGACGAGCTGACGCCCGATCGTCAGCATCGCGTCGCTCGGCTGCGCGGCCGACATGTCTTCGGTCCACCAGATGCTCGTCGGGATGTCGCCGCGCACGAAGCGGCGGAGGATCGACAGCAGGGACGGCTCGGGGCACGCCGATCGCACGACGATCAGCTCGACGCCGTAGCGCGCGGTTGCCGGACCAAAGGTCAGGATCCCGACGGCCGACGCCGACGGCGCGCGCGGCGTCTCGCCGTGGCAGTGCTCCAGGACGATCACGCGCGACGGATGGCGCGCGACGACGTCTTCGACCGGCAGGCCGCGAATCAGCGCGGCCGCATCCTCGCCGGAGGCCGCCGAGGGGCTGCGAAAGACGATCAGGTTCGACATGACGGCGCGCGCGACGGGCGTCTCGCCGCGTCCGACCTCGCGCCAGAGCGCCGAGAGGTCGGCGTCGATCGCTTCGGGCGTCGACGCGCGCCAGCTGCGATCCGCTACGGCGCCAGCCATCGCCGTCCTGCCGATGAGATCAGCGCCTCGCCCTGCTCAGGCCCCCACTCGCCGGCCGGATAGGTGACGAGTCCGTCGCGCCCCCGCTCGGCCCAGCGATCGAGGATCGGCATCACCCATTGCCACGCGGCCTCCACGGCGTCCCGGCGCATGAAGAGCGTCGTGTCGCCGGCGATCACGTCGAGCAGCAGCCGCTCGTACGCCTCGGGCGACGAGCCGCCGAACGTGCTCCCGTAGTGAAAGTCCATCTTCACAGGATAGATCTGCACGTGCGGCCCCGGCACCTTCGAGTTGATCCCGAGCGAGAAGCCTTCGTCGGGCTGGATGCGGATCGCGAGGATCGTGGGATCGAGCCGCGCGCCGGGATCCGCGTTGAAGAGGATCGGCGGCACCTCTTTCAGGTGGACGGAGATCTCGCTCGCGCGTTTGGGCAGCCGCTTCCCGGTTCGGAGGAAGAACGGCACGCCGGCCCACCGCCAGTTGTCGATGCAGACGCGCAGCGCGACGTAGGTCTCCGTCACCGACGCCGCCGCGACGCCGCTCTCCTGCGTGTAGCCGGGCGCCGCCTTGCCGAGGATGAAGCCGGGGCCGTACTGCGCGCGCACGACGTTGGCGTCGACCTCGTCGCCCTGGATGGGCCGCAGGGATTTGAGCACCTCGAGGCGCTCGTCGCGGATCACGTCGGCGTCGAGCGAATGCGGCGGCTCCATCGCGACCATCGCGAGCAGCTGCAGGATGTGGTTCTGCACCATGTCGCGCAGCGCGCCCGCCTGCTCGTAGTAGCCGGCGCGCGTGCCGACGCCTTCTTCCTCGGCGACGGTAATCTGCACGTGATCGACGTACTTCTGGTTGAACAGCGGCTCGAAGATGCTGTTCGCGAAGCGCATCACGAGGATGTTCTGGACGGTCTCCTTGCCCAGGTAGTGATCGATGCGGTAGATCGCCCGCTCCTCGAACACCGCGGCGATCGCGTCGTTGATCTCGCGCGCGCTCTGCAAATCGCGGCCGATCGGCTTCTCCACGATGACCCGCGCCACCCTGCCGTCCGGCGGCGGCACGAACCGCGACCGCGCGAGCTGCTTCACCGTCGGCGCGAACAGCGTCGGCGGAATCGCGAGGTAGTAGATGCGATCGCCGTTCAGGCCCCGCTCGTGTTCGACGATGTCGAGCCTCGCGCCGAGCGGGCCGAGCGCCTGCTCGCCGTCCACCTCGGCGGCGACGAAGAAGAGCGCCGCGGCGAACGACTCCCACGCGTGCGCGTCGATCGGCCGGCGCGAGAACTTCTCGACGCCTTCCTTCGCGAACGCGCGGTAGTCGTCGTCGCTCATCGGCTTGCGGCCGACGCCGACGATCGCGATGCGCGGCGGCAGCACGCCGTCGACGTGCAGGTTGTAGAGCGCGGGCAGCAGCTTGCGGCGCGCCAGGTCGCCGCCGCCGCCGAAGATGACGATCGTCACGTCGCTTTCTTGACCGCGTGCCCGCCGAACTGGTTGCGCAGCGCCGCCAGCAGCCGCTCGCCGAACGGATTGTTCTGCCGCGAGCGGAAGCGCGTGAAGAGCGACGCCGTCAGCACCGGCATCGGCACGCTGCGCTCGAGGCCCTCGAGGAGCGTCCACCGCCCCTCGCCGGAGTCTTCGACGTAGCCGGCAATCGACCCGAGGTCGCCGTCCTCGGCGAGCGCGCGCGCGGCGAGCTGCAGCAGCCACGATCGCACGACGCTGCCGTGATCCCACAGCGCCGCGACCCGGGCGAGATCGATCGCGTACGCGCTCTCGTGCATCAGCTCGAAGCCTTCGGCGTACGCCTGCATCAGTCCGTATTCGATCCCGTTGTGGATCATCTTCACGTAGTGGCCGGCGCCGTGATCGCCGACGCGCAGGTAGCCGTCCTGCGGCGCGAGCGTCAGGAAGATCGGCTCGAGCCGCTTGCAGATCTCCGCTTCGCCGCCGACCATCAGGCAATAGCCCTCGGTCAGCCCCCAGATGCCGCCGCTCGTCCCCGCGTCGACGTAATGGATCCGCTTGTCGGCCAGCGTTTTCGCGCGGCGCTGGTCGTCGTGAAAGTTCGTGTTGCCGCCGTCGACGATCGCGTCGCCCGGCGAGAGCAGCGCCGCCAGCGCGGTGACGGTCGATTCGGTCGGATCGCCGGCCGGGACCATCACCCACACATGGCGCGGCGGCGCGAGCGCCTGCACGAGCGCCTCGAGCGATCCGACGCCGCTCGCCTTCGCTGCCGTCGCTTTGGTGACCGCCTCGGCGCTGCGGTCGTAGGCGACGATGTCATGGCCGCCGCGCTCGAGGCGCGTGACCATGTTGAGCCCCATCTTCCCGAGACCGACGAATCCGAGCTGCATGCGGCGTCCGTCAGCGCTTCCTGGGCGCGAGCAGCATCGCGCCGAGCGCGCCCTTCCCGATGCGCTCGGCCTCGGGCGCCGGCAGGTGGACGTGCATGGCGCGCCGGCCCGCCGCGTCGAGGGCCGAGAAATCGCCGATGGCCTGCGCCAACTCCAGCGTGCCGAAGGAGAACGGCTCGCCGGGGATTGGCAGATCGGGCTGCGGCGCGGCGGTAATCAGGAGAAAGACGCCGCTGTCCGGTCCACCCTTGTGGAGCTGGCCGGTCGAGTGCAGATAGCGCGGTCCGTAGCCGAACATCGTCGCCGCCCGCGTCGCGTCGCGAACGGACCGCCGCACCGTGAGCAGCGCCCGCTCGAGCGCCGCGTCTCTCGTCGACACGTACGCGAGCAGCGCGAAGTAGTCGCCCTTGTGGAGCAGCGACAGAAACGAGTCGGAATCGGTCAACGAGCGGCGCGCCGCCGCCGACACCGTGACCGTCGTCCCGTCGCCCAGCGTGCGGTCGGGAGCGGGGATGGGCAGCGCGCCTGAAGACTTGAACTGCGCGAGCAAGGCCTGCGTCGCGTCCTTCGCCTGCTGGACGTTCGGCTGATCGAACGGATCGATGCCGAGGAGCGCGCCGGCGACGGCGGTCGCGATCTCCCAGCGCACGAACTCGGCGCCGAGCGCGAGCGCGCCCGCCATCTCGATGTCGACGATCGGATGATCCGGCGGCACGCGCGACGCGGTCTCCGCGCCCTGCTCGTGGACGCGGACGAACAGGCGATCGCGGCCGTACACCGCGGGATCGCCGATCGGCTCGCCGACGATTGGCACGATGCCGGTGCCGTGCTTGCCCGTGCTCTCGGCGATCAACTGCTCGACCCAGAGGCCGAACGCGTCGAGCGCCGGCGGAACGACGAGCGTCATTTTGTCGACGTGCTCGCGCGCCGCGGCCGCCATCGCGAGGCCGAGACCGACGGCTGCGTTCGTCATCGCGCTCGCGGATCCCGGCTCGGTCGCGGCGAGCATCGCGAGCCCCCATCCGACGATCTCGCCGACGTCCTGCCCCATGAGCGCCGCGGGGACGAGGCCGAAGAACGACAGCGCCGAGTAGCGCCCGCCGATGTCGGCGGGATTGAGGAACACGTCGCGGAAGCGCTCGTCGCGCGCGCGTCGATCCAGCGCCGTCCCGGGATCCGTGATCGCGACGAAGTGATGCGCCCACTGCTGGACGCCGCCATCGACGAGCCGCTGCTTGAAGTGCGCGGCGAGCACGTTCGGCTCGATCGTGCCGCCCGATTTGCTCGCGAGGAGATACAGCGTCGTCGTCGGCGGCGTGTCGACGGCGCGCACGGCCGCGGGATCGGTCGAATCCAGCATGTGCAGGCGCGGCCAGCCGGGCGCAACGCCGACGACCGCGCGCAGCACTTCGGGCGCGAGGCTCGATCCGCCCATGCCGAGCAGGACGACGTCGGTGAAGCCGTCGCCTTTGACTGCGGCGGCGAACGTGCGCAGTCGATCGAGCGAGTCGGCCATCAGCGCGGGAGAGCTCATCCACCCGAGCCGATCGGCGATCGCCTGCTGCACCGCGCGATCGCTGCTCCACACCGAGGCGTCGCGCCGCCAGAGGCCGCCTGCCGCGCGATCGGCCGCCCCCGTCGATCGCTCGAACGCGGCGGCGAGCGGACCGGGCGAGATCTGCAGCGAACGCTGAAGCCGCGCGCGCTTCGCGTCGACCTCGAGGGCCGGCCACCGCGTCTGCAACTCGTGAGCGCTTTCCATCCGGCTAGAATACTGTACGAGTATCACTCGATGGCGCGAGGATTCGAGAGCAAGGACGTCGAGTTCCAGCAGGCCGAAGCGGCGCGCACCGGCGCGCAGCGCGGTCCAGCTCTGACGCCGCAGGAGCGCGACGCGCGCAGCCGGCGCAGGACGATCGAGCTCGCGCTCGCGCGGGCGCGCGCGGATCTCGCCGCTGCGCGCACGCCGGCGCACAAGCAGATGCTCGCCGGCGCGATCGCCGCGCTCGAAGGACAGCTCGGCGCGGAGCCCTGATGAAGAGGTGCCTTCTCTGCGTCCTCGTGACCCTGGCCGCCGGCTGCGGTCCGCACGGCGAGGGCCGCGACGACGCGCGGACCGCGCCGGTATCGCCACCGCGCGCGGCCGCGCCGGACCTTCGATCCGACGCGGCACGCGTGCGGCCGCGCATCGTGTTTCTCGGCGACAGCCTCACCGCAGGCCTCGGGCTCGCGATGGCCGACTCGTACCCGTCGCTCGTGCAGAAGCGGCTCGCCGCAGAAGGCCTGGACTTCGAGGTCGTCAACGCGGGCGTCTCGGGCGATACGTCGGCGGGCGGGTTGGCGCGCCTCGACTGGGCGCTCGACGGCAACGTGCGGATCCTCGTCGTCGCGCTCGGAGGCAACGATGCGCTCCGCGCCCTCCCGCCCGACGAGCTGCAGCGGAACCTGGCCGCGATCATCGAGCGGGCGCAGGCGCGCGGCATCAAGGTGGTCCTCGCCGGCATGGAAGCGCCGCCGAACTTCGGCCGCGATTACATCGTCACCTTCCACAGGGTGTATCCGGCGCTCGCGCAGCGGTACCACGTCGCCTTCGTCCCATTCCTCCTGCAGGGCGTCGCCGGCAGCGACGCGCTGAACCAGCGCGACGGCATCCATCCCACCGCGGCCGGCGCGCGGATCCTCGCCGACAACGTCTGGGCCGCGCTCAAGCCGCTCGTCGAGGGAGAGAAGCGCACGGGGTCATGATCGAGCTGCGCGACGTGTCGAAAACGGTGATGAGCGGGTCCGAGCCGCTCACGATCCTGCATCCGCTCTCGATCCGCATTCCGGAGCGCGAGTTCGTGGCGATCGTCGGGCCGTCGGGGAGCGGCAAGTCCACGCTGCTCGGGCTGATCGCCGGGCTCGACGCGCCGACGTCGGGGGCGGTCCTCATCGACGGGGTCGACATCACCCGGCTCGGCGAGGACGCGCTCGCCCGGCTGCGCGGCGAGAAGATCGGGTTCGTGTTTCAGTTCTTCCACCTGATTCCGTCGCTGACCGCGTACGAGAACGTCGCCGTCCCGATGGAGATCGCGGGCGTCGATCCGGCGCGCGCGCGGGCGCACGCGCTGCTCGAAGAAGTCGGGCTCACGGGCCGATCGCATCACTACCCGTCTCAGCTGTCGGGCGGCGAGCAGCAGCGCGTCGCGCTGGCGCGCGCGCTCGCCAACGATCCGCCGATCGTGCTCGCCGACGAACCCACGGGCAATCTCGACAGCGCGAACGGCCGGCACATCCTCGAGCTGCTGCGCGCGATCCATCAGAAGCGCGGTACCACGATCGTCCTCGTTACGCACGATCGCGAGCTCGCGTCGATGGCCGACGCGCGGCTCGCGCTGCGCGACGGCCACGTCGTCGAGAACACGCTGCAGGAGGACGCCGACGCCGACCGGGCGGCGGTGCGCAAGTGAGGTTCGTCCTCCGCATGGCCGTGCGCGAGACGCGCGCCTCGTGGCAGCGGCTGCTGTTCTTCTTCGTCTGCATCGCCGTCGGCGTCGCGGCCATCGTCACGCTGCGCTCGGTCATCCAGAGCGTCCGCGAGGTGTTCGGCAGCGAGGCGCGGGGGCTCCTCGCCGCCGACGTCCTCGTCACGACGAACCGGGAATGGCCGCCCGAGGCGCGCGCGACGATCGATCGCCGCCTCGCCGAGGCGGGGAGCACCGCCCGCACCGAGACGATCGAGACGCCGACGATGGTGCGGCCCACCGACCGCTCCAAGGCGGTCGCGAAGATGGTGGAGCTGCGCGCGGTGCAGCCGGAGTATCCGCTGTACGGCGCGGTCGTCCTGCAGGGGCCGGATCGCTACTCCTACGCGCTGCTGCGCGATCACGGCGCGCTCGTCCGCCCGGAGCTGCTGACGGCGCTCGGCGTGGAGGTCGGCGACGAGATCACGATCGGCCGCGCGCCGTTCAGGATTCGCGGTCTGATCGCCAGCGAGCCGGGACGGCGCGTCGGCGGCTTCAGCCTCGGCCCCCGCGTGATCATCGATTACGCGGATCTGCCGTCGACCGGCATCATCAGCTTCGGCAGCCGCGCCGATCGGCGGCTCCACGCCAAGGTGCCCGACGATCGGATCGACGAGGTCGTGCGCGTGCTGCGGCTCGATTTCAAGGACGACTTCATCAACACGCGGTCGTATCGATCGACCGAGGATCAGATCGGCCGCGACTTCGAGCGCGCCGAGAACTATCTCAGCCTCGTCGGCCTGATCATCGTCATCCTCGGCGGCATCGCGGTCTCGAGCGTGACGCGCGTCTTCATCCTGCAGAAGATCCGCAGCATCGCGGTTCTGAAGTGCGTCGGCGCGCGCAGCGCGCAGATCATCGCCGTCTACATCCTCCAGGTGATGGCGCTCGGCCTCGCCGGCAGCCTCCTCGGCGTCCTGATGGCGCGCGGGGTGATTGCGGCGATTCCGCTGGCGCTCGGCAGCTCGCCGTCGCTGCTCGCGCAGGCGCACTACGGCGTGACCTGGAGCGCGGCGGTGCAGGGCATCGGCATCGGGGTGCTCGTGTCACTGCTGTTCGCGGTCGTGCCGCTGCTGCAGGTCCGCTTCATCAAACCGTCGCTCCTGCTGCGGGACGAGACGGCGCGGCGTCGGCGCGACTGGCTCACGATCGCGACGATGATCGGCGTGTCGGCGGCGCTGGTGGCCCTCACGGCGTGGCAGGCCGCGTCGCTGCGCGTCGGGATCGTCGTGTGCGCGGGCTTCGCCGGCCTCGCCGTCGTGCTGCACTTCGCCGGCCGCGGGCTCGTCGCGCTCGTCGCGCCGCTCTCGAACTCGCGATCGTTCCCGCTGCGGCACGCGGTGCTCCATCTGTCGCGGCCCGGCAACCAGACGCGCGTCATCCTGCTCGCCGTCGGCCTCGGCGCGTTCTTCATCGTCGGCGTGCGGTCGCTGCAGGCGAGCCTGCTCGGCGAGTTCTCGGTGCAGGTGGACGCGTCGGCGCCCGACATGTTCCTGCTCGACGTCCAGAAGCCGCAGGTGGAGGGCGTCCGGGCGTTCCTCGGCGATCGCGCGCACGGCGCGGGCGAATTCCGGCTGATCCCGGTGATGCGCGCGCGGGTCGTCGGCGTCGCCGGCCGCGAGACGACGCTCGACTCGCCGGAGGCGGTGCGGCAGAGCGGCATGTCGATCGGCCGCGAGTTCACGATCACGTACCGCGATCATCTCGAAGCGAACGAGAAGATCGTCGAGGGAACGTTCGGGCGCACGGCATCCACCGAACCGGAGGTGTCGGTCGAGCGCGACCTCGCCGTCCGCGCGCGGCTGCACGTGGGCGACACGCTGCGCTTCGACATCCTCGGCCGTCAACTGGCGGCGCGCATCACGAGCATCCGCGACGTCGAGTGGCGGGAGTCGCGCAACGGCGGGTTCGTGTTCGTGTTCAGGCCCGGCGTCCTCGACTCGGCGCCGCAGACCTACGTGGCGCCGCTGAAGGGCCCCGCCACGCCGGCCGATCGCGCGCGGTTCCAGCACGATCTGGTCGTGCGCTTCCCGAACGTGTCGGTGATCGACTTCCACGAGATCCTCGAGACGATCCGCGACGTGATGTCGAAGGTGACGCTCGCGATCACGGTCGTCGGCGGACTGGTGCTGTTCAGCGGCGCGCTGATCCTCGTCGGCGCCGTCGCGATGACGAAGTTCCAGCGCGTCTACGAGGCGGCGGTGTTCAAGACCCTCGGCGCGAACACCCGCACGATCGCGCGCATGCTGCTGTTCGAGTACGGCGTGCTCGGCTCGCTCGCCGGCGCGATCGGATCGCTCGGCGCCGTCGTCCTCACCTGGGGCGTCAGTAAGTACGCGCTCGAGATCCCGTGGCGGATCTTCCCCGGCGAGCATGCCGCGGGCATCGTCCTGACGTCGCTGCTCGTCGCGTCGATCGGCGTGCTCTCCAGCCTCGACGTCCTCCGCAACAAGCCGCTCGCGACGCTCCGGGCCGAGTGACGCGGCGCGCCGGGCGCGCCCGGGCCGCTCGCCCGCGGACGCGCAGATCTTCACACTCCGCGGGGACCGCGCATCGTCCTGCGCGCTGGAGTGCTATGATTTGATGTTGCGAGAGACCCCAATGGACCAGCCGACATACAAGGACGCGCTCCTCAAGAAGCGCACCGAGATACTGGGCACCGGCGGCATCAAGCCGCTGCAGGCCTCGATGGAGAACAACACGCGCCAGGGCGACATGGCGGATCAGGCCAGCGGCAACAACGAGGTCCACATTCAGCTGAAGCTGAAACAGACCGACGCGAAGATCCTGCAGGCCATCGAAGAGGCGCTGTGGCGCATCGAGAAGGGGACGTACGGGATCTGCCGCGACTGCGGCGAGCCGATCGCGCCGGCGCGGCTGAACGCGATCCCCTGGACCCGCGTCTGCATCACCTGCAAGGAAAAGCAGAGCGCGTGAGCGATCTCCCCGCGCTGCTGCAGGAGTTCTATCGCGAGAAGCTCGCGATGCTCCTCAGGCACGAGGCCGGCGCGCGCCTCGTCGTCCAGTACGATCAGAACAACACCTACCAGTACATCGTCAACCGCGAAGAGGCGCACCTGTCGTGGGTCGGCAAGGCGATCGCCGAGCTCGGCGGCGCCGTCTCCGGCGATCAGGCGGCGCCGGCGCGCGACGGGAAGGGCGCTGACGCGCCACGCACGGTCTTCGAGGAGGACGCGCGCGACGCGCAGGCGTTCGTCGATCGCTGGCGGCCGCGGATCGACGGCATGGCCAACGCGCGGCACGCCATGATGCTGCGCGTGATCCTCGGCGAGGTGCTCGAGCAGAAGCGCTTCTTCGAGCAGGCGCTTGCCGGCCGCACCGATCTGCTGGGGCGCCGGGCCGACACGCTCGAGCCGTCGCACGGCGAAGTGCTGCCGGCGCGGTGGATCGAGTAACGCGGCCTGATTCACCCGTGAGCGCGTGACGTGGTCAGGTGCGCCGTCGCGCTGGGATCGAACCTCGGCGATCGGCGCGCGCACCTCGACTTCGCCGCCGCGCAGCTGCAGCCGCTCCTTCGCGGCCTTCGCGTATCCCGCTATCACGAGACGATCCCGGTCGGCGCGGCCGAGCCGCAGCCGCTGTTTCTGAACGCGGCGGCCGTCGGCGACACGGCGTTGACGGCGCGTGAGCTGCTCGATGCCGTGCTGGCGATCGAGCAGGCGCGCGGGCGCGAGCGTCCGTACGCGAACGCGCCTCGCAGTCTCGATCTCGATCTGATTCTGTTCGGCGATCGGGTGATCGACGAGCCGGGCCTCATCGTGCCGCACCCGCGGTTCCGCGAGCGGCGCTTCGTGCTCGATCCGCTGGCCGAGATCGCCCCGGAGCTCGTCGATCCCGTCACGGGCAGGACAGTGGCCGAGCTGGCGGCGTTGATGCGCTGACGCGCGGCCGCCGCGCCGGCATCAGGACGTGGCGCGCTACTTGATCTCCGTCCCCTGCGACGCGACGATGCGCCAGCGGCCGTCGCGGCGGACGTAGATGTCGGTGTAGCGCTGCCTGACCGTCACGTCGCGGCCGTCGACGAGGCCGGCCGCCAGGCTCTGCCCCGTCACGATCGCGACATCGCCCAGCAGCCGCACGCGGTCGACGTCGATCTCCGCCTTCGTCATCGGCGGCCGTGGGCCGTCGAACATCGCCAGCACCCCGGCTTTCGTCCAGATCCGGCCTTGGTAGTCGGTGGAGGTCCAGTCGTCGGCCAGCAGGGCGTCGACGAACGCGCGGTCGCCGCGCAGATACGCCGTCGCGAGACGCTGTTGGAGCTCCTTGAACTGGGCGACCGTTTCGTCAGGCGCGCCCGCCTGCACGCCGGCGGCGACGACGAGAGGAGCGATGAA
>Ga0075434_100002724_pt1 | contig 15605 bp, 12 predicted proteins | sample RhiMethybrSRZTD3_FD_75298 | JGI IMG/M metagenome (GOLD analysis project Ga0075434, IMG submission 75298) | Populus rhizosphere microbial communities from Tennessee, USA - Rhizosphere MetaG P. TD hybrid SRZTD3 | ecosystem: Host-associated > Plants > Roots > Rhizosphere > Soil | place: USA... | reverse complement strand
CGCGCCGATGGCCTGGGCTGTCAAGGTTGCGGTGGCCACCGAAAGCGAGAGCGGGAGCATGAAGCATAGCGCGGCGAGGTTCGCGACCACCTGGTGCGCGCCCATCACCGTAGTACCCAGACGGGCGGCGAGGAGGGTCATGGCCGTGAACGACGTCGCCTCGAGCGCGTAGGACAGGCTCATGGGGACGCCGAGCTGGAGGATCTCGCGCAGCATCGGCCAGCGCGGCCACGCCCAATGAATGACGAAGCGGCGATAGAACGGGCTCCGGTGCATGTAGCCGAAACCCAGCACGAAGAGCGCCCAGAACACGATCACCGAGGACAGCGCACCGCCCACGGCGCCCAGCCGGGGCAAGCCGAGGCCGCCGAAGATGAGCAGGGAGCTGAGGCCGATCTTGAGCGCGAGCCCGGCGAGCTGCAGCGCCATCACGACGTGAGGACGCGACACCGCGGTATTGACCGCGTAGATCACCCGGAACATGAGGCCTCCCGGCAGGGCCATCGCGAGCACGTGAAGATAGCGCGCCACGTGCGCTTCGACCTCGGGCGGCGCTTGCAGCCACGGCAGCCAGAGCCGGGCGAACAACAGCGGGAGCACGCCGAGCGCGGACAGGAACAGCGCCATCCATAGCCCTTGCACGTATGTCGCACCGATCGCGACGAGGCGCCGGGCGCCGAAGTGCTGCGCGACGATGGGATTCAGCGCGCTGGTCGCGCCCATGAGCCCGACGAACACCGTCGAATAGACGCTGAGCCCGAGGCCCATCGTGGCCAGGTCCACGGGGGAGGCGCGTCCGCAGAGCACCGTGTCGACCACCGCGAACGCCATCCCGGCGAACTGGCCAACCAGGATCGGCCGCGCTTGACCCACGATGCCGCGAATAATCGACGCGCCTGGCATGGCTCCGCGACTATAGCGTGCTCGATGATCGCGCCGTCGTCGTACGCTACCGCCCGCGGATCGAAGGCCCCGAAGGGCCTCGTGCCGAAGGGAGAGTGATATGCCCGAAGAAGACCAGTTTTGACCGGTGAGCGTTTTGGGCGATCGTGTCGGGCCGCGGGCGCGAGGTGGCTCATCGCCGCCCTCCTTCTCGTGATCCCGGGTGCCAAGCCCGCGCTGGCCGCCGAGATCGAATCGGATCGTCCCGAACTCACCGAGAGCGCGAAGCTTGTGCCGCGCGGGGCGGTGCAGATGGAGTCCGGGGTGGCCTACTCGCGCGAGCGCCGGGCCGGGCGCGCAACGGAGAAAACCTTCGAGGCCGGTGCGGATTTCCGCATCGGAGTGACCCGGAGCGTCGAGCTGAACCTCGGTTGGGATCCGCTGGTCCGGGTGCGAGGCGCCGAGGACGACACTGGCATTGGCGACGTCACCGTTGGAGTGCGGTATCGCTTCGTCGAGGGCTTCGAGGATGTGCCGTGGCCGCCTCACCTCGCGGTGAAAGTCTTCGCCAAGCTGCCGACAGCCGAGGAGCCGCTCGGCACCGGCCGGCCCGATTTCGGCGCGCTCCTTCTGGCCAGCTTCGATCTGCCGTATGAGTTCGAGCTAGAGGTCAACCTGGGCGCCGCGGCGGTCGGCCAGACCCGGCCGAACCGCTATCTCGCCAAGGGCATCGCCACGGCATCGCTTTCACGCGATCTGGCGCCGTCGCTGCTGGGGTTCCTCGAGCTGCTCTTCAACACGCGCGAGGAGCGTGACGGCCGCGAGCAGCTCTCCGTTCAGATCGGTCTCCTCTACCGGCTGACCCGCGAGATCGCCGTCGATGTCGGGCTCCAGACCTCGCTGGTGGGGCAGGCGCCGGACTACGTCGTTCGCACGGGCCTGAGCGTGCTGTGGCGGTAGGTCAGGCCATTCGGCGTCTTAGTTCGAGCGGCGCAGATTCACTGGGAGTCCGGGAAACGGCTCGCCCGTAATCGTGCCCTTCTGCACCCGGAGCTCAGCCAGCGTCGTCCGTTCTTGTAGCGTCAGCTTGAGAAGCTCGCCCTGCACCGACCCAGCGACGTCTCCCGAGTAGTCCGGCCGTCCGCCGACTTCGATGGTGCCCTTCACGGCGGTACCGTTCTGGGTCAGCATCATTGTTATGGGGACAAACTGTCCGCCCGTCCCCGCGCTTCCCGTCCACTCACCGGCCAGCTGGGCAGTCGGCGCGTTCCGCTCGGCGATCTCTGCTCGTTCCAGCGCGCATCCGGCGGCCGCGACACTGAGCAGAACCAGAAACACCATGGTCGGTGCCTTCATGACGGAATCCTCCCGTCGGCGCCCGAGGACGCTGACAACCGCGGAGTCTTAAGTGCTGTGTCTATTCGATGCGTGATCGGACGTGGCCGTAACGCATCGGGCGATCGAGGCCATGAAAAATTTGGGACGTAGTCCTCAGCTGCCGGGCGATGCCTTACTGCCAAGGCCTCGTCGGGACGGACGCTCCGGCTTGGACGGGCACCGGAACGGCTCACCGGCCTGGACCGACGACGCCGCTTCACTGCGACACGTCGCGGCGGCTTGAATCATCATTTTTTGTCAGGAAGACGGGCCGGAGCGCTTGCGTTCTCCGAGCAAGCACTCGCCACACCATGCGAATTTACGGCAGTGAGGGCTACATGGTAGACCTGCCCTACGACGAAGTTGCTCAGAATGACGGAGACGCGGCCATCGGGAGCTCGGCCTACCGCCGTGGCATCGACTTTGACAGAGAGACCGCCGGGACACGGAGAGCCTACCGTGTTGAAATAGATCTGATAAGACACCAGATCCGTTAGTCGACTCCCGTCTGCGTTCGTAGTCGGTGGCATCCAAGAGACAAGCAAAACCCCCTCTCGTCCTGCTGCGCATCCGGCGAGAATGCCGAGCGCAACGAGGACGGCCCCTAAGTGGGCAACGGCTTGCGCAAACTCGTACCTCACGCTGTCCTCAGCGCCTCCCACGCCGCCCGCTGCGTCGCGCGCCACGGCGTGCGCTCCCATCGGTCGCGTTAGCAACTGTCTCCGATGTCGGGCGACGCCCACACTGGGTCTCACCGACCGTTACAAACCACCCCGCGCGCCCGAATCTCGCGTTGAACTCGATCCTCACTTGAGGCCACGCCTTCGCGCTCCAGTGCGTGTGCAGTATCACGCGCGGGACGCAGTTGATGCGTCAGTATCATTCACTGGCTCTCGGCTCGGTCCGCTGATCGCTGACCGCGACCTTGAGAGCCCGGCCTACTCGACCAACGCGGCCGGCTCCTGCATGTAGTCCATGTCTGCTAGACTTCCCCCAACCAGTATTAGTCAGACTACTCGCGCAGAATCGGTCAGAGACGGCACACGGCATCGGGCCGCGGCCGACCATACCCCGAGATGACTGTGCGAATGCGTAAGCCGTCGGAGCCGCATCGCGGCCCGAGGAGGGAATCATGGAGTTCCTTCAGCGTCCCAAGGATGCCTCAGGGCTCCATGGTCCTGAGCAGGCGGAGCAGGCGGAAGGTGTCGCCGGGGCGCACTCCGTTGACGCTCGAACTCAGCATCTCGCGCGAGTTCCCCTGTTCAGCGGGTGCACGGATGACGAGCTTCGTCGGATCGCTCACATCTCCAAGATCGTGGAGCAGCCGGTTGGCACGATCCTGACTGAGACCGGCGCAGCGGGCGACGCCTTCTTCTTCATTATCGATGGCCGGGTGTCAGTGCAAACTCAACTCGGGTCCGCGGGTCCCTTACGGCCGGGTGACTTCTTCGGCGAGATGAGCTTGCTCGATGGAGAACCGCGGTCGGCAACCATCACTGCGACGACCGACGTGCGCTTGCTCATCGTCGAGCAATCGCACTTCTGGCGGTTGCTGGATGAGACGCCCGATCTGGTCAGGCGCATCCTTAGCGTATTGTCACGTCGGGTAAGACGGCTCGAACAGGTCGCGAACTCATTGCTTCTTGGCCTGACCCGGACTTGATCATCTCGATGACTCTTGCCGGCGGCCTGTCCAATTTGCCTGGTGGACGTAGCTGACGATCCCCAATCGCTCTTGATGCGGGCGGACGCGGCGCTGGCTCAAGGTGAAGCAGAAGGGCTGGACGGTGGCGGAGGATCGCTGGCAGCGGCGGATTAGCGCCGGGGCGTAATGCCGACTGGCAACGAATACATGCGCCCGCTGGCGTCAATCATCCTCATCGCTATGCTTGTTGGCGGCTGTGTCGGATCACTTCCGCCGCCAATTTCGCGGCCACCTCAGCAGTGCCACGCCGCAGGCGGTGGCTACGCTCCGTGCGACTTCGGTTACCACGGTTCTGGCGGACCTTGATTTCATCTGTCTGCTAGTGCGACTGCGACGGGCTTCGGCGATCGCCGGCCTGTCCTTATTCGCCTGGGCCGTGCCCGCTAATGGATTCGGCGTTCCATGAAGAGGATTGTTATCACGGGCGCGATGGGGAGCGGGAAATCGACGCTGCTCGCCGAATTGCGCCGGCGCGGCTTCGCCGTGGTTCCGGAGCCCGCGCGCATCGTGCTCGCGGCGCAGCGCGCAACCGGCGGTCACGGCGTCCCGGAGCGGAGCCCACAGCGCTTCTGCGAGCTCATGCTGGAGCGGATGATGTCCGACTACGACGAACATCCGAGCGCCTTCTACGACCGCGGGATACCTGATCTCGTCGGCTACGCACACCTCTTTGGTCTCGAGCCGCCGCGTGTGGACGACCATCGCTACGACGGCCGCGTGTTCGTGCTGCCAGCGTGGCGCGAGATCTACGCGACGGACGACGAACGCAAGATGACCTTCGAGATGGCGGAGGCCTTCGGCGAGGATGTCCGGCGTATCTACGAGGGGCTGGGCTATGAGATCGTGGCGGTCCCGAAGGACACCCCGGCCGCGCGGGCATGCTTCATCGTGGCCTTACGTTGAGGCCCGGCTAATTCAACCGCATCGCCTATCCTGAGAGCTTTGGCTGGCACCGCCTCGAGGTTCTTGACTTGGCTCACGTTGAGGATGGCGGCTTCGCGGCACCCGGCCGCAGCGAACGTTGGTGCCGGACGGGATAGTCATGCTGCGCAAAGTCGCTTATGATCGGCCGGATTTTGACTTTAGCCCTGGGAGGCAAGCGATGCGTCGAGTGGCGTTGACCGTGGGTGTGATGGCGCTTCTGCTGGGGCTCGTGCTCGCCGGGAGCCTCGCGCCCCAGGCGTCCGCAGGGCCGAAGATGGCGATGATCCTTCCCGGCCCTGTCGAGGACGGTGACTTCAACGCGCTCGGTTACAACGCGCTCAAGGACGTCGCGCAGACGCACAAACTCGAAGTGTCCCACTCGGAGAAGGTGGCCGTCGCCGACGCCGAGCGCGTCGCGCGGGAGTACCTCAACTCCGGGTTCACGATCATCTCGTTCCACGGCGGCCAGTTCCTCAGCGCGGCGCAGAAACTGGCGCCGCAGTTTCCCGACGCGAGCTTCATCATCGAGACGCAGATCAAGCAAGTGCCGGCGAATGTCTGGAACATCAACCGGCACTTCTACGAGGGCTTCTATCCCCTGGGCGTGCTGGCCGCGCTCACGACGAAGACGAACAAGATCGCCTACATCGCCGGCATCAAGCTGCCCGACTTCATCGCCTCGCTGAACGCCGTCTACGCCGCGATCAAGGAGACGAATCCGAAGGCCCAGCTCACGTACGCCTTCGTCGGGGACCAGAACGACCCGTTAAAGGCGCGTCAGTCGGCGCAGGCCGCGATCAGTGACGGCGCCGACGTGATCATCTCGCAGCTCAACCTCGGCGTGATCGGCGTGACCGAGGCGGTGAAGGCCTCCGGCAAGCCCGTCGTGGTCACGACGTTTTACACCGACAAGACCCAGAGCGCTCCCACCATCTACGCGACATCACTGCTCCTCGACTTCAACATGACGTACCGCGAGGTCGTCGGCGCGATTCTCAAGGAACAGCGAACCGGCCAGTACGCCATGCGGCCGGGGCACGCGATGTCGCTGGCGCCGATCCGCAACGTGCCGCCGGACGTCGCGAAGAAGGTCGAAGCGGTCTACAAAGACGTCGCGAACGGCAAGCCGGTCACGGAGATCATCGACAAGATCATCGTGCCGTAGCCCCGACCGCATGTCCGCGCCGGCGCGCCTCCGCATGGAGGCGATCGACAAGCGCTTCGGCGCCACGATCGCCCTCGATCACGCGGAGCTTGAGCTCGGCGCGGGCGAGCTGCACGCGCTGCTCGGCGAGAACGGCGCCGGCAAGACGACGCTGATGAACGTCCTCTCCGGCCTCTATCGCGCCGACGGCGGCCGGGTCTGGATCGACGGTCGGCCGGTCGACATCCACGAGCCGCGCGACGCCATCCGCCACCGCATCGGCATGGTCCACCAGCACTTCGAGCTGATCGGCGCTCTATCCGCGCTCGAGAACGTGATCGTCGGCGACGAGGGCGGCGGGCTCCAGCTCCGGCGCGATCGGCAGGCCCGCGCGGTGGCGGAGCTCGCCCGGCGCTTTGGCTTCGAGCTCGACCTGCGCGCGCGCGTCGCCTCGCTGTCCATGGCCGATCGCCAGAAGGTCGAGATCGTGAAAGCGATCTACCGCGGGGTCGACGTGTTGATCCTGGACGAGCCGACCACGGTCCTGACACCCGGGGAAGCCGACGTCCTGCTCGGCACCTTGCGCACGATGGCGGCGCAAGGGCTCTCCGTGGTCTTTATCAGTCACAAAATCGCGGAGGTGCTCGGCCACTCGGACCGCGTGACGGTGATGCGCGCGGGCCGGACGGTCGCCACGGTGAGGACGTCCGCGACCGGCGAGCGCGAGCTGGTCGAGATGATGATCGGCGAGCGGCTGGTCCGGACGGCGGCCCCTCCCCCGCGCGCCGCGGACGACACCGCGCTCTTGCGCGTCGAGGACGTCAACGTCGCGGGCCGTGGCGCGGCGGCCTCGGTCGACGGCGCTCGCTTCTCGGTGGGCCGCGGCGAGGTCGTCGGACTCGCCGGCGTGGACGGCAACGGGCAGCGCGAGCTGGTCGAGGCGATCGTCGGCCTACGCCGCACGTCCGCGGGCCGCATCGAAGTCGGCGGGCGCGACGTCACGTCCGCCGCCGTCGGCGAGCGTCTTGCGCGAGGGCTCACCTACATTCCCGAAGATCGCATGGGCGACGGCGTCATGCCGTCGATGAGCGTGGCCGAGAACCTCGTCGTCGGCCTGCACCGGTTCGTCATGCACGGCGGCTTCGCCTACCGCCCCGCGGCGATCCGGGCGCGCGCTGTGGCGCCGATCGCCGACTACAAGATTCCCGCCGACGCGGCGACACCGGTGGGCGTGCTCTCCGGCGGCAACATTCAGAAGGTGCTCGTGGCGCGCGCCCTCGCCATCGCCGGCCACGGGCCGACCAAGCTCGTCGTCGCGCACAATCCGACGCGCGGGCTCGACGTCCGCACCACCGAGTTCGTGTCCGGCTGCCTGGTCGGCGTCACACGCGCGGGTGGCGGCGTGCTGCTCGTGTCGAGCGACCTCGACGAGCTGATGCAACTCTCCCATCGTCTGCTCGTCATCTTCCGCGGCCGCATCGTGGCCGATATCCGGGCGGGCGAGTTCGACGCGTACCGCATCGGTCGGTTGATGACGGGCGGGTCGATCTGAATGACGGCCCTCGCGCGCCGCCGGCTCGCCGACGCGACGAAGTACGTCGTCGCCGCGGCGGTCGCCACCGTGGCCGGCGCTCTCGTCATCGCCCTCATGGGGGGCAACGTCCTCAGCGCCTATCGGTCGTTTCTCTGGAGCTCGCTCGGCACGGCCGGCGGCTTCGCGCAGACCTTGAACAAGATGTGCCCCCTCCTGCTCGGAGGGCTCGCGGTTGGCATGGCCCGCCGCGCGGGCTACTTCAACATCGGCGTGGACGGCCAGATCTACGCAGGCGCGATCGCGGCCACCGGCGCGGCGCTGGCGCTCGAGCGCGCGACGACGCCCGCGCTCGCCGTGCTGGTCGTCGCCGTCGGAGTGATCGGCGGCGGGCTCTTCGCGGCCATCCCCGGAGCGCTCCGCGCGTGGTGGTCCGTCAACGAGATCTTCGTGACCGTGATGCTCAACTTCGTCGCCGCGTTCCTCACCGAGTACCTCACCACCGGGCCATGGAACGACGTGATGGCCGGCGAGGCGATCACGCGGCTCATTCCCGATGCGGCGACCTTGCCGATGTTGTCCGTGCGCGCCGGCTCGCACGTCGGCATCTTCATCGCGCTGGCGATGGCGGGGGTCGTGTGGCTCCTCATCGAGCGCACCCGGTGGGGCTTCGAGGTCCGTGCGCTCGGGGACAACGCCCGCGCGGCCCGCGTCGCCGGCATTCCGACGGCTCGGATCACGTTCGCGGTGCTCATTGCGAGCGGCGCCCTTGCGGGGTTGGCCGGCGCGATCGAGGTGACGGCGCTCCATCATCGCCTCATCCTCGGCCTGACGCCCGGTTACGGGGTGATGGCGATCCTCATCGCCGTCCTGGGCCAGAGCCAGCCTGCCGGCATCCTCGTCGTGTCGTTCGCGATGGCGGTGCTGCTGGTCGGCTCGGATTCGCTCCAGCGGAGCATCGGCTTACCCGCGAGCGCCGCCCTCGTCTTCCAGGCGCTCATCGTCCTGTCGGTCCTCTTTGTCGACGCCCGCCGGGCGGTGCGCCCGTCGTGACCCTCTTCGTCGATCCCGAGCTCCTGCGATTGATGCTGACGATGGCGGCGCCGCTCGTCCTGGCCGGACTCGGCGAGCTGATCATGGAGCGCAGCGGCCTCCTCAACGTCGGCGTCGAGGGCATGATGGCAGTCGCCGCGGCGTGCGCGTTCCTGACGATGCTGAAGACCGGATCGCTCACCGTCGCCGCGGCAACCGCCGTGGTCGCCGGAATCGCGCTGGCGCTCCTGCTCGCGCTCTACGCGGTCGCGCTGGCGTCGTCCCAGCTCACCGTCGGGCTCTCGATCTTCGTCCTCGGCACCGGCCTCGCGTCCTTGCTCTACCGGGTCGTCATTGGCGTGACGACCGTGACACCCACGACGCGCACCTTGCCCTCGCTTGCGATTCCCGGGCTCGCCGGCCTGCCGTTCTTCGGCACGGTGCTTTTCACGCAGAACGCGCTCGTCTATCTGGCGCTGCTGCTCGTGCCGGCGCTCGCGGGCTTCTTCGTGCTGACGCCGCTCGGCCTGCGCCTGCGCGCGGCCGGCGAGAACCCGCGCGCGCTCGACACGGTCGGCGTCGACGTGCGCGCGCTGCGCTACGGCGCCGCGGCGGCCGGCGGCGCCCTGATCGGCCTGGCCGGCGCCTACCTGCCGCTGGCCGTGACCGGCGCCTACTCGGACGGCATGATCGGCGGGCGCGGCTGGCTGTCCTTGATGGTGGTGATCTTCGGCCGCTGGCAGCCGGGCTGGGCGCTGGTCGGCGCGGTCCTCTTCGCCTACACCGAGGCGCTCCAGTTCAAGCTGGCGCTGGTGACGAAGGCGATCCCGCCGCAGGTCCTGTTGATGCTGCCGTACGTCGTCGCGATCGTCGTGCTCGTGCGCCTCTACCGTGGCGCCGAGCCGCCGCGCGCGCTCGGCCAGCCCTACCGGCGCGAGAGCCGGGTCTGAGTATCCGACGGGCTCAGATCAGGCCCGCGCGATCACCGCGACGGGCCCGCCGCCGGGCGGCCCCTGGTGCTCGGCGCCGCCCGAGACGTACACCATCGGCTCGCCGACGATCGACGCGATCACCGCGCTGACGACTGCACGCGCGTGGCGCGTGTTGTTGATGTCGGAGTCGTTCAGCATCGTGTGGCGGCGGCCGCGCACGAAGCCCGACGGATCGGCCTCGGCCTTGGCGAAGACGTTCACGATGCGCTCGGCGTCGGCCGCCCGCACGCTGCCGGCCACCTCGATGCCGACCGCGCCGAGGGCCTCGCGCACCGCGTCGGCGTCGATCGCGTCACGCATGACGCTGTGGCCGACCACCAGGTCGGTCTCGGAGCCCGCCGCGTTGCCCATCACGATGATCTCGCAGTTCATCAGCTCGATGCCTGCCGATGTCGAGGCCACGCCGGAGGTGAGGTTCCAGTCGGCGCAGATCGCGTCGTCCGTGATCCGGCCCTCGGCAACCTCGCCGAGCGCAAGCGCCACGCCGAGCGCCGATGCGCCGCGCGAGTACCCCATCGATTCGTAGGTATCCGTGGTCACCACGTCCTGGCCGCGGCGGCGCGCCTCGTCGGTGCGCTCCGAGGTCAGCAGTGGGCACTTGATCTGGACGAAGTGCACGTCGCGTACGTCGTCGATCCCCGCATCGACGATCGCCTCCCGGACGATGCGTGCCGTCTCGCGGACCATCGCCATGCGCCCGATCTCCTCGGGACGGAAATCGCGCGTGTGGGCCATCCCGATTGCGAGCCGCTTGGGTCCCGGCCGCCGTCCTTCGCGCTGGCGGCTTCGCGCGAAGATCGTCGCATGGGGCGACAGCACGCCTTCCGTGCCGCCCGACATCACGAAGGCGACGCGGCGCGCGACGTCCTCGCGGCTCACGCCCATCGTCTCGGCCAGCAGCACCTGATACGCGAACGTCGTGTAGCCGCGTGTGTAGTCGTTGACGCAGCCGTTGCCCTCGGTCTTCGCGAGGACCGCGATGACTTCGTCGGGCCGGATCGTGCCGGCGGCGAACAGCGATTTGAGTCCGCTGACATCGTCGGGGGCCTTCATCGGGACGCGGACCACCGCGGTTGTCGGCATGGCGCTCTCCCTAAGCGTTTCGGATCGCGTTCTCGCGAATCGTCCGTAGGACCCTACCACAGGAGTCCGGACGACCCGCGGCGTCAGTCCTTGGCGCCGACCTCACGATCCCGCGTGTTTCGCGATCATGGGTCTGCAGATGGCGGCAGATCACATCGGACGCAACCCTACCAACCAGTCAGGTCGCCCTCGAGGAGCCTCGGGGCGCAACCCGGTGAGCCGTGATACGGTTCCATTTGCCATCACCATGGGGGCGAAGACTTCCGGTGCGCGGCTCGGGCTCATTCTGCTCGGTGGCTTCGCGGCCCGCGTGGCTCCTTCCGGGCGACCATTGTCGCTCTCCCTCAAGAAGGCACGGGCTATCCTGGCGTGTCTGGCACTGTCCCCCGGCGGCGCGCGACCGCGCCAGACGCTAACTGGGCTCCTGTGGCCTGAAGCTGGTGAGGCAGAGGCGCGCAATAACTTCCGGGTGACCCTGTCTTCGCTGCGGACCGCTTTCGCCGCGGCGCAACTCAGGTGTCTGCGCATCGACGGTGACACCGTCCTACTCGACCTCGACATGGTGGACGTGGACACGGTGACTTTGCGGCGGCTTGTCGAAGACGGGAGCCCCGATGCCCTCACCGAAGCGATTCGGGTCTACCGCGGCGACCTGCTCGACGGGCTCGACTTCGACGAAGCGCCGTTCGAAGAGTGGCTCGTGGGTGAGCGTGAGCAACTCCGGATTCTGGCGCTCGGCGCCTGCGAGAAGATGCTCGCCCACCAGCTCCGCGCCGATGCCGACGAAGCCGCCCTCGCCTCCGCCATGCGGCTGCTTTCACTCGATCCTTTGCGCGAGTCGGTTCACGTGACGGTCATGCGCCTGCATGCTAAGCACCGGCGTTTCGGCCCGGCGCTGCGGCAATACAACGCATGTGCTCTGGCTCTTCAGCGCGATCTCGGCGTCGCGCCGGCGCCAGGGACCCGCCAGCTCTACGAGGAAATTCTGCGCTCGGGTACCGCGGGCCACGGTAGCCGGCCGCGTCGTGGTGGGGATGCTCGGAAACCCGAGTTGGGGTGGCCACCGATGGTGCGGGCGCCCCATGTCGGGCGAGTCGAAGAGATGCACAAGCTTCGGGAGGCGCTGAAGGATGCGCTCGGCCGGCGCGGACAATTCGTCGCGGTGATGGGAGAAGCGGGGATCGGCAAAACCCGGCTCGTGAACGAGCTTGCCGGAGAGGCCGAGCGAGCCGAAGCCCAGTTGTGGCTCGGCCGTGCCTACGAGAGCGACCGTATCCTGACCTTCGGTCCCTGGGTCGAGGCGATCCGCACGAGCGGACTCGCTCGGGACGATGCTCTCCTGGGGGATTTCAGCCCGCTCTGGCGCTCCGAGCTCGGACGCCTGGTTCCGGAGCTGGGCGAGCCCTCGCCGAACGAAGCTCGGCATCAAGACAACCCAAGGCGGATCTTCGAGGCGGTGGCCCAGCTCGTGAAGCATACGATCGAGCACCGGCCTCTCGTGCTGATCGTCGAGGACATGCACTGGGCGGACGAGCTCAGCGTGCGTCTTCTGTCCTTCCTCGCTCGCCGCATTGCCGAGTGGCCGGTGCTGATCGTCGCCACGGCGCGGGAAGAAGAGGTCGACACGCGTTCGGCCTTCAGGCGAACGCTCAACGAGCTTCGGACGGTCGGCGTGCTGGTACCCGTAGGCCTGGCCCCGCTAAGCCAGACGCACACTGCGGCACTGGTTCACGAGCTCGTGCAAACCGAGAGCAAGTCGTTCCAGCCAGAGTCGGCCATCCCGAAGATCTGGGCAGTGAGTCGGGGCAATCCGTTCATGATCGTCGAAGCAGTTCAGGCGCTCGGCGACGACGCGACGGCGGCTGTCGCGGGTCCTCTTCCCCTCACGCCGGTTGTCCGCGAGGTCGTGGCCGGCCGACTCGCCCGACTCTCCGAGCAGGGGCGACGGCTGATCTCTATCGCGGCCGTCATCGGCCGGGTGTTCGAGTTCCCAATACTTCAGCGTGCGTCGGAGCTCCGGGAGCTCGAGGCGGCCGAAGGGGTGGATGATTTGATTCGGCGGCGGCTCCTCAATGTCGTCCAGCACGGACTGGAGGTAACCCACGACTGGGTCCGAGAGGTTGCGTACAGTGAGCTGCAGCCTCCCCGCCGTCAGATCCTGCACGCCGCCGTGGCGCGGGCGATAGAGAAGCACTATGCCAAGAACCTCGAGCCCCATTATCCGGCTTTGGCCCGGCACTATTTCGAGGGCGAACTGTGGGACAAGGCCGTCGTCTACCTCCATGCGGCCGGTCGCGCGTCGGCCGCCCGCGTCGGCCACCGCGAGGCGGTCTCTCGCTTCGAGGGAGCGCTTGCGGCACTGCGCCACCTGCCCGAGACGCGCAATACGATCGAGCGTGGTGTCGAGATTCGCCTCGATCTTCGGTACTCAACCTCGGGACTTGGAGATTTCGAGCGGATGATCGCGCATCTGCGCGACGCCGAACCACTCGCTCGCCGGCTCGACGACGAACGTCGCCTGGGCTGGGTGCACGCGTACATGGGCTACTACTTCCGGATGATGCGACCTCCCGATGAAGCTCGACCATTCACCCAGAGCGCCCGCGCCATCGCCGAGAAGACCGGAGATCGCGAGCTCGCGATCGAGGCGGACTATCAACAGGGCATGGCGTGCCTCTACGCGGGCGAGCACGGCGCGGCGCAGGAGCTTCTGCGGCGAGCCATCGCGACGGGGAGCGCCATGGGAAGCGTTGGGCGCTCGCACGTGAGCATCGTCGCCGAGATGGCCGCTCGCGCATACATTGTCTGGTCACTGGCCGAGTGCGGCCTCTTCTGGGAGGGCGCCGAGCTCGGTCGCGAGGCTATCAGGGTCGCCGAGGACTTTGACAGCCCGATCAATGGGGTCATCGCGCGTTACATGCTCGCCAAGGTGTACGAGATCAAGGGAGAGTTCGACCCCGCGATACCCCTGCTCGAGCGTGCGCTGGCCGACGCCCGTGCGTGGGACCTGACCTTGCTGACGACGGCCGTCATGGCCGGCCTCGGCCACGCCTACACGAAGTCAGAGCGCGTCGCCGACGGGGTTGCGATCCTCGAGCAGATCTTGAAACTCGGAGAGGCGTCTTGGATGCGGGCGGCGCAATCGCGAACCTTCGTGACGCTCGGCGAGATTTGCCTCGCCGCCGAACGCCTGGATGAGGCGGCCGCGCTCGCGACTCGCGCGCTGGTGCTGATGCGCGAGTATCGTCAGCGTGGCTGGGAGGCCACCGCGTTACGGCTGCTCGCCGAGATCGCAACCCTGCGCCGACCGCGCGACGTGGCGACAGCGGAGGCTCACTACCGCGCCGCGCTGGCGGTTGCCGAGGCGCTGGGGATGCGCCCGCTGGTGGCCCGCTGCCATCTCGGTCTGGGCTCCTTACGGAAGGATCAGCCAGCAGAAGCGCAAGCCCATCTCGATGTCGCGACGACGTCGTTCCGCGAGATGGGCATGCAGTTCTGGCTCGAACAAGCCAGAGCGTCGAGCCTAGCCGCCCGGTAGTTGCCGGCCTGGCCGGCCTCGTCGCAATCTTTAATGCCCCCGTTAATGTCCCGTTAATTCGGCAGGCGTAGACTCAGCGCTACCTTCGATCTCGCGACGATCCTCGAGCTCGTCACGCGATTCGTCCTGTACGGGCGGAGACTTCTCGGGATTGTTCGCTGCGCTCGATCCATTCCGCTCGTGTTGGGGGGCGCCGATTATGCCAACGCCAGGCCGGATGCTGCTCGCCCTGATCGTGCTCGGAAGTCTCGGCTGTGCCAGCGGTGCGACCGACTCCTCATCGGGACCGCCCACCGACGTATCGGGCGCTTGGAGTGGGACGCTTACCCTCGGCGCGCAGACCGTCATCCGGTGCTGCGGAGGAACCAGTGGCGACGCGCGCGTCGAGTTCGAGCAGGACGGCACGAGAGTCACGGGCTCGCTCGAGGCTCCGGGTATCAGAGGGACGATCGACGCGTGGGTGAAGGGGGCGACGATTGCTGGCTCCTTGAGATATCGGGCCGGGATGAGCGCCGGCGATGCACGCTTCGATGCAACGGTCGACGGGAACGAGATGCTGGCGACCACGCTCGACTCGAAGCTGGTCCTCAGCAGAGTGCGGTGACGAGGCGCTCGTGGGTCGAAATGCTTCTCGCCCTGCTCATCGTTCTCTCCCCCGCACTCCAGGCGACCCCCGCCGCCGCGCGCGTAGCCGTCCTCCTGAGCGCTCGCGTTGAGGAATACGCTGAAGCGGTCCGGGGCTTGAGAGGTGCAATCCCCAACCAGGCCGTGACCGTTTACGACATGGACGGCGACATCGAGCGCGGGCGCAACCAACTGGACGAGATCGACTCGAAGTTGAAGCCGGACCTAATCTTTGCGGTCGGCATCTGGGCGCTTCGGGCCGTCGTCAGTCGGCCACCCTCGGCTCCCGTGGTGTACGCGATGGTCCTCAACCCGCCGAGCGTGATCAGCCCCGCCGCGAGAAACATCACGGGGGCCAGCCTCAACGTGCCCGTCGAACAGCAGATCTGGCTGTTCAAACAGCTCGGCGTCAAGCGTATCGGCGTCGTCTTCAACCAAGCCAGGACCGGCTATCTGGTTCGGCGCGCTCAGGCCGTCGCCCGCGACGACGGCATCGAGCTCGTCACCCGCGAGGTCAACGCCGCGAAGGATGCCATCGGAGCAATCGATTCGTTCCAGGACGGAGTTGACGCGCTCTGGCTCGTTCCCGACGAGACCGTCCTGTCGCAAACCGTGGTCCAGCACATGCTGCTGCTCTCCTACCGTCGGAAGCTCCCGCTGTTGGGCATCTCGGACCGTCACGCGCAGATGGGCGCCCTCTTCGCGATGTCATTCGCGAGCGGAGAAGACATCGGGCGGCAAGCGGGCGAGCTGGCCCAGGCGATACTCGGGGG
>Ga0075434_100002722_pt1 | contig 15616 bp, 13 predicted proteins | sample RhiMethybrSRZTD3_FD_75298 | JGI IMG/M metagenome (GOLD analysis project Ga0075434, IMG submission 75298) | Populus rhizosphere microbial communities from Tennessee, USA - Rhizosphere MetaG P. TD hybrid SRZTD3 | ecosystem: Host-associated > Plants > Roots > Rhizosphere > Soil | place: USA... | reverse complement strand
GTGGGTAATCCTTGTGACGTCACCGGATCCGCAAGTGCAGAGGATTATCGATTCGCTATTCAAGCTTTCATGGACGATCCTAATGTCGATATTATTATGCCATGGTTCGTATTTCAAGACGATCCGTTGGAGGAAACCATCGTGGATGTATTGGCTAATTTCCAAAAGATGCTAAAAAAACCGATACTGGTTGGAACGATGGGTGGCCCATTCACAGAAAAAATATCACGACGTATTGAGGATGCAAATGTGCCGGTATACTTCTCCGTGATAACTTGGGTAACTGCCGCAGCTAGTATTGCTATGTGGTCGCAGATATCCAAAAGACAGCCTTAGTTATACGGACAATTTCTTAACTAGTCTCTATTTTTTCTATATTTTAAAAGAAAAAGTTCTTATATTTTAATAGCCAAGTTTATAGAGAGATGGAAAGCACGCAACAGAGTCAAATTGTAACAATAACACCAAAAGCAGCTGATAAAGTTGCTGAGTTCATGAAGCAAGAAGGTAAGGACAGTCTTCTTCTTAGAGTATACGTTACAGGCGGAGGTTGCTCAGGCCTGTCCTATGGCATGGGTTTTGAAGAAAATCCTGACGAGGATGACCATGTTATAGAGCAGAATGGAGTTAAAGTACTCGTTGACAGTTATAGTCAGCGATACCTAAAGGGAGCAAATATAGATTATATTGATAGCTTGATGGGTTCTGGGTTTAAGATCAACAATCCGAATGTAACAAAAAGCTGCTCCTGTGGTCATTCATTTAGTGCGGAATAAGAAGTATATTCTGTGCAGACCGCCAGAGTTCTACGATCAATTAGAGTCTCTTTCTTTTATCATCCTTCATAAGGGATAAGAGTCAGGGCCAGAGTCCTCTAATTTTTGTTGCTTCAACAACTCTGCCGACAGCCAACAATGTGCTTGCCTTCCTCATATTGACACCATATTTCTCATGAGTGCTGTAAACATCTGAGAAAGCCTTAGTAATGTTTTTGTCAAGCCTTTCGTTCACTTGGTCTTCGCTCCAGTAATCCCTTCTTAGATTTTGCAGCCATTCAAAATAAGATACTGTTACGCCACCGCCGTTCGCAAGTATATCAGGTATCACGAGCGACTCATTTTTATAAAGCACCTCGTCTGCCTCAGGAGTAGTAGGTCCATTCGCAGCTTCTGCTATTATTTTCGCGTTGACTTTTCCTGCGTTCTTCTTGGTGATTTGGTTTTCAAGTGCCGCTGGAATTAGTATAGTGCATTCGATTTCTAGCAAATCCTCATTCGTCACTGCCTTCGCTCCAGAGAAGCCTGCTACAGAGCCTGTTTTCTCCTTGTGCTTGCGCAGAGCTCCAACCTGTAAACCATTTTTATTATAGATTCCTCCCTTCGAGTCCGAGGCGGCAATAATCTTAGCTCCTTGCTCTTCTACAAGTTGGGCCGCAAATTGACCAGCGTTACCAAAGCCCTGAACAGCCACGGTAGCAGTTTTCATATTGATCTTAAGTTTTCTCGCGGCCTCCCTCACCGTAAATGAAAGCCCCCTGCCAGTTGCTTCGTTTCGCCCGAGAGATCCTCCAATTGCTAGAGGTTTGCCTGTGATAATCTCAGGCTGCACAAAATTTCCTTTTAATGCGGAGAATGTATCCATTATCCATGCCATCTCTTTACCGCCCGTATATACATCCGGGGCTGGGATATCCCGATGAGGTCCTATAATATCCGCGATAGAGTATGCGTACCTTCTAGTCATACGCTCGAGTTCGTCCTCGGACATTTCTTTTGGATTGCAAACAATGCCTCCTTTACCACCTCCATATGGAATGTCGGCTATTGCACATTTCCAAGTCATCCACATGGACAAGGCTTTAACTTCGTCAATTGTCACTTGAGGATGGTATCTAATACCGCCTTTGAATGGGCCACGTGCATCATTATGTTGAGATCTATATCCTGTGAAAACCTTAATTTCTCCGTTGTCCATTTTGGTCGGAATCGAAACCGTCAATACGCGTTTTGGATGAGCTAAAATCTGTTGCATACCGCTGTCAAGTTTTATCAATTTAGCCGCTTCGTCCAGTTGCTTTAAGGCAACTTCAAAGGGGTTAATTGCAGCTATGCTACTGGTTGATGGTTCTGACATCAGAATCTCTCAAAAAGCTGATATATTTAAGTGTTGAATAAACTCGGATTCTATCCAAACGAATTTTCGCCATCGTTTTACTTAAAGTTCAGCGATTTACAGTTATTATCAACTTACCTATCACAAGTTTTGCATTCGCTCAGATATCAATGTGCGCAGCTGCTCATCTGTCTTGCCTACGTGATCAATTCCGATAGTATTTGCAATCGCTTCAAGTTTCTTACGCTCGGACACGACCGGTGTTGTAATCTTTGGACCGACATGCGTGGCAGTCCACTCAGTTTCTCTTTTCGTTGTCTGGTCGATCTCTCTTCTGAATAAATCTCTAGCCTTTTCATATTCTCCAGCAGCCTTTCCTAGGGTTCTAGATAATCCTGGCAATCTCTTTGAACCAAATAGCAAAAACAAGCCCATCAGTATTATTATAATCCACTCAGTTCCTCCTATTTGCTTCAGGAATGCGTCTACTGGTATCATCGTATAATCTGGGATCTGGACGACGAGAATTAAACATTTCCAAAACAATAGCAAACCAGTAAATCCAATACAGATAAATTCAGAAGAAGATTTACGAAGCCTAGCATTGTAATGAATACTGGTAATCTCAAACTCATCTATGTCTTACTTGATGGCATAGGTGACCTACCCAATCCTTTGTTAGGAAACTTAACTCCACTAGAAGTCGCCCGCACTCCAAATTTGGATAAGCTTGCTTCGAATGGATGTATGGGTAATGTGATAAGCGTTGGCAAGGGAATTGCTCCACAATCGGATATTGCAGTGTTTAACATGCTTGGATATACCTTCAAGAATGGAGGTTACGTTGGACGAGGAGTAATAGAGTCAATTGGATGCAATATTGATTTCCATGAGGGAGATCTAGCGCTAAGAGGAAATTTTGCAACTGTAACCGAAGATTTGCATCTCGTAGATAGAAGAGCTGGTAGGCAAATAACCAGACAAGAAGCTGAAGCAATTTGTGAAACGCTGCGAGATAGGATCATCTTTACTGACAAGGATGCTTCTGTTTTAATAGAACCCACTGTATCTCATCGTGTTATAATTAGGTTAAGACACACTAGACTGAAATTATCAGAAAATATCACAAATACGGATCCCGCCTATGATAAAATCAATGGAATAGGGATAGCCAAAGCAACAAGCGATGAAATGGTCATGCAAAAATCAATCGCCCAGGACGAAACACAGAACTCAAAATTGGCTGCTACACTAGTAAATGAATTCACTGATCAGGCTATACGATTGTTAAAACATCACCCTATTAATGAAGAACGTATTAAAACAGGTAAGAGCCCAATGAATGCAATTCTGCTGCGTGATCCTGGTAGTAGATTCCCAAAAATCGATCCGATCGGTAAAAAATACAGCGTCAAAGTGGCCTCTCTGGTTGATATGCCTGTCGAAATAGGAATATCAAAAGTCTTAGATATGAAGGCATTTGAAGCTGGAGGAATTAATGATTACGAACAGAAAGCCGCTCTCTCAGCTAGGATTATCGAGGACTTTGATATACTGTATGTTCATATTAAGGGCCCAGACGAATTTGGACACGATGGTGATGCAAAAGGCAAAACAAAAAACGTCGAGGAGATCGACAGCCGTTTCTTTGGCAATCTTCTAAATTCCTTAAAGGTCGATGATACTACTATTGTGATATCAGGGGATCACTCGACCCCATGTATAAATAAAGCTCATTCGGATGATCCTGTTCCTCTATTAATATCGGGCGAGAGGGCGATGAAGGATAACAGTGCCAGATTTACTGAAAGCTACGCATCAAAAGGCAAACTGGGCTTGCTTATGGGTGCAAGTGTACTCGATACTGCAATAAACATGGTACGCAAGTAGGGGTGTTACGTTAACTTCGTATCACGCATTCATATTCCATGTTTGACTAAAACACGGACTTGCCCAACCTATTAGGGCTTATGGTCCTGCTAAATGTCAGTTGGCATTTGAGTCGCTTTCGAACAGATTGATACTAAAAATGAAATTTCATGACATGTTCATATTGCTTGTAGTGCATACGATCGTTTGTGATATTTCATGATAGGAAAATGCGATCGATGTGGAATGAACAACGTAGAAGTAATGTCAATAGCGAGGCCCCGTTCCAACGACAGAGAAAATTTATGCAACCAATGTAGACCTGCTGACGGTACTTATGCATACTAGGCTATTGCTCGTACTCTGTAGGTTGCCGATTACCACAGCAGCAGCCAGTACACATTAGTGAATGTTAGCTATCTGAATGATAGGACCGATAATCTATCGAAATGAAGACCATTGTTTCAACAAAATACATAGCCTGTTCCACATCTGTTCATTCGTTTGCTGCTGTAGGGACAAGAATGACCTCTTTGAGGACATATTTAAATAGACGGTCACTTTGACTTTACTGTCTATATGTCTATTCATACCATGCTGGTTATGAAGTTAATAGTGAGAGGATGCTACCTCCTATGAGGACTAAATTTGGTTTCACGCAGGGGCTGAACGTAGCTAGGTTAGGTCTCGATGAGACCGAGGTTATTACAGCATGCCAAATTGCTGACAGAATGGACTATGATTCGATTTGGGCCATGGATCATTCTAACGTCCCGCAATGGAAGAATGCTATAGTTAATGACGCATGGATCATGCTTTCTGCGATCGGCGCGCTCACTAGGAACGTCGAAGTGGGCACATGCGTTACTGATGCAATAAGGCGACACCCATCTGCAATAGCGCTTTCCACTATTACTCTAGATAGGATAACTAATGGCAGGGCTATCTTAGGCATTGGAGCAGGTGAGGCACAGAATGTAGTGGATTTTGGAATCGAGTTTAGCAAACCGGTATCAAAGTTTAAAGAACAATTAGAAGTAATTTCTAAACTTTTTGAATCTGATGCCGACAACCATGTAAACTATAAAGGCGAATATTATAGGTTAGATAACGCGAGCCTACAAGCGAAGAGTATTCGTACGCCTAGGCCTCCTATATATATAGCAGCAGGAGCACCGAAAACTCTAGAATTGTGCGCAAAATACGGTGACGGTTGGATTCCTATAGGCTATACCCCTGAATTATTTAGACATCATGCAAACTCAATAAAACAATCTGCGAGGAATATCGGAAGGGATCTCTCCGGTTTTCAGTTTGCTAACGATGTAGACATATACTTCACAGACGACGGAGAAGAGGCATGGAATAAGATGAAAAATGCAGTAAAGGTAAGCCTCTATAAACCAGAGTTGTTGAAGGTACATAATATAACCCAGGACTCTGAATTTGATTTCAGGAGGTATTTTACAGAATATGCAATGAACAAACCTGAGCTTATGGATCAGATGAAGAGAGCTGCTCTAAGAATACCCGATAGCGTAGCTAGAACAGCGATAGGTGTTGGTAAACCAGATGATGTAATTGAAATGTTGGAGAGGTTTATTAGAGCTGGCACTAACCATTTCATCATACGATTCTGGGGCGAAGGCTATTTTAAAAATATCGAAATCTTTGGTAATAAGGTGATCCCTTATTTCAGAGATCAAGAAAAAAAATAATTTCAACTTTTATATATAAATATCTAGAGTATTTGAGAGTGTCTGTTTTTGCGGGATATTTTGATTCGTCGTTGTCAGGGCTTGCGCATCAAAACCCATTTTTCTAAGCGTTGAAGCAAATTCAGAAGCAAATCCATGGAATGTGTAGATCTTTTTTGCTTTACTTGCTCTTACCACATTAATGAGTTCCCGATAATCGCAATGATCACTCATGGGCATACAGTAGTCTAAATCCATCATGAACTTGTATCCTCTATTAATGGCCCAACCACTGAAACCTATTGTTACTGCTCCATATGCTCTCTTCAATTCTTTGACAAATGAACTTTTGGCGCTGGTTAGAGGCGCTATCATAACCCATGGCTTACTCTTTCTCAGCAATCCTCTTTTCTCGGCGAGAGAATATTTCATGGTACCCTTTAACGGAATGCCCAACCTCATGTAAAGGCTATTTATCTTGTGGATTGAGTCATATACAAACATAGGCTCCCAGTGCCCAAAGAGAGCGGTCAGAAGTTGAGCTTTACCTACCGGATAGCCCATCAATATAACAGGGACTCCGAGATCGTACATATCCGAGATAATACTATTAGTTTTATGGACAATTTCTTCTATTTGTGGGAACGAATATTCCGGCCGCCCAAAGGTAGATTCCATTATTAGAGTCTGCGCGGACGGGATGAGGGCAGGATCCATAAAAGCTCTCTTTCTGGTAGCGATGTCACCAGTATAGTACAATTCATTTTCTACCAACAATCCTTTAGAGCCTAAGATGTGTCCGCTGTCTACTAGCTCAAATCCCTCACACCGTTCAATTGTGTTCGTCATTTTGTATCCTCTGGCTTTAGCAATTAACGATGTGGGGCTAGATATTAATGTGGTAACGGCGGAGTTACGTTTAGCAGTCTTTTTGTACAAATGATCAGTATGTGCATGAGAAACGAATGCAAAATCACAATTCGTGAGAATCTTCGGGTCAAGTGAAATTCTTTTACCATTGCTATTTACGACTATACCGCATTCTGAAAACACAACATGGAGATTCACGTGGATTGCAACTGTATCCTTAATTTGACTTGTATTTGAATATTGACTATTTCATATAGCGTGATATAGAAACAAAAAGTCAGCCAGCGTTGCTGTTCGCAACAGCTTTTATTTTTTGTTATCAGTTAGTCAAAATTATTGAACCTTACGTTATTCAATTGTATTTTCAAATACCTGACAAGCGGAGCGTGCTACCAGGCTTTTATATACTCATAATAAATCTTAATTTACGAGAGGAGCTTTTGTGATAAACCTTGGCATACTAATTTCCGGCAGAGGAACTAATATGGCTGCAATCCTTTTAGCAATACAGAGACGTATAATTAAAAATGTGAGGCCTTCTATTGTCGTGTCTAATAAATTGGACGCCCCCGGACTAAGAATTGCTTCTGAAAAATTCAATGTTCCTGCCAAAGCGATATTAAGCAATGGCTCGAAGGGATGGCAATACGATCGACAAATAGCTTCAATTTTAAATGAGTATGGTGTGACAGGAAGGCATGGTCTGATCTGTCTAGCAGGGTTCATGCGTATTGCAAGTCCAGAGTTTGTGAGGGAATACAAAATGCGAATAATGAATATACATCCTTCGCTTCTTCCAACTTTTCCTGGGCTTCATGCACAAAAACAGGCGATTGAATATGGCGTAAAGGTGACAGGATGTACTGTTCACTTCGTAGATGAGGGCGTGGATACTGGTCCCATAATAGCTCAAAAAGCTGTTCCTGTATATGACTCAGATACAGAACATACCCTCTCATCGAGGATTTTAAAACAAGAACATAAGTTGTACACGAAAAGCGTAAAGCTATTTGCAGATGGTAAACTCTTGGTAAAGGGGCATAAGGTTTTCATTCGATCATGATAAGAATATAGTCAAACTTCGAAGTAAATTTTTGCTAGTCAAATTCTAGGGTAGCCTGAGAATCAAGGTAATTGAAGACGCCAGTTCAAGAACGCGACCGCCGAAAGGTCAATGTCCTATCAATATGGATAGATAGTTGAGTCGCATAAATATGCATGTCCTTATTAAATAGAATATGAGAGAAAAATCTTAGGTTAAGGCCGCTAAATTTTTATTCTTATGGAGAGAAGAAAAGCAGATGGCTAATGACGCATATAGAAATTGTAAAAGATTTAGCGGGTGTTTGTGAAGGGTTTCTGAAACATATTTCGATTCAAATGACCTATTAGGATTTGCTGTTACACACCTATAGACTAAATCGGGCCATGGAGGTAGTCGGGAATATCAAAAACATATACTCAAAAAAACAAAGTGCGTATAGAAATACTCAAGAAACGCAACGCGTTGTCGATGTGTGAAATTTTCAAGAGAAGCGTGGTCATCCAGAAGCGTGTTATAAATTCCTCGCAATACAAATCTGCTAGCACGATAGGAGTCTATTTTCCTATCGGATCTGAAGTTAGGACCGAACACATTATTAGGACAGCGCTGAATAATCAAAAGCTCGTTTTTCTTCCGAAAACAGGATCTGATAAAATCACTTTTTTCCGGATTTTCCAAGCGGATTTTACTGAAAACAACTTGGTACAAGGCAGGTTCGGAATTTTAGAACCGCCAGGCTCCTCATATGATGTCCACGAAGACATCGATTTGCTAATTGTACCGGGCGTCGGTTTTGATACATATGGCTATAGGATTGGCTATGGAAAAGGATATTATGATAGGTTCATCAAGGAAAACAGTTTTCATTACTCGATAGGGCTAGGATTTCAGTTTCAAGTATTAGATAGTAGGCTCCCTCATTCTGACCTTGATCAAAGGCTCGATGCTATTGCTACAGAAAGAAACATGCTTGTTTGTCAACATTAGAATACCTGTTTGCTATGTCTTTCCTATAATGATAATCGTTTCTTCCCCAACTGATTCTTCGGACTGCCGAGTACGCATTATCTATAGCATTTCTAACTGTATAACCCAGAGCAGTAACCCCCAGGACCCTACCACCACCAGTTACTATTAGGTTGTTCGTGTCTATCTGAGTGCCTGAATGAAAAATCTTAACGTCATTGCCAAAATTATAATTAAGACCATTAATCGGATGGCCTTGCTCATATGTTTCTGGATAGCCTTTGGAAGCCATAACAACACAAACGGCGAACTTGTTCTTCCACTCAATTGGGGATACCGAATCTAATTTTTCATGGCTAGCGGAGTCTATATATTCAAAAAGATCAGATTCCATTCTCATCAAAATAGATTGACACTCTGGATCGCCCATTCTAACGTTAAATTCCAAAGCATAGGGTTTCTTTGTATTTTGCTCGACCATTATTCCTGCGTATAAAAAGCCTTTGAAGGGATTTGCCTTTTTTCTCATGCCTTCAATTACTGGAAGCATTATGCGAGACATGATGCTATCATAAAGTTCTTGATCCATAAGCGGCGTAGGTGAGTAGCTACCCATCCCTCCGGTATTCGGACCTTTGTCACCATCGAATATACGCTTATGATCTTGACTAGAAGATAGAGGAATAATGGTTTTACCATCGCAAATTACTATAAATGAGCATTCTTCCCCTGATATTTTCTCTTCTATCAAAATCCGGTCGCCGGCAACGCCGTATTGTTTTTTCAGCAAAATGCCGTCTATTGCATCAATGGCTTGGGCATGATCATTGCATACTACCACGCCTTTTCCAGAGGCTAGGCCATCAGCTTTTACTACGAGATCACATTTTTCTCTTGCAACATAATCCTTAGCTTTTTCTGCATCAGAGAACGTTTTAAATCGAGGAGTAGGAATAGCATTTTCATACATAAATTTTTTTGCAAATATTTTACTCGATTCAAGAAGCGAAGCCTGTTTTGTTGGTCCGAAAATCCCGAGCTCGTCTTCTAAAAATGAGTCAACTATGCCGTTGGCCAATGGACACTCAGGACCGACTATTGTAAAACAGTCGTTTTGTTGAGCAAATGCTTTTAATCTATTAATCTCAAGAGCTTGGATTTTCACATTTTGGCAAGTTCCAGCATTGCCGGGCGCGAAATATATCCTTTTGATATCCTTGCTTTGTGATAATTTCCATCCTAATGCATGTTCCCTGCCACCGGAGCCCACTATCAAGAGGTTTATCAAATAATAGAATGGACTACGCTGAAGCATAAGAATATTATCTTTGGGTCATGGAAAAATAAATAATTAGATATCATTCTTCTAGTCTGCTTTTATGTGATATAATTGATGCAATGGTATGGAAACACAGCATGCGGAACGTCCGAAAAGAGGACTGGGTTCAGCAAACGAAGAAACAAGACTGCGAGTTGCAAGAAAAGGCGGTATTTCACCCCACCACGTGAGAGGACTTGCTGCTGCTAACCCAGAAACTCGATCCAGGGTGGCCAAAGCTGGTGGTGATGCAAGAGCTCAAGATAAAGATGGCCTTAGAGAAGCAGGCAGAAAAGGTGGCGAAACAGTAAAAGCAGAATACGGAGTGCAATTTTATCAGTCAATAGGCGAAAAGGGCGGCGAAACAGTAAAAGGAAAATATGGTATTGATTTTTATCGCGAGATCGGAGAAAAGGGAGGAGGCATAGTAAAAGAGCGATACGGTAGTAAATTCTACAGTGAGATTGGAAAGCGTGGCGGCGAAACAGTAAAACAAGAACGTGGACCAGAATTTTATAGTCTTATCGGCAGAAAAGGAGGAGAAGCCAAGACAGATGAGACCACCGATTCAGACAGTGCATCGGCTTAGTAGGTTCGCTGTGTTGTCAAGTAACACTACCTTTAAAAACCCGTTGTATTCAGCGTCGTTGAAATCCGTGCGTACAAATTTATTGCGTTGCTTTGCCTGCTCGATGCTTTTAATATGATAACATATTCCATCATTAGACATTGTTTTATAGTAATAATGCTTGCAGGAACAGAACTGCAATTCCAGATCAGCCCAATGTTCGTCGTCCTTTCCCACGACGGTCCAAATTTCCCTACCACTAGGTGAGAAAACATGAAGCTTTACTGAACCTAGGTTTACAGCCTCTTCTATTCTAACAGCAAGGCCGTTATTCATATGTAGGTATTGGTGTTTGAGCATTTGTTTATTTAAACGTGATCCGTAAGGAAAAGGAGAATAACATATTGGCTCGACCACGCAAAGTGGTATCGGTGCTGACATTGCGTAGTAGTGAGATTTATTTCATTGTAAGTCTAATCCATTATGTGTCCAAAATTAGCACCTTGCACCCGTATCCTGCGCTGGTGGTAGATGGCAAATGGAATGCTAAGAAGCACAAGTGTATCGCTATATCTGATTTGCATATTGGATTTGAATCTGATCTCTACTCCAAAGGAATTAACCTGAATTTGGATCTTATCGTAGATGAAATGGCCAAAGATATAATCAATCTCACTAAGACACAGAAAGCAGATAGTATTATTATACTGGGAGACTTAAAAAACACTATCGGATCTATAAGCAAGGAAGAATGGGAAAAGGTTCCACGATTTCTTAAGTTAGTATCTGAATTCGCAGATGTATATATGATTCCTGGTAATCATGATAGCAATATCAGGTTTTTAGCGCCAAATAATATTACTATGATTAGTACGTCTGGCTTAGTTCTGGATGACAACTTGTTTATCCATGGACACTCAATGCCATTTTCAAGTGGATCTGATATAAAGCGAATAATTATGGGGCATATTCATCCTGTGTTTATAAAAAGGGGAAGTACCATTAACGGACAGCGAGTTTGGATTTATCTCAAAGTCAGAACGGAAGCAATTTGGCCCAAGACTAATGGCATATTAGATATTATAATTGTTCCATCCTTTAACAAGCATCTCTTTGCAATGACCGAGCGCGGCTACAGAAAAACAATTTCTCCATTGATTAGTAGAGTATTCAAGTATAATGCTATCGAATGTGCGATGGTAGTAACACTTGATGGTTCAATAATTGGCGACACAGAAACGCTGCGTAGCATCATTTTTAAAAATTAACCTAACTCGAAGTTAACACACTCCTGTTTGGATGTGTTGTTGTTGTTGTTGTTGCAATGCATTATAGACTCAAATAGGGTCTCAAAGGACTCACGCTAGGAGTGTGGTTCTTGAGCCACGCAAGGGTCTTTATGAAGGAAGAGGCTGCTTCTATAGTTGTTAGGACGGGTACGCCTGTTTCTACTGCTTTCCTTCTTATGAGATATTCGTCATACAGCATGCCTACATATTTCTCAATCGTGGACGTAGATGGTATATTAATAATGAAGTCGATTTTATGTTCGAGCAACAAATCTGATATATTCGGTTTACGGTTCGGTTCGCTAATTTTGTAAACTTGTTCTATCTTGTTAGAAGTATTCTTCTCAATAAATTCTGCAGTATGCTCGGTAGCGATTATATTGTATCCAAAAGATGAGATCTGTGAAATTATTGGGAGTAATCTTTCCTTGTTCCCTTGACCGCCAATTGTAACTAATGCCGTGCCGGCCAAAGGAAGTGAGTACCCAGCAGCAATATAGGCTTTAGAAAGAGCGTCATAAAAACTGCTTCCAAAACATGCTACTTCTCCTGTTGATTGCATTTCTACACTAAGTAATATATCTGCGCCCTCAAGTTGCATGAATGAAAACTGCGGGACCTTGATTCCGAATTCTGTTGTGCCTTTCAGCCAGAAATCCCTTGAACCTTGTGGTAACACTTTATCCAACATTGCCCTCGCAGATAGGTTTATCAAATTTATTCCTATAAACTTTGAAACAAAAGGCATAGATCTTGATGCCCTAATGTTGGCTTCTATAATCGATACTTCCTCATCCTTAACCAAGTACTGTATATTGAAGGGTCCCCTAATTTTCAGCGCCTTACCAATTGTGATCGAATATTCTAGAATAGTTTCAATAGTTTTTCTATTTAATCTCCATGGTGGAATGCACATAATCGCATCGCCAGAGTGGATGCCAGCATTATCAATATGTTCAATGATAGAACCAATTATCACTTCTTTTTCTGATGCTACGCCGTCCACTTCAACTTCTGCTGCATCCTGTAGAAACTTACTTATCACAACAGGATGTTCGGGATTAATACTAGTTGCATCAGTCAGGTATTGTTCCATCTGATGCTCTCCCCAAACGACCTTCATTGCTGCCCCACTAAGCACATAGGATGGCCGAACTAGTACAGGATATCGTACAAGCGCGGCGAATTGTTTTGCTTCTGACAAGGTGGTGAATATCCTCCATGGCGGCTGTTTTATTCCCAATATATCCATCAATCGTCCAAATTTAGCTCTGTCTTCAGCAGAGTCTATTGCATCGCTGCTCGTGCCGATGATTTTAACGCCAGCCTTAGCAAGTTTTGGAGTCAGGTTGTTGGCGGTTTGTCCTCCCACACATGTCACTATTCCACTTGGCTGCTCTTTCTGATATATATCCAATACCCTTTCAAAAGTTAGTTCTTCGAAGTACAGTCTTTCCGGGATATCGTAGTCAGTGGAAACTGTTTCTGGATTGCAGTTGATTATTGAGACCTCTCTTACGCCATTTTCCTTCAGCCCCCACACCATGTTCACAGTTCCCCAGTCAAATTCAACACTGCTTCCAATTCTATACGGGCCAGCGCCTAGGACTAGAGCACTATTTTTATCGCTACGCTCAAACACAATATCGTCGGTCTGTCCTCCATAGGTCATGTACAAATAGTTTGTTTTTGCAGGCCACTCAGCAGCCAATGTATCAATTTGCTTAATCGAGGGTTTGATGCCGAGCCTTTCCCTCAGTCTTCTTATTTTTAATTCCTCTACGTCTAGACATCTTCCGATCTGTCTGTCAGAAAATCCAATTCTTTTTGCTTCCCTAATTACATTCTCTTCAAAGTCTGACTTTTGCAGCTTATGTTCCATGTCGACAATATTTTTTATTCTTGAGACAAACCAAGGATCGATCGCCGACAGTTTACTTACCGCTGCAATACTCATTCCTGCCTTTATTGCATTAATCACAGTGAAGAGTATCTCATCAGTTGGCTGTAGTAATGCCTGTTCTATGGCTTCTATGTCTTCAGACCTTGCGCGAGTATTGATATCTCCATTCGCTAGTAAACCGTCTTTACCGATTTCGCACATCCTTATTGCCTTTTGGATAACCTCTTCAAAGCTTGTTCCTATTGCCATTACTTCACCAACCGACTTCATAGCGCTACCGAGCTTGCGCTTGACTAATTCAAATTTTTGGAAATCCCATCTAGGCATCTTTAGAACTATGTAATCCAAGGATGGTTCAAAATAAGCGCTGGTGACTTTTGTGATTCTATTAATCAATTCAGGAAGCGAGTATCCTAGTCCTATCTTTGCCGCCATATATGCCAAAGGATAACCCGTGGCCTTGCTAGCAAGTGCAGAAGATCTTGAAAGTCTCGCATTGATCTCAATCGCACAATATTCTTCAGAACTAGGATTCAAGCCAAACTGAATATTACACTCTCCCACAATACCACAATAATCAGCTGCGCGTATCGCGGCTGAACGGAGCATGTGATACTCAAAATTATTCAATGTCTGTGAGGGAGCTACCACTATATTGTCTCCTGTATGGACACGCATAGCCAGTACGTTTTCCATGTTACAAACTACTATGCCATTTCCATTGTTGTCTCGCATGACTTCATACTCAATTTGCTTCCAATCGCCGACGTATCTTTCTATTAAGACTTGGTGAACCATACTTAGTCCAAGACCCCTCTGAACAATCTCTTGCAGTTCGTATTCGTTATATGCTACACCACCTCCTTTACCACCTAGTGTATAGGCCACCCTAACGATAACAGGATAACCAATTTCCTTAGCCGTTGTCAAAGCTTCTGACAGTGAATAGACTGGAGCGCTTTTTAAAACTGGAATATCGCTATTCTTCATTGACTCCTTGAATAGCAGCCTATCTTCTGTAATTTCAATTCCTCTTATTTTTGTACCCAGTACCTTGATACCATATTTATCTAATATACCAGACCTTTGTAGAGCCACGCCACAATTGAGAGCAGTCTGCCCACCAAATCCTAACATTATAGAATCAGGTCTTTCAGCCTCAATTACTCTTCCAACGAACTCGGGGTTGATAGGAACCAGATACACTCTATCTGCAAACCTTGTATCTGTTTGGATTGTCGCAATGTTTGGATTTATTAAAACACTGTTGATTTCATCTTCTTTTAGGGCCTTTAGACACTGTGAACCGGAGTAGTCAAATTAGCGGTCATGACGACTTTCGCCTGCTTCCCCGATCTTAATTGCGCCGCTACCCAGAACTAGAACATTTTTTATAGTTTCTAGCTTTGGCAATTCTCCTCCCACTTCATGTCGTTGGATTATCTCCAAGCGTTAGATCCTTTTATTTTTATTGGGCCCTCATCAACACTTTCGATTAGTTTTTTTAATTTGTCAAAAACAAACAACGAATCATATGGTCCAGGAGATGCTTCAGGATGGAATTGTACCGCGATGATAGGCTTTGACGTATGCTCAATACCCTCTACAGTATTGTCATCAACGTTCTCGAACCAAATTTTGAAATCTGTATTTTTGAGGCTGGACGGGTCTATACCATATCCGTGATTTTGACTAGTAATGTACGACCGTTTTGTATGAACGTCTATACATGCTTTGTTTTGACCACGGTGACCAAACTTGAGCTTGTAAGTATCAGCTCCACCGGCCAATGCAAGGATTTGGTTTCCGAGACAAATACCTAAGGTAGGCGTAGAAGAATATATTAGCTTAGAAGCCGTCTTGATAACAAGATCGCAAACCTTTGGATCACCTGGCCCATTACTAATTACCACCCCCTTAGGCTTGTATGCTATTATTTTCTCAAATGGCGTATCCCACGGAAGCTGTACTACCCTATA
>Ga0075434_100002718_pt1 | contig 15622 bp, 13 predicted proteins | sample RhiMethybrSRZTD3_FD_75298 | JGI IMG/M metagenome (GOLD analysis project Ga0075434, IMG submission 75298) | Populus rhizosphere microbial communities from Tennessee, USA - Rhizosphere MetaG P. TD hybrid SRZTD3 | ecosystem: Host-associated > Plants > Roots > Rhizosphere > Soil | place: USA... | reverse complement strand
GTCCTGGGTTAGATCCTCGACCATCCGATGGTCGCCGATCGCGCGCCACATCACCGTGCCGACCATACGCGCGTGTGCATCGACCAGCCTGGTGCAGGCGTCTTCGTCGCCGGCCAGGCAGTCGTCAATGAGGCGCCGCTCGTCATCTGCCACCAAGCAGGGCGTCCATGATGCGATGAGACGGCGGCGAGCTCAATCGGTTTCAGCCGAGACGCCTGTAACCCGAGCCGCCGGCGTCCGTCTCATGGCACAGGAGGCACGAGATGCAGGTGAGTGAATTGCAGGGGACGGCATTGGTCTTCGCCTTCTTCATCGTCATCGTGACGATCGTGGGGATGTTCCTGTGGCGCGCACGAAAGCTCGAACACGAGGAGCGCCGGCTCATGATCGAGAAGGGGATGACACCGCCGCCGCGGTTCACGGGAGGCTGGCCGCAAGTCAAGCAGCAGGAGGTCCAAGCACGATTCGAGGAGCGCCGCCTGATGATCGAGAAGGGGATGGTGCCTCCCGATGCCCCCGCGACGGCGCGCTGGGAGCGTGAGGACTTTCTTCAACGTGGCATCGGGACACTCTTCCTGGGTGTGGGCCTCGGCGCCAGCTACTACCTGCTTCCAGACTCCGGCGACGCTCATTGGTATCTCGGACTCCTGAGCCCGATTCTCGCGCTCGTGGGTCTCGGCTGGCTCACGTACTACGCCATCAGCGCGAAGAGGTCAGCCGAAGGCGCACAGAGATAGAACGCAATCTGCGGGTATCCTTGCTGCGAGGACCATCGATCGACGTCAACCATGGCAGGCCCGCATGAGGACCGCCCGTTCGACCCGCTAACAAGCGCGCCGATGCTGACCACTCCGACATTCACGCCGCCCCCGGTCGGCTCGCGCTTTGCGATCTGACGCTCGATCAGCCCGCCAAGGCTACGGCTGGTCTGTCGGAGCTTCAGCGAAGGCGGGAAGCCTGCGCTCTATGCGCCCAGTGAAAACGCGCTAGAGTCGAGAGACGGTTTCGAGCAATCTATAGTCGGGGAGATGAGATGACGCGGACGAGTGTGCTGACAGCGATCGTGGTGGTAGGCCTGACTGTAGCCGGCGTCGCGGCACAGCAGCGCGGCGCTGGAGGCGGACGTGGACGTGGCGGCGGCATTCCGCCGACTGGCACCATCGAGAAGGTCAAGGACAACCTCTACAAGATCGGCGGCGCCGGATCGAACACCACGGTCTTTCTCACCGCTGACGGCGTTGTCCTCGTCGACACCAAGCTCGCCAACAACGGCGAAGCGATCCTGAAGCAGGTGCAGACGGTCACCGACAAGCCGGTGACGATGATCATCAACACACATGTCCATCCCGACCACAACGGCAGCAATAACTACTTCAAGATGGCTCGACCCTCGATCCAAATTGTCGCGCACGAGAATACGAGGAAATGGGTGGCGGCGAATCCGAAAGCGGATCCGGCGATGACCCCCGACCGCATCTTCACCGACAAGATGACGATCGGAAAAGGGAAGGACCGCATCGACTTCTATTACTTCGGCGCCGGCCACACCAACGGCGATGCGTTCGTGGTGTTCCCATCGCTGCGCGCGATGTGCATCGGCGATCTGATGGCGTGGAACATGGCGCCGCTGATCGATCCGGCCACCGGCGGCAGCGTGATCGCGCTGCCCGATACGCTCGAGAAGGCGCAGAAGGGAATCAAGAACGTCGACCTCGTGATCGAGGGGCACGGCAACGTGAATACGTGGGCCGGGCTCCGCGCCTACACCGAGTTCAATCGCGCCTTGCTCACCGCGGCGAAGGCCGCGCTCGCGAAGAAGCAGGCGCCGGAACAGGCGCTCGCCGAGCTCGAGAAGAACCCGAAGTTCGGTGTCTTCCTGAAAGAAGAGCTGTTGAAGGATCTCGAATACGGCGGCACGCCGAAGTCGCGGGCGCTGATCAACCTGAACGTCGCCTTTCAGGAGCTGAAAGGCGAGCCGGTGACGACGAATTTCGGGCCGCCGCGCGGTGGAGGTCCCGCCCCCGCAACGCCGCCGAGCAAGTGACGATGGCAGGCAGCGCCGCATTTCTCGTTGCTACTCTGATCGGTGTGTTCATCACCCCCGACGGCATCGTCGTCGGCACGGACACCGCTCTCAGCAACCCGACCGGTCAGGTCGCGAGTCAGCAGAAGTACTGCGTCACCGGACCACGCTCGGTCGCGACCCTTCAAGGTTCGTACATGCTGCAGGACGTCGTGACGAAAGCGACGATCGAGCTGTACGAACGCTTCCGCGAGTTGTGCGCTCACCTGGGCGACCCGGCGCGATCGGGCACGCTGCGCGAGCAGGCGGAATACATCGCCGGCGCGCTCAAGATCGATCTGATGACATTCCTCAAGGGTGTGCCGGGAGAGGAAGTCGTTCGCACGTATTCATCGACGCCCATCGTCGCCAGGGTGACGGTGACGGGATACGGCGATCGAGGTCCGGAGAGCGTCGTCGTCGGAATCGGCATTGCGACCGACAGGGCCACCAACAGATGGGAAGCGCAGGTGCGCGATCTCTCCCGCCTGACCTTCACCGAGTGCGGCGTCAGATTTCAAGGTCAGGAAAGTGTCATGACGGCGCTACGCACCGATACCGACGCACGGATCTCGCGCCTCGAACGTCAGAACGCCGATGTCGCCAAGCTGTCGACGCTGATTCGAGGCAAGTGCGCTGATGCGTCGATCAAGACGGCGGCGGTGATGTTCGTCCAAGCCGTCCGTCTCACGGTGACGCTCGGGAACGATTTCGGCCTGGCCAAAGGCACGGTCGGAATGCCGGTCGACGTCATCGTCATTCCGCGCGAGGGCGCGATCGACGTCACACGCATCGAGTCGTGGTAGCCATTTCAATGTAGAGCGGAGGCTTCAGCCTCCGCGGACACGCGCACGCTGAAGCGTGCGGTCTACGAGTACAGGCGAAGACGAAGCAACTCGTACAAGACGACGCCTGCTGCCGTTGCCACATTGAGCGACTGCTTCGCGCCGAGCATCGGGATCCGCACGACCGTGTGCACCGGCGTGAGGCCGGACGACACACCTTCCCGTTCGTGGCCGAAGACTAGACACACCGGCCACTTCGGCGTCCACTCGAACAGGTTCACCGCATCAGAAGACGTCTCGACGATCGCGATCTCGTAACCCGCAGCTGCAAGTGTGCTGAGGGTGTCGGCGATGTCGGGCTTGTATTCCCACGCCACACTGTGTTCAGCCCCCAGCGCCGTCTTCGCGATCGCGCGGCGCTGCTTGCCGCCCTGATCGGGCCGCGGTGTGATGCCGCACAGCACCACACGCTCGACACCGGACGCATCGGCGGTTCGAAGGATCGATCCCGTGTTGTAGAGACTTCGAATGTTGTCGAGGACGACAACGACGCGTTGCGACGTTGAGCTCACTCAGTTTTCTGTCGGTCGCTCGACATGATCGATCACGTAATAGTCAATCGGACCTCGCGAGGGTTCGAGGCGAAGACCGAACTGCTGCACCACCGTGAAGATGGACGGGCCGTTCGGATCGGGCTGAGGCTCGTCCGAATCGAATCGCGGCGGCGCGCCGGTGCTCCATGGCGGCACGTCGATATCGAACCGTCCGGAGACGCCGGTGCGATCGACGACGGTGCGATCGAGAAAGACGCTCAGCGCGGCGGCGAGATCGCTCACCTCGGCGTTGCGCAGTCGGTAGCCGTTGGCGGGGCCGCCGCCCTGACGTCCGCACGGTCCGACACCACTCACGACTTCCTCGGCCGTCGTCGGGCCGCAGTTTCTGGCGGCAGGCGAGAGCTTGTGACCTCTCGGGCTCACAACCAGCGCATACACTGGGCTGTCGCGTCGCTCGACGCGAAGGGCGAGCTTGAACCGATCGATCAGCAACGACTGCAGCATCTCCCGCAGCATCGGTGAGTGCGCCCGGATCGTGGATTCGATCGTCGAGCCCTGGGCCGGCAGCGCACGGACGTCGGCTCTGGCTTCGATCGTATACCGCAGGTTCAGGAGATCTGAATCGCCCTCGAGCTGTTTCCACGGCACGTCGTAGGCTCGTGAAATCACGAACCGCAACGGCACCGCGGTGCCGCGCACGAGTCCACCTGGAAGAAAAGCGACCCAGCCTGGTCGGTCCTGCGGTGCTGCGAACTTGACCGATGCGACCTCGAACCTGGCGCGCGTCGATTGCGCGTCGACGCCGACGAACGTGATCGAGATGAGTACTGCCGCAATCGCCGCGACCGCAAGCAGAGCGGGACGCCGCGTCTCGTGCCCGCCGAGACCCACCGTCGCGCGCTGCGCTTCGGTGGGCAGGCCAAGCAGGCGATGGATCCGATCGCGCAGCGAACCGCCGGCGACACCCATGGCCATCGCCGGACTCTGCAGCTTGGCCATCGTCACCAGCGCTCGCGCATAAGCGGCGCGATCGCCGCACACGCGCACCGCCTCGTCGTCGCAGCACAGCTCCCGCTCGATCCGCAGCCGTTTCGATACCCACCACATGGCGGGGTGATAGAAGAGCAGCGTCTCGGCGACCATCTGAACGATGTTGACCGCGTAGTCGTGGCGTCGAATGTGTGCGAGCTCGTGGGCCAACACCGCGTCGAGTTGCGTTGTGGTGAGGCCCATCACCGTCGCGGGCGGCAGCAGGATCAGCGGGCGCAGCCATCCGATCGCGCCAGGACTCTCCGATCGGATCGACATCACGACGTCCACCGGACGACCGATGCCCATGCGTCTCGCCAACTGCGAGACGCGCTCGCGCAGGCGATCGTCGGCACGGCCGGCGCTTCGACGCAGTGCACGAACCTCGAAACCGCCGGTGACGAGCCGCAGCGAGAGCAACACGACGCCGATCGACCACAGGGGCAGCACCCAGGGTTGAAGCGTGGTCAGAAAGCGCGAGGGCTCGGGACGAACGTTCACCTCCGCGATGCGCTGAACGTCGTCCTTGCCGGTCACGGCAAATTGCGTGGCTGACCAGCCTGTGGCGCGCGCCTTTCCGCTGTCGTAGCGCAACGCTGTTGTGACGATGGGAAGGGCAATCAGCGCTATCAACGCTACCGCGCTGAGCCCATATCGGAGCTGCGGCGATCGCCGCCGCGCCGCACACAGTGCCACCTGCAGCGCCACCGCGACGATCGTGCCCTGCCAGACGAAGTCGACGAGCGCCAACGTCAACGCGAGATTGAAGCCGCTCATACGTCACCTTTCTCGAACTTGTCCAGCAACGCCTCGAGGTCGTCGAGGTCCTTCTGCGACGGTTTCTTTGTCGACAAGGCATGCATCACGAGCGCCTTGACCGAGCCGCCATACGCGCGATCGATGAAGTCGCGCAGCAGGTGCTTCTGCGTCTGCGTCTGCTTGTAGCGGGGTCTGTAGACCTGCGGCCGGACGCTGTCGTCGCGATCGAGCAGACCCTTGTCGGCCATGATCTGCATCAGCTTCAGCACCGTCGTGTAGCCGGTGGGCTTGATGGCGTGGAGCGCCGACTGCACGGCGCGAACCGACAGCGGTCCACGGTCCCACAGCACGCGCAGGATGGCCAGCTCGGATTTGGTGGGACGGGGCGCGTCGGCCATCGCCCCGATCATTGACGAAACATTTCGTCATTGTCAACGAAAGTTTTCGTCAAGAGTCGTTCCGGGTTCGAGGTTCGAGGTTCGAGGTTCGACGTACCTCTTGAACTTCGAACGTCGAACCGAGAACATCGAACATCGAACGTCGAACGTCGAACCGGGAACAACACAACACATGGCTGTCTTCATAGTCGCCCATGGCGCGTGGTCGTCGGGCTGGGCGTGGCGGAAGATGCGGCCGCTGATGCGAGCCGCGGGGCACGAGCTCTTCACACCGAGCTATACGGGACTTGGCGAGCGGCGGCACCTCGCGTCGACTGCGGTGAATCTGTCGTTGCACATCGACGACGTCGTCAACGTGCTCGACGCCGAGGATCTGCGCGACGTCGTTCTCGTCGGTCACAGCTTCGGTGGCGTCGTGGCCACCGGCGTGGCCGATCGTGCGCGCGATCGCGTCGCGCGCATCATCTATCTCGACGCGTTCGTGCCCGAGGACGGGCAGGCTCTCATGGATCTGGTACCGACGCAGGCGCGCGAAGGGATGAGAGCTGCGTGTCTGGCTGGAGACGGATGGCGCGTGCCGCCGCGCGACATGCCGCCCGACACACCGGACGAGGATCGCGTATGGGCGACGCCGCGACGCGCCGCACATCCGATCGCGGCATTCGAGGAGCGGTTATCGCTGTCGGGAGAACCGTTGCCGCCGCGCGCCTACATCTACTGTCGGCGCTGCGACGGCCACGATAGCTTCGGGCCCTTCGCTGCGCGAGCGCGTCGCGAGGGGTGGCCGTACGTCGAGATCGATGCGAGCCATAACCCCCACATCACCGCGCCGGAGCACTTGTGCGCGGTGATATGCGAGTCCTTGGGCCTTGGTTCCTAGTCCTCGGTCCTAAGTGCCCTTCTTGAGCGTAACCGGCGCGCCACCCTGAGCGCTGTTGAACGTGCCGACGATGGTGCTGCCGTCGGCCGAGAGCTCGCCGGCAAACGTCCACGGCTGCGCGTTCGGCAGCTCGAAATTCAGGCGACGATCCTTGATCGTGAGGTCACGAAGCGGCTTGTCGATCTTCGGGCTGACGCGGCCGCGGAACGTCTTCAGATCGGTGCCGATGAGTTTCCCCTGCACCGTTCCGTCGGCATTCTTCGTGAACTCGAGGAACACGTTGTAATCGACAGTGGGAACACGCGGCTTGCCGGCCCATCGCCCCGCGAGCGCGTTGGCGACATCAGCACTGGCCTGCACCGGCTTCTGCTCCGGCTCGGGTTTCGGATGATCGCGCTCGAACTTGTCTGTCGAGGAGTAGTTCTGCACGATGGTGTTGCCCTCGTGGCATCCGTATTCCCACCACTCGTAGGCGGGATCATTCCGCATCGGATAACGCACCGTGAACGAGCGTGTGAGGATCACCGGATCCTCGGTCTTGATCTCGTAGAGCCACATGTCGTTGTTCAGGCGCGTGATTCGCTCGGTGGTCTTGAGCTTGTCGCTCACTGGGAAGCGATTGCCAGCAGGCGATCCCACGACGGCGAGGTTGATGAGCGGCGGACCTTCCTTGTAGTTGGTGGTCTCGACCACGAGCGTGGTGCCTTCCCAGCGGCCGCGCGAATCGCCCATGTAGCCTTTGATGGCGGAGTTCAATGCCGGTCGTCCGTCGGTGTAGACGATGCGCGCGTCGTGAATCATCTCGAGATCGAAAACGACGACGCCGGGTGCCTGCCAGATCTTGAAGCCGCCGTTGTATCGATACGGCATCATCGACGAAGGCATGCCGCGCGAGCGGCAGTTGTCCCAGTAGTCGAAGTCGAGCGGACCCTCGTAGATCGGATCCTCCGCAGGCAGCGCCCATGAACTTCCCATCTCGAGGGCGCGGCGTTTGCCTTCGGCCGTGAGCGCGGGCAGTTGTCCGTTCGGCGGATCGAAGATGAGCGTGGTCTGCCGCTGCGGCGTGGCGAGGTCCGTCACACCGGCGAGCAGTGCGCGACCGAACTCGCCCTTCTCGAGCAGCTGGCGACCGAGGTCGCCGCGGCCGCGCGCCGTTTCGACGCGCTGCTTGTATTCCTCTTCCGTCCACCACACCTTGTTCATGTCGCAGGGCGCACCGCCGAACCGAAACGCGTTGGCGCATCGCTCGAGCGGAATGCCCGCCGCCTGCATCATGTTCAGCGTGGCTTGAATGTCGGGCTCGCCCCACGGGGTTTTCGGTTGCGTCCACCCGGCGGGTGTCGCGTTGAAGTGGTTGGCTTCACTCGCGGGCCCCCGAACCGAATCGTTGATTTGACCGTGCGCGATCGTCACGAAAATCACGGCTGCTGCGGCGCCAAGCAGCACGCTCTTCATCGTCGACATGATCCGATGCATAGTCGCTCCTGTGACGCCCTGAAGGGTGAGCGTCGACCGTAGAGTCTATCGGGCCACGCCGATCCGCTCGATAGACTGCGGATATCCCTAGGGTAACGCCGCCGGCGCTGAAACACGATACCGACAACGCACGATTCGTACGAGGTCGGCCATGAGGTCGGCCGTCACATCCGCACGACGCGGCTGCCCTCCTCATCCCAACGCCACACGCCGCTTCGGCCTTGGAGATGTACCCCGCCCAGCCATCGATTGATACCGCACGCGGCCACTCTGTCGAGCTGACCGGCCAGTACCGATCGACCGCTGTCGGTCAGCGCGATCGTGCCTCGGAGGACGTGTCCGCTCGATGCTGATAAGTCGAGCATCAGAAGCGCTGGCGAGATGCGTGCGAGCGTCTCTGCCATCGACGCCATCGTGCCATCGCTGACGTAGTAGAACTGCTCGCCGTCGTGCATACGCGGGAACGCGTTCCACAAGGCGATGCCCTCGCTGGCGAGCGTGAGAAGACGGCGCTCGGTTCGCGACAGTCCATCGCTTGTCCACGGGAACTCCTGCAGAAAGCGTGTAAGCGCCGCCGCGAGATAGGGCAGCGGTGACAGGTCCTCGCGGCGAAGCTGGTCGAGTCCCTCGGGTGTCGGCGCTCGAAACGTGAGCCACGCGCGCCGAGCGAGCTCGTACTGCGCATCGCTGATGCGCTGGCGCGTGTCGAGCAGCGACGCGAGTTCGTCTGGCTCGAGCTCGCCAAGGCCTTTGAAGTCGGGGCGACCCGGAAACGAGCCGATGCAGATCAACGACACCGGCTTGGTTGGAGGAAGACGATCGCGAATCCACGGCAGCAGCTGAATGAGGTTCAGTTGATCGAACAGATCGTGCTCGAACCACAGAACGAGCTCGTCGTACGCCTCGTGCGCCTCGATGACGGCCCGCCATTGCCGGAGGTCATTGGCTGGGTCGAGTGTCGGATCGTTTCCCTCCCATGCCGATGGTCCGAGTTCCCCGGGGCTGGTCAAGAACTGCTCTCGCACCTCGAGCAGTTCGGCATCGTTGAGCCCGGCAGGAACGGGACCCTCGTACAGAACATCTGCCCAGATCGATCGCAGGCCTGGAATGCCGGCGGCGTCGATGGTCATCGTGGTGGAGCTGCCGTTGGCGACGTGGAGGAAAGGTGTCGGCATTTGCCTCAATGAATTTGCCAATGCAATCAGCCCTCACAATACTAGGCAATCACGGGCAGAGTCGGCGGCTCGTTGGGCTTGGGCGCTGCGGCGGAGTAGAATCTGTCATTTCATCTTTTCGAAAGGCGACCGTGATGACCAGTCGTTTAATCGCTGCCGTGACTACGGCTCTCGCAATCGTCGCGTTGTGCGTATTTGTCGGTACGCCCGTGTCGGGCCAGGCGCGAGCCACGCCGCCGGCGCTTGTCATCACCGCAACCGGCGGCAAGCCGGTGGAGTACAAGGCGCCGCGTACGCCGTGGGGCGATCCCGATCTGCAGGGCGTGTGGTCGAGCGACGACATGGAGAACATTCAGATGGCAGCGGGGGGAGGACGCGGCGGCCCGGGACGCGGCGCCCCAGGGGGCGGTGCTGCACCACAGCCGGCGCCCGGACAGGTTCCACCGCTCTATCTCGACGACGCGGCACTGGCAGCCCGAAAGAAGCAGGTCGAGTCTGCGGCGAAGCAGCGTGATACCGCCGCCGAGAGCAGTTTCCGATTCGATTACGCTCGACGCGTCTTTCCGCAGACGCGCTTGATCGTGGATCCACCGGACGGTCGTCTCCCGGCGATCAAGGTGAACCAGCAGGAGCGCGGGATGCCGCGGGGCACGTACGGCCCGGGGCCGCTGAATTCCTGGGAGGACTTCTCGCTCTACGAGCGCTGCATTACGCGCGGTATCGCCGGATCGATCCTTCGCGTCATCTACGGCAACGGCAATCGCATCGTGCAGGCGCCCGGCGTCGTCGCGTTCTCGACCGAGATGCTGCCCGACACGCGCATCTTCTACACCGATGGCCGCAAGCACATCGGCCAGTCGATCCGTCAGTACCTCGGCGACTCCACTGCGCGTTGGGAGGGCGAGGAGCTCGTGGTCGAGACCACGAACCTCACCGACAAGACCGCGATCGGCGTGAATGGCAACGGCGTGCGCCACAGCCAGCAGATGGTGATCACCGAGCGCTTCCGCCGCGTGGCCAACGACATCATTCAGTACCAGGCGACCTACGACGACCCGGTGACGTACGAGAAGCCGTTCACAGTGTCGTTCCCGCTCACTCCGCTCGATGGCGGCGTGCTCCTTCCGTACGACTGCCACCCGGGCAATACTGCGATCTCGATGTCGCTGTCGGCTGAACGGGCTGAGGACCGAGCCGTCGCCGCAGATGCGGCGAAAGGCATCGTTCGTAAGCGGCGCACCGTGCAGGATGATGGCGCCGGCGTTGGCGCCGCGCCGCCTGGCGGCGGTCGTGGTGGTCGCGGCGGAGTGCCCCCGGTTCCGGGCGCTGCGACCGGCGAACGCGACGTCGAAAGATAGTCGTGGACGCGGGTATTAAGACCCGCCGACGATCTGATCAACGAGCCGCGTTCGCGCGGCTCGTTTCATTTCTGCATCGATCCCTGCCAGTTCGACTTCGCGCATGCGGCCGGCGCCGAGCGACGATGTGACCTCGTACGGCCCGAGCGTGGACCCGGGCTGGAGTGTCATGAGTGGAGTATATTGCCGCCCGATGTTCCGAAGCCCTCACCCTGAAATCGACATCCCGAACCTGACGCTCACTGAATACGTTCTGGGCGGGGCCCGCGAGTTCGGCGATCGACCAGCGTTCGTCGACGGACTCTCCGGGCGAACACTGTCCTTTGGCGCGCTGCTCGACCAGGTGCGTGCCCTCGCCGCTGGCCTGTCGTTGTCGCATCGAGTGGGGAAGGGCGATGTCGTCGCGATCTGGGCGCCCAACGTGCTCGAGTACCCGGTCGTCTTTCATGCGGTCGTGAGCCTTGGGGCGATCCTCACGACGATCAATCCTGCGTACACGACTCCGGAAGTGTCGTTCCAACTGCGCGACGCGAACGTGAAGCTTCTGGTCACGACGGCGGCGCTCGCCGCGCGGGCACGTGAGGCCGTCGAGGCGGCGGCCGCGTCGATCGAGATCGTCACCATCGACGATGGGCCTGGACTGACGCCGCTCGCGTCGATCGGCAGTGACATCGATCCGCCTGCGGTCGCAATCGATCCATTCAACGACGTCGCGGTTCTTCCGTATTCATCGGGCACGACCGGCCTGCCGAAGGGCGTGATGCTGACGCATCGCAATCTCGTAGCCAATCTCGCGCAGCTGGACGCGATCGAAGGCGACATCAGCGCGCTCGTTGGAGTGCTGCCGTTCTTTCACATCTATGGCATGGTCGTGATCATGAACTTCGGGATCGTGCGCGGCGCGACGGTGGTGACGCTGCCGCGCTTCGACCTCGAGGCGTTTCTCGGCGCGCTTCAGAACTGGCGAATTCCCACCGTACACATCGCGCCGCCGATCGCGGTGGCACTGGCCAAGCATCCGCTCGTCGATCGCTACGATCTCTCGGCCTTGAACTGCGTGTTTTCTGCGGCGGCACCGCTCGGCATCGAGCTCACGGAAGCCGTCGAACGGCGACTCTCGGTAACCGTCCGGCAAGGCTACGGGATGACCGAAGCGAGCCCGGCGACGCACTTCAGCGTGGCAGGGTTCGTACGCCGCGGCAAGGTCGGAACTCTGATCCCTGGCACTGAATGCCGAATCGTCGATCCGTCAACGGGCCTCGACGTGGGCGTTGGCGAGGTTGGTGAGGTGTGGGCGCGCGGTCCCCAGGTGATGAAGGGATACCTGAACAACCCAGAGGCCACGGCGGCGACCGTCGACGCCGACGGCTGGCTGCACACCGGCGACATCGGCTTCGTCGACGAGGATGGATTCCTCGAAGTGACCGATCGGCTGAAGGAGCTGATCAAGGTCAAGGGCTATCAGGTGGCGCCCGCGGAGCTCGAAGGACTGCTGCTGAAACATCCGAAGGTCGCCGACGCGGCGGTGATCCCCGTGAAAGATGAAGAAGCCGGCGAGCGGCCGAAGGCCTTCATCGTCGCCAGCGAAGCGGCGACAGCGGAAGAAATCTGCGCCTTCGTCGAGGCGCACGTCGCGCACTACAAACGCCTGGCGCAGGTCGAATTCGTCGACGCCATTCCCAAATCGCCGTCGGGCAAGATTCTTCGTCGCGTGCTCGTCGAACGCGACCGGGCGTCGACGCGGACGCCGGTCTCGTGAGCCGCTCAGCTCCGCACTGATTCCACAGACATCTCCACCAGCAGCGTCCGGCACGGCTGGCGTCACGACCCCAGGTCAAGCCCTTATTGACTCAGGGTCAATTACGTGGGACAGTGGGATCAGTCATGGCCCCTCGCGCTGCCGAGCCAGCCGTTCCGCGCTGGCAGCGCCGGCCCGACGATCGGCCCGACACCTTGATGGCGTCGGCGCTCAAGCTGGTCAAACAGCACGGATATCGTCGGGTGCGGCTCGAAGACATCGCCGCCGATGCCGGCGTCTCCAAGGCGACTGTCTATCACTACTTCGACAACAAGGACGATCTGATCACGCGCGCGCTGTCGGAACGCGTGGCCGAGCGACAGGCCGAAGCCGAGGCGATGCTCGCGCGCAGCGGTCCGTCGGCGACACAGCGCCTGCGTGTGTTTCTCCGCCACTTCTGGGATGTGCAGCTCTCTCCGCACGCCGGCGCGTGGCAGCAGCTGCTGGTAAGCGAGATCGTCACCGACGCTCCACCGGTCTTCCGCGCCTGGGCCAAGGGTCTCGTGAATCGCTGGGGCGTGGTGGAGCGGCTCATTCATGACGGGCAGGCGGCGCGCGAGTTCAACCCTGATGTCGACGCCGCCGTCGCTGCCCGGATGATCCTGTCGGGTCTTTCACATCAAGCGCTCTTTCACGAACATCTCGGCGTCAAGCGACTGGCGCCGTGCGATCTCGATCGCCTCTTCGAATCAGCGCTCGCGCAATTCTTCGCGGCACTCGCCGTTGGTTCTCACATCGTTCCGCCACGGTAGCCCTCTTATGTCACCATCGTCGGTTTCATCTCTCGTTGTTTTCGTCTTCCTCGCCCTTCTGTCGCAGGCGTGCTCTGCCACGAGTGCGGCGCCGGCGCCGCCAGCTCCGCAATCGGTTGGCGTCGTCACGGTTCAACCCGAGCGTGTGACGTTGTCGGATGAATGGGTCGCTACGCTCGACGGCAATGTGAACGCCCAGATCCGCCCCCAGGTCTCTGGATATCTGATTCGACGCGACTACCAGGAAGGCGCCGCGGTTCGAAAGGGTCAGGTGCTCTTCGAGATCGATGAACGCCCGTTTGCGGCCGTGCTCGCGCAGGCGCGCGCGAACCGCGCCGAAGCCCAAGCCCAGCTCGGCAAGGCGAAGCGCGATCTGGCCCGCGACCAGCCGCTCGCGGAGGCGCGCGCGATCGCGCAAAGTCAGCTCGACAACGATCAGCAGGCGGTGCTTGCCGGAGAAGCCGCGGTAGCGTCGGGGGATGCCACCGTGCAAAGCGCCGAGCTCAATGTCGGTTTCACCAAAGTGACCTCGCTCATCGACGGCGTGGCGGCGATCGCGACGGCGCAGATCGGCGATCTCGTTACCCCCTCGACGCTCTTGACGACCGTGTCGCAGATCGATCCGATCAAGGTGTACTTTCCACTGAGCGAGCAGCAGTACCTGCGGATGACATCGGGCGGGCGCGGGCAGGTGCTGGGTACGCGACCGCCGTTGACGCTCACGTTGGCTGACGGCAGCATTTACCCGCGAACCGGGACGATGACAGCTGTGGATCGCGAGGTCGATCCGAAGACCGGCACGATCCGCATCAGCGCGCTCTTCCCGAATCCAGCCCAAGCGCTCCGGCCTGGCCAGTACGGCCGTGTCCGAGCCGAGACGCGCGCGATCGAGGGTGCCCTGCTCGTGCCGCAGCGCGCGGTCACCGAGATTCAGGGCACTTATCAGGTTCGCGTCGTCGGGTCCGGCAACACCGCGCACGTCCGGCGCGTGACGGTCGGCGAGCGCGTGGGCAGCCGATGGATCGTCGCCGATGGCCTGACGCCCGGCGATCGCGTGATCGTCGAAGGCGCGTCGATCAGAGATGGCGAGCGCGTCGCGCCGACGGCGGCGGAGTAGGCTATGTCTCGCTTCTTCATCCGCCGCCCCATTGTCGCCATCGTCATCGCGCTGATGACGGTGATCGTCGGTCTCGTTGCCATGCAGGCGCTGCCTATCGCGCAGTTCCCCGAGATCGTCCCGCCGCAGATCATGATCAGCGGCACCTACACCGGAGCCGACGCATTGACCGTCGAGCAGGCCGTTGCGACGCCGCTCGAGCAGCAAGTCAACGGCGTCGACAACATGCTCTACATGCAGTCGATCAACGGGAGCGACGGCACCGTGCAGCTCGTGGTCGCGTTCGACGTCGACACCGATCCGAACATCGATCAGGTCAACGTGCAGAACCGCATGGCGCAAGCGGCGCCGAATCTGCCGACCGAGGTCAATGCCTTCGGGCTGACGATGCGACGGTCGACCGGCTTTCCGCTGATGGTCCTCGGCTTCACATCGCCGCACCACACCTACGACGCGTTGTTCCTGGCCAACTACGCCAACATCAACATCATCGATGCGTTGTATCGCGTCCCGGGTGTCGGCGAGGTGCGCGTGTTCGGCGCCGGCGACTACGCGATGCGGATCTGGGTCAAGCCCGATCGACTCGCGGCGCTGGGACTGACGGTCCCGGATCTTGCGCGCGCTGTGCAGCAGCAGAGCACGGTGAATCCGGCCGGTCAGATTGGCGCACAACCGACACCGGCGGGACAGGAATACACCTACACCGTTCGCGCGCAGGGCCGTCTGCAGACGCCAGAGGAATTTGGCGAGATTGCCGTGCGATCGAACCCGGACGGATCGGTCGTGCGGCTCAAGGACGTCGCGCGCATCGAACTCGGCGCGCTCAACTACCAGCAGATTGGCCGTGTCAACGGTCAGCCGGGCGTCGGCATCGGCATCTTTCAGGCACCCGGATCGAATGCGTTGGCGGTGGCCGACGGCATCAAGAAGACGATGGCCGATCTGAGTCCGCTTCTGCCACCCGATGTCAGCTACGTCTACACCATCGACGCAACCCGCGCGGTATCCGAAAGCATTCGCGAGATCCTGATCACGCTCGTCATCGCGCTCGTCCTCGTGGTGTTCGTCGTCTACGTGTTTCTGCAGAATTGGCGGGCGACGCTCATCCCGATGGTGGCCGTGCCGGTATCGCTGATCGGCACGTTCGCGGTGTTCCCGTTCCTCGGCTTCTCGATCAATACGCTCTCGCTCTTTGGTCTCGTCCTGGCCATCGGCCTCGTCGTCGACGATGCGATTGTCGTGGTCGAAGCGGTGGAGCACCACATGGAAGACGGGATGAATCCCAGGGACGCGACGCTGCAGGCGATGAAGGACGTGTCAGGGCCTGTCGTCAGCATCGCGATCATTCTCGCCTCGGTCTTCATCCCGGTCGGGTTCATGAGCGGCATTCAGGGCCGGCTCACGAAGCAGTTCGCGATCACGATTGCCGTCTCGGTGCTCATCTCGGCGTTCAACGCGCTGACGCTGTCGCCGGCGCTG
>Ga0075434_100002717_pt1 | contig 15625 bp, 14 predicted proteins | sample RhiMethybrSRZTD3_FD_75298 | JGI IMG/M metagenome (GOLD analysis project Ga0075434, IMG submission 75298) | Populus rhizosphere microbial communities from Tennessee, USA - Rhizosphere MetaG P. TD hybrid SRZTD3 | ecosystem: Host-associated > Plants > Roots > Rhizosphere > Soil | place: USA... | reverse complement strand
TACGGTCGCCCGTCGAGCCACGAATTCTGCGGAAACGATCCGTCCGGCTTCTGCTGGACCCGGAACAGATAGTCGAGCGCACGCTCTGCTGCCGGACGATCGCCGATGCCGACGAACGCGGTGGCCACCTCATAGAGATCGCGCGCCCACACGAGATGGTACCCGCCCGCGTTGCCGTCGCCGGCGTCCACATCGTCGCCCCACGGGATCGTCATGCTCGCGATGATGGCGCCATGGAACGTCTTGTCTTCGTGCGCACGAAGGACCATTGCCGACATCGCGTACTCGTCGGCGTACGCCGCATCGACCGGCACGAGCCGTGCGACGTACTCGCGCCATCCGCTCGCGTACGCCTGCAGCGTCGCGCTTGCAGGCTGCGCGAGCGTCGCGCGCGCCTCGTCCGCGGCGCCTTCCACGCTCGATCCGAATCCCACGGCGATCACGAAGTCCAGCGGCCCTCCCGTGGTGGGCTGTTTGATCTCCGCGGTTTGCGCGACGTTGCCGTCGACGGCGCGATCGAAGTGGCGTGTGAGACGTCCGCCCGATTTCAAATCGGCGAGACCATCGTTCACGCCGACGAACCCGCACGTCTTCTCGCCGAAGCCGGTCGAGCTCGCGACCGCCATCATCACGTTGCCCTGCGCGGCGACGAGCGCGTCGCCGGTGACATCGGCCGTATCGTGCAGGCCGCTGTTGTCGACCGCGGGATCGACGTAGACGTACAGCTTCAGCGGCGATCCCGTCGGTTCGAACCGGACGTGAACGACGACGGTCTGATGCGCAGCGTCAGTAAAGGTTTCGCGGACGATGCGATAGCGGCCCGAGCGGCTGGTGTTCGTCTGGCGGAACGCGAGCACGTCGCGCGCGATCGGCTCGACGCGGTGATCGGTGTCGGCGCTCTCGCGCTCGAAGAAGCCGGCGCCGTCGGTGACGACGAACTCGAGGAGGCGAAGGTTGGCTTTATCGACGGTCGGGTAGTAGGCCTCGGTCAGTACGCCGTCGCCGAGCGTGAACCATACTCGCGAGAACGCGGTCGTCGACGTGCCGACGCCTTGTTTGTTGCCGTTCGTCCAGGTTGCCTTTTCGCCTGGCGCGCCGGTTGCGAACGACGGCGTCGCGTTCTGAACGGCGCGGCTCGCGCCGACCGTGTGCGCGATCACGCCAAGCAGCGCGAGCAGAGAAACCAGACGGGTCATCGGCGCGCGCATTATACGCCCCGCTTTGAACTGACTTTGTAGCGTGCTGTCGGCTGACGCTGTAGGGTACTCGCGTCTGACGCTATAGGGTGCTGTCGGCTGATCCTGTAGGGTGCTGTCGGCTCGGACGCTGCGGGGTGCTCTTCGCCTGACGCTGCTGCATGATAGGCTCCGCGCGTTCACGATGATTCGCGTCGCGCTGATCGGCTACGGCTACGCGGGACGGACGTTTCACGCGCCGCTGATTCGTGCAACACCGGGCCTCGATCTCGCGATCGTCAATTCGCGCGACGAACGAAAGGTGCACGCCGACATCGCCGACGTGCGGGTCGTCTCGTCGCCTGCAGATGCGTTCGCATCGTCCGTCGATCTCGTCGTCATCGCCACGCCGAACGACACGCACGCGCCGCTCGCAGACGCCGCGCTGCGCGCGGGGAAACACGTCGTCGTCGACAAGCCGTTCGCGCTGACGCTCGATGAGGCGCGCGATCTCTTCAAGGTTGCGGAAGATGCGAACCGATTGCTCACGGTGTTTCAAAACCGGCGATGGGACGGCGACTTTCTCGCGCTGAAGGATATGCTGCAGGATTCAGTGCTCGGCCGCGTCACCCATTTCGAGTCGCATTTCGATCGCTATCGGCCGCAGGTTCGCGCGCGATGGCGGGAGCAGGCGGGCGTCGGCTCGGGTCTCTGGTACGATCTCGGTCCGCATCTCGTGGATCAGAGCCTGCAGCTGTTCGGGATCCCGGAGCGCGTGTCCGCGAACCTTGCGGCGCTGCGCGCCGGTGCCGAAACCGACGACTGGGCGCACGTCGTGCTCGACTACGCGGGTCTTCGCGCAGTGCTTCACGCGTCTCTCATCGCCGCCGCGCCGCCGCCGCGGTTCATCGTTCACGGCGAGCGGGGCAGCTGGGTGAAGTACGGCGTCGATGCGCAGGAACGGCAGCTCCTCGCGGCCCTGCAATCATCGGGCGCAGACACGGCGGCCTCCGCGCCGCCTGAGCGCGAACGCGCGGTTCGCGTCGACGGCGCGACCGGCGAGGAGCAGGAGACGCCGATCCCGAAGGGACAGTACGCGGCGTTCTACGCGCAAGTTCGCGATGCGCTGAACGGTGCAGGTCCCAATCCGGTGCCGAAGCCGCAGGCGCTTGCGGTCACCGCCGTCGTCGAGGCCGCGGTCCGTTCGTCGGGCGACCGATGCGCCGCCACGGTGGCGCTGACCGACTCCGAAGTTCGAGCATTCGAATCCTCGCTCGGCTGAAGCCTTCGCGCTACAGAATCGCAAGCTGAAACGCGTTGGCACCGTGGCACCGCCCCTAGTGCAGTTTCCAGATGCGTGTAGCACGGCCCTTTCAGGGCCGCGTCGCGGGGCTGAAAGCCCCGCGCTACATCAATATGGAAAACGCGCTGTCTAGCCGTCACGCCCGTTCGACATGGGTTTTCAGCCTCTCGAGCGCGTCGTCCCATCCGCGCGCGATGCGTGCGAGGCTTCGCTGCGCTTCGGCGAGGCCGCCGGGACTGAGCGCCCACAAATGCTCGCGCCCTTCGCGATGTCCTTCGATGATGCCGGCGGAGGCGAGGACCTGCAGGTGCTTGGTCAGCGCCTGCCGCGTCATCATGCCGATGCCGTCGGCGAGCGTCGAGATGGATGTCGGTCCTGCATCCGAGAGCCGCTCGAGGAGCGTGAGGCGCGTCTCGTCGGCGAGCGCCGCGAACAGCAGCGCGGCGCCCGCCAGATGCCGTTCAGATCGCCGCCGGCGCTTCGACATATTTCTGCAGCCACACGAGAACTTCCGCCCAGCCCTGATTGTTGTCGCCGTACACTTTCGCGCGGCGCGCGATTGAGATTTCCTCGAAGCCGGTCTCCGACACGCTGAGGCGCGTGCCGCCGCCTGCCGGTTCGAGGAGAAACGTCACGGTCGTGCGCGGCTCGCGCGAGTAATCGACCGACGGATCGATTTCCCCCGGATGCCACTGCCACACCAGACGTCGCGGCGCGCTCAGCTCGACGAACCTCACCCGGAAACGCTGTCCTGCGTAGCCTGGATGCGTCGACGTCATCCAGACCTCGCTCCCGGGGGCGATTCGGCCGTCGATCTTCACCTGGAACCACGCCGAGAACTCCTCGACGTCCGTCAGGGCACGCCAGACGCGATCCGGCGGCGCGGCGATGGTGATGGCTCTGTCGATACGGCTCAACTCAGCGACGTTCATGCGCAACCTCCAGGTTGCATCTTAGCCAAACGTGATTTGTCGCGCAACCAGAAAGTTGCATTTCGTGCGCGCCGGGCTTTCGTCAGGCCAACGGAGCGATTTGCGTCAACCGTGCCGAATGCTCATTTTGACGAATCCCTTACCGTTCCGGTGGCGTGCCTGATTTCCTGTCGGAATCGGAGCGCGATGATTGCTGCCAGATTCGTGCGACCACCACGGCTCCGGGCGTGGCCGGCAAGTTGCACTGCGCGCGAAACACACGGGAGTGTCGCATGCCCGACGCCGTTCCGGTGCTCCGCTCGATCCGAGCTCTGCTGATGGTGTGTTCCGTCGTGCTGGCTGCCGCTGCATCAGCAACAGCAGAGCCGTTAACAATCAACAGCGGGTTCTTCACTGTTGGCGGCAGTGTCGGTGTCGACCTGGCGTTCAACACCTCGGGGCCCAACGACCCAGCGACGTTCGTCGGCGAAGGCAACGGCACGCCGCCCGCGGAATTCGCTTCCTTCTTCACACCGCCGCACACGCCGTCGGTCTTTCACGTCACCTTCGCCAACGTGATCGATGGTTCCAGCAACAGCTCGTGCCCGGGATGCAGTTACGCGGGAAAGCTCACGTTCCGCCAGCCATCGGTGCCGACTCCGCACGATGAGGATGCGTTTCTAGTGCCCTTCACGATGACCGGCGCGTTCGAGGGATTCGCGCCTCACAGCAGCACTCGCGTGTTTCAGCACGACATCGAAGGATCGGGCCACGCGATCGTGCAGGACTTCGCCGTCGAGTTCTTCTTCGAACCGTCGGCTGCGCCGACTCCTGAACCGGCATCGGCGCTCCTGCTGCTGACGGGTGTCGGGTTTGCCGCGCGACGGTTCAGGCGCAACCGCCGCGAAGCGCAAGTGTAATTACTCCGCCGACAGCGTGCGGCGCAGCGCGCGCTCGAGATCGCTCGTCGAGAACCCGAACGGCCCCGGGGCGCTCTTGTACTGGATGCGTCCGTCGGTCCCAATCACGTAGAGGCGATCGGGCCAGCCGGTGTAGGCGCGCTCGGTCCGGTTGTCGATGTCGTCGAGAACGGCGGGCAGCTTGATCGCAAGGCGAACGACGCACAGGTCCGCGGTCTCCGCGCGCTCTTCGTTCGTACGCGGCGACGCGAACAGCACACCGTCCTCCCGATTCGAATCCATCTGCCAGAGATCGATCGGGTGCGCTTCCTGGATGTAGACGACGAAGAAGTTCGCGCGGTCCTTGAACTGGTTGTAGATGCGATTGAGCTCGGGAACTCCCGAGCGGAACGGCGGTCAGGTGTAGCTGCCGAAGACGAGAACGACCGGCTTCGACGCGTACTGCTGCGACAGGGTGACACGCTGTTCACCGTGCAGCGGACGAAGCGAAAAGTCCGGCGCGCGATCGCCGACCTGCAGATGTCCCGCGCGCGCCTGCATCCACAGCGGTTTGAACGGAAGCAGCAGCATCGCGACCGGCGGGACGTGCGCCATGATCGCGCCGAACCGCTCCGGCGGCTGGCGCATCGCCGCGTAGAGCGCGGCCGTCGACGACACGTAGAGCACCGCGACAATGGTCAACGTGACGATCAGCGCCTTGCGAACGGTGGCGGCCTTCGACATCGGTGTGGGCGGATTATACGCCCCGAGCGTCGCGCGATTTCACACGGTCGATTTGAAATTGTCGTACCGCTCGTGTCTCGACCGGGACATCCTGCGCGACGCGCTCATGGTTCGACAAGCTCACCATGAGCGGCGAGTCGAAGGGCTCACCATGAGCGTTCGACGAGCTGACCATGAGCGTTGACAAACTCACCATGAGCGTCGAGATTGACGTACCGCTCGTCCTGAGCCTGCCGAAGGACGAGCGTCCGGCTCGCGTCTCGACGAGATCACCATGCGCGTCGACTCGATCAATCGACCGGCGCGTCGAACGACACGACGGCCGTCCGGAACCCGCGCGTTTTGATCGCTCCGTAAATCAGACCCGCGCCGAGCCAGATTCCGCCGGCGATCTTCGCGGGCGTGCGAAGACTGAGCCATAAGTACAAGCAGATCAGAAATCCGAGCGACGGCAGGAGGAAGTCGACGAACCGTTTGCGTTCGGCGCGTACCCAGTAGTGCGTCAGCGACGCGAGGTTCACGCCCATGAACGCGATGAACGCGCCGAAGTTCAGCATCTCCGCGCCCAGCTGGTAAGTGAGCACCAGTCCGCCGACGAGCGCGAAGGCGCCGACGAGCAGGACGTTGTTGCGCGGGATGTTCCGCTTCGGATCGATCGCGCCGAAGAACGATTTCGGCAGCGCGTCCTCGCGTCCCATGCCGTAGAGCAGCCGCGCGGCGCCGAGATGCGAACCGGTTCCCGATCCGAAGTTCGCGACGAGGAGCGTCGCGTTGAGCAGCTGAAACATGATCGCGCCGCCCGCCTTGCCCGCGACGTACACGAACGCCGTGTCGACGTCCGGGAAACCCTTCCAGTCGCCCCATACGAGCTGCGCCACGTAGACCTGAATCGAGGCGAGCACCCCGATGATCAGACACGTGAACACGGTCGCCAGCATGATGTTGCGCCGCGGGTTCTCGACTTCTTCCGACAGCGTCGAAATGCCGTCGAATCCGATGTAGGTCAGCGACGCGATTGAGGCGCCGGTGAGCACGACCGGCAGCGAGAACGTCTCTGGATTGTAGAAGGGAATCAGCAGCTCGCGGCGTCCGAGGTGGACCCCGAGCAGAAACCGCACGCCCGAGACGAGAAACAGGATCAGCACGATGAACATCGCGACCGCGAGAATTTCGTTCGTGCGCGCGCTCGCTTTCACCCCGCGCAGATTCAGCGCCGTGAACAGCGACGCGAAGATCGCCACCCAGAGCGGGTAGGGCACACCGGGCACGACGTTCATCGCGGCCTTGCTGCACCAGATCGTGCAGATGATCGGGTTCAGCACGTAGTCCATCACCATGCTCCAGCCGGTCGCATACCCGAGGCCGACGTTCACCTCACGGCCGACGTAGGTGAACGCCGAGCCGGCGCTCGGATAGACGCGCGCCATCCGGCCGTAGCTGACCGCGGTCAGCAGCATCGCGAACATGCCGATGAGAATCGTCGTGACGACGTGACCGCGCGCTTCGAGGCTGACGACGCCGAAGATGCCCATCGGCGCCACCGGCTGGATCAGCACGATGCCGTAGAAGATCAGATCCCACAGCGTCAGCGCGCGGCGCAGGCGCGGAGCGTCGGCGATTGCCGTGGCGTCGCTGGTGCTCATTTGTCGGTCGTGTTCCACGCCTCCGCGGTGATTCGCGGCAGGGCGCGCTGATCGGTCCGCGGATACGCCACGCCGATCTCGCGCCGCTCGCCGGGCAGCAGTTCGAAGTAGTTGTCGTCCCAGAACACCGGCAGCAGTTCAGAGCCCGTGGCTGGATCGATCAGTTTCAAATGCACCTGAAACGCGAGCGCGGCGCCCGTGTTCGCCACGGTGACGCGAAGCGTTGCGAGGTTGCCGCCCTGAGGGGCAGCACCTCCCGATTCCGACGAGCCCGATATCGACAGCGTCGTGGCGGGCAGGCGGTTGAGCGCGGTGAGATTCGCATGACGCTTCGTCGGCGTGGTGTACCACTCCGTCTTCGGCCAGTCGAGCTGATCGTCCTGGGTCGACAGCCAGTAGAAATTCCTGCTGATCAAACGTCCGTCGCGATCGTGCAGCGCGAGGCGGACGAAGTAGGTCGGCGTCGCTGCTGCCAGGCCTGGTGTCGGAGGAATATCGAACGCGCGACTCACGGCGTCCGGGCCGACGTTCACCGCAGTCTCGCGCGCGAACTTCTCGGCGAGCCCGAAATCGAGCAGCGTCGCGCTGACCTTCAGCCCGGTGAGGTTCGCCTGCGTGTCGTTCACCACGACGACCGATCGATCATCGTACGAGTACTGCACGTGCACAGGCTCGCACGCGATCTTCGTCCCGTAATACCCGCCGCCGGGCCGGAGGTAGTAGTCGTAGAGATGCCAGATCAACGACGGCCACGCGTTGTTCAGCATCCACTGGATGACGCCGGTCGCCGCGTACTTGTTGCGCGCGTAGCCTTCGAACATCGCGCGCTCGCCTTCGTACGCGAGCGCCTGCGCTTTGCGCGCGTAGTCCTCGACGTCGGCGGCTTTTCCATAGCGCGCTTCGAGCGCGCTCGTGAACCGCTTGATGTCCTTGAACTGTCCGCCGCCCGCGTGGAAATTCCACACCTGATCGATCGGCCACAAATGATCCGGCGGGAGCATCTCCTTCAGGCTCTCGATCGGCGGGACCGCCGCACCGGGGCCAATCTCCGGAGAGAATCCGAACGCGCCGCCGTGCGCCGCGTCGGCGAGCCAGTACGACGGCGGCACGTAATCGTACGGCCCGCGCATCTTCACACCGCTCGGTCCGCTCACCGGTCCCGGCGCTTCCGCGGCGCTCGACAGCGTCGGCCGCGACCACTCCAGCTCGCGCTCGATGTCGAGATACTTCCGCTCGACGGCGGCAATCGGCGGCTTGTCGCTGCCGTTCAGCCACACGAAGATGCTCGGATGATTGCGAAGGCGCAGCAGCTGATCGCGCAGCGACGAGGGACCGACCGTATAGTTCTCCGCATCCCACTTGTCCCAGAGCTCCCACTGATCGCAGCAGCACCAGCCGGGCATGATGAGGATGCCTTCGCGATCGGCGAGGTCGTAGAACGCGTCGTTCTCGAGCTTCCCTTCGGTCCTGATCGTGTTCAGTCCCATCTCCTTCACGTAGCGGAATTCCGCTTCGAGCCGCGCCGGCGTCTTCGGACGAAGCAGCATGTCCGACGCCCAGCCGCCGCCGCGAATGAGGATCGGTCTGCCGTTGACGCGAAACAGGCGATGACCCTTGTCGGTGAGCTCGGAGCTGAACTCGTTGATGCCGAACTTCACGTCACGGCGATCCGACTCGGCCCCGTTCACGTCAACCGCGATCGACAACGGGTATTGATGCTGCTCGCCCATGCGATACGGCCACCACACACGTGGATGCTGCACGTTCAACTGTGGCGTGTCCGACGGCGAGAAGCGCACGATCTTGTGTTCGCGCGGCGCGAGCGTCACGCGCCGCGAGAACTGCAGCGACTCGATGGCGCCGCGAACCGACGCGTCGACCGGCGCGTCGGTCGCGTTCCACAGCTCGGCGGTGACCGTCAGATGCGCGACGTCGAGCGACGGCAGATCGAGATCCGTGATCACATGAGGATGACGGATGGCAACCGGACCGCTTGCGGTGACGTAGGCATCGCCCCACAGCCCCATGTTCTTGTCCGGCGGCGTCGGATTCCAGTCGACCCAGGTGATTGCGAGATCGCGCGGCTCGGGCGCGAACACCTCGACCGCAACCGCGTTGGCCGCGCCAGGATGCGCGACACGCGTGATGTCGAATTCGTACCTGCGAAAGGCGCCCGCCACCTCGTCGCGCGTCGCGATGCGTGTGCCGTTCACCCAGATGTTGGCGCGGTAGTTGATGCCGTTGAAGTTCAGCCACACGACCGGCGAAACGTTTGCCGGCGGAAGATCGAACTCTCTCCGGTACCACCACGACACTTTGTAGGGACTGTCGGCCGGCATCGGCAGCAGCGCGAACTGTTCGCCGATCGGATACGTCGTTCCCGGGATGCTGCGCAGGTTCATCCCGAAGAACGGGTTCGGAAATCTTCCCTCTTCGACGAGCGCGCCGACGATGGTGCCGGGAACCGTTGCGGCATGCCATCCCGCGGTGGAGAAGCCGGGACGGGAAATCGCCTCGCCGCTTGCTTTCACCGCGGCAGACGACTCGATTGCCCACCCCGACGCCAGCGGTGCGCGGAAGGGTTGCGCCTCCGACGGCGACGGCGATAGCCACAAGAGCGCGGCGACCGCACAAATGACGAGACGGACGTCGAAGGGGCGCATCACGGCTTCTCCGTCAGACGGGGTGGCGGCAGTTTGTTAAATTACTTTACTATTATGTTGCCGCGGCCCGTACGCGTTTCATAGACTGTTTTCACACGCATGGCTCGAGAGCTGCGCGACGCGAAGCGTCACGACGTCGACGTCGACGCGCGTCACGCGGGACACCTTCGACCGCTGAACCTCGATCGCGTGCTCGCCTTTGCGATCGATCGCCCCGGCCCATTCACGCGAGCCGAAGTCATCGCGGCGACGCGCCTGTCGGCGCCCACCGTCGGAACGCTGTGCGCTCATCTGATCGAGCGCGGCGTCGTCACCGACCTCGGGACCGGCCCCTCGCGGGGCGGGCGCCGCCCGTCGTCAATGGAGTTCAACGCGCGCCACCGGTTCGTGGCCGGCATCGACATCGGTCCGACGAAGACGCGCCTCGCGGTCGCCGATCTTCGCGGCGAGCCGCTCACTCTGCGCGTGGTCGCGACGCCTGCCAACTGCGGTCCGGCGGAACTGCTGTCGCAGATCGCGGGCGAGCTGCGAAAGCTGCTGAAGGATTCGAGCGTGCCGCTTGCGCGCGTGCTGACGGTTGCAGCCGGTGCGCCGGGCGTCGTCAACCGGGATCGCGGCGTCGTGGTCGCGTTCGCGCCGAACCTGGCCGGATGGTCCGACGTGCCGATGGGGAGCATCCTGCGACAATCGCTCGGCGTCCCGGTGGTCGTTGAAAACGACGTGAACCTTGCGGTGATCGGCGAACGGTGGCGCGGCGCCGCACGCGGACACGACACGTGCGCGTTCATGACCGTCGGCACGGGAATCGGCGCAGGCGTCATCGTGAACGGCGCGTTGTATCACGGCCGCCGCTTCATGGCGGGCGAGATCGCGCTGATGTGCATGGGGCCGCAATACATCGAGACGGAGTTCGGCGCGCGCGGCTGTCTCGAGACGCTCGCCGGTCTGAAGGCGATTGCGGCGCGCTGGTCGAATGGCGGAACGGCGCAGCCCAACGGCTGGGTGCGCGGGCTGTTCGACGCGGCGCGATCCGGCGACCAGCGCGCCCGCACAATCGTCGACGATACGGCAACGCTGATTGGGATCGCGGCGGCGAATCTCAGCGTCGTGCTCGATCCGTCGCTGATCGTGCTCGGCGGCGCGCTCTTCGCGCAGGCGCCGGAGCTCGTCGACGACGTCCGTCGCGTGGTGGCGCGCATCGTGCCGACGCCGACGGCGATCGTGCTGTCGAAGCTCGACAAGGAAGCGCCGCTCTGGGGCAGCCTGCTCGTCGCCACGATGGAAGCGCGGCGACGGCTGCGGCAGCAGCTGCGAGCGGAGATCGTCGACGATTGATCCGAACGGAAGCCGAGTTGGGCCCATTCGCGCGAACGTTATGGGGATGTCACTAGGAGGTTGCATGCGACGGTGGACCACGCTGCTTGCGCTCGCGTGCCTCGTTGTTTCGATCGCGCGGTCGGGCGATGCGCAGTCCGGCGGCGCGACCGTTCAGGAGCGGCTCGGATATCCGGCGAGCGCGCGCCTGCTCGTCATCCACGCCGACGATCTCGGAATGTCGCACTCCGTCAACCGCGCGACGTTCGAGGCGCTCGAAAAAGGCTGGATCACCTCGTCGAGCATCCTCGTGCCGTGTCCGTGGTTCGCGGAGGTCGTACGGTTTGCCGCGTCGCATCCTGACGCGGACCTCGGCATTCATCTGGCGGTGAACAGTGAGTGGACCGGATATCGGTGGGGTCCGGTCAGTCCTGTCGATGCGGTCTCCTCGCTGCTCGATCGAGACGGCTATCTGCCGCTCGAAGAAACCGAGGTCGTCGCCAAAGCAAAGCCCGAGCAGGTCGAACGCGAGCTGCGCGCGCAGGTCGATCGCGCGCGATCGGCGGGCATCCGGCTGTCGCATCTCGATTCGCACATGGCGACGCTGTTCCGCTCACCGGAGCTGCTGAAGGTCTACCTGAAGCTCGGACCCGCATACAACCTGCCGCTGCTGCTCGAACGTACGGGCGCGGACCGATCGCCGTGGGCGGTGACGACCAACGTCGATGCGCTGGTGGATCGCGTGGTGTCGCTCGATGCGCCGGGCGCGCCGGCATCAGAGTGGCCGGCGGCGTACGAAAAGCTGCTGACGCCGCTTCCGCCCGGCGTCTACGAGCTCATCGTGCATCTCGCGTACGACGACGACGAGATGCGCGGCGCGACGTGGGATCACCCGAACTGGGGCGCCGCGTGGCGGCAGGCCGATTTCGATCTCGTAAAGAGCGATCGCTTTCGCCAGTTCCTCAATGCGCAGGGATTCAAGCTGGTGGGATGGAAGGAGCTCGGTAAGGCGCGTACCCATTAGCAGCGATTGGCACTGACGGCACCGTGGCACCGCGGGCACCCGTGGCACTCGCCTGGTCTATGTCAGGATTGCCTCCCATCCCTTGCGATATTCGCGGTGGATGAATTTGTCGGCGGCCGGCGCGTTGGTCGCCTTCATCTCGGCGGCGTTCCATTCGAGTTTCTTCCCGACTCGATACGCGACGTTCCCAAGGTGGTTCGCCTCGGTCGTCCAACCTGCGTACTCGAAGTTCGCCAGTGACGGCTTTCCGCCCTTGCACGCCTCAATCCACTCGGCGTAGTGACCGGGAGAATTGGGAATGGTTTCCGGCGGCGGCACGAAGCCTTCAAAGTCCTTTTCGGGCAGCAGCACGTGCTTGTCGCTGCTCGACAGAATCATTCCCTTGTCGCCGACGAACAGTTGTGCGTCGGGCCAGGGCGGGATGCCGCCGTCGGTCCAGATCTTTGGCTTCGCCTCGCCCTGATACCACGTCAGCGTGAGCGGCGGCATGTCGCCGCGGGCGGCGTACTCGTACACGACTTTCATCGTGGCAGGCGCGATCTCGGGGTGAGCGGGACCGTCAGCGAACGCTTCGATTGTGAGCGGCGTTCTGATGTCCAACGCGTAAAAGGCGAGATCGTTTCGATGGCTGCCGAGATCGCTCATCGTGCCGTTGCCGAAGTCCCACCATCGGTACCATTTCGGTCCGGGCACGTACACCGGATGAAACGGACGCGCCGGGGCGGGGCCGAGCCACAGATCCCAGTTCAACCCTTGCGGGACCGGCATCGAGTCCTTCGGCCGCTCGGTGACGAACACGATGTCCTTGTTGCGCGCGGCCGCAGTCTCGCTTTGAAAACCCCACGCGCGGCTCACCCACACGTGAACTTCGCGAACGGGACCAATCGCGCCGCTTCGTATGAGCTCCTTGACGCGCCGGTGGTTGTTGGACGCGTGGCCCTGGTTGCCCATCTGTGTCGCGAGGTGCAGTTTCGAGGCGGTCTCGCGAACCAGCCGCGCCTCCGCGATGTTGTAGGTGAGAGGCTTCTCGCAATAGACATGCTTGCCGGCCTTCAACGCGAGCATCGTCGCAAAGACATGCGTGTGCTCGCACGTGCTGATCACGACGGCATCGAAGGCCTTCGGATCGTCGAACATCTTCCGGAAGTCGACGAATCTTTTCGCCAGGGGGTAGTCTGCGCCGCTTTTCTCGAGCGCGGTCGCATCCACGTCGCACAACGCGACGATGTTGACAACGTTGTCGGCGGCGGCGACGCCTTTGAGATTCTCGGCGCCCCGCCCGCCCGCGCCAATCATCGCGATGTTCAGTTTGTCGTTCAGGCCTCGCGCGCGGAGGATCGCCGGCGCGCCTACGGCCGCTCCGGCCGCAGTCAGCGCAACGCGCTTCACGAAATCGCGTCGGTTCAAAGGCATGATGACCTCTCGATTCGAACGTCGTTCTATCGTCCGCCTATAATCGGGCCGCGCAAAGCGGAAAGTTCGCCGCAAAGAGGAAGCTCATATGAACATCTCGCGCATCAGCTTGGTTGCGGTCGTCGTTTACGGCGTCACGGCCGGCCAGCAGCTCACCCGCGGTCAAACCGGCCGCGGCGCTGATCTTCCCACGCTCGAGTACAAGCTGGTCGAATGGCCGACGCCGCCCACGAGCGCGGCGGGCGTTCCGGCTGGTCCCTGGAATTTCATTCAGGTCGCATCCGTCGCGGTCACGTCAAAGCGCACGATCCTGGTGTTGCATCGCGGCGCACATCCGATCATGGAGTTCGACACCGCGGGGAAATTCATCCGGTCGTGGGGCGACGGGATGTTCAGCGAGGGAAAAGTCGCCGCCATTGCCGAAGCGAACTGGACGGCGGACAAATCGCATTACTCCGCCGTGTATGGTCCTGCGGGATGCACCTCCTGTGGCGCACATTCGGTGCGCGTGGATCCGCAGGGCAACATCTGGGTCGTCGATGCTCCGGGCCACGTCATCTACAAGATGAATCCCGACGGAAAGGAGATCATGCGCCTCGGCACGAAAGGCGTGTCCGGCACCGGTCCCAACAACTTCAATCTGCCGACCGACATTGCGTTCGCGGCGAACGGTGATCTGTATGTCACCGACGGCTACGGCAGCGCTCGCGTGGTGAAGTACTCACGCGATGGGAAATACCTGTCGCAGTGGGGCACGCGAGGAAAGGGTCCCGGCGAATTCGGATTGCCGCACAACCTGGTGATCGACTCAGAGGGCAAGGTCTATGTGACGGATCGCGACAACCAGCGGATCGAGGTCTTCGATGCGAACGGAAAGTTTCTGAGTCAATGGACCGGAACGGGAGGAGTGTCCGGCCTCGCCATCACGAAGGATCAGCGCATCTGGACCGGCGGAGTCCTGCGGACGCTCGATGGAAAAGTCGTGGGGAAGCTGCCGATGAACCCCGGAGGGCATGGCGTCGCCGTCACCGACTCCGGAGACGTTTACCTCGCGCAGTTGAGTGGTGTGGTGCAGAAGTTCGTGAAATGAGGGACACAAAGGACACAAAGGATACAAAGGACACAAAGGATACAAAGGACACAAAGGACACAAAGCGGTTTATCGGAACCATCGTTTATACCAAGGAGAACCGCCGCCAGGCGCAGTCGATTCAGGACGACTTTCGCTCCGCTCTGTTGGTACGCGGTCGCGCCGCCGGGAAACCGTTGCTCGAGGGCGGAGTGTGTGACCAGAACGCTGATGCACTCTACGAGTACTGCCATGTGCAGCGCTCCATTTGAGTGCGGACGTGCGGGATCGTGCCTCTACGCCTTGAACAGCCTCGACGCATTGGTTCGCATGATGCGCTCGCGGTCGGCGGCGGCGAGGTTCAGACCATTCAGCAGCGCATGCGGATCGTCCACGTCCATCAGCGCGAAGTTGTCCGTCCCGATCACCACGCGATCCGAGCCGACCAGATCGATGAGGAAGCGAAGCGCCTCCGGATAATAGGCGAGCGTGTCGTAATGAAAGCGCCGGATGTACTCGCGGAAGGGGCGCGGCGTCTTCTGATTCACGCGGGCGAGGTTGTGCTCGAGGCGTCCGGCGATGTATGGAAAGGCGCCGCCCGCATGACCGAGCACGATCTCGAGCCTCGGATATTTGTCGAGCAGTCCGGTCGTGATGAATTTCTCGGCAACCAATGCATGCTCGAATGGATAACCGAGCGGATTCGACAGGTTCACTTTCCCGCGCATTCGGTCCGCGCCGGGCACCGCCGTGATCGGATGGAACAGCAGCGGATAACCGAGTTCCTCGCATCGCGCGATGACCGGTTCAAAGGCCGGATCGAATACGTAGTCGGCGCCGTTCAGCGACGTCGGCAGATGAACGGCCCGAAACGCGCCCTTGCCGGCCACACGATTCAGTTCCTTCAACGCAAGCGTCGCGTCGTGCACCGGCATCGCGACGCCCGCGACGAAACGATCGGGGAACGCGGTGTGCGCCTCGACCGCCGCGTCGTTCACGATCGCGGTCAAACGCGCCGCGACCTCCGCTGACGTCGTCTGCCACGGCGGCGCGAGAATCGTCAGCACGAGCGTCTGCACGCCGTGATCGTTCATCCACGCGCGCCGTCGATCGAGATCGACGTTGAGCGGATTCGCGTCGACCGGCGTGCCGATCTCCGCGAGCGCCTTGACGTAGCGCTCCGGCTGCCAGTGCGCGTGCACGTCGATGGACGCGACCCGCGGCCCGCCCGCCGTTTGTCCCGCCGCGGGCCGTACGATCGTCGCCATCGTTCCGCCGCATGCGGCAGCCATCCTGACGAACGCGCGCCGGCCGATTCCGCGCGTCATCGTGATCCCTGTTCCTCAATCCTCAAATCGCAAATCCCTGATCCCTGATCCCTGATCCCTGATCCCTGATCCCTGATCCCTGATCCCTGATCCCTGATCCCTAATCCCTGATCCCTCTAATCCCTAATCCCCAGTCCCC
>Ga0075434_100002716_pt1 | contig 15634 bp, 18 predicted proteins | sample RhiMethybrSRZTD3_FD_75298 | JGI IMG/M metagenome (GOLD analysis project Ga0075434, IMG submission 75298) | Populus rhizosphere microbial communities from Tennessee, USA - Rhizosphere MetaG P. TD hybrid SRZTD3 | ecosystem: Host-associated > Plants > Roots > Rhizosphere > Soil | place: USA... | reverse complement strand
CGCGACGGTTTCCTCGGTGCCTATTACGACGAGGGCGGCAGCGGCCGCCCGAAGCTCCGCGTCTATGACGTCGCCGAGCGCGATGCGCCCTCGGCCTACCTGCAGGCACTCGCCGACGGCAGCGACTTCGTGGTCGGCCCGCTGACGCGCGAGGAAGTCGCCGCGCTCGCGACGCTCGCCGACGGGCGCGCGACGACGCTCGCGCTCAACTTCCTGCCTGACGGCGTGCAGGTGCCGGACCGCTTCTACCAGTACGCGCTGTCGCCCGAGGACGAGGCGCGCCTCGCGGCGCGGCGCATCGCCGCCGACGGCAGGCTGTCCGGCGTAACGCTCGTGCCGCAGTCCGACTGGGGCCGGCGAGTCCAGGCCGCGTTCGCCGAGGAATTCGCGGCGGCCGGCGGGGCGATCGCCGACCAGGCCGACTACGTGCCCTCGACCGCCGATTTCAACGAGATCATCCGGCGCCTATTGCGGACGACCGGGCAGAAAGGCAGCGTGCCGCGCGCCGACGCGCAGTTCATATTCGTCGCCGCGCAGCCGGTGCACGGGCGACTGATCCGCAGCCAGCTGCGATTCAACTACGCGAGCGCGCTGCCGATGTACGCGACCTCGGACATCTACGACCCGACGGGGGCCGGCAACCTCGACCTCGACGGCGTGATCTTTCCGGACATGCCCTGGGTGCTGGACCCGCAGGGCGCCTCATCGCTCGCGCGTGACACGGCGGACCGGGTATTTCCCGGCCGCGGCGGCTCGCTCGGCCGGCTCTACGCGTTCGGCTATGACGCATTCCGGCTCGTCGGCCAGCTGCCGCGCATGCAGCGCGGCAGCAACGGCCCCTTGCCTGGCGTGACGGGCCGGCTCGTCGTGGATTCCCACGGCCGCGTGCGCCGCGAGCTCGACTGGGCGCAGGTCGTCGGCGGGCGCCTCGCGCCGTGGCCGCCTCCGGCGCCACTGCCGCCGCCCGACGCGCCGGGCACGTGAGTACGGCGCCGCACCTCGCCTTCGGCCGCGCGGCCGAAGCGGCTGCGGCGCGCCACCTCGAACGCCTCGGCTACCGCATCCTCGCCGCGAACTTCCGCGCCAGGGGCGGCGAGCTCGACCTCGTCGCGGAGGACGGCGACGTGCTCGCGATCATCGAAGTCCGCTATCGCGCGTCCGACCGCTACGGCGGCGCCGCGGCGAGCATCACGCACGCGAAGCGCTCGCGCATCGTCCGCGCCGCCCGCGTTCTTCTGGCCACCCACCCACCGCTGGCAAGACTCGCCGCCCGCTTCGACGTCATCGAAGTCTCCGGCTGCGCCGACGACCTTCGCTGCAACTTGATTCGAGGAGCATTCACCCTCTAGCCTCGCGCGCTGCACGCGAGCACCCCGCCGGATCCCGCGCACGGCGCGATCCGCGGCTTCAAAGTGGACGTCCCCTCGAAACTATTTGATGACGCGAAGTTTCGGGCGTGAGCCAGAGGTTCCGGCGTCGGCCGCCGGGGGAGGCGTTTCGCCCTCGTCCTGGAAGAGCATGCCCTGCCCCGTCTCGCGCGCGTAGATGCCGAGCACCGACGAGACGGGGATCCGGACGTGCTGCGCGACGCCGCCAAAGCGAGCCGAGAACTCGATCCATTCGTTGCCGAGCTTGAGTCCCTGGGTCGCCTGCCAGCTCACGTTGAGCGTGATGCGCCCGTCCCGCACGTAGGCGCGGGGAACCTCGGCCGAGGAAATGCTGGCGTCGACGACGAGGTGCGGCGTCTGGTTGTTCGCCGTCATCCACTCGTGCATCGCGCGGACCAGGTAGGGCCGCCGGGGTGTGGGCGCCGCGGCCATGGTCAGCAGTTCATCGCGGCGCGCACGCTCGTCACGTCACGTCCTTCCAGTATTCCTTGTAGAGGAACCAGGCGAAGGCTGCGAACATGAGGAGAAACAGGACGACCCAGATGCCGAGGGACTCGCGCCTCGCCTTGGCCGGCTCGGAGACGTAGGTGAGGAACGCGACGGTGTCGCGAACGAAACTGTCGAAGGTCGCCGCCGGCATGTCGCCGGCCGTCCCGGGCTCGAGCACGATGTGGCCCGACGGGGTGCCACCGCCATCGCCACCGCCACTTCCACCAGCGCCGACTAAGCCGCCTTCCCCTTTTTTGTCTTCATTTCCATGGCGAGCACGCTGCACGCCCTGCAGCGGCGCGAGCACGTGCGGCATCGCGGTGCCCGGCAGCACGGCGTTGTTGACGCCGGTCGGCCGCGAGGAATCCTCGTAGAAGGAGCGCAGGAACGTGTACACGTAGTCGGGACCGCGGCTGCGCACGATCAGCGAGAGGTCGGGCGGCGCGTTGCCGAACCACTGGCGCGCCTTCTCCGGCGGCATGACGGACTGCATCGTGTCGTAGATGCGCTCGCCGGTGAACATCAGGTTCGCCTTGACGTCGTCCTCGGTGAGCGCGAGGTCGGTGGCGAGCTGGCTGTAGCGCATGTACTTCGCCGAATGGCAGCCCTGGCAGTAGTTGACGAAGTTCCGCGCGCCGCGCTGGAGCGAGGCCAGGTTCGAGACGTCGGCATTCGCTTCCTGTAGCGGATAGCCCTCCTCGGACGCCAGCGCCGCCGCGGGCAGCGCCGCCAGCAGCACGATGAGCGCGCGCAGCGCCTTCACTTCGTCACCCGCGCGGGCTCCGGCTTCGTGCGGTCGATGCGCGAGTACCAGGGCATCAGCAGGAAGAACGCGAAGTAGATGATCGTCCCGACGACCGAGATTCCCTTGAACGGCTGCACCGCAGGCTTCATGCCGCAATAGCCGAGGACGAGGAAGTTGGCGGCAAAGACCATCAGCGAGACCTTGTAGATCGGGCCGCGGTAGCGGATCGACTTGACCGGCGACTTGTCAAGCCAGGGCACGAAGAACAGGAGCAACACGGCCGCGAAGAGCGCGAGGACGCCCCAGACCTGCGTGTTCATGAACGCGGGGACGGCGCGCAGGATCGCGTAGTACGGCGTGAAGTACCACACCGGCGCGATGTGCGGCGGCGTCAGGAGCGGGTTCGCCGGCTCGAAGTTCGGCGGCTCGAGGAACAGGCCGCCCATCTCCGGCGCGAAGAAGACGACGCCCGCGAAAAGCACGAGGAAGACGCTGAGGCCCCAGAGGTCCTTGACCGTGTAGTACGGGTGGAACGCGACGGAGTCGAGCGGCCGGCCGCTCGCGTCCTTGTTTTTCTTGATCTCGACGCCGTCCGGGTTGTTCGAGCCCACTTCGTGCAGCGCAAGGATGTGGGCGACGACCAGGAAAATGAGCACCAGCGGCAGCGCGACGACGTGCAGCGCGAAGAAGCGGTTCAGCGTGATGTCAGAGATGAAGTAGTCGCCGCGGATCCACTCGATGAGCGAATCGCCGATCAGCGGGAAGGTCCCGAACAGCGACACGATCACCTGCGCGCCCCAGTACGACATGTTGCCCCAGGGCAGCAGGTAGCCGAAGAACGCTTCCGCCATCAGCGCGAGGTAGATCAGCACGCCGAAGATCCAGAGCAGCTCGCGCGGCTTGCGGTGCGAGCCGTAGAGGAGCGCCCGGAACATGTGCAGGTAGACGACGATGAAGAAGGCAGATGCGCCGGTCGAGTGCATGTACCGGATCAGCCAGCCCCACTCGACGTCGCGCATGATGTACTCGACCGAGCCGAACGCCTCTTCGGCCGACGGCTTGTAGCTCATCGTCAGGAAGATGCCCGTGACGATCTGCAGCACCAGCACGAATAGCGCGAGCGAGCCGAAGTAGTACCAGAAGTTGAAGTTCTTCGGCGCCCAGTATTCCGACGCGTGCTCGCGCCAGAGCTCGGTCATCGGGAAGCGCTCGTCGATCCACGCGCCGAGACGGGCGAGCCGCCCGGGCCCGCGCACGATGGCCGTCACGGCGTCGGGGTCCGCCATCACGCCTCCTTCCCCGGATCGAGGCCGACCACGATGTGCGCATCATCCTTGAAGCTGTACGGCGGGATTTCGAGGTTGACCGGCGCCGGCACGCCGGCAAAAACGCGGCCGGCGAGGTCGAATTTCGAGCCGTGGCAGGGGCAGAAAAAGCCTCCCGGCCAGTCCGCGGTCAGCACGCCGTCCGCGCTCGCGCCCGGCGCGAACCGGTTCTGCGGCAGGCAGCCGAGGTGCGTACAGACGCCGAGCAGCACGAGAAACTCGGGCTTGATCGCGCGCGCCGGGTTCTTGGTGTAGTCGGGCTGCTTCGAGGCGTCCGAGCCGGGGTCCCTCAGCCGGGCGTCGTGGTTGCCGAGGCTCTCGATCATTTCAGGCGTTCGCCGCACGACGAGCACCGGCTTGCCGCGCCACTGGATCTTCAGCATCGCGCCCGCCTCGAGCTTGCTGATGTCGATCTCGACCGGCGCGCCGAGCGCCTTCGCGCGCGCGCTCGGCTTCCAGGAGGAGAGGAACGGCACGGCCGCGAATGCGACGCCGACGGCGCCCGTCAGCGTGGTGGCGGCGGTCAGGAGCTGCCGCCGTCCCTTGTCGATTGTCTCGGCCATCGCTCGATTTTCGTTCGTTGGAGGGATTGACGCATTATACACGGCGGTACTCGAACGACCGGAGGCGGACGCGCGGATGTCGGGCATGCCGGGCTGGCTGCGATGGATCTCTCCCTGGGTCGCGCTCGGACTTGCGGCCGCGCTCGCGTACGTGCTGCTGCGACCCGCGCCCGAAGCGATCTCCCCCGCACCGGCAGCGCCGCTGCCCATGCCCGGTCCTGCGCCGGAGCCGTCGGCCGCGCCCGCGCACGCGACCGAGTTCGTGAGCTACGCCGACGCGGTCGACGCGACGGCGCCCGCGGTCGTCAACATCTACACCGAGCGGCGCGTGGTCGTGCCCGACGTCGCCGGCCTGCCGCCGCAATTCGCGCAGCTCTTCGGCGAGGTGTGGCCGGACTACCGTGAGCGCGTCGAGCGCAGCCTCGGTTCCGGGATCATCTGGGACGTACAGGGCCACGTCGTCACCAACTTCCATGTGATTGCCGAGGCGCAGCAAATCAAGGTGCAGCTGAAGAACGGCAAGTCCGGCACCGCGACGCTCGTCGGCGTCGATCCCGACACGGACCTCGCGGTCCTCAAGATCAGCCTCGGTACCCTGCCGATCATGCCGCTCGGCCGCTCCGACAAGCTGCGAGTCGGCGAGCCGGTGCTCGCGATCGGTAACCCGCTCGGCCTCGGGCAGACAGTGACACAGGGCATCGTCAGCGCGACCGGCCGCGGCCAGCTCGGTGTCAGCACCTTCGAGAACTTCATACAGACTGACGCCGCCATCAATTTCGGAAACTCGGGCGGAGCGCTCGTCGACGCGGGCGGGAAGCTCGTCGGACTCAACAGCGCGATCGCCGGGCGGCAGGCGGGCATCGAAGGCATCGGCTTCGCGATCCCGGTCGACCTCGTGCGCGGCGTCGTCGATGCGATCCTGAAGAACGGCCGAGTGATGCGTGGCTGGATCGGCGTCGTCCCGAGCGACATCGCGCCGGAGGCAATCGAGCAGTCGGGACTTCCCGAGGGCTCGGTGCTGGTGCGCCTCGTCTACCGCAAGAGCCCGGCGGACACGCAGGGCATCGTGCCGGGCGACGTGATCACGCAGGTGAACGGCCGGCCACTGCGCGGCGCGCAGGACCTGCTCGCGAACATCGCCACTCTGAAGCCCGGCCAGCCGGTGCGCCTGCGCCTCTGGCGCCGCTCGCCGGCGGAGCCCGAGGGGCTCGAGCACAACGTGCGCCTCGAGGTGGTCGAGCGCCCGCAGCAGGCGGGCGCGATGCGCTCGTCCTGATTCAGGTCGCGGGGCCAGGCATGCGCCGGATGTCCGCGCCGAGCCCGCGCATCTTCTCTTCGATGTGCTCGTAGCCGCGGTCGATGTGGTAGATGCGCTGCACGTCGGTCGTTCCCTCGGCGACGAGTCCCGCGAGCACGAGGCTCGCGGAAGCGCGCAGGTCGGTCGCCATCACGGGCGCGCCGGAGAGCCGCGGCACGCCGCGGATCACCGCCGTGTGGCCCTCGATCTTCACGTCGGCCCCGAGGCGGCGCAGCTCAAGCATGTGCATGAAGCGGTTTTCGAAGATGGTCTCGACGATCGTGCTGACGCCGTCGGCGACCGCATCGAGCGCCGCGAACTGCGCCTGCATGTCGGTCGGGAATCCCGGGTGCGGCGCGGTGCGCACGTCCACCGGGCGCGGGCGCCGGCCGCGCATGTCGACTTCTATCCAGTCGCCGCCGACCTTGACCGTCGCGCCGGCCTCGCGCAGCTTCGCGATCACCGCGTCGAGGTGCGCGGGCTCCGCGCCGTTGACGCGCACGTGCCCGCCGGTGATCGCGCCCGCAACCAGGAAAGTGCCGGTCTCGATGCGGTCCGGCAGCACGCGATGCTCGCAGCCGCCGAGCCGCTCGCGCCCCTCGACGACGATCGTGTCCGTGCCTGCGCCGGCGATGCTCGCGCCCATCGCAATCAGGCAGGCCGCGAGGTCGACGACCTCCGGCTCGCGCGCGGCATTCTCGATCACCGTGCGGCCGCTCGCGAGCGTCGCCGCCATCATGAGGTTCTCGGTTCCGGTGACCGTGACGGTCTCCTGGACGATGCGCGCGCCGGAGAGGCGCCCGGCCTTCGCGTGAATGTAACCGCCCTCGATCGAGACTTCCGCGCCCATCCGCTCGAGTCCCGCGACGTGCAGGTTCACCGGGCGCGCGCCGATCGCGCAGCCGCCGGGCAGCGAGACACGTGCTTCACCGTGCCGCGCGACCAGGGGGCCGAGCACGAGGATCGACGCGCGCATCGTCTTCACGAGCTCATAGGGCGCGACCGCTTCCTTGAGCCCGCCGCCGTCGACGCGCACCTCCCCGTCCGCGCCCGGCGTCGTCACGGCGCCCATGCGCTCGAGCAGGCGGACCATCGTGCGGACGTCGTGCAGCTGCGGCACGTTCTGCAACGTCAGCGGGCGGTCGGTGAGGAGCCCGGCGGCGAGGATCGGCAGCGCCGCGTTCTTCGCTCCGGACGCGCGCACGGCGCCTTCAAGCCGCCGGCCGCCGGTGATCCGAAACTTGTCCACGCCCGCCTCCCTTCTGCTTCAGCCGGCCGCGCGCTTCGCCCATTCGGCGGGCGTCGGCGTGTCGAGCGACAGGGCGTGGATCGCGCCGCCCATCGCCTCGCCGAGCGCGCGATAGACGAGCTGGTGCCGGGCGATCGCGCGCAGGCCCTCGAACTGCGCCGCGACCACGAGCGCGCTGAAATGGACGCCGTCGTCCGATGCCACGCGGACCGTCGCTCCGGGGAGCGCAGTCTCGATTCGTTGGCTGATCTCCGCCGGCGACATGGCGGCATTCTAAAGGCAGCCGGAACGGCGGTGTATGATGCCGGGATCCTTCTGATCCCGTTGCCTTAGCGATGAACGACGCAGTCGACAGCAAGCGCCTGGTCGAGATGGGGCGAGAAGCGCTCCGCATCGAGGCACGCGCCGTCGCCGCGCTCGTCGACCGCCTGGGCAGCGACTTCGAGCAGGCCTGCCGCATGCTGCTGGCCTGCGCAGGGCGGGTCGTCGTGTCCGGCATGGGCAAGTCCGGCCACGTCGGCGGAAAGATCGCGGCGACGCTCGCGAGCACGGGAACGCCGGCTTTCTTCCTGCATCCGGCCGAAGCCAGTCACGGCGACCTCGGCATGGTCGCCAAGGGCGACGTCGTGCTCGCGATCTCCTACTCGGGCGAGACCACGGAGCTCCTCACCATCCTGCCGCTGTTCAAGCGCATGGACGCACCGCTCATCGCGATGACGGGCAACCCGCAGTCGACGCTCGCCCGCGAGGCAGACGTGCATCTCGACATCAGCGTGCCCGCCGAAGCCTGCCCGCTCAACCTTGCGCCGACAGCGAGCACGACGGCGACGCTCGCCATGGGTGATGCGCTCGCAGTCGCGCTCCTGAAGCACCGCGGCTTTACCGAGGCCGACTTCGCTCGCTCGCACCCGGGCGGCGCGCTCGGCCGGCGCCTCCTGCTGCACGTCTCCGACGTCATGCGCCGGGGCGACGACCTGCCGGCCGTGCGGCCCGACGCACCGCTGCCCGAGGGCCTGCTCGAGATGTCGCGCAAGCGGCTCGGACTCACCGCCGTCGTCGACGGCGACCGCCGCGTGGTCGGGATCTTCACGGACGGTGACCTGCGCCGCGCACTCGACAGGCGCGTCGACATCCACCACAGCACGATGGCGGACGTAATGACGCTGAGCCCGCGGACGATCGGGCCCGACGAGCTCGCCGCCGAGGCCGTCCTCATGATGGAAAAGCACTCGATCAACGGTCTGCTCGTGCTCGACGAGAGCGCGCGCCTGGTCGGGGCGCTCAACGTGCACGACCTGCTGCGTGCGGGGGTGATGTGACGCCGGCCGCCGAGATCGCGCTCCTGGTGCTGGACGTGGACGGCGTGCTGACCGACGGCCGCCTCTGGTACGGGGCCGACGGCGAGAGCTTCAAGGCCTTCGACGTGCGCGACGGCCACGGCATCAAGTCGCTGGTCGCGGCCGGCATCGGTGTCGCCGTGATCTCCGGTCGCCGCTCCGCCGCGGTGACGGCGCGCATGCGCGAGCTCGGCGTCAGCGACGTCGCGCAGGGCGTCGGCGACAAGGCGCGGGCGCTCACCGAGCTCCTGAAGCGCGCCGCGATCGATGCGCGCCGGGTCGCCTGCCTCGTCGACGATACGCCGGACCTCGGCCTGATGGCCGCCGTCGGCCTGCCTGCCGCGGTCGCGGACGCGCATCCCGACGTGCTGGCCGCCGCCCGCCACGTGACGCGCGCCACCGGCGGCCGCGGCGCGGTGCGCGAGTTCTGCGACTACCTGCTCGCCGCGCGGGGGCCGCCGCGGTGATCGCGCGCCTCCTGCTGCTCGCCGGCCTAATCGCGCTGATCGCGGTGCTCGTGCAGTGGCGCGTCGTCGACCGCGAGCCGTCGTCCGGCGAAGCGCCACCCGCGCGGCCGGGCTACTACCTGACCGGAGTCGACCTCGAGGAGTTCGGCGCGGACGGCAAGCGCCGCATCGGCCTGCAGTCCATCTCCGCGAACGAGGATCCTGCGAACGGCGTCGTGCGGCTCTCCGACGTCGCCGTCGACTACAACGCGCCGACGGGCCGAGTCTGGCATCTCACGTCGAACGAGGCGCGCGTTCCCCCGGGCGGCCGCGTCGTCGAGTTCGAGGGCGACGTGCGCCTCACCGGCCGGCCCGGCGACGGCCCCGTCCCGGCCGAGCTCTACGCGGCGCGGCTCTCGCTCGACACCGAGGCCGAGAAGGCCAGCACGCGCTCCTCCGTCGAGCTCGTCTTCGGCACGCACCGCATGCGGGCGCTCGGGATGGATGCCGACCTCAAGGCGGGCACCGTTCACCTGGACTCCGACGTCAATGGCCGCTTCGTCCAGTAGGCGCCTCGCCGCGGCCGTCCTCGCCGCCTGCGCAGCCGCCGCGGGCGCGCAGGAGCGCGAGCAGCTGCCGATCCAGCTCAAGGCGGCGTCGCTCAATTTCGACACGCAGAAAGGCCTCGTCGAGTACGGCGCCGTGACGATCACACAGGGCGAGATCCGCATCACCGCCGACCGCGCGGTGACAAGCGGCCTCGACTTCAAGGACAGCAGCTGGGAGTTCAGCGGGACCGTCCGCATCTCGATGCCGGACTCCGCGCTCGCGAGCGACACGGCGAGCGTGCACTTCTCGGGCGGCGAGATCGCGAGCGCGCTCGTCACCGGCGCGCCCGCGACCTTCCAGCAGCAGCGCAAGGACGAGCGCGCCGAAGGCCGCGCGAACCGCATCGACTACGACCTGAAGCGCGGCGCGGTCGAGCTCGACGGCAATGCCTGGCTCTCGGACGGCAAGACCGAGATCACCGGCGCGAAGCTCGTCTACAGCACCACGAACCAGCGCGTCGTGTCGCGCGAGCAGGTCCTGATCACGATCCAGCCGAACGAGCCGGCGCCGGAAAAGCCGAAGCCCAAGCCATGAGCGAGCTCACGGCGACGGCGCTCGAGAAGAGCTACCGCAAGCGCAAGGTCGTCGCGTCGCTTTCGCTCTCGATCGCGAGCGGCGAAGTGGTCGGCCTGCTCGGCCCGAACGGCGCCGGCAAGACGACGGCGTTCTACATGATCGTCGGCCTCGTGCCCTGCGACGGCGGGCGCATCGAGCTCGACGGCGAGGACATCACCTCGCTGCCGATGCACGCGCGCGCGCGTCGGGGCGTCGGCTACCTGCCGCAGGAACCGTCGATCTTCCGCAAGCTGACGGTCATCGACAACGTGAAGGCGATCCTCGAGACGCGCAACGACCTCGACGACGCCGGCCGCGAAGAGACGCTCGAGGGCCTGCTGGAGGAGCTGCACGTCGCGCACCTCCGGGACCACCTCGGCATGAGCCTGTCGGGCGGCGAGCGGCGCCGCGTCGAGATCGCGCGCGCGCTCGCGGCGAATCCCGCCTTCATCCTGCTCGACGAGCCCTTCGCCGGCGTCGACCCGCTCTCCGTGCACGACATCCAGCGCATCGCCCGCCACCTCGCCGACCGCGGCATCGGCGTGCTGATCACCGACCATAACGTGCGGGAAACGCTGGGAATCTGCGGGCGCGCCTACATCGTCAACCAGGGGACGGTGCTGGCATCCGGATCTGCGGACGAGATCCTTGCCAATCCCGAGGTGCGCAAGGTCTACTTGGGGCAGGATTTCAGACTCTGACGGAGCGGCGCCCGCCGCATGATGAAGCCCAGCCTCCAGCTCAGGATCGGCCAGCAGCTGACGATGACGCCGCAGCTGCAGCAGGCCATCCGGCTGCTGCAGCTGCCGACGATCGAACTCCAGGCCCAGGTGCTCGAAGCGCTCGAGAGCAACGTGATGCTCGAGCCCGAAGAGGACTTCGAGGCCACCTGGCCCGTCGACGCGATGCCGGGAGAAACCGCCGGCGCGCCCGCCGCGGACGAGCCGGTCGTCGAAATCGGCGACGACTGGGTCGAGCCCAGCGCCGCGGAATCCGAGGCCCCCTGGTCCGGGTCCGGCGACGCGGAGCTCGAGCTTCCCGACGAGTCAGGGCGGACGATCCGCGACCACCTCGCCTGGCAGCTCGAGCTCGCCCACCTGCCGCCGGATGCGCTCGCGATCGGGCGCGCGATCGTCGACGCCATCAACGACGACGGCTACCTCACCGAAACGCCAGCGGCTATCGCCGAGACGGTGGCCCGCGAGGCGCGCGCCGATGCGGCGGGCGTCGAGCGCGTGCTCGCGATCGTCCAGCAGCTCGACCCGGCCGGCGTCGGCGCGCGCTCGGTCGCCGAGTGCATCGAGCTGCAGCTCGCGCAGCTCGACCCCGCGACCCCCGGGCTCGCGGCGGCGCGCATCCTCGCCCATCGCCACCTCGACCTCGTCGCGGGCCGCGAGATCGCGGCGCTGCAGCGCGAGATGCACGTGAGCGGCAACGAGCTTGACCTCGCGCTCGCCCTGGTTCGAAGCTGCCACCCGCGCCCGGGCGCGGCCTTCCAGGCGACGCGGACCGAGTACGTCGTGCCGGACGTCTACGCGCGCCGGACGCCGCAGGGCTGGGTGGTGGAGCTCAACCCGGCCGCGCTGCCGCGCGTCCGGCTCAACGAGGGTTACGCGGCGATGATCACGCGCGCGCCCGACCACGCGGTGCTGCGCACCCAGCTGCAGGAGGCGCGCTGGCTGCTGCGCAGCCTCGAGATCCGCAACGAGACGATGCTGAAAGTCGCGCGCACGATCGTCGAGCGACAGCAGGCCTTCCTCGACCGCGGCGAGGAGTCCATGCGGCCGATGATCCTGAAGGACGTCGCGGAGGCCGTCGAGATGCACGAGTCGACGATCTCGCGCGTGACAACCGGCAAGTACCTGCACACCCCGCGCGGCGTGTTCGAGTTCCGCTTCTTCTTCTCGAGCCAGGTCGCGGGCGACGACGGCACCGGCGTCTCCTCCACCGCGATCCGCGCCAAGATCCGCAAGCTGATCTCCCAGGAGACGCCGGGCAAGCCGCTCTCCGACCAGCAGCTCGTCGAGCTGCTCGCCACCGACGGCGTGCAGGTCGCGCGCCGGACAGTCGCCAAGTACCGCGAGTCGCTCGGCATCGCGCCCTCGAGCGCGCGCCGCCAGGGCGCGGGCTGAGCGCAGGACTTCAAGGAAGGAACGAGGAGGATCGAGCCATGCAGCTGAAGGTCACGGGCCACCACGTCGAAGTCACCCCTCCCCTCCGGGACTACGTGCGCAAGAAGCTGGACCGCGTACTCCGGCATTTCGAGCGCGTCGTCGACGTGCACTGCGTGCTCACCGTCGAGAAGCTCGAGCACAAGGCGGAGGCGACGCTCGGCGTCAGCGGCGCCGTGATGCACGCCGACGCGAAGCACGAGGACATGTACGCCGCGATCGACGCGCTCGCGGACAAGCTCGACCGCATGATCCGCAAGCACAAGGAGAAGATCTCGGACCACCATGCCGCCGAAGTCGCGCGCGGCCGGCCGGCCTGAGAATCGGGGCGACATGACCCGGCTCGTCGTCGTCAGCGGCCTCTCGGGATCCGGCAAGAGCGTCGCGCTCAACATGCTGGAGGACCTCGGCTGGTACTGCATCGACAACATCCCGGCCGGCCTCGTGCAGGCGCTCGTCTCGCACTCGCTGCAGGCGGACGAGCCGCTCTACCGGCGGCTCGCGGTCGGGCTCGACGCCCGCAACCGCCCGGCCGACCTGGCCTCGATCCCGTCGCTGCTCGCGGACCTCCGCCGCGCCGGGCTGCGCTGCGAAGTCCTGTACCTGCACGCCGAGGACGAGGTGCTGAAGCGCCGATACGCGGAAACGCGTCGCCGGCACCCGCTCGCCGGCGCGGGCGTGAGCCTCGCCGACGCGATCGCGGAGGAGCGACGCCTCCTTCACCCGCTGATCGACAGCGCAGACCTCGTCATCGACACCTCGCGCATGAGCGTGCACGAGCTTCGAGACACGATCGCCCAGCGCGTGGAGCCGCAGGCGCCCGGCAGGCTCTCGATCCTGTTCGAGTCATTCGGCTTCAAGCACGGCGTGCCGGGCGACGCCGATTTCGTGTTCGACGCCCGCACGCTCCCCAATCCCTACTGGGAGCCGGCGCTGCAGCCCCTCACCGGCCGCGACGCCAAGGTCATCGAGTTCCTCGAGGCGAGCCCGAAGGTCGAGCGCCTGGTCGGCGACCTCGTGCGCTTCATCGAAAGCCGGCTGCCGGAGTACGAGGAAGGGAACCGCGGCTACCTGACGATCGCGATCGGCTGCACCGGCGGACAGCACCGTTCGGTGTACCTCGTCGAGCGGCTCGCGCGGCATTTCCGCACGAAGTACCCGCAGCTCCTCGTGCGGCACAACGCGCTGCCGAATAAATAAGGCAGTAAAGAAAAATAAAGGGGACGGTCACCTTTAACGAACTTGCCATCGCTGTCGGAAATGCAGGGGACGTTAAAGGTGACCGTCCCCTTTATTTTTCTTTATTTCCTTCATTTCAGTCGACGCGCACGCCAGGCTCGAGCCCGATGAACGCCGCGATTTCCGCCCGCCGGCGGTTCGCGTCCCGCTCGCCCACCGCGATGAGCTCGCGCGTGAACGGCGACTCGAAGAGGAGATAGGACAGGAGACGCCCGCCGCGCGCGCCGCGCGCGCCCAGGATCCGCAGGAGCGAGCGCAGCGATCCCGGCACGGCAGCCTGGTGCGCAAGTGCCCAGTCGGCGGGGTCTTCCTCGGGCTGCAGCAGCATCGTGTCGACGTGCCGCATCCCGAATGGCGTCGGACCCGGCCGCATGCGGTCCAGCAGCGCGTTGACGCGATTGAGCCGCTCGAGGTCGGCCTGCAGCCCCTCCATGAACAGCGAGTCGAGCATGAAGCCGAACTGCTCCGCCATGTTCGGCTGGTGCACGCATTCCGCGCGGGCACCGCCCGGATGGCGCACGCCGATCACGAGAATCCGGTCCGCGCCGAGGTGGATCGCGGGCGCGAGGGGCGTCGTCTGGCGGGCCGCGCCGTCGTTGAAGTAGGTGCGATGCATTTCGACCGGTGGAAACAGCAGCGGGATCGCCGCGCTCGCCATGAGGTGATCCACGCCGAGCGTTGCCGCGATGCCCTGGCGCGCGGCGCGGAACCACGGCTCGAAGGGGCGCGACGCCTCGATGAAGGTGACCGACTCGCCGTGCGTGAGCGAGGTCGCCGTGACCGCGACCGCATCCGGGCTGCCGGTTGCGACGCAGCGCCGGAGCGCCGCGAAGTCGACGTTCTTCTCGAGCAGTGCGCGCAGCGGGGAGTTGTCGAGTAGCGCCCGCGGCATGGGCAGGAGCCAGCCGCCGGTCAGGAGCGCGGCGAAGAGGCGCAGGCCCGAAAGCAGCATGTCGAACGCGCCGGCACGGAACACCTGGCCCACCCGGAAGCCGCCCCAGACGCGCGACATCTCCGCAGCGGCGGCGCTGAAGTCGGAGCCCTTGGACGCAAGCACCGCGGCATTGATTGCGCCGGCCGAAGTGCCGCACACCACCTGGAACGGCAGCGGCGATCCCGCCGGATACCAGCCCGCGATCGCCTTGAGCACGCCGACCTGGTAGGCCGAGCGCGCGCCGCCGCCGGGCAGGACGAGCGCAACGCGCGCGCTGCTCATGGGAAGGAACCTCGCGCCCGCCGCGTGGTCATCTGCGAGCGGGCCGCGATACACTGCGTGCTCGCCGACCCCGAGGCATTCCAATGTCGCGTATTCTGCATGGCGCCGCCATTGTCCTCGCTGCGTTGCTTTCCGGCACGGCGATCGCGGTCGAGCTTTCCGCCGTCGGCTCGCCGGCGCCCGCCTCGCACAAGGCCTTCGCGGAACAGCATAGCCTGCCCTTCACGATCCTGGTCGGCTCCGGCAAGTCCGTCACCAGGTCCGACCTCAAGCAATTGATTGCGCAGCCGGCGCGAGCGAAGAAAACTTGACGCGCTTCGAGGGCTCCGCCAGCTACGTCGCTCCGCCCGAGCTCTCGCTCGCGGTCAACGCGGCAGTCACGCTCGCGCGGCCGTTGCTCGTCAAGGGCGAGCCCGGCACCGGCAAGACACAGCTTGCCCAGGAGGTTGCCCGCGCGCTCGGCGCGCCGCTCTTCGAGTGGCACATCAAGTCGACCAGCAAGGCGCAGCACGGGCTCTACGAGTACGACGCGGTTTCTCGCCTGCGCGACTCGCAGCTCGGCGATGCGCGCGTGCACGGCATCGCGAACTACATCGTCCCCGGCATGCTCTGGCGCGCCTTCGAGAGCGAGGAGCGCGCAGTCCTCCTGATCGACGAGATCGACAAGGCGGACATCGAGTTTCCGAACGACCTTCTGCGCGAGCTCGACCGCATGGAGTTCTACGTCTACGAGACGCAGAAGCTCGTGCGCGCGCGCCACCGGCCGGTCGTTTTCATCACGAGCAACAACGAGAAGGAGCTGCCCGACGCCTTCCTGCGGCGCTGCTTCTTCCACTACATCCGGTTCCCGGACGCGGAAACGATGGAGCGGATCGTGGCCGTGCACCACCCCGGGCTGAAGAAGGCGCTGCTCGCGGAGGCGCTCACGGCCTTCTACCGGATCCGGGAGATGCCCGGCCTCAAGAAGAAGCCCTCGACCTCGGAGTTCCTGGACTGGATCAAGCT
>Ga0075434_100002715_pt1 | contig 15637 bp, 11 predicted proteins | sample RhiMethybrSRZTD3_FD_75298 | JGI IMG/M metagenome (GOLD analysis project Ga0075434, IMG submission 75298) | Populus rhizosphere microbial communities from Tennessee, USA - Rhizosphere MetaG P. TD hybrid SRZTD3 | ecosystem: Host-associated > Plants > Roots > Rhizosphere > Soil | place: USA... | reverse complement strand
CGCTCGCCGGCGTCCCGCCGTTCTCCGGCTTCTTCTCGAAGGACGAGCTGATCCTCGCGGCGAGGGACGCCCACGACCTCTGGCTCGTGGTCGTCCTGCTCGTCGGTGCGATCCTCACGGCGTTCTACACCACGCGGATGGTGCTCCAGACGTTCTACGGCGAGTACCGCGGCGAGGCGCACCCACACGAGTCGCCGCGCGTGATGACGGTCCCGTTGATCGTGCTCGCCGTGGCGACGTGCTTCGTCGGTCTGCTGGGGTTCGCCCCGCTCGGCGCGCCCTTCCTGGACTGGGTCTACTTCGGCGGCGAGCCGATCCCCGCGATCTTCAGCCCGCTCGTGGCGATCCTGTCCGTGGCCGCGGTCACGATCGGCATCTGGGGCGGGTACGTGCTGTACCGCCGCTGGCGTACCCCCGACCCGATCACGAGGCTCGGCGGTCTCTACACGTTGCTCGAGCACAAGTACTACCTCGACGACTTCTACTGGAACGACATCGTCCGGCCGATCCGCGACCCGATCGCGGCCGCGGTGTATTGGACCAACCAGCACGTGATCGACGGCGCCGTGAACGGCACGGCGACGTTCACCTATGCCTTCTCGGCGGTCACCGCGTGGTTCGACCGGAACGTGATCGACGGCGCCGTGAACGGCGCGGGCACCGTGGCGGCGCTGTTCGGGCGTGGGCTCCGCACGGTCCAGACCGGCAAGGTGCAGTGGTACGCGGTCGGCCTGTTCCTGGGCGTGATCGTCCTGACCTTCTTCATCACGACGAGGTAACGAGGAACGAGGGGAACCTATGACCTGGCAGAACTCCGCGATCACGATCACGACGCTGCTGCCGCTCGTCGGCGCCCTGGCGATCCTGTTCGTCCCGAGCGCACAGGACCGGCTCGTGAAGGGCATCGGCATCGCGGTGACGGGCATCTGCCTCGTGCTCGCGATCGCGATCGCCGCGACGTACGACTACGGCGCCGGCGGACTCCAGTTCGTCCTGAACTCGAGCTGGATCCCCGTGATCAACGCGCGGTACCACGTGGCGATCGACGGGATCTCGATGCCGCTCTACGTCCTGACGTTCGCGATGGGGTTCCTCTGCGCGGTGTATACCTGGCGGTTCGTCCCCGAGCCGGGTCGCGTGAAGGCGTTCGTCGCGCTCACGCTCTTGCTCATCACCGGGATGGCCGGCACGTTCATCGCGTTCGACCTGATCCTGTTCTTCGTCTTCTGGGAGCTCGTCCTGGTGCCGATGTATTTCCTGATCGGCGTCTGGGGATCGGCGAACCGGCAGTACGCGTCGATCAAGTTCTTCCTCTACACCCTGTTCGGGTCGGTGTTCATGCTGCTGGGGTTCCTGGCGCTGTACTTCAGCAGCCCTCTAGACCCGGCGACCGGCAAGCACTCGTTCGACATCGTCGCGCTGACGGCCTGGGGCGGAGCGGGCACGTCGCATCTGTTCCAGCTCGTGGTCTTCGGCGGGATCGCGCTCGGCTTCGCGGTGAAGGTGCCAATGTGGCCGTTCCACACGTGGCTCCCCGACGCGCACACCGAGGCCCCGACGATCGGATCGGTGCTGCTGGCGGCGATCATGTTGAAGATGGGGACGTACGGGTTCATCCGGATCGCGCTCCCCATCCTTCCGCGAGCGGCCGTCTCCTACGCTCCGTGGATCGGCGCGCTCGCGGCGATCGCGATCGTCTACGCGGCGCTCTGCTGCCTCGCCCAGCGGGACCTCAAGCGGCTGATCGCGTTCTCGTCGGTCGGGCACATGGGGTTCGTGATGCTGGGGATCGCGACGCTGACGACGATCGGGATCCAGGCGGCGATCTTCGGGATGGTCGCGCACGGCGTCATCACCGGGATGCTGTTTTTCTGCGTCGGGTCGATCTACGACCGGTACCACACGAGGCAGATCGCGGACATCGGCGGCGGGATGTCGCAGGTCATGCCCAAGATGGCGGGGATCTTCGCCTTCGTCGCGATCGCGTCGCTCGGCCTGCCGGGCCTCGCCGGGTTCTGGGGCGAGGTGATGGCCCTGCTCGGCTCGTTCAGCCCCAACACGAGTGCCATCGCGGGGCTGAACGTCGGGCTGTTCCGGACGTTCATGGTCCTCGGCGGCATCGGCACGATCCTCACAGCCGGCTACTTCCTGTGGATGCTCCAACGGGTCAACCAGGGAGTGGCACCCGACCGGTGGAAGGACCACGGGTTCCGGGACATCCTCGCGGTCGAGTGGGTGTCGTGGACGCCCCTGCTGGCCGCGATCCTCGTCCTGGGGCTGCTGCCGAGCATCGTCCTGAACAGCACCGAGCAGGGCGTGAACCTGATCGTCCACATCTTCGGAGGGTGACCGGCTCGTGACGATCGACTGGCACGCGATCCTTCCGGCGCTGATCCTGTCGGGCACGATCCTCGTCGTGCTCGTCACGGACCTGTTCCTCCCGCAGCGCCATAAGTCCGCGTCGATGTGGGTCGCGCTGCTCGGCGTGCTCGCGACGCTCGTCGCGGTGCTCTCGTTGATCGGGCAGGGCGACCGGTCGACGTTCGGCGGCTCCTACGTCGTCGACGCGTTCACGATCGTGTTCCAGACGTTCTTCATGGGCGCCGCGGCGGTCGTCCTCCTGATCTCGTACCGCTACTTCCGCGAGGGCGGCTTCTATCAGGGCGAGTACTACTTCCTGCTGCTCACGTCGTTCCTCGGGTGCCTGTTGATGCCGGCCTCGCGTGACCTCCTGATGCTGTTCCTCGCGCTCGAGCTCGTGTCGGCGCCGGGGTTCTTGATGGCGGCGCTCCGGAAGTCGGACATCAAGGGCAACGAGGGCGGCCTGAAGTTCTTCCTGATCGGCGTGCTCTCGACGGCGGTGATGCTGTACGGGATGAGCCTGATCTACGGCCTCACCGGGAGCCTGCACCTGGGCCAGATCGCCGACGGGCTGCAGCGTCTCTCGGGGGCGCAGGCGACCCTCGGGAATGCCGCGATCCTGTTCGTGACCGTCGGGTTCGCGTTCAAGGTGAGCGCGGTGCCGTTCCAGTTCTGGGCGCCGGACACGTACGAGGGCGCGCCGGTGCCGGTCGCGGCGTTCCTCGGCGTGGCGTCGAACACCGCGGGATTCGCGGGGCTGCTCCAACTGATGTTCGTGGCCTTCGTCGGTCAGTACACGTTCTGGGTGCCGATCTTCGCGGCGCTCTCGCTCGTGACGATGACGCTCGGCAACCTCGTCGCCCTCCAGCAGCGCCAGGTCGTCCGGCTGCTCTCGTACTCCGGGATCGCGCAGGCCGGCTACATCCTGTTGCCGTTCGCGCTCGTGACGAACGACCCCGCGATCAACCACTCCGCCTTCCAGGCGGCGGTCACCTATCTGCTGATCTACGGGATCATGAACATCGGCGCGTTCGCCGTGACGACGGCGGTCAGCGCTCGGCACCCCGGCCTCCAGATCGAGGACTTCCGCGGGCTCGCCCGGACGGCCCCCCTCCTGGCGACGGCGATGACCGTGTTCATGGTCTCGCTCGCCGGCGTGCCCCCGACGGGGGGCTTCTGGGCGAAGCTGTTGATCTTCCAGGCGGGGATCCAGCGCGGCGGGATCGGGACGATCCTCGCGGTCGCGATGGTGATCAACTCGGTGATCAGCGTCGGGTACTACTTCCTGATCCCTCGGGCGATGATCTTCGAGGAGCCCGAGGACGAGACTCGGTTCCGCTCGCCCGTGCTGGTCACGGCGGTCGTGGCGGTCGCGATGGTCGCCATCATCGTGATCTTCGTGGTCCCGAACGCGATCTATCGCCTGGGCGAGGTCAGCTCGCTCGCGTTCGGCGGCTGAACCCCCGGTTCTCGGGAGCCGCAGTACCCTCGAGGAGAGGTGATCGATCGATGACTCCCGGCATCAACCGCGTCAAGACCTGGATCCTGATCGCCGCCCTCGGCGGCCTGTTCGTGCTGATCGGCTCGTGGCTCGGCGGGACCCAGGGTGCCTTCATCGCCCTGGTGATCGCGCTCGTCTTCAACTTCGCGATGTACTGGTGGTCGGGCTCGATCGCCATCGCGACGACCCGCTCGAAGCCCGTCACGGAGCAGGAGTACCCGGAGCTGTATCGGATCGTCCGCGAGCTCGCGAACGCCGACCGGCTCCCGATGCCCCAGGTCTACGTCTCCGACATGGCGCAGCCGAACGCCTTCGCGACCGGCCGGAACCCGCAGAACGCGAAGGTCGCCGTCACGAAGGGGATCCTTCAGATCTTGGACGAGCGCGAGCTCCGCGGTGTGCTCGCGCACGAGATGTCCCACGTGGCGAACCGCGACATCCTCGTGTCGTCGATCGCCGCGGCGATCGGCACCGCGATCACGTTCCTTGCCCGGTTCGCGCTCTTCTTCGGGGGCGACGACGACCGCGGCGGGAGCCCGTTCGCGCTGCTCGCGGCGTGGCTGCTCGCCCCGATCGCGGCCGCGATCATCCAGATGGCCGTGTCGAGGTCACGCGAGTATCAGGCCGACGAGTCGGGTTCCTACCTGTCCCGCGATCCGGAAGCGCTCGCGAGCGCGTTGCGGAAGCTCGACGCCACCGTGAAGCAGGTCCCGCCGCCGGCGACGGTGAGCCCCGCCGAGGCGCACCTGTTCATCATGAACCCGCTCGCCGGCTTCCGCGGCAGTGGGTTCTCGAGCCTGTTCTCGACGCACCCGCCGACCGAGAAGCGGATCGAGCGGCTCGACGAGATCGCGGCCCAACTGCGCGGCGGCTCGCCGATCGGCGGCTGAGGTGTCAGTCCATCGTGCCGAGGATCGCCCGGACGTGGTCGATCGTCGTGCGCGGGTTCACGAAGCATAGCCGCGCCACCCGCTCGCCGTTCCACGACGTCGGCTGGACGAACGCGATCTGTGCGTCGAGGACGCGGCGCCACCACGCCTCGTAGTCATCCGGTGACCATCCGAGCCTCCGGAAGAGCAGGACGGAGAGCTCGGGTTCCATGATCAGCTCCAGGGTGGGGCGGCGGCGGATCTCATCCGCCGCCGCCCGCGTGAGCGCCAGGACCGACTCGACCGCATCGCGGTACGCGTCGGTCCCGTACGTCGCGAGCGAGAACCACAGCGGCAGGCCACGGGCTCGGCGCGTGAGGTGGTACGCCAGGTCGGCGGGGTCGAGCCCTGCCTGGGCCTGCGCGGTCTCCAGGTACGACGCGTGTTGCCGGTGCGCCGCCACCGCGCGAAGCGGCTCGCGGTAGAGCAGGGCGCATGCGTCGTACGGCGCGAACAGCCACTTGTGGGGGTCGACGATGAAGGAGTCGGCTCGCTCGAGCCCCTCGAAGAGATGCCGCACGCTGGGAGCGAGCAGCGCCGCGCCGCCGTAGGCCCCGTCCACATGGAGCCACAGGTCGCGCTCCACGCAGACGTCGGCCACGCCGACGAGGTCGTCGACCGTCCCGGCGTTCGTGGCGCCCGCGCTCGCGACGACGGCGAAGACACCCTCATGATCCTGGTCGAGCGCCCGGCGGAGCGCCTCGCCGGTCAGCCGGCCGCGATCGTCGTGCGGGACCGAGAGCACGTCCACGTCCATCACGCGTGAGGCGGCGACCACGCTGGAATGCACGGTGTCGGCCGCGGCGAATCGCCACCGTGCGGGCCGGACGCCGTTCCGGAGGGCATCGGCCGCGTGGCGTGCGGTCACGAGCGCGTTCAGGTTGCCGGCCGAACCGCCGGAGACGAACACGCCGCCCGCCTCCGGGGGGAAGCCGGCAAGGTCCGCGATCCACCGGAGCGCCTGGTCCTCGGCCCAGATCGCGCCGGCGCCGTCGATCCAGCCCGCGGCGATCGTCGAGGACGCCCCCACGATCAGATCGAAGAGGACCGATGCCTTCGTCGGCGCGCTCGGGACGAAGGCGACGGACGCGGGATGATCGGTGGAGATCGTCGCCGGGGCGAGGACCTCCGACCACACGCGGAGGGCCTCCTCCCATCCGATCCCGGTCGCGGTGATCGTGCGCCCCGCCCGACGAGCGAGCTCGTCGGGTGGGCCGACCCGATCCAGCGGCTGCGGGCTCGCGATCCGGAACCGCGCATAGGCGACGATCGCCCGCGCGAGCTCTTCGGTCTCCTCCGTGTACTCGTGCACGCGCCCGAGATCAGGACACGAGCATCTGGCAGAACTCGCCGAACGCGTCCACGTACCGCCGGACGTCCTCTTCGGTGTGCTGGACCGAGACCGTCCACTGCTCCTCGTCGCCGGGCGTCATGAAGATCCCGCGATTGATCATCCACGGGTATGACGCCCAGTAGAGGTCGGGCAGGGTTTCGAGGAAATCGCGGTAGTTGGTGAGCCGCTCCTTCCGGTACGACACGCACCCCTTCGCGCCGAGGTCGACGGTGTGCGCCGGGATGTCGGTCTCGTCGATCGCGCGCTGGCACCCCTCGGCGAGCATCGTGCCGAGCTTGCCCAGGTGGTCGTACGCATCGCGTGTGAGTACCTGCGTGAGCGCCGCGAGCCCGGCAGCCGACGACAGCGGGTTGCCGTTGAAGGTGCCCTGCTGCGCCGCACCCTTGCCGACCCATTCCATGTACCTGGCCTCGCCGCCGAAGGCCCCGATCGTGGATCCGCCGCCGATCGCCTTGGCGTACGCCGCCAGGTGCGGGCGGACGCCGTAGCGCTCGGTCGTGCCGCCGTACGCGATCGTCCCGCCGCACTTGACCTCGTCGTAGATCAGCACCGCGCCGTGACGCTCGCATGCGTCGCGGAGCGCCTGCAGGTAGCCGGGCTGGGGCTCGACGATGCCGATGTTCATCATCACCGGCTCCAGGATCACGCCCGCGACCTTGCCCTCGTTATCCCCGAACGCCTGCTCGACGGCCTCGGCGTCGTTGAACGGGACGACGACCACGGTGTCCCACAGCGCCTCCGGGACGCCCTTCGACGTGGGGCGCGTCGTGTACCAGGTCTGCTCCGGGGAGCCGGTCGAGAAGCGCATGTCGAGCACGTCGGACTCCGGGACGACGGAGAACAGCACCGAGTCGTGGTGCCCGTGGTAGGAGCCCTCCATCTTGATGATGAAGTCGCGCCCGGTCGCTGCCCGGGCGACACGGATCGCGTCCATCGTCGCCTCGGTCCCCGAGTTCACGAACCGCATCTGCTCCAGCTCGAAGCGCTCGCAGATCGCCTCGGCGAGCGCCACGGTGTCCGGGCTCGTGACCGCGAAGTGGATCGCGTTCGACGCCGCCTTCGTCAGCGCCTCCACGATCTTCGGATGGGCGTGCCCGACGATGTTCACGCCGAAGCCCCCATGGAAGTCCTTGTACTCGTGCCCGTCGACGTCGAAGACGCTCGATCCCTTGCCGCGCTCCAGATAGATCGGGTACGGGTCTCCGACCTGGAAGTTCGAGCTGACTCCGCTCGGCAGGCTCTTGATCGCCCGCTCGTAGAGCTCCGCCGACTTGGGCGTGCCGTCCAGCAGCTTCTGGTGCTCTTCCCCCGCGATCTGCGACGCGCGCAGCTTGAGGCGCTCAAGGTCCACGGGTATCACCTCCTGAGGCGCGGAAGCCTACCCGGGGCCCCGTGGGGCAGGCAATCCGGAGATCGATCGAGCGCCCGCTGCCTCCCCGCGTACTCTTCCTCCGTGATCCGGTGCCCCACATGCGGTGAGGAGAACTCCGAGCGCGCCCGGTTCTGCCAGGCCTGCGGCTCGCCCCTCGCGAAGGACCTCGGTTCCCGAGAGGAACGTCGGGTCGTCTCCGTCCTGTTCGTCGACCTCGTGGGGTTCACGTCGCGTGCCGAGCAGCTCGACCCCGAGGACGTCCGAGCGATGCTCAGCCGGTACCACGACCGGGCGCGAACCGAGATCGAACGGTTCGGCGGCGTGGTCGAGAAGTTCATCGGGGACGCGGTGATGGCCCTGTTCGGAGCTCCCGTCGCCTACGGCGACGACGCCGAGCGGGCCGTGCGGGCGGCGCTTTCGGTCCGCGACGCGATCGCCGACATGGAGGCCGCGGATCCGGAGATGGATCTCCAGGTCCGCGCCGGGGTGAACACGGGCGAGGCGATCGTCGACCTGGCCGCCCGGCCGGAGCTCGGTCAGGCGATGGTCGCAGGCGACGTCGTGAACACGGCGTCCCGGTTGCAGTCGAACGCCCCCGTCGGCGCCGTGCTCGTCGGCGAGGAGACCTACGCCGCCACCCGGACGGTGATCGAGTACCGCGGCGTCGAGCCCGTCCAGGCGAAGGGGAAGGGCGAGCCCGTCGCCGCCTGGCTCGCGGAGGCCCCGCTCGTTGCCGCGGGGGAGCGCGTGTTCTCCGAGGTACCCATCGTCGGCCGCGGCGAGGAGCTCGCCGAGCTGCGCGGGATCTGGGATGCCGTGTGCTCCGAGCGCCGATGCTCGCTCGTCACCGTGTTCGGGCCGGCCGGCATCGGGAAGTCCCGTCTCACCCACGAGCTCAGCCAACGGGTGAACGCGTCTGGGGGCCTCGCGATCCGAGGCCGCTCGACCGGGTACGGCGACACGGGGCCGTACAGCGCGTTCGCACAGCACGTGTCCCAGATCGCGCGCATCTTCGACAGCGATACCGCCGCGGAGGCGATATCGAAGCTCCGCGCAGAGGCGGAGTCGCTGGCGGTGGCGGACGACCCCGCGGAGGTCGCGGACGGCATCGCGATCCTCGTTGGGCTCCCGGTGGAACGCGCGGCTCCCGATCGCGAGTCGCTGTTCTTCTACGCCAGGATCTTCCTGGAGGCGGTCGCGAGGCGCCGTCCGACGGCCCTCGTCTTCGAGGACATCCACTTCGCCGATCCCAGCCTGCTCGACCTGCTCGAGTTCCTCGCGTCCCGGGTCCAGGACGTGCCCCTGTTGCTGATCGCGACGACCCGTCCGGAGCTGCTCACGTCTCGACCGTCGTGGGGGGGTGGCTTGATCGCCTCGAGGGCCATGTCGATCGGCCCTCTCAGCGAGCCCGACGCGGTCGAGCTCGCCGGCCGCCTGTTCGCGCAACGAGGTCTCGAGACACCGATCGACCGCGCGGAGGCCCTCGCCGCCTCGAGCGACGGGAACCCGTTGTTCATCGAGGAGCTGACCTCGTCGCTCGCCGAGCGATCGACGACCGATATCAGCCGGCTCCCCGGCAGCATCCGGGCGATCGTGGCCGCGAGGCTCGACGGCTTGCCGGCGGAGGAACGGGCGATCGTGCTGGACGCGTCCGTCGTCGGCAAGGTCTTCTGGCGGGGTGCGCTGGAGCGGCTGCGTCCGGACGGCGGCGACCTGTCGGCCCTCCTGGGGTCGCTCGAGCGGCGCGACCTGATCCGGCGTGAAGCGGTGTCACGGATCCAAGGGGAACAGCAGTTCAGCTTCAAGCACGGCTTGATCCGGGAGGTGGCGTACCTAACGCTCCCGCGCGGCGAACGGCAGCGTTGCCACCTGGCCACGGCCGAGTACCTCGAGGAGGTCGCGCTCCGAGCGGGCGATGCGGACGCGATGCTCGCGTATCACTGGCAGGAGGCCGGTCGGTCCGACCGTGCGCTCGAGCACTTCATCGCAGCGGGGGACCTTGCCGGTCGAGGCTGGGCGAAGCCGCGAGCGGTGCAGCTCTACACGCAAGCCCTCGAGCTGGTTCCTGAGGATGACGCTCAACTGCGGAAGGACATCTTGAAGCGTCGGGCGGTGGCCGCCCAAGCGGTCTTCCACATCATGACCGGCGACGCCGCTCGTGGGCGGAGGCCCGAAGACGTGGTCGAAGGCTAGTCCTCGGCGAGCGGCGGGAAGTCCGCGGGGGTGACGTCCCCGGCCACCTCGTAGACGCCTTCGATCTCGTGCCGCCCGAGCATGTCGGCATGCTGTTGGACCGCTTCGAGATCGGGCGCGTCGTACAGGCAGAACGTCCGGACGTGCCCGTCCTCCTCGATTGCGACATGGCTGTGGATCCAGACGACGTTCGAGAATTGCTCTTCGATGATGCGACGTGACTTCCGGCCGATCTCGGGCATCTGGTCGGCCGTGACGTCGAACTTGCGCGAGATGACGTATCTGGGCACCTTGCTCCTTCCGTTCCTGAGAAGTGTAGGGCTGGCCACTGAGTGGGGCAACGTTTCGGCCGTAGTACGGATGGCCCTCGGGCCAGGTTCAGGCGTCAGCTACCGGTAGTTCGTGAACTGCAGCGCGATCCCGAAGTCGTGGTCCTTCACCGCTCGGATCGCTGCCTGGAGGTCGTCCTTCGACTTGCTGGTCACGCGGACCTGCGCGCCCTGGATCTGGGTCTGGACCTTCGGGACCGCCTGGCGGACGAACTTCGAGATCTCCTTCGCCTTCTCGTCGGAGATGCCGGTCACGAGCCCGATCGTCTGACGGACCGTGCCCTTCGCGGCCGGCTCGATGGCGCCCGGCTGAAGGGCCTTCAGCGGCACCTCGCGCCGGACCGCCTTCTCCTGGAGGACCTGGTAGGCCGCCTTCAGCCGGTCCTCGGTAGCGGAGTGCATCTCGATCTTGTCCTCACCGAGGCTGAGCGACGTGTCGGTGTTCTTGAAGTCGAACCGCTGGTGGATCTCGCGGGACGCCTGGTCGACGGCGTTGCGAACCTCTTGAAGGTCCACCTCGGACACGATGTCGAACGATGACTGCGCCATGGCCCGGCAGGATAGCCGTTCGCTATCATCCGATGTCCCGGGAGGATGCCCGAGCGGCCAAAGGGAGCGGTCTGTAAAATCGCCGGCTATGCCTACGGAGGTTCGAATCCTCCTCCTCCCACCACCAACTCACTCGATCATCGACCGATCATCCGATTCTCAGCGACCGACCGACTGACTAACGGCATTCGCTGAAGCGCGAGGTCATGGACTCACGGCGTCGATACGCGGCCAGGATAGCCGTGGTCCTCGAGCAGCTCAGCCGCCCTCTCCCGGTTGTACTCATCTGGATCGGAACGGCTGAGGGCAGCGACGAGCGTGATCGCCTCGCGCGGCCACGGCGTGCCGCCGAAGGTCCACATACCGTTGATGCCGAAGCGTCGCTCCATCATCACGTCGCTGGTCAGACCTTCTCGGATCAGCGGCCATCCTTTCCCGGGGAACCGCTCGAGCCCGTCGAGGATGGCACTGAGCCACATCGGGAACACCCAGCCTTCATGCGGGCGGTGGTCCGAGAGGCGCGTGAACGCCACCTCCAGCAGGTCGTCGAAGCCCGCCTCGTCTGCGCTCCGTGCAGCGTCGTGCCACATGATCTCGTCCCCATACGGATCTTGACGGAGGCGTTCGAGCAACACAGGGAAGACGTCGTCCCCGAGCCGCATCGCCGCGTGGACCGCGAGGTAGAAGACCCACCGATCCGACGATCGCAGTCCATCCTCGATCGCGCGTCTCCATCCGGGACGCCTGATCACCCACCTCGCGAGCGTGGCCGCGCGGGCGCGCTCACCCTCCCTCCAGCCCACCAGCGGGCGGCCGGCGACCTTCTTCACGAGCTTCTCGCGGAACTCCGGAGAGATGTCCCGGTCGATGCCACCCCGCAGCTCGAGGTAGTCGATGATCGTCATCAGCGGCTGGATGAACTCCAGCTTCTCCGGTCGGTGCCCCACGTGGTCCAGGAAGAGCCCGATGGCCGCAGGAGCGTCCGCGTAGTCGTCGATGGAGTCGCGGGCCGAGTATCCCCTGTCCTCGATCAACGTCTGGAGGATCGCGCCAGCCGCGACGCAGAGTTCGTCGTCGATCTCGTCGGCGGAGAGCATCTTCCGCAGGTCGCTCGTCTCAGCGGCGATCAGACTGGCGCCTCCAAGTAGCAGGTGGTCTCGTCCGCTCTCGCGCAGGATCCAGTCCTTTATCTCCGGGCGTTGCGTCGAGGCGAGCTGCTGTACGAGGGCGATCCGTCCCCAGCCTTGGGTCACCTTCGCCAGCTCCCAGAGGACGTCGTCTCGCGATCCGAAGGCGTTCGTGATCGCCATGCCGGCGTAGTCGGTGAACTCCGCGTGACGCGCGATCGTCAACAGGATCCTTTCGTCCTGCCGTCGGGCGCAGATCCCCAACAATGCGATGCCGACCTTCACAGGGAGACGGTCGGCGGACTCCGTGACGAGCCGCAGTGCGACCGACCGCACCTTCCGTCTCGGAAGACGTGAGGCGACGACCCGACGGAGGAACGGGTCCAGGAACCCCAGCTGTTCGATCGCCATGAGCCGTCGATAGAGGACGACGTAGGGCTCGCCTCGAGCTGAGGCGGAAGCCGCCTCCACGAACGACGGCATGAGCGACGAAGCCACCTGCTCAGCCGAGAGCGCCGTGCCGGGATCCAGGATGCGGTCGAGCAGTCCGGGGGCGAACCTGAGGACGTCCTCCTCGAGGCTGGGATCGTCGGGCAGCACGTCCCCGCCCGGCGAGAGTCCAGGCCCCTCAGCGGGCAGGTGGGCTACGACATGCTCGTAGATCGACGTCTTCGTCGAACCTCTCGTGAACTCACCGTTCTGGCCATTCTCGCCACACGCTAGCTGGCCGACCGGAGCGTCGAACGGGCTTGGGTTGCTCGTTCAACCCGCACCAGGGGACTTCCGATCGGCGATCCAGGACCACGACATCCCGGTGAAGGTCTCGTCATCGATTAACAGTCGTGCGGGGAGGCCCGTGCGGGGAGGCCCGTGTTGCGTGGGCGGTCGCAGGCGTTCACAGTCGGATCGTGGCGACCGACGAGATCCGAGCCAAGGATCTGACCGGCTGCTTGATCACCCTGCTCTACGGCGATGAGCAGATCCTCGTTGTGCTCCTCGACAAGGCCGGAAGCATCAACAGACTCGGGGACGGCACACCGTCGCAGGCCGACAAGACCCTCTATATCGGCGTCGTGCGCGAGCCGCTATTCGATGAGCTGATGGAGGTCACTCCCGACCCGATCTTTCGTTACGCCGGCCGCATGGAGGTCCGGGAGCGACGGGGTGTCGAGTGTCTGCTGACCGAGGCGTTCTTCCACAAGGATGGGCGAGTCATTCCGTTCGAAGGCCTCTATGGGTCCGAGAGCCAAGGGCCACCATCCGAGCTTGTAACGATCATGAAGCGCGCCATTGAGCTGACCGATCCTTGGTGGTATGACCAACCACGCGGACGCGCTCCCACGCACTGATGGGATGAGGCGGATGGCGGAGTTGCTGACCCATTGCCCTGGTAGATGCATCGTGCGCCAGTGTGGGAAGTACCGTCATTAACCTGTGGGAGGTCCGGTTTGGAGGGCCGATCCCGCGTGGTCAAGGACTTCTGCGAACACCCCACCAACGAACGAACGAACGAACGAACCAACCAACCAACGACCGACCGACCGTGTGTGACTGACGGACATGATGAAGCACGGCGCAGCCAAGCTCGCGGAGTCAATCGTGCGCTGTATGGCGACAGCCTCGTAGTCGCCTCAGGCAGATGGCGTGGACGTTTGAAGGATGAGGGAGAGACTCGATCGGAGGCCGTCATCGCCTGGTGCGACCATTCCACCTAAGGTGTTTGGCTAGAGCTTCCTAGTTCGGCGGTACGCGCAGGAAGACTCGGCGATCCGAGTTGCCCATCGAATGCTCGTAGTCGCTTGGCGCTGAGAGCGACATCGAGACCACGAGGGCCGGGTACCCAGACGAGCAGTTCTCCATCGCAACCCGCAAGGTCTACTCCGGTCTCGTCGCCACCACCGCCTCGGTGGTCAGGAAGAGCGCTGCGACCGAAGCTGCGTTCTGAAGGGCGGAGCGAGTCACCCTTGCCGCGTCGACGATGCCCGCCTTGAACATGTCGACGTAGGCGCCCGTGGCCGCGTCCAGACCCCACCCCGGGTCGAGGGTCCGGACGTGCTCCACCACCACGCCGCCCTCGAGGCCGGCGTTCGCGGCGATCAGTTTGGTCGGCTCTTCGAGAGCGCGCCGAACGATGCCTACCCCCGTGAGCTCATCGTCTTCGAGATCGACCTTGTCCAGGGCCGCCTGTGCCTGCAACAGCGCAACTCCTCCGCCGGGGACGACCCCCTCCTCGACGGCCGCTTTGGTCGCCGAGACGGCATCCTCGATGCGGTGCTTCTTCTCTTTCAGCTCCACCTCGGTGGCCGCGCCCACCTTGATCACGGCCACGCCGCCGGAAAGCCTGGCCAGGCGCCCCTGCAGCTTCTCGCGGTCGTAGTCGGAGTCCGTCTTCTCGATCTCGGCCTTGAGCTGGTTCACGCGGCCCTTGATCTCGTCCTCCTTGCCGCGGCCCTCGACGATCGTGGTGTCGTCCCTGGTCACCACCACCTTCCGCGCGCTGCCGAGAAGGTCCAGCGTGACGTTCTGGAGCTTGAGCCCGACCTCCGCGGAGATGACCTGCCCACCCGTGAGGATGGCCAGGTCCTGGAGCATCGCCTTGCGGCGATCGCCGAAGCCCGGGGCCTTGACGGCGACGGCCTTGAACGTGCCGCGGATCTTGTTCACGACGAGGGTGGCAAGGGCCGGCCCCTCGACGTCCTCGGCGATGATCACCAACGGACGTCCGGCCGAAACGACCTTCTCGAGCACCGGGAGCACGTCCTCCACCCTCGAGACCTTGTCCTCGACCAGCAAGAGGTAGGCGTCGTCGTAGGAGACCTCCATGCGCTCCGGATCGGTGACGAAGTACGGCGAGATGTAGCCCTTGTCGAACCGCATCCCCTCCACGAACTCGAGCTCCATGCCGAAGGTCTGGGACTCCTCGACGGTGATGACGCCGTCCTTGCCCACCTTGTCCATGGCCTCGGCGATCTGTTCGCCGATCTCGGGGTCCGCCGCGGAGATGGAGGCGACGTGCTCGATGTCGGCCTTATCGTCCACGTCCTTGGCCTGGATCGCGATCGACTCGACGGCCGCATCCACGGCGGCCTCGATGCCTCGCTTGAGCGCCATAGGGTTGGCGCCGGCGGCGAGGTTTCGAAGACCCTGCTTCACCATCGCCTGGGCCAGCACGGTGGCCGTCGTCGTGCCGTCCCCCGCGACGTCGTTGGTCTTCCTGGCGACCTCCTTGACGAGCTGGGCCCCGATGTTCTCCTGGGGGTCATCCAAGTCGATCTCGCTCGCGATGGAGACGCCGTCGTTCGTGATCGTCGGTGCGCCCCACTTCTTGGCCAGCACCACGTTGCGGCCCCTGGGCCCGAGCGTGATCTTGACCGCCCCCGCCACCTGATCGAGTCCCCGCTCGAGCGCTCGACGAGCTTCTCCGTCCAGCGTGATCAGCTTGGCTGTCATCTCATGGCCTCCCTCGTTGGATGGAACGTCGTCTGATGGAGCTGCCCCGATCGCGATGCGGGATGCCCTGATCCCGGCCCCATGACGCCGTCCTGCTCATCTCCCGATTGGACCCACGTAGCGCCGCAGTAGTAGCAAGACGTGGGATCCGGGCCCTGGACGTAGACCAGTTGGGTCTCGCTGCAGATCGGGCACCTGACCACGGCGCCGCCTCCTTCCGGATCCTTGTGATTCGTGGAGGCGAGTGGCGAGTGGGCCGCTGGGCCACGGGTCGGTCGCTTACGCGCGAACCGCAGGTCGGTACCTGCGCGCTCAGTGTACTCGGTCGCCGGAACGGCAAGACGCTTCCGTTGCTCATCGTGCTTGCTTACGCTCGCCTTGGTGCCGTTGCGCGCCGCTGAGTGCAAAGGAGGACCCGTGGTCGTCGCCGTACCGAAGAAGCCGATCCATCCGGCGCTGATCGAGCTCGGAG
>Ga0075434_100002709_pt1 | contig 15656 bp, 6 predicted proteins | sample RhiMethybrSRZTD3_FD_75298 | JGI IMG/M metagenome (GOLD analysis project Ga0075434, IMG submission 75298) | Populus rhizosphere microbial communities from Tennessee, USA - Rhizosphere MetaG P. TD hybrid SRZTD3 | ecosystem: Host-associated > Plants > Roots > Rhizosphere > Soil | place: USA... | reverse complement strand
CGGGACGGTCCCTCTCCGGCGGGATGAGGGGAGTCCGCGGCGGAACGGGCGGCTGGGCGGCGACAGGCGGAGTAGTAGAATTCCGAATCAGCTCGGGCATGGGATACCTCCTTGCTCGGGTCAGGTCCGGCAGTGGCGCGCAACCGCTCTGCCGGGCCGCTTGCTGTGTGTCGGGAAAGGTGCGTCCCTCTCCTCTGGAGAGGAGGCTAGCGCAAGTCAGGCGGGTTTCGAGCTGTCAAGGGGCGGCAACCTGCTAATACCCCACTACCGGCCCGGTGACGGGCGTTCCGACGGCTGTTCCCGCCTTCGTGGGATACACGGAGAAGGCGGAGAGGGACGGCAACAGCGTGTTCCGGAAGTCGGTGAGGATCCGGTCGCTCCACGACTTCGAGGCGATCTTCGGCGGGGGCGCGCCGGCGTCCCTCCTTCACCCTTCGTTGTGGCTCTTTTACGCCAACGGCGGCGGCGAGGCCTTCGTGGTGTCGGCGGGCCGGCTCCGCGCCGGCTCGCGGCCGCATCTGAAGGACCTGCGGAAGACCCTGGCCGTCCTCGAGACACAGCCCGGCCCGACGCTGCTCGTGGTGCCGGACGCCGTCCTCCTCCCCCGCTCCGGCTACGCAGCGTTCCTGCGCGACGTGCTGGCCCACTGCGCCCGGCTGCGGGACCGCTTCGCGATCCTCGACGTGCGGGGCGGCGGCGCCGCGGAGCTCGGCGGGCAGGAGGTGCGGCGGCTCCTCGACGACTTCCGGCGCGACGTGGGCGGTCCCTCCAGCGACGAGGCGAGCTTCGGCGCCGCGTATTTTCCCTTCCTCCGCGCGCTCTCGAGCCTTGGCGAGGAGATCATCGTGCCAGCCGGCGGCGCCGTAGCCGGGGCCCTCGCGAAGACCGACGCCACGAAGGGCGTCTGGACCGCGCCGGCCAACATCAGCTTGACCTCCGTCCTGAAGCCGACCGTCCGCATCGACGACCGGCAGCAAGCCGACTTCGCCGCGACGCCCGAGGGAAAAGCGGTCAACCTCCTCCGCGAGCTCGCCGGCCGCGGCACGGTGATCTGGGGAGCCTCGACGCTCGGCGCGGACGACTACCGCTACATCCAGGTCCGGCGCACGCTCATCTACATCGAGCAGTCGATCAAGCAGTGGCTCGATCAGCTCGACCTGGAGCCGGACGACGCCGACACTTGGACCACGGTGACGGCGAGAATCTCCGATTTTCTGCACCACCTCTGGACCCAAGGAGGCCTCCCCGGCGCCAAGCCCGAGCAAGCCTTCCGAGTCACCTGCGGTCTCGGCACCACCATGACGCAGGAGGACATCGATAACGGCGTACTGATCGTTCAGATCGGCGTCGCGCCACTGCGCCCGGCGGAATTTGTGAAGATCTACATTCAGCAGGTGATGGGCGGGCGGCGGGGGGAAGAGCCAACTTTGCCTCGAAAATCTTAGGGTAGGGGCGGGTCAGGACGGCAGGTTGGGGCTCGATCCGCCCTGTCTTCGACGCTGCAGGGCGGGTCGCGCCCTCTCCCGCCGTCCAGACCCGCCCTACCCTAGAACGTCATTGGTGTAGACGCCCCGTAGGCGTTTCCGAGGTGATTGTAGGAATTCTCCCAGATTGTCCGTCTCCACAGATGAGGCCTTCACCAAGGAGACGGAACCATGAAACGTTTGCTCTTTCCTGCTCTGCTGCTTCTGCTGCCTATCGCCGCGACCGCCCAGACTTCGGATACGTCTTCCCAAGATCCATGTAAGGACTCTTCGGAGCCCACCATCACCTCCTTCCTCGCAAGCAGCTCGGGTCGGACCCGGGCGGACCGGAAGGAAAAAATCGCCCGCCTTGGTGACTGGATCACCTTGCATGGCTGCAAGTTTAACGAGCTCGCCGAGACCGCAAAGAAGGATAAGAAACCACTGCGAGTCTACATCAACGGCACACCGCTGCCTGGCGTTACCCCCCAGCCTCTGTTGAGGGGAAAAAAGATCTCGGAATTCCGCTTTGAGCTGAATCGGGTGGACGACTCGGAGGAATCGAAGAAATTCTGGAGCGCCCTTCTAGGCAAAGCCAAGGCTCGGGAATCCAAAATCGAAGTGAGTCTCGGCGAAGACGGCTGCCAAGAAGGCTGCACTGCAATCACGGATCCATTCTCCATCCAATTGCTTACCCTGCGTCCGTGGCGGCTCGTCCTCTTCATTGGCGCGCAGCTTTTAATCCTGATCCTGATTCTCCGGCTGGCGAAGACCCGCGGGCTCCTGCGCGATCGGGGCGACGACTCGCCATGGAGCCTCGGCCGAACGCAGATGGCCTGGTGGACCTTCTTCGTCGTCGGTGGGTTCCTCTTCATCTGGATCGTCACCGGCAGCTACTCGAGTCTGAGCCCTTCAATCCTGGCCTTGCTCGGCATCAGCTCGGGTACTGCCTTACTCGGAGCTGTAATCGACGACACCAAGGAGACACAACGAAGGAAGAGAGAAGATCTAGAAAAAGAGGGCCAAGATCTCCGAAATCGATCGGGAGCCCTTAACACCGAAGAACAAGAGAGGCTGAAGGAGATCGACCGCCAGCTCGATGAGCTTCCACAGGTCAAGAAACAGACCGCGAAGAACAACTTTCTGCTCGACATACTCTCGGACGATGGCAGCGTCAGCTTCCACCGCCTGCAGATCGCCATCTGGACCGTCGTACTGACAGCGATTTTCATCGTGCGCGTCTACGCCACGCTCTCCATGCCCGACTTCGACACGCAGCTCCTCGGGCTCACAGGCATCAGTGCAGGAACCTATTTGGGATTCAAGTTTCCGGAGAAGACGAGCTGAGAGATCTGACAACGCCAATCTCATCTCGAAGCTTATATTCCATCGATAAACGTCTAGCTTTAAGGAGACAAAATGGCCACCAATAGCCCTCCCACCCGTTGCGACGAAGGGGACCAGGATGTGGTCGTGGGCGCCGTAACCGTGCCCGCAGCATCAAGGGATCGCATCAAGCTAAACCTTGCCTTGTGTAAGGCAGCATTTCGGATTCTCGTCTTTCTGGATGGCGACAAAAAAATTGATCGAGCACCCGTCAACGATGCGTTCGAGTATTCGCTACCTAGCCTGTCATCCGGTGACCACGACCTGCAATGGTCGTATCTCGCGGCCGGCAACGACTGGCAGATCAAGAGCGAAGTATCGATCGACGGAGCAACATGTTTCCTGGAGCGCAAAGCCAATGTGGCGGCTGTTGCTGATCAGCAAACCCTCCTAACACTCAGGGTGCAATAATGAGTCGGGGACAACGATTTACGCCGGCTTGCTCCCTATTCTGGATCGTAATGGGAGCTCTTTTCCCCATCCAGAGCCCGCTCGTCGCGCAATGTAGCGAGAAAGGACTCGTCCAGAGTCCAACCGTCGTTATGGCAGAGCGGATCAAAGTTCTCCAAGGGAATCCAGACTCTCAGTTCTTTGAAAGTGCCGCCGAGGCCCCACAAACCGCCTCCAAAGACAAGCAGACAGCAGCTCCTTCAGGCAGCTCCGCAACTTCGACTCTTGTTAGCGGAGCGTCCTTCTCAGAGCTCCTGGCTCTGGCGATCGACAATGGCCTCATCAGCTCGCAGAATGGCGCTACGACTCTGAATCTCAACCTGTTCGGGTTCAAAGCCTTGGCCAAACCCACAATACTGGACAAACAGTCCGAGTATCAGAAGGGCGAATTCTTAAGGCGTTGGGGCGGGACGCTTACGTTCGGCGGTAAGGGAGAGTCGTTTGATCGAGACGGGGATGGAAAGGCCGATCCGGCTCTCGAAGCTAAAGACTTCGAAGATATTGTTGTGGGAGAACTGCGCTATCGTTTCAAAGGTTCGCGAGATCGACGCGACAAGATGAATGTAGATAGGTTCTTCGCTGAGACAGATTCCTTCGCCGTATTTCAGACAGCCCTCAATCGAGTGTTTGACTCCCACAAGGACGATTTTCACCCTATGATCAAAGGTTCATGTTACGATCGAAAGAAAGTGGAGGAATACTTGGATCGGCCCGAGATGAAAGAGGAATTGAGGACCCTCGCCCCCACTGGCCAAGCGGCAGAAGACGCCATAAGAAAGACCAACGAAGCGATCGACCACAGCGCCGTTTGGACCCTGGTCTTGGGAGGGACGCGACGGAAGCAGGACTTCGGGCCCGACAAGCGAATGGCGGCCATACGCGGCTCAATTCGTGATTTCACCGTAAATCTGGAGTGGTCACGGACAGATGGCTTGCGTGGGGCTCGCGACCAGGCCCTCTGGAAGGCGGCGGCCGAGTATTCACGGCTCATCCTTCAGGGAAACGGACTGACCGAAGCTCTGAGGAAGGATGGCGCCAAGCTCTCTGGGAGCGCCAGTTACGACAGGAATGAGAACGTTCCGACCGCAAAGCATCCCAACATCTGGAAGGTGAACACAAAGCTCGAAATCCCCATTGTCAAGGGCGTCAAACTTCCCATTTCAGTAACCTGGGCCGACCACAAGGATCTGCTCACCGATGCGAACGAAGTCGTAGGCCATTTCGCTCTTTCAATCGACTTCTCGGAGCTGCGCAAAATCGGGGAGAAGGTCACCAAATAGCAGTCTGCCGCCTCGGGCCATTCAGTGCGGGGGCTGGCCGGTCAGGATGAGGCGCCGTGAGCGATAGCGTAGAGCAGACCAACCACACCGCCCGCAAGGCAGCGGGCGGCGTGTTCCCTGGACTTCCGCCTAGCTAGAACCGCCCCGGTAGCAGGTGGTGGAACAGCCGCAGGCCGTAGATAAAGCATCACGGCAGGACGACGAGAAGGAAAGAAAGAACCCAGAGACCGAGCCGGAGGCGGGGTTGCAGCCGGCTGAGGTTCAGCGCGAAGGGAAGGACGAGCAGCGCCGCCGAAGGGTAGAAGACGTAATACCCGGACATGGCCGCCATGGCACCCCCGTCGGACGTTCCCCGATAGGTTCCACCGAGCCACATGACATACAGGCAAACCAGAGCAGCGATCACCCCGAAGGTCCCCAGAAGAGCGGAGAGTCCGACCTGCAACTTCCGCAGGCCTCGATTCTCCGGCTGGAATCGCCCAACCACGATCACCACCGAGAGGACGATCACCAGCAGCCAAGCGGCGGCTTCGAGAAAATCGGCCAGCTCCCACTCACGTCGCCACCACGGGAGTCCCAGCAGGAATAGGCGCTGGCGCCGTCCGCCAATCCGTGGAAGTCTCCCCTCTCTCCCGGCGGGCGGGAGTGCGGTGGGAGAGAGGGGCCGGGGGAGTGAGGGGCCCGAGGCGGCGGAGAAGCCCCGTTCGGCGAGAGCCCTCCGCGTCGGGTTTTCTCCCTCCTCTCCCCGGCGGGCGGTTGGTGGGATGGGAGAGGAGGGCGGGGAGGTGAGGACCTACCGCTGCCCGAACTCCTCCTTGGTCACGTAGCCGTCGTGGTTGCGGTCGAGACGGTCGTCGAAGGCAGGGCCCCATTCGGCGCGGGAGATGCGGCCGTCGTGGTTCTTGTCGAGGAAGCGGAAGAGGCGTTCGCGGCGGAGGGTCTCGCGGTCGAGGTTGAGGAACTCGTCGCGCGTGATCTTGCCGTCGCCGTTGTGGTCCTTGCGGTTGAAGTTGGCGGCGGTGTCGGTCCACTCGTCGCGGGTCAGATTGCCGTCGTGGTTGCGGTCGAGGCGGGCGAACTCCGCCGCGGGATCCTGGGCGGCCGGGTCGCCGCCGGCGGGCGCCAGCTCGGTGCCGGAGAGGACGCCGTCGCCGTTGGCGTCCAGCATGGCGAATCCGACGTCGTTGCCCTTCCACTCGGCACGGGTCACTTTGCCGTCGTGGTTGGTGTCCATGGCGGCGATGGCGGAGCCGGCGGCCGGCTTGGCGGCGGTCTGCGCATGGAGCGCGGGAGCGGTCAAGGGCAAGGCGAGCAAGAGCGCAGGAACGAGAGTGATGCGTCGCATGAAGGCCTCCTCCTGAGGATGAATCGCCACAGCCGATCTCGACGAGGCGTCCAGTCCTTCTACGCCGGTGGGAAACACGCCGTCTAGGCTTTCCAGCAGGGTCTCGCGGATTCGACGCTGCGTTCGGCCAATTGCCCTGGTTCAAGATTTCTTCAAGTGGGTGTCCCGAACTGGCCGGGAAGCGCACTTTAAGGGTAGCGACGCAAGGCTGTAAGTGAGGAGCCGTAGGAATCCCAAATGAAGCAGCGTCACGAAATCGCTCTCCCCGCAGGGGTGAGATCAGGGGATCGAGTCCCCGGGAAGGCCGCCGCCGGGAAGCGGCGGCTCCGGCATGGCAACGCCCCCCGGCGCGCCTATCCGGGAGAGGCCTGCCTGCACGAGCTGGTGGCGGCGCAGGCGGCGCGGACCCCGGAGCGCGTGGCGGTCTCCTGCGAGGAGCGCGAGCTCACCTATGGCGAGCTGCTCGAGCGGGCGCGCGGCCTCGCCGGCCATCTGCGCGCGCTGGGGGTGGGCCCCGAGACGCGGGTCGCCATCTGCGCCGAGCGCTCGCTCGAGCTGGTCGTCGGCTTGCTGGCGACGCTGACGGCCGGCGCGGCCTACGTGCCGCTCGATCCGTCGTATCCCGCCGAGCGGCTGGCCTACATGCTGGAGGACTCCGGAGCTCCGGTGCTGCTGGCGCAGGGGAAGCTGAGCGCCATCCTGCCGCCGCACCGCGCGCGCGTGGTTCTCCTCGACGGCAGCGCGGAGCGCGGCGCCTTCGCCGCACCGCCTGCCGGCCCGCTGGCGCCCTCGCTCCCCGACTCTCTCGCCTACGTCATCTACACCTCGGGCTCGACCGGCCGCCCCAAAGGGGTGATGAACGCCCACCGGGCGGTGCGCAACCGTCTGCTCTGGCAGCGGGAGGACTTGGGCCTGCGCGAGGACGACCGGGTGCTGCAGAAGACGCCGTTCAGCTTCGACATCTCGGTCTGGGAGCTGCTGGCGCCGCTGATCGCCGGGGCGCGGTTGGTAATGGCTCGTCCCGGCGGCCACCGCGATCCGGCCTACCTGGTGGAGGTGATCGAGCGCGAGCGCATCACCGTCGTGCACTTCGTGGCCTCGATGATGCGGGCCTTCCTGGGGGCTCCGGGGCTGGAACGGCTGGCTTCGCTGCGCTGCGTCGTCAACGGCGGCGAGGCGCTGCCGCCCGAGGTGGAGCGGCGGTTCTTCGAGCGTTTCGGCGAGATGGGGCCGCGGCTCTACAACCTCTACGGTCCGACCGAGGCGGCGGTCGAGGCGACGTGGTGGAGCTGCGAGCCGGGCGGACGGACGGCGACGGTGCCCATAGGGCGGCCGATCGCCAACGTGTCGATCCGCATCATCGGCGCGGATCTCCAGCCGGTGCCGGCGGGCGAGCCCGGCGAGCTGCACATCGGCGGCGTGGCGCCGGCGCGCGGCTACCTCGGCCGGCCCGACTTGACGGCGGCGGCGTTCATCCCCGATCCGTTCGCCGCGACGCGGGGCGGGCGCCTGTACAAGACCGGCGACCTGGCGCGCTTCCGCCGCGACGGGGTCATCGAGTACCTCGGCCGCATCGACAACCAGGTGAAGATCCGCGGTTTCCGCATCGAGCTCGGAGAGATCGAGGCGACGCTCGCCGAGCACCCGTCGGTGCGCGCCGCGGTGGTGACGGCCCGCGAGCGTAACGGCGAGCCGCGGCTCGCCGCCTACGTGGTGTCCGCGGCTCCCGCGGGCAACGGCGCCTCCGGGCTCCGCTCGCACCTGGCGGCGCGGCTGCCCGACTACATGGTGCCGGCGGATCTGGTGTTCCTGGAGGAGCTGCCCTTGACGCCCAGCGGCAAGGTGGACCGCAAGGCGCTGCCCGAGCCACGGCGGGCGGAGCGCGAGCACGTGCCGCCGGCGACGCCGCTGGAGCGCTTCCTCGCCGGCCTGTGGCAGGAGGCCCTCGGCGTCGAGCGGGCCGGCCGCCACGACTCCTTCTTCGAGTTGGGCGGCACGTCGATCAGCGCCGCCGTGGTGACCAATCGCCTGCAGCGCGAGCTAGGCGAGATCGTACACGCGGTGGTGCTGTTCGACGCGCCGACGGTGGCCGAGCTGGCGGCCTACCTGAGCCGCGAGCACGGGGAGGCGGTGGCGCGGATCTGGGGGATCGAGTCGGTCGCGGCGGCGCCGGCGGTCCTGCAACCGGCGGGCCGCAGGATGGGCGAAGCCGAGATCGCGGAGCTCCGCCGCCTGATCCCGCCGCCGGCGCCGGCCGCGGCGGCGGAGCCGAAGAACCCGCCGGCGGTCTTCATCCTGGCGCCGCCCCGCTCCGGCACGACGCTGCTGCGCGTCATGCTGGGCGGCCATCCGTCCCTCTTCGCGCCGCCCGAGCTCGAGCTGCTCTCCTTCGACACGCTCGCCGAGCGGCGGGCCGCCTTTCCCGGCCGCGACGCCTTCTGGCTGCAGGGCCTGCTGCGCGCGGTGCTGGAGCTGCGCGGCGGCAGTCTCGCGGAAGCCGAGGATCTCGTCGCGGGTTGGGAGCGGGACGGCTGGACGGCGCGGCGGGCCTACCGGCAGCTCCAGGAGTGGATCGGCGGCCGCGCTCTGGTGGACAAGACCACCTCCTACGCGGTCGACGCCGCGGTCCTGCGGCGTGCCGAGGAGGCGTTCGAGTCGCCTTTCTACATCCATCTCGTCCGCCATCCCTACGGCATGATCCGCTCCTTCGAGGAGGCGCGCATCGAGCAGGTCTTCTTCCGCCGGCCGCACGCCTTCTCGCGGCGCGAGCTGGCCGAGCTGCTCTGGGTGGTGAGCCACCGCAACATCGCGGCGCACCTGGCGGGGATCCCCGCCGAGCGCCAGCACCGGCTGCGCTTCGAGGACCTCGTGCGCGATCCCGAAGGGGAGCTGCGCAGGCTGTGCTCCGCCCTGGGGATCGCCTACCACCCGGACATGGCCGAGCCCTACAAGGAGCAGCGGGCGCGGATGACGGACGGCGTCCACGCCGAGGGCGGCATGCTCGGGGACATGAAGTTCCACCAGCACCGCGGCGTGGACGCGGCGGCGGCGGAGCGCTGGCGGCACGCGTATGCGGAAGACTTCCTCGGCGAGCCGGCCCGGGAGACGGCCGCCGCCCTCGGCTACGAGCTGCCGGCGCGCGCGCGGCCGGTGCTGCTGGAGCGGGTGCCGCACCGGTCCGGCGAGCCGCTGCCGCTCTCGCCGGCGCAGGAGCGGCTGTGGTTCCTCGACCGTCTGTCCCCCGGCTCGGCGGCGTACAACATCGCCCGCGAGATCCGCCTGCGCGGCCGGCTGGATGCCCCGGCGCTCGCCGCCGCCCTGGGGGAGATCGTCCGCCGCCACGAGGTGCTGCGCACCGTCTTCCATGACGCGGACGGCACGCCGGCGCAGGTGGTGCAGCCCTTCGCCGGGGAGCCCCCGCCGCTGATCGATCTCGCCGGGCTGCCGGAGCCGGCGCGAAGGGCCGAGGAGCGGCGCCTGGCGGCGGAGGCGGCGCGGCGGCCGTTCGACCTGGCGCGCGATCCGATGATGCGCTGCCTGCTGCTCCGCCTCGCGGCCGGGGAGCACGCGCTGGTCGCCGTGCTCCATCACATCGCCGCCGACGGTTGGTCCATGGAGGTCTTGGCCCGCGAGCTGGCGGCGCTCTACCGCAGCCTCGCGGCGGGTGGCCCGGCGCTGCCGCCGCTGCTCCTGCAGTACGCCGACTACGCGGCCTGGCAACGCCGGTGGCTGGCGGGCGCGGAGCCCGCGGCGCGGCTCGCCGCCTGGCGCCAAAGGTTGGCGGACTTGCCGGAGGTGCTGGAGCTGCCGGCGGATCGGCCGCGGCCGGCCGTGCAGAGCTTCCGCGGCGCGCTGGAGCACCTCGCCCTCGCCCCCGGATCGGTCGAGGCCCTCGAAGGGCTCGCCCGCCGCGGCGGCGCGACCGTCTTCATGGCGCTCCTCGCCGTCTTCCAGACGCTGCTCCACCGGCTGACCGGCCGGGAGGACCTCGCCGTGGGCGTGCCGTCGGCGAACCGCAACCGGCCGGGGCTCGAAGGCCTCATCGGCTTCTTCGTCAACAGCCTGGTGCTGCGCGCCGACTTCTCGGGCGATCCCGCTTTTTCCGCGGCGCTCGGCCGCGTGCGCGAGGCGGCGCTGTTCGCCTACGCGCACCAGGACCTGCCGTTCGAGCGTCTCGTCGCGGAGCTGGCGCCCGAGCGCAGCCTCGATCACGCGCCGCTCTACCAGGTCATGCTCTCGCTGCAGGAGGCGCCGGCGCCGGCGCTGGATCTCGGCGCGGCGCTGCGCGGCGAGCTGCTGGAGGTCCACACCGGGACCTCGAAATACGATCTCTGGCTCCAGGTTACGCGGCACGCTGGCGGCCTCGCGGCCAAGGCCGAATACGCCACGGACCTTTTCGAGGCGGCGACGGCGGCGCGGCTGCTGCGCTGCTTCAAGGTATTGCTCGCGGGCGCGGCCGCCGCGTCCGACGCCCGGGTCTCCGAGCTGCCGCTGCTCGACGGCGCCGAGCGTGCGCAGGTGCTGGTGGAGTGGAACCGGACCGCGGCGGCGATCCTGGAGCTGCCGGTGCACGCGCAGTTCGAACAGCGGGCTCGCGAGGCGCCGGAGGCCCCGGCCGTGGCCTGGGAGGGAGGCGAGCTCACCTACGGCGAGCTCAACCGCCGGGCGAATTGCCTGGCACGCCGCCTGCGCCGTGTGGGGGTCGGGCCGGAGACGGTGGTGGCCTTGCGGCTGGAGCGCTCTCCGGAGCTGGTGACGGCGGCGCTGGCGGCGCTCAAGGCGGGCGGTGCCTACCTGCCGATCGATCCGGCGCATCCAGTCGAGCGACTGGCTTTCACGCTGCGCGACTCCGCCGCCGGCGCGCTGGTGACCGTGGAGCGTCTGGCGCCGCCGGATCTGCCGGTGCCCGTGCTGGCGCTCGACGGCGAGGATCTCGCCGCGGAGCTCGCGAGGGAGAGCGCCGAGGATCCGCCTCTGGAGTGGGAGCCGGACCGGCTCGCCTACCTCATCTATACCTCGGGCTCCACCGGGGAGCCCAAGGGCATCGAGCTGCGGCATCGTGGCTTGTCCAATCTCGTGGCCTGGACGTTCCGCAGCATGGGCCATACGGCGGCGGACCGTTCCACGCTGATCGCCGGGCCGGGATTCGACGTCTCGGTCTGGGAGGTGTGGTCCGCCCTGGCCGCCGGCGCGTCGTTGCACGTGCCGCCGGCGGAGGCGGTGCTCTCGCCCGCCGCCCTGCTGGCGTGGATGGCCCGCCGGGAGATCACCACCGGCTTCGTCCCCACGCCGCTCATGGAAGCGATGCTCGGCGAACCGCTGCCCGGCGGGCTTCGCCTGCGGTCGATCCTCACCGGCGGCGACCGGCTGACGCGCCGGCCGCCGCCCGGCCTGCCGTTCGCGATCGTCAACGGCTACGGCCCGGCGGAGAGCACGGTGCTGACCAGCACCGCGAGGGTGGCGGCGGCGGGTGAGCGGCCGCCGGAGATCGGCTCGCCGCTGGTGAATACGCGGGTCTACATCCTGGACCGCAGGCTGCGGCCGGTGCCGGTGGGGGTTCCAGGCGAGCTGTGCGTGGCCGGCGACGGGTTGGCGCGGGGCTACCGGCGGCGGCCGGACATGACGGCGGAGCTGTTCGTGCCGGACCCGTTCGCGGCGCCGGGCGAGCGGATGTACCGGACCGGGGACCTGGCCCGCTGGCTGCCCAACGGCGAGATCGAGTTCCTGGGCCGGATCGATTTCCAGGTCAAGCTGCGCGGCTTCCGCATCGAGCTGGGGGAGATCCAGGCCGTGCTGGGCCGGCACCCGGAGGTGCGCGAGGCCGCCGTGCTGCTGCGCGCCGGCGAGGGGCGCCTGTGCGCCTACGTGGCGCTGCGCGGGGAGGAGCGGCCGGAGACGCGCGACCGCCTCCGCGGCTTCCTCGCCGCGAGCCTCCCCGAGTACATGGTGCCCACCGCCTGGGTGTTCCTCCCGGCCCTGCCGCTGACGCCCAACGGCAAGTTGGACCGCCGGGCGCTGGCGCGCCTCCAGCCGGCCGTGGAGCCGGCGGCCGAGGCGCCGCGCACGCCGCTCGAAGAGCTGCTCGCCGGCCTCTTCGCCCAAGTGCTGGGGCTCGACCGCGCGGCCGGAGCGCACGAGGACTTCTTCCATCTCGGCGGCCACTCGCTGCTCGCCACGCAGCTCGCTTCGCGGGTGCGCGAGGCCTGCGGCGTGGAGCTCGGCGTGCGCGGCGTCTTCGAGGCGCCGACGGTGGCGAGGCTGGCCGCACGCCTCGCCGCCGGAGCGGGCCATCCCGAGGCGCCGCCTCTCGTGCCGGCGCCGCGCGACGCCGATCTGCCGCTCTCCTTCGCGCAGCAGCGGCTGTGGTTCCTCGAGACCCTGCGGCCGGGCACGGCCCTCTACAACCTGGCGCAGGCCTACGAGCTGCACGGCGAGCTGTCGGTGCCGGCGCTGAGCGCAGCGCTGGCCGAGGTGGTGCGCCGGCACGAAGCGTTGCGCACGACGTTCGTTTCGGGAGTCGAGGGCGGCCCGCCGCGGCAGGCCGTGGCGCCCGTGGCGCCGGAGCCGCCGCTGGCGGTGATCGATCTGGCGGCCTTGCCGGAGCCTTCGCGCGGGGCGGAAGCCGAGCGCCTGACGGCGGCGGAGGCGCGGCGCCCCTACGACTTGGCGAGCGGCCCGCTGCTGCGCGCGGCGCTCCTCTCGCAGGGCGCCGAGGAGCACCGGCTGCTGCTCGGTATGCACCACATCGTGGCGGACGGCTGGTCCATCGAGGTGCTGGTGCAGGAGGTCTCGGCCCTCTATCGCGCCTTCGCGGCCGGCCGGCCTTCGCCGCTGCCGGCGCTCGCCGTCCAGTATCCCGACTTCGCAGTTTGGCAGCGGCGGTGGCTGGCCGGCGACGCGCTGGCGGAGCAGCTCGCCTGGTGGCGCGAGCGGCTGGCCGGCGCGCCGGCGGCGCTGGAGCTGCCGGCCGACCGGCCGCGTCCCGCCGTGCCTTCGCTCGCCGGCGCCGTCGAGCGGCTGGCCCTCGGGAGCGAGCTCACGGCCGGCCTCGCGGGGCTCAGCCGGCGGTGCGGGGCCACCCTGTTCATGACCCTGCTGGCCGCCTTCCAGGGCCTGCTCCACCGCTATACCGGCCAGGACGACCTGGTGGTGGGCTCGCCGGTGGCCGGGCGCGGCCGGCTGGAGCTGGAGCGGCTGATCGGCTTCTTCGTCAACATGCTGGCGTTGCGCGCCGGCCTGGCGGACGATGCGGCGTTCCAGGGTCTCCTCGCGGCGGTGCGCGAGACGGCGCTCGGCGCCTACGCGCACCAGGACCTCCCCTTCGACCGCCTGGTGGAGGAGCTGGCGCCCGACCGCGACCTCTCGCGCGCTCCCATCTTCCAGATCGTCCTCGCGGTGCAAGACGCTCCGGCCCGCCTGGACCTCGGTCCCGGGATCACCACGGCCGCCGCCACGGTCCACCCCGGCACGGCCAAGTTCGACCTCGCGCTGTTCCTGGAGCGCGGCCCGGACGGCATCGAGGCGATGGCCGAGCACGCCACGGACCTCTTCGACGGCGCCACCGTGCGGCGCCTGCTCGGCCACTTCCGCGTCCTGCTGGCGGCCGTCGTGGCCGATCCTTCCGTCCGCGTCTCGGAGCTGCCGCTGCTGGATGCGGAGGAGCGCGATCAGGTCGTCGTGCAATGGAATCGCACCGCGGCGGAGATCCCGGACGCGCCGGTTCACGTGCTCTTCGCCAGGCAGGCCCGCCGCACGCCGGCAGCCGTCGCCGTGGCCGCCGGCGACCGTACCCTCACCTATGGCGAGCTCGACACCCAAGCCGGACGGCTGGCCGCCGCTCTGCGCCGCCGCGGCGTGGGGCCGGAGACGGTGGTGGCGCTCCTGCTCGAGCGCTCGCCGGAGCTGGTGACCGCGGCCCTCGCCGTCTTAAGAACCGGCGGGGCCTATCTGCCGATCGATCCGGCGTCTCCGGCCGAGCGCATCCGCCACATGCTGCGCGATTCCGGCGCCCGCGTGCTGGTGACGACGGCGGCGCGGCTGGCGGAGCTGGACGGCGAACCGTCCTGTGACGTGATCCGGTTGGACGCCGATCCTGATTTGGAGAATGCGGGGTTGGAGCCTCTGCCAGCGGCGGAGCCGGAGGGGCTGGCGTACGTCATCTACACCTCGGGCTCGACGGGCCTGCCGAAGGGCACGGAGCTGCGCCACCGCGGCCTCTCCAACCTGTGCGCCTGGCACCTGCGGGCCTATGGCCTGGGACCGGCGGACCGCACCGCGCTGGTGGCCGGGCCGGGGTTCGACGCTTCGGTGTGGGAGATGTGGCCGCCGCTCGCGGCCGGCGCCGCGCTGCACGTGCCCAGGCCCGAGGTGGTGCGCGATCCGCCCGCCCTGCTCGCCTGGCTGGCCGAGCAGGGGATCACCGTCACCTTCCTGCCGACGCCCCTGGCCGAGGCGGTGCTGGCCGAGCCGGCGCCCGCGAAGCTCGCCCTGCGCGCGCTGCTGACCGGCGGCGACCGGCTGCGCCGCCGTCCCGGCGCCGGAGCGCCCTTCGCGCTGATCAACCATTACGGTCCCACCGAGAGCACCGTGGTCGCCACGGCGGGCGGCGTCGAGCCGGAGGGCGAGCGGCTCCCCGGCATCGGCGGCGCCATCGCCAACACCCGCGTGCACGTGCTCGACCGCGCGCTCCAGCCGCTGCCGGCCGGCGTTCCCGGCGAGCTGTGCATCGCCGGCGAGAGTCTGGCACGCGGCTATCGCGGGCAGCCGGAGCTGACCGCCGAGCGCTTCCTTCCCGATCCCTACGGCCCGCCGGGCGGCCGCCTGTACCGGACGGGCGACCTCGTCCGCCGGCTGGCGGACGGCAGCCTCGACTTCCTGGGGCGGATCGACCATCAGGTGAAGATCCGCGGCTTCCGCGTCGAGCTGGGGGAGATCGAGGCGGCGCTGCAGGAGCTCCCCGGAGTGGAGGCCGCGGCCGTGCTGGCGCGCGAGGACCGGCCCGGCGAGCTGCGGCTGGCGGCGTACGTCGTGGCGCCCGGAGCGGCGGCGGAGCTGCGCGACGCTCTGCTCCGGCGCCTGCCGGAGCCGATGGTGCCGGCGGCCTGGGTATTCCTCGCAGCCCTGCCACTCACCGTCAACGGCAAGGTAGACCGGCGGGCGCTGGCGGCCTTGGCGCCGCCGGAGGCGGAGAGCGGCGCCGCGGAAGGGCCGGTGAGCCCGGTCGAGGAGATCGTGGGCGACCTGTTCGCGGAGGTCCTCGGGCTCGATCGGAGACCGAACCTCCACGAGGATTTCTTCCGCCTCGGCGGGCACTCGCTGCTGGTGGTCCACCTCGCCTCGCGCCTCCGCGCCGCCTTCGGGGTGGACCTCGACCTGACGGCGATCTTCGAGCGTCCGACCGTGGCCGGCGTGGCCGAGCTGATCGAGGAGGCGGTGCGCGAGGGACGGCCGGCGGTGCCGCCGCTCGCCCCGATCGAGCGCGGCGCGGAGACGCCGCTCTCCTTCGCGCAGCAGCGCCTCTGGTTCCTCGACCGGTTCGAGGCCGGCACCGCGCTCTACAACATCACGGTGGCGTTCCGCATCCAGGGCGGCGGGCTGCGCGTCGCCGCCCTCGCCGGTGCTCTCGACGAGGTCCTGCGGCGGCACGAGGCGCTGCGCTCGGTCTTCCGCCAGGACGCGGGCGGCGAGCCGGTGCAGGTCGTGCAGCCGTTCGCGCCCCGCGGCCTGCCCGTG
>Ga0075434_100002704_pt1 | contig 15662 bp, 15 predicted proteins | sample RhiMethybrSRZTD3_FD_75298 | JGI IMG/M metagenome (GOLD analysis project Ga0075434, IMG submission 75298) | Populus rhizosphere microbial communities from Tennessee, USA - Rhizosphere MetaG P. TD hybrid SRZTD3 | ecosystem: Host-associated > Plants > Roots > Rhizosphere > Soil | place: USA... | reverse complement strand
GGAAACATGACCCGGCCGAAGAACTTCTCGCCGTAACGCTCGCCGCCCCGGTCGCTCACCAGGCCGATGCGAACCGCATCTTTGAGCGATAGGTCCTGCTTCTTCAAATACCCCGCGAGACCCGGGCCGGACTGCGGCGCGTATCCGAGATAAAAGCGGCGCCCCATGCGCTCGTCGACGCCGCGCCCCTTCAAATATTCGAGCGCGCGCTTGCCCTCGCCGGGGCCATAAAGGGTCTCCTGAAAATAGCTTGCCGCGCGCTCGTTAAGCCGGTAGAGCGCCTCTTTCTCTTCGGCGCTGCGCTTCGCGCCGGGAGACTGAAGGCGCTCGACCTCGATGCCGTAGCGCTCCCCGACGCGCTCGACCGCCTCGGGGAAAGTCAGGTGATCGTATTGCATGAGGAAATGAAAAACGCTGCCGCCGGCGCCGCACCCGAAGCAGCGGAATATGCCCTTTTCCTCGTTGACGGTGAAGGAGGGAGTTTTCTCCGAGTGAAAGGGGCAGAGCCCCATGTAGTTTCGGCCGGTTTTTTTGAGCGTGAGGTAATCCGAAACGATTTCCACGATGGAGGCGCGGTCGCGGATTCTGGAAATCGTTTCGTCCGGAATCATACGCCGCGTCTTTCGTTCGCCGTGTTGCGCTCGACCGCGCGCGACTCCGCCGGCTCCAGAAACCTGGCTTTGCCGAGCGCGATCAACTGCTGCGCCAGATGCTGAAAACTCGCCCCGAGATACGAATGGCCAAGATTGGCCTGCACACGCGGCGGCATGAGCGGCGTGGAGACGAGAAACAGGACCGCGAGCCCGATAAGCGCCGCGCCTTTTCCGGCGCCGACCACCACGCCGCCTATACGGTTGAGACTTTGAAGAAACAATACGCCGGCCGAGCGGTTCAGCAGCCAGCCGATCAGATTGAATGCGAAAGAGACGACGAAAAAGATGGCGACGAAAGACGCCGCGCGGAGAAAAATAAACGAGGTCTTCCAGCTCTCCGCCAGGAACGCAGCGAGCCGCTCGTCGTAGCGCACCGCGAGCAGGAATCCGGCGATGAGCCCGAGAAGAGAAAAAATTTCGCGGAAAAGTCCTTTAAAGTAACCGCGGAGCGCGAACAGGAAGAGTACGGCGAGTAAGATCAGGTCTACGGTATTCACCGGCGGGTCAATCCAAAGCCGTCTCGCAGAGCCGGGAGAAGCGCGTCAACTCAACATTTCTTTGGCCAGCTCGCTGACGCGCTTGCCGTCGGTGCGGCCGGCAACCTTGGGCATCACCTGCTTCATCACCCGCCCCAGGTCCTGAATCCCCTTCGCGCCCACCTCGTCGATAGAATTCCGGATCGCCGCGCGGACCTCGTCATCGTTCATGGCCGCGGGCAAAAATCGGCGCAAGACCGCTAGCTCAGCCTCCTCCTGCTCCAGCAAATCGGTCCTTCCGCCTTTGCGGAAGAACTCGATCGACTCCTGCCGCTGTTTCGTGAGCGAGGCTACGGTCTTAAGAATCTCTTCTTCGCTGAGCTCTCGGTGCTGTTTGATCTCTTCGTTGTGGAGAGCCGACGATAAAAGTCTCAGCGTCGAGAGCACGACCCGGTCGCCGCTCTTCATGGCGGTCTTGATCCCGTTCTGAATGTCGGCCTTGAGTCCCACTCCCATGACGCGGCGCCTAGGCGCGGCGTTTTAAAAGTAATGGCTGCGCGCTCTGCGCAGCGCTCTTTTCTTCGCCGCGATCGCCTTCTTCTTGCGCTTGACGCTGGGCTTCTCGTAATGCTCGCGCTTGCGCAACTCCGCCAAGATGCCGGCCTTTTCGCACAGCTTTTTGAAGCGCCGAATAGCGCTCTCGATGGATTCGTTTTCTCTTACGCGTATTCCGGTCATTAAGTCGAATCACCCCCGCTCCACATACCGCTGCGTGATTCTTCAAGCGTGACAATTCTACCCGATTCGCGAGGCAAGTCAAGGACGTTCAGGGCTGTCTTGACGCGGTTTTTACGCGCGGATAGGTTGGTGTAAAGCAAATTTCGTGCAGCATTTCCGCGTAAACAGATTGCCTTCCAAACGCCGCTTTTGATTGTGGCTTTGTGGCTTTTAGCTTTCCTGTTTTGTGCCGTAACGCCCGCTGGCGGCGCGGCGGAGCGATTCGTTCTGCCCAACGGACTTGTAGGACATCCGGCTCATCACTTCGCCGGTCTTTTCTGCCGCAGTTTCCAAAATTTTTCCGGGTAGTCGGAAAAAAGGCCGTCGACGCCGAGCTTTAAGAATTTTTCCATCTCGGAAACTTCGTTGACGGTCCAAACGAGCGTCTTGAGCCCGATCTGCGTGGAGCGCTCGACGACGGGGGGCGTGGCGAGCTCCTTCTGGATGTGCAGCGACTCGGCGCCGAGCTCGCGCGCAAGCTGAAACGGATTTTCCTTGTTCTCGCGGCCGTGCAGGATGCCGATGCGGGTATCCGGCGCGAGCTCGCGCACCCGGCGCAGCACGCGGTGGTCGAAGGCGGAGAAGACCGTCCGCTCGAGATAATCGTAGTGGCTCAGGATGAACAGCAGCTTGAGCTCGATGCCGAGCGACCCCTGCGGGTCGCCCTTGATATCGATATTGATATCGGCGCGGCCGTCGACGATGTCGAGCACCTCTTCGAGCGTCAGGATGCGCTCGCCTTTAAAGGATTTTTTGAACCACGCGCCGATGTCAAGTTTTTGGAGTTCCTTGAGCGTCTTCGAGCGGACGTGGCCTTTCGCGCGAGCCGTGCGCGCGAGTCGCTCGTCGTGAAAGACGACCACATGGCCGTCCTTCGAGAGCTGGCAGTCGATCTCGACCATATCGACGCCGCTCTCGACCGCTTTTTCGATCGCCGCGCGCGTGTTCTCGGGACACGTGCCGGAGCTGCCGCGATGCGCGACGCGGATGAATCCGTTCATGACCGTTACATTCGTGGACCGACCGCGTCGAGGTACTTCAATCCCGACGCGGTGTTGAAGATCAGCACGGTGTCGGACGGGCCGATCCATCCCGCGTTCGCCAGACGGCGGAGGGCGGCGATGCACGCCGCGCCCTCGGGGCAGAAAAACAATCCCTCAAGGCGGCCGGCGAGCCGGATGTCGGCGAGCATCTCCTCGTCGCTCACGGCAACCGCCGTGCCGCGGCTCTCTCGCAGGACGCGCAATATAAGAAAATCGGCCACCGCCTGCGGCACACGCAGGCCCGAGGCGATCGTCCGCGCGTCCTTCCACGGCTCCGCGGTTTCCTTACCTTCGTTGAACGCGCGCACGATCGGTGCGCAATGCTCCGCCTGGACCGACACCATGCGCGGCCGGCGCGCGCCGATCCAGCCGACGGCTTCCAGCTCGGCGAAGCCCTTCCACATGCCGATAAGCCCCGTGCCGCCGCCGGTCGGATAAATGATGACGTCGGGCAGCTCCCACTCGAGCTGCTCGGCGATCTCGAGTCCCATGGTCTTTTTTCCTTCGAGGCGATACGGCTCCTTGAGCGTCGCGACGTCGAACCAGCCCTCGGCCTCTTTGCGCTCGGCGATCAGCCGGCCGCAATCACTTATGAGGCCGTCGACCAGCGTCAGCCGCGCGCCGTATTGCTCGGCTTCGGTGATGTTCGCGGGCGGCGCGTCCTTCGGCATGAACACATGCGCCTCGATGCCGGCGCGCGCCGCGTAGGCCGCGAGCGACGCGCCCGCGTTCCCCGCCGACGGGATCGCGACCCTGCCAATGCCGAGCTCTTTTGCGAGCGAGACCGCGAGCGCGATGCCGCGGTCTTTGAACGATCCGGTGGGATTTTGCGCCTCGTCCTTGATCCAGAGACGCTTCAGATTGAATTCTTTCGCGAGACGCCGCGCGTCGAGCAGCGGCGTGAAGCCCTCGCCGAGCGAAACGCGATAGCGGTCGTCATTCAGCGGCAGAAATTCGCGATAGCGCCACAGCGTCGCTTCCCGCGTTTTTAACGCGGCTTTACCCGTCGCGCTCTTGATCTTGGCGGCATCGTACTCGACCGTCAGCGGCGAGCCGCATCGACAGGTATTGATGATTTTTCCGGGGGGATATTCGGCGGCGCAGCGCGGGCAGCGGATTTTCGTTGCGAAGCTCATCGCATCCGGTTTGCGGACTCGAACGCGCGCTTCGTCGCACGCGGGCTCATGGAACCTTGTGCCTCATCGTTCGACTTTCCGCAAGTGGATGAAGAATTCTTTGTTGCCTTTCGCGCCGAGCAGAGGCGATTCGACGACGCCGAGCGGCGCGAGGCCGCATGCGGTTGCCGCGGCTTCGATCTCGGCGACGACGCGCGCGTGCTCCTCGGCGCGGCGCACGACACCCTTGCCGATCTTTTCCTTGCCGACTTCGAACTGCGGCTTGATGAGCGCCACGATCTCGCCGCCCTCGGCGAGCAGCGCGCGCACGGCGGAAAGAATCAACCGCAGCGAGATAAACGACGCATCGATCGTCGCGATCACGGGCGCATCGGGCAGGCGATCGGTGGTCAAGCGCCGGATATCGGTTCTCTCGAAGACAACGACGCGCGGATCCGACCGCAGCTTCGCGGCGAGCTGGCCGCGGCCCACGTCGACGGCGTAGACGCGGCGGGCGCCGCGAGCGAGCAGGCAATCGGTGAATCCGCCGGTCGATGCGCCGACGTCGACCGCGCTCTTGCCTTCGACGTCGATGGAAAATTTCGCGAGCGCTGCATCCAGCTTCTCGCCGCCGCGGCCAACATACTTGTGATGAGAGGCGAGACGGACGGCCGCGTGGGGATCGACCAGGCTGCCGGCCTTCGTCGCCGGCCGCTGTCCGACCAGCACTTCGCCGGCGAGGATTCTCCGCCGCGCCTCGGCGCGCGTCGCGGCGAGGCCGCGCTCGACCAGGAGAATATCGAGGCGCGCGCGTTTTACGATATCTCTTTTTTCCTCTTTCGCTCGCCGCGCATCATCTGCATCGCCGCCTGCGCGATCGCGTCCTTGTCGAAGCCGCAGAGTTTCTTGAGCTCGTCCTGCGTGCCGTGCGGAATGAAGCGATCGGGCACGCCGAGCCGCCGGAGACTGACGCCGGCAATGCTTTCGTCGGCCATGAGCTCGGCGACGGCGCTGCCGAAGCCTCCGGCGACCACATTATCCTCGACGGTAAGCGCGCGCGGGACCGAAGACAGCACGCCGACAAACAGGTCGCGGTCGAGCGGCTTGACGAAGCGCGCGTTCACGACCGCGGCGTCGATGCCGAGCGGAGCAAGCTCCTGCGCGGCCTTGAGCGCCGGCATCACGGTGCTGCCGATCGCCAGGATCGCGATGTCTTTCCCGTCACGCAGCAGCTCCCCTTTACCGATTTCGAGCGGGCGGATTTCCGGCTCCAGCTCGACGCCGAAGCCTTCGCCGCGGGGATAGCGAAACGCGATCGGACCGTTGTAGTCGATCGCGGTTTTCAGCATGCGCCGGAGCTCGTTCTCGTCCTTCGGCGCCATCGCGACGATGTTCGGGATCGAACGGAGATAGGAGAAATCGAACACGCCGTGGTGCGTCGGGCCGTCGGCCCCGACGAGCCCGCCGCGATCGAGCGCGAAGACGACGTGGAGCTTCTGCAGGCATACATCGTGCAATATCTCATCGTAGCCGCGCTGGAGAAAAGTCGAGTAGATCGCGACGACCGGTATCCAGCCCTCCGTCGCCATGCCGCCCGCGAACGTGACGGCGTGCTGCTCGGCGATGCCGACATCGTAAGAGCGGTCGGGCAGCTCGCGCGCGAATTTGTCGATCCCCGTGCCGCTGCCCATTGCCGCCGTGAGGGCGACGACTTTGGGATTTTCCTTCGCCAGCCGGATGAGCGCATCGGCGAACACTTCCGTGTAGCTCGGGATCGAGCCTTTTTCCTTTTTCGCCTTGCCGGTGAGCACGTGAAACGGCGTCACGCTGTGATATTTGATCGGGTCTTTTTCCGCGGCCGGATAGCCTTTCCCCTTCCGCGTCACGACATGAACGAGCGTCGGATGCTCGATCTTTTTCACATTTTGAAACGTCTGGATCATCTCTTCGACGTTGTGGCCGTCGATGGGGCCGACGTATTGAAAGCCCAGTGCCTCGAAGAGAAACCCCGGCGTCACGAGCCCCAAGAAAGATTCTTTGAGCTTGCGCGCGACGTGGTAGAGGTTTTCGCCGACTTTCGGGAGCGTGCGCATAAGCGCGCCGAGATTGTGCTGCAGCCGCACCGCGAGCTCGGTCGTCAATTGCTTGCTGAGAAAGGAGGAAAGCGCGCCGACGCGGCTGTCGATGAAATGCTCATTGTCGTTCAAGACGACGATCAGGTCCTTGCCAAGATGACCCGCCTGGTTGAGTCCCTCGAAGGTGAGGCCGGCGCTGAGGCCGCCGTCGCTGATGACGGAGACGACCTTGTAATCCTCACCGCTGAGCGACTTCGCAGCGACGATCCCGAGCGCGGCGCTGACGGACGTTCCCGCGTGGCCGGCGCCGAACACGTCAAACTCGCTCTCTTCACGTGTCAAAAAGCCGCTCAGCCCGCCGAGCTGGCGAATCGTCGGAAGCTTTTTCCGGCGCGAGCAGATGAGCTTGTGGGCGTATGCCTGGTGGCCAGTGTCCCATACGATGCGGTCGCGCGGCGTTTCGAATGCGTAGTGGAGTGCGAGCGTGAGTTCGACGGCGCCGAGCGTCGAGGCGAGATGGCCGCCGACCTCGGACACGACGGACAGAATCTCCTCGCGCACTTCCTGCGCCAAGGCGGGGAGCTCTTCGACGGTAAGTTTTCTCAGGTCTGCGGGTTTGTCGATCGTATCTAAAAGTTTCGACATGGTGGGTTCAGCTCCTGACGTCCTTATCAAGGACTCTCCGCTTGCCGGCTGAGGACGCCTTGCCGACTGCCGGCTCGATCACCGCGCGCGCAATTGCGCGCAGCGGCTCTGCAGTTCTACCAAACGGCTCGAGTTCCTTCAAACATTGCCGCAAAAGCTCGCGCGCTCGGCTTTTCGCGGCGGTGATGCCGACAACCGCCGGATACGTCGCTTTCTTTATCTCCTTCCCGTTCGCGGGAATTTGGGAGACATCGGTAATATCGTCGGCGACTTGAAACGCAAGGCCGAAGAATTCGCCGTACCGGGCGACGCGCTTAAGATCCTTGGGCGCGGCGCCGCCGAGAATCGCTCCCGCGCGCGCCGCGGCGAGAATCAACGCGCCGGTCTTGCGCACATGAATATACTCGACCGTCGCGACGTCGGCCTCGCGTTCCTCCGCCTCGAGATCCATCGCCTGGCCGCCGACCATACCCGCGATCCCGGCGGCGCGTGCGATCTCGTGCGCCACCCTTAAAATCAATTTGCCGTCGGACGGCTGTGCGAGCGTGGGCTCGGTCATCACGTGGAACGCTTCGGTCAAGAGCGCGTCGCCCGCGAGCAGCGCGATGCCCTCGCCGTAAACCTTGTGCACCGTGGGCTCCCCGCGGCGCAACTCATCGTCGTCGAGCGCCGGCAGGTCGTCGTGGATGAGCGAGTACGTATGGATCATTTCCATGGCGATCGCGAAAGGCATCACGCTCTTCACGTCGGCGCCGAAGAGGTCGCCGCTCGCGAGCATCAAGATCGGCCGCAGGCGCTTGCCGCCGGAAAACAGCGCGTAGCGCATCGCTTTGTGAATAGCCTGCGATTGTCGGCCGGATTGCTTGAAGTGATGGTCCAGCGCGCGGTCGACGATTGCGCGGCGCTGTTTGAGATATTGTTCGACGGCGAAATCGCCCACGAGCCTACTCTTCGTTTTCGGAATCGCTCCAACGGTCGATAGCCCGCAGCTGGAGCTTGCCTTCCTTGTCCTTCATCAAGAGCTCGATCTTCTTCTCAACTTCGGTGAGCTTCTGATTGCAGAACTTCACCAGCCGGATACCGTCTTCGAACGCGGCGAGCGAATCTTCGAGCGACAGCTCGCCCGATTCGAGCCGCTCGACGACCTTCTCGAGCTCTTCCATCGCTGTTTCGAATTTTTGTTTTTCCGGCTCTTGAGCCATGCGCTGCACCTATTGTGAGTTGCGGCTCCGTCCCTGGAGCGCCAACAAATCAAGCGGATCGATACGCGCGCCGTCCAGGCGGGCGCCCCAATGAACGTGGGGACCGGTGACCCTCCCGGTCATTCCCGCAAGCCCGATCACGTCGCCCTTCCGGACCGACGCGCCGTTGGGCACGCGAAACTCCGAAAGGTGGAAATACATCGTATACAGTCCGCCGCCGTGATCCAAGACGAGGCTGTTGCCGCTGAAGAAAAAATTGTCTTCGAGCACGACGCGGCCGTCGTTGGCGGCGGCGACCGGCGCGCCGAGGACCGCTTTGAGATCGACCCCTTCGTGCGGCGCGCGCGCGAGGCCGTTGACGACGCGACGAAAGCCGAAGGCGGAATTCACCGTCACGGGGACGGGCGCTGCGAACGGCTCCTGCCACAGCCGTGTGGGGCTGCGGACCTTCCACAATGCCTTCAGCGTCGCCTGCTCTTTTTTTATGCGCTCCAGCGTCGCGGCGTCGAGCTGATCGAACGCCGGCGGGACGCTGATCTCCTCGCGCGGGAAGTCTCTTCGCCTCACCGTGATCGCGGCTGTGCGGCTCCAACCCTCGTCGGGGCTCCGGCCGGACAACACGATCTCGACCTTGCCCGGCTTCTCGTCCATGTCGATGCCGACGAGTGCCGCGTATGAGCCCGGCTCGGTCTGAAAAATCGGGATTTCCTCCGCGCCGCGGCGCGCTTTCAGCTCCGTGATCATCGGTCCGGAGATAACGATCTCGGCTACGCCGCCCTGAAAAACCTGCGTCGGCCGGACGACGATCAGAAGCTCCTCGGCGCAAGCCGCCGCGGGCCGGAGGAACACGAGCGCCGCGATCAGCCACGCGTAGATCATTCTTTTTCTTCGATGCGGCAGAGCGCCTTCCCTCGCGCGAACGTGATGCGCAGCCGCTCGCCGACGCTCACCGCCGCGCTATCTTTGACGATCGCGCCGTCCGGCACCGTGTGGACGATGCTATAGCCGCGGTCGAGCACTGCGAGCGGGCTGAGACCATTCAGGCGCTCGGAGCCGTGCGCCAAGCGCCGGCGAAAGCGAGCGAGATGGTCCTGGAAGCGGCGCGAGAGGCTCAGCGACAGATCGTCGAGGCGCTGCTGATTCTCGCGCAGACGCCGCGTCGGGTCGCCGAGACGTTTGGCGAGACCGGCGAGCGCGTCGCGTTCGACCGCGAGGCGCCCTTGCACACAGCGCAGGAACCGGTTCGCAAGCCCCTGGATCGCCTCGGCGAGATCTTCGCGGCGCGCGACGACCATCTCGGCGGCGGCGGTCGGCGTCGGCGCGCGGTGATCGGCGACGAAATCCGCGATCGTGAAATCGATCTCGTGCCCGACGGCGGAAATGACCGGAACGGGCGAGGCGTAGATCGCGCGCGCGACCGTCTCCTCGTTGAAAGCCCAGAGATCTTCGAGCGAGCCGCCGCCGCGGCCGACGATCATGACATCGACGAGACCGGAGCGCGAGAGATCGGCGATGCCTTCGGCGATTTCACCCGCCGCGCCGTCTCCCTGCACTTTCACTGGCCGCACGATCACGCGGCGCTCGGGAAAACGGTCGTTGAGAATGCGCAGCATGTCGCGCAGCGCCGCGCCGTGGAGCGACGTGACGATGCCGATCGAGCACGGCAGCACCGGCAGCGGCCGCTTGCGCTCGGCCGCGAAGAGACCTTCCGCCGCGAGCCGCTGCTTCAGCTGCTCGAAGGCGAGGTAGAGCGCGCCTTTGCCGCGCGGCTCCATGATCTCGACATAAAGCTGCACGTCCCCGCGCGTCGCGTAGAGGCTCACCCGGCCGAAGCACAGCACTTCCATGCCGTCTTCCGGCGCGAACGCGAGGCCGTTCCCTTGGCGGCGGAACATGACCGCGCCGATCTGACTCTTGTCGTCTTTGAGCGTGAAGTAGAGATGGCCGGAAGGCGGAATGCGAAAGTTGGAGATCTCGCCCACGACCCAGACTTCGCCGGGTTCGCGCTCGAGCGAATTTTTGATCGACTGGGCAAGCTCGCTGACGGTGAGATAGGCGGGAATCTGATCGGCGAAAAGCGGCAGGTCGTTTTCCCGTTTCACCATACCGACACTATAAAGCAATTAGCCCTCCGAGGGGAGGGCTAATTGCGGCTGTAAAGAACGCGGCCCGGAAATCGCCCCGGGCAAGCGTCAGTCGGCTTTGTTGGTGAGGACGAGCTGCTTGAAGACGTCCCACCCCTTGAGCAATTCGAGCGCGCGCTTGAGCTGCGCGTCGTTTTCCGTGCCCTCCTGCGGCGGCGTCGGCTGTACGGTCCTGTTGTCCTCGTCGGGAACCTGCTCGGGCTTGGAGTTCTGTTCCGGCTGCTTCGGCAGCTCCGGCTTGAGGTTCGGGTTGCGCAGATGGCCGGGGAGATTCTCCTCGCGCAGCGTCGGGCGATTCTTATCCTCGACCTTGGTCTCGGGAATCACGATCGGATTCTCGATGACGATGTCGGGAACAATGCCCGTCGCCTGGATCGAGCGCCCCTTCGGCGTGAAGTAGCGCGCCGTCGTCAGGCGGAGCGCCGAGTTGTCGTCGAGCGGAAGAATCGTCTGCACCGATCCTTTGCCGAACGTCTTCGTGCCGAGAATGACGGCGCGCTTGTGGTCTTGGAGCGCGCCGGCGACGATCTCCGAGGCGCTCGCGCTGCCGCCGTTCACCAGGACGACGATCGGGAAATTGCTCCACGTGCCTTCTTTGTGGGCGAAGTATTTCTGCTTCTGGCTCTCGAGGCGGCCTTCGGTGTAGACGATCATGCCGGAGTCGAGGAACATATCCGAGACCCGCACCGCCTGCGTGAGCAGTCCGCCGGGATTGTTGCGGAGATCGAGGACCAGACCTTTGAGGCCGCCCTTCTCCTTGCTCAGCGTCTCAAGCGCTTTCTGAAGATCGCGGTCGGTGCGCTCCTGGAACTGCGCCAGGCGGACGTAGCCGTATCCTTCCTCGAGCACGCGGCTGCGCACGCTCTGCACGCGGATCGTGTCGCGCACGAGGTTGAAGTTCAAAAGCTCGGCGATGCCTTCGCGCTTGACAGAGATCGTGATCTTCGTGCCCTTGTTGCCGCGCATCTTCTTGACGGCGTCGACGAGCGTCATGTCTTTGGTGAACTCGTCTTCGATCTTGATGATCTGGTCCCCGGCCTTCACGCCCGCCTTGTAGGCCGGCGTGTCCTCGATCGGCGAGACGACGGTGAGCACGCCGTTCTTGATCGTGATCTCGATGCCGAGACCGCCGAATCTCCCCTGCGTGTCCATCTGCAGGTCTTTGTAGAGATCGGGCGTGAGAAACGCGCTGTGCGGATCGAGCGAGCTGAGCATGCCGTTGATCGCGCCGGTGATCAGGTCCTTCGAGGTGACCTCGTCGACGTAATTTTTCTTGACGATCGAGAGGATGCTCGTGAAGGTCTCGAGGTTCTCGTAGTCTTCGCGTGGTATCGCCGAAACGTTCGTAACTACCTGTCCGCTGAAGACGAAAACCAGCGTCAGGCAAAATAAAACCCAGATGAGCGACGACTTGTGGCGCGCGACCAACTTCATGGAACACTCCTAGCGAAAAAGATGTATCGATACTTTATCGCAAACAAAATAAAATTGCTAATCATTTTCTGAACCACGGTCCAGGGTCGACGGGCTTGCCGTCTTTGCGTATTTCGAAGTAGAGACGGCTGCCCGCCAGCGACTCGCTGTCGCCCACCTGGGCGATCGGCTCCCCCCTCCGCACCGGGTCGCCGGCCTTCTTCAAAAGCTCGGCTAAGTGCGCGTAAACAGTATAGTATCTCTCGCCGTGGTCGATGATCATCATCTTGCCATAGCCGGAAAACCGGTCGGCAAAGAGGACCTTTCCGGCCTCCACTGCCCTAACCTCCTCGCCTAGCGGCGCATCGATATCGATGCCCTTGCGGAAAACCTCGGCCGGAACCTCCGGGTGGCGCACCGCGCCGAAGCCGCTCGCCAGCGTTCCCTTGACCGGATAGTCGAGCCTCCCGCGAAGCGCTTCGAAGCCGGTTCCCGACGGCGCGGGCTTGGCGACGACCGCGCGGCGGTTCAGCTCGTCCATCATTTTTTGCAGCCGGAGCGCCGCCTGCTCCAACTCTTTCAACGCGCGCTGGTGGCTTTCCTTCTCGCGGCGCACCGAGGCGAGCAGCACTTCTTTTTTTCGCCGCTCCGCGCGAATCGCATCCTGAATCGCGGAGAGATTTTTTTTCTGCGTGCTCGCCGCAGCCCGCTTTTCTTCGAGCTCTTCCGCGAGCGCTTTCTGCCGCGCGGATTCATCGCTCAGGCGCGCGATCTGCGCGCGGTCGTAGGCGAGCGTCGCCTCGAAATAACGCCGGCGCTGCAGCATTTCCGCGGCGCTGTCCGCACCGCTCAAGAGCACGAACGGGCCGGCGGAGCGCTGCGAGCGGTAGAGCGCCGCGGCGCGGCGGTTGATCCATTCCCGCCGCGCGGCGAGCGAGGTGTCGATCGTTCGAAGCTCCTCCTCCTTGCGCGCGAGATCGGCGAGAATCGTCTGCAGCAAAGTGTTGACGCGCTTGAGATCCCCGGTTTTCCGATCGAGCTCCGCGTCGATCTTCGCGAGGCTGCCTAAGACGGAGCCTTCCCTCTTTTGCGCCTGGCTGATGCCCTGGCGCTCGCGCTGCATCTTTTGTTTGACGCCTTCGAGCTCGCGCGCCGGCTCTGCGGCGTGCGCGAGCGCGCCCGCGAGCGCCAGGAGCGCAACGCATGCGGCGGTTTTCGTCATCGTCCGAGCTCCCGTCCGAGGGCGAACAGACTCGCGATCACGCCGATCGCCGTCCCAAGAATCAACAGGACCGCGCAGCTCTCGAGCGTGAGAAACTGCGGCGGCTGCGTATAAGCAATGCCGGTCGCCTGCGGCAGCACCGACGCGGCGAGATAAAAAAATCCGCCCAGCAGCGCGAGCGACAACGCCGCGCCGGCGAGCCCCAGGCTCATGCCCTCGATCACGAACGGAATGCGGATCAGCGCGGGCGGCGCGCCGATGAGCTCCATGACCTCGATCTCGTCGCGGCGCGCGAGAATGGCGAGCTTGATCGAGTTGCTCACGATAAAAAGAGCGGCGACCGCAATAAACCCGCCGAGGATCCACTTCGCCGCCTCCAGCGACAGCGCAACGAGGCCGAGCTTGTCGGTCCATTCCTCGGGATAATCGACCTGCGTGATCCCCTTCTCGGCGCGGAGCCGCTTGGCGACGGCCGCGCTCGACGGCGCGTCGCGCGCCGCAGGCTTGAGCGCGATCTCGAACGACGCCGGCAGCGCCTCGGCCGGAACGCCTTCGCTAAGTCCCGATTGCGGGCCGACGCTTTTCTTGAAGCTCGCCAGCGCCTCCGCCTGCGATACGAAGCGCGCGCTCTCGACTTCGGGATAGGCACCGATGCGCCCCGAGAGCGACGCGACGTCGGCCGCGGTGAGATTCCCGTCGACGTAAGCGAAGATTTGAATCGCGCTGCCCCAGCCCTTGACCAGACCGTGAAGATTCTCCTGGAGCAGTAAAAAACCGCCGAGCAGGAACAGCGTAAGCGCCGTCGTGCCGGCGGTGAGCAGGTGGGTCCAGAAAAGCTCGCGAAGGCTTCTCAGGACTTTTCGCACCATAAAAGCGATTCCGTTCAGAGCGCGGCCTCCCGTCGCGTCGGTTCCCCCTCGAAGATGCGGCCGTGCTCGATCAACACGACGCGGCTGCCGGACCGCCAGGCGAGCGCCGCGTCGTGCGTCGCGACGACCACCGTCGCGCCGCGCTCGCGGGCGCCCGCGATGAGCCGTGTCGTCGCCTCGGCCGCTTCGGCGTCGAGATTTTCCGTCGGCTCGTCGGCGAGAATAAGTGCCGGATCGTTCACGAGGGCGCGGGCGACGGCGATTTTTTGCCTCTCGCCGCCCGAAAGCGCCGACGGCTTGCAGTTGCGCTTGGTGGCAAGCCCCAGTTCGTCGAGCAGACCGGCCGCGCGCCTGCGGCTTTCGCGCGCGGACGCGCCCGCCACTTCGGCCGCGAGGGCAACATTATCGAGCGCCGTCATCCCGGGTAGGAGTTTGATTTCTTGGGTGACGACGCCCAGCTCGCGCCGGTGCGCCGCGAGCGCGCGGGCGGATAGCCGCCCAACATCGCGCCCGAGCACGACGACGTCGCCGGCCGTTGCTCGCTCGCCGCCGAACAGGAGCTTCAAGAGCGTCGTCTTTCCGGCCCCGGTGGGACCGCTCAAAAACGCGAATTCGCCGCGTTCGATGGATAGATTGACGTCGACAAGGGCCGGACTCCCGGGCGAATAAAGCTTGGAAACGCCAGCAAGCCGGATCATTCTCGCTGAGAGCTCCGCATTCGCCTTGACATCGGAGAGGAGGGACTGTACAACTGTCCTAACTTCTGCGGTTTGCACCATTTATAAGCCATGTTCCCGCAACTTACAACCATCGGCGCAGCCGTGCCTGAACCCCGCTTTGATAAGTTCCGCATCGTTCTGATCAAGCCGTCCAAGTACGACGATGACGGCTACGTGATCCGCTTCTGGAAGGGTGTGCTGCCGAGCAATACGCTGAACGTTCTTCACGGTCTCACGGACGACGTGAAACGCCGCGGCGCGCTGGGCAACATCGATCTCGAAGTCGTCACGTTCGACGAGACCGCCGAGAAATTACCGGTTAATAAGATTATCCGCTGGAGCCGTTCCTTCCGCACCAAGCTCCTCGTCTGCCTCGTCGGCGTCCAGACCAATCAGTTCCCGCGCGCGCTCGACCTCGCGAAACAGTTCCGCGCCGAAGGTATCGACGTCATGATCGGCGGCTTTCATACAAGCGGAACGATCTCGATGCTGGGCGAACAGGAGCCCGACATTCAGGAACTCTTCCGCGAGGGCATCACGGTCATCTCCGGCGAGGTCGAAGGCAAATGGGAAGGCATTCTCGCCGACTGCCTCAATGGCGAATTGAAGCCGCTCTACCACTATGCCCAGGATCTCCAGAACCTCGTCGACATCGGCGACTCGCCCCTCCCCGTGACCAGCCCGAAGACCATGAAGCACTTCGCGCAGCCGGCCTTCGGCACCGCCGACACCTCGCGCGGCTGTCCATTCGCGTGCTCGTTTTGCACGATCATCAACGTGCAGGGCCGGAAAATGCGCGAGCGCAGCCCCGAGAGCATCGCCGAACTCCTGCGCGCGAACTATCAGGAGCACGGCGTAACTTTCTACTTTTTCACCGACGACAACTTCGCGCGGAAAAAGCTCTGGCGCGAGACGTTCCTCGAGATCATCAAGCTCCGCGAGGAAGGCATCAAGGTCTCCTTCATGATGCAGGTCGACCTGGCGAAGAAGCCCAAGGACTTCGTCCCCCTCGCCGCCAAGGCCGGCTGCACGCAGGTCTTCATCGGCATGGAGAGCGTCAATCCCGAAAATTTGAAGGCCGAGGGCAAGGCGCAAAACAAGGTCGAAGAGTACCAGAGCATCATCAAGGAGTGGCACGACGCCGGCATCGTCGTTCATACGGGCTACATTATCGGACTTCCGTGGGACAATCCCGAAGGCGTCAAACGCGACGTCGATTATCTCATGAATACGATCGGCCCGGACCAGGCCTCGTTTTTCATGCTGACGCCGCTGCCGGGCTCGCAAGACCACAAGGAGATGAAGCAGC
>Ga0075434_100002703_pt1 | contig 15663 bp, 7 predicted proteins | sample RhiMethybrSRZTD3_FD_75298 | JGI IMG/M metagenome (GOLD analysis project Ga0075434, IMG submission 75298) | Populus rhizosphere microbial communities from Tennessee, USA - Rhizosphere MetaG P. TD hybrid SRZTD3 | ecosystem: Host-associated > Plants > Roots > Rhizosphere > Soil | place: USA... | reverse complement strand
GACGCAACCAAAGCATGACAAACGCCTTCACTGACGCACCAGCCGCAGCACATCACAAACGGGTTAAAGCGGCGCTAACGGTTGGCTCGCGGCAGGACGCGGCGGCAGGCAACGGCGCCCGAGGCCGACGCGGCGACCAGAACCGGGCCTCCGCAATCCGGTAAAAAGGCTCTCAGCTCAGGATCTTGGCGCAACCACGCGCGCCTGCGTGCAAGGTGTGAACAGGTCATGAATGCCCCGTTCAGAGTGAGTTCAACGACCTCCCCTTAGCCTCATCCCACCCTGAGAGATCTATCTTCCCCGGCGTGATCCAAGGGGGGCGCGGTGTTCAGGGTCACCGCGCCCTTTTGGCCCAGAACGCCCAGGCGGCAACGACGCCGGTGCTTTGGGGCGCAGCACCCCCTTCAGCGACGCCCAGGCTTGGGTGCCGCCATTCGCAAGCGAAAACGCTTTCTTTTCTCAGCTTAGGCCAAGCGGGCCATGGCTGTCGGGCGGCGTCCGCGCCGCTGAGCAGTCCTCCCCCTTAGCCCCGGCCCATCGCGCGTCCCAGGGTTTCGGCGCGCCCGCGCCGCCGAAAGTGGACCGCAGCGGCCCGCTCAGGCCACCTCGACGAGGTCGGCGTAGAAGGCCTCGATGATCTCGGGCAGGTGGCAGGAGGAATAGGGATTGGCGGGACCTGCGGCCGCCCCTGCCGGCAGCACGAGGCGGCCGGATTTCAAGACATGGTCAGCAGGCAGCCGATCGATGCTCCGCCGCAGCATCGCGACGATGGTCGTCTCTTCGAAGGCCAGCGCCCCCTCGGGGGTCTTGCGCCCGAGCCGCTCGGGCTGGAACAGGGCATCATCCCCGTCGCCGCAGTTGGTATCATCGAAGGCGCAGGCATATGTCAGCCGGAGTGGACCTTGGGCGACCCCGCTTCCATTCTCGGACAGCACCTTTGCCAGCGTCACACAAGCCTTGGCAACAAGTTGTTCCTTCAAAGTGTGGTAGGTGGTGGCATCGGCGATGTTGCCGTGCTCGAACACGACGAACAGGTTCTTCCAAGCCTCCGCGTGAAAAGCGCGACCGTCGCTATCCTGCAGCAAGAACATCAGCCAAAGGTAGGCCGAATAGTAGCCCGAGGATTGCGCGTCGTGGCCCGCGACCGTCACGTCGTTATGACGGCATTCGAGCACCAGGCGGCCGTTCATGGGTTGACGCCGGCTGGCATCCGAGCCGCCCCGCACGAGGGCCTGCGCCCAGCTAACCTCGGCGTCGGATAAGCTTGGACCCCAGCGGAAGCGCCCGGTCGCCACAAATGGAGCCGCATGGACATTGAAAGGCTTATCGACCTGATCTGTCGCATGCCGGTTTAGGATGGCGCTGAGCTTGGCGCGAAAATCGAAGCTCAATCCCCCCTTGATCAAGATGTCGATGGAGTTGTTTTCATCGCCATAGCCATACTGGATCATCAGGTCGGTGGGCGGATCTTCACCGCCCATGGTCCAGGCCTCGCACGAGCAGGGCTGTATGCTCGGCCCCCACAGCAGCCAGCAGTTGAACAGAAACGAGCGAAGCTCGCGCAGCTCGCTCCCATAGAAAGCATCTTTTTCGATTAGCCGGCGGTAGTTGTCGAGCACCAGGTTCCAGCCATCCTCGTCGGCGAAGCGGTTGACGAGGCCGGTGATCAGAAAGATTGGCGCGATGTAACCGGATTGGAAACGCGCCTCGGTGAGAAACCGGTCGGCGTCATCCGCTTTGGCGAGCGCGCGGCGCTCCAGCGCCTCGAAATAGCGCTTGATCTTGGTGCGGCTGTCGTCGAGCTGAGGGAAGTCGGCGATGGCGACGGGGCCGAGCGGTTGCTCATCGGCCCTCGCCAGTCTTAGCTTGCGAAACAGCCACCCCAGCACGGCGACGAGCACGCCCGGCTCCTCGGTTAGGCGCTCGCGCAACAACTGGCGTACCCGCTCGCGGCGGCGCAGCTCGGCGACTTGCGCTTTCTCCAACCGCCGCGCGTATTCCGGCGCCGTATAGTCACGCCGGCTCGGCAGCGAAACCCGCGGCTGCAGGATCTGCAATTCGACGTAATAGCGCGCGCCGACGAAACGCCGGCGCGGCAAGGCAAACAGCAGCGTGGGCGCATACCAGGATAGGAGCAAGGCGCGGGCAACGCCGCGGATCCACTGTACCGAGCGCGGAAACCAGCCCTCCTGCGGTTCGAACGCCACCTCGCTGATGAAGTTACCCGCGCGGGCGATGCCGTAGAGAATGTAGCTGACCGTCAGCGAGCCGATCAGGAGCGAGAGTTCTTCCTTATGCGGCTTGATGGTCTGCCACAGCCAGTCCAGCGTGTGCATTGCGTCCCCGCCAACCCCGCGCCTGCCCGACCCGGTCCAGATTACCGGGCCCGGATCGGGGCCTGTAGGCGACGCCTGCGGCGGGCGACGGATCCAAGCGCGCCTGTGATTGAATTGTTACACAGGCCCAAGCACCGCCCGCAGCGTCCGGCGCGCACCGGCGCCCGGTGCGCCGCCAGCCGCGGGAAGGCGGCTGATCTCTGGAACTTCGAGCAGCGCCAGCCTGCGGCCCACCGCCGCGCAGGCGGCAAGGCTGTCCAGCTGCTGGCGCGCCTCGGCGTTGGCGCTGGGGTCACCTCCCTTGAGAACCGAGATGGCAAAAAAGCGTTCGAGGTGCTGGCGCAGAAAGTCCGGGTGCAGCGTCGGTCTGGGTGCGCCCAGAACCGCATAGACGAGGTTGGGATCGGCTGACTGCTGCGCGGTGAGCGCCGGTTGCACATAGGCAAAGTCGATAATGCGGGCGCCCTGGCGCGCCCACAGCGCAATCCGCGCCAACTGATCGAGCCCGGTGACCTCCGTATCAAGCGCGTAGTCGCCCGCGCTCATGCGATAGGGATCGTTCTGCTCGATAAAGCAATAGACGCTCGGCGGCGCGGCGCCTTCGCTCAGAAGGGAAGGTGCGTGGCTGTGCGCGAACATGGCATGCGCCAGCTTCGGTAAGTCGGCGACCATTCGCTTGAGCACACCGCGACGACGCTGGGCTGCAACGACGAAGATATAGTTCAAATTCAGGCTGAGCGCCGCCCGGTTCTCATCGGCATCCACCAGGGGAAAGCTGATGAAGTTCAGCCCCCCAACCATCTCGCCGGCCGCGCGCGCCATGACGATGAACTCACGAAAAGGACCGTAGCGACGGCTGAGCCGGTCATACGGGCAACCCTCGTTGAGGGCGAGGCACTCGGCAAAGCCCGCCAGGCCCTCCTTTTCATCGGGCAATACGAAGGCCTGATCGTAGGCGGCAAAAAATTCCTCGAGCCGTCCATCCCCAGCCGAGGTCGAGCCCTCGTAGGTGAGACCCGCCGCGCTCCTCACCCGCAGCAAGGTGCCGTGCGCCTCGACCCGCATGTCAGGCCCGCGAACCATGGACCCCTTCTGATGCACCCCTGCCGCAAGGACTTCGCCACATGCCGGTGGGCCTTGACCCACGCCAAAGGCCGCCAGCCGGTCCGCAGCATAGCAAATTTTGCACCTCGGCCGGCAAGGATCCGCTCGCCGGGGCCAGGCCATAAGAGGCCCCTGGCGGCTAGCGCGCCAAGGCGACGGCATAGCCCAGCGGCTCTTTGGGCTCAGGCGCCCCTGCCCTGGCAAGCCCGTCTCAAGCCTTGCACCAGCTGGTCCTGGGTATAGGGTTTGTTGAGAAAGGCGATGCCGGTGTCACCCTGGAAGCGCGCGCGCAATTCTGCCTCCTCATAGCCGCTGGCGATGACGATCGGCAATGCCGGATAGAGCGTGCGCAGCTCGCTGACGAGGACGTCACCGCGGCGATCGGGTAGACCAACATCGATGATGGCGGCGTCGATTTCCCCGTGCAGCAAGCGGACCTTGCCCATCGCATCCGTGGCGGACACGGCCGGCTCGACCCGATAGCCCGCGTCCTCAAGGTATTCGGTGGCAAGGATCCGTACCAGGGCCTCGTCCTCGACAAAGAGGACGCTCGGGGGCCGCCCGCGCGCATCGAGGATGTCGCGGAGCTTGGCCCCGACCGCGGCGTACGTGAATGGCTTGGTGACGAGCTGCACGCCCGGATCAAGCCGCCCCTCGTGCACGATAGCGTTGCGCGCATAGCCCGTCGTAAAAAGGATTTTGAGGTCGGGACGGCGTTTGCGTGCCTCGTCCGCGAGTTGTCGGCCGTTCATCCCGCCGGGAAGGCCAACATCCGTGAACAGCAGATCGATTTGTGGATGTTGATCGAGCATGCGCAAAGCGGCGGTGGCGCTCGAGGCGTCGAGAACCGAGTAGCCCAGCTCGCGTAGGACCTCTTTGGAATAGGCGCGCACGTCGTCGTCGTCTTCCACCACCAGAATGGTCTCGGCATCGGCGCTGCGCGGCAAGGTGCGCAGATCCGGTTCCTTTTGAATGGCGGCCTCGCCGTGCAGGCGGGGCAAGTAGAGCTTGACGGTCGTGCCCTGTCCCGGCTCCGAGTAGATCTTGATGTGGCCGCCCGATTGCTTGACGAAGCCATAGACTTGGCTCAGCCCAAGGCCGGTGCCTTGTCCGACTTCTTTGGTCGTGAAGAAGGGCTCAAAGGCGCGCTCGAGCACCTGCTTGGTCATACCATGGCCGGTGTCGCTGACGCAGATTGAGACGTACTGGCCGGGCACCACCTCCGCCTGGGCGGCGGCATAGCCCTCATCGAGGCAGGCATTGGCGGTCTCGATCGTCAGCTTGCCGCCGTCGGGCATGGCGTCGCGCGCGTTGACCGCCAGGTTGAGGATGGCAACCTCGAGCTGGTTGGGATCGACGTGGGCACGCCAGAGACCGCCGGCGAGCACGGCCTCGATGGCAATTTGCTCGCCGATCGTACGTCGCAGCAGATCCGACATGCCACTGACAAGACGGCTGACGTCGACAGGCTTCGGATCGAGCGGCTGCCGGCGCGAGAAGGCAAGCAGCCGCTGCGTGAGCGCGGCAGCCCGTTGCGCGCCGCGCAGCGCATTGTCGGTCGAGCGCGCCAGTCGAGCGGCATCGAGCCTGGGCGCCTGCAGGCCGCGCTGCAGCGTCTCGAGATTGCCCATAATGATCGTCAGTAAGTTATTGAAATCGTGCGCCACGCCGCCGGTCAGCTGGCCGATGCCCTCCATTTTTTGCGCTTGTACGAGTTGTTCCTGCGCCTTTTGTAGGGCGATTTGCGCGTCGCGGCGCTCGGTGACGTCTCGCGTCACCTTGGCGAAGCCGATCAAGTTTCCCTCACCATCGGCGATACGATTGATTACGACGCTCGCCCAAAAACGCGAGCCGTCCTTGCGCACGCGCCAGCCTTCGGTCTCGAACTTGCCGCTGCTCGCCGCGATGGCCAGCGCACGCTCGGGGGCGCCGGCGCTGCGGTCCTCCTCGGTATAGAAGCGACCGTAGTGCTGACCGACGATCTCGTCGGCGGTGTAGCCCTTGATGCGTTGGGCCCCCATATTCCAATTGCTGACGATGCCAGTGGGGCCGAGCATATAAACGGCGTAATCGGTGACGCCATCGACAAGGACCTGGAAGCGGCCCTCCGCCCGTTGTCGCTCCTCGGCTTCGGCGCGCAGCCGGGCATTGGACGCGGCCAGTTCCAGCGTGCGCTCGCCGACTTTGTGCTCGAGGCTCTGCTCGCTTTCGCGCAAGGCGGCTTCGATCTTGCGCCGACGCTCGATTTCTTCTTGCGCGGCCCGATAGAGCCGCGCCTTGTCGATGGCGATCGCCGCCTGGCTGGCGATGGCCGCGACGATGCGCTCGGCGCGCTCGCCGAACACATCTGGCTGCGAATGCCCGAAAAACAGCCCGCCCAGCACCTCGCCGGAGCGCGCGATGACGGGGACCGCCAGGTAACTGCGCACCGGCAAGTGTCCGGGGGGCATACCCTGGTAGGGAGCGTTGTGGCCGTAGCGCGGGTCTTGCGTAATATCGGCTGAGCGGACAATTCCCTCGCCGCGAAAGGTGGGCGCAAATACTTGCGTATTGCGGGGCATGGGAAAGGAGGCGAACGCTTCGCGCGGTACTCCGGACAGCGTGTAGAGGGTGTAGGACTCCCCCTTCTCATCGATCACATTGTAGAAGAACGAGCCGAAGGCGGCGCCGGAAAGCTTGGTGGCCGCGTTCGTGACGATCTGCACGGCGGGCTCCAGCTCGATCTCGGCAGAAAGCACGGTGCCCACCTCATTGAGCAGCTCGAGGATCTCCGCCTCCTCGCGCAGGATGCGCGCCGTTTGCTGGCGCGTGCCGGCAAGCTTCAGGTTGGTTTCCACCCGCGCCAGCAGCTCACGCGCCGAAAAAGGTTTGACGAGATAGTCGTCGGCGCCCGCGCGCAGGCCCTCGATTTTCGCTTCCTCGCCGGCGCGCGCCGATAGCAGAATAACGGGAATGTCGGCCAATGCGGGCTCTACGCGCAGCTTCGCCAGCAATTGAAAGCCATCGAGGCGCGGCATCATCACATCGGATAGGATAAGGTCGGGCTTGAGCCGGCGCGCCGCGGCAAGCGCCGGCTCGCCGTCGATGACCGCCTCGACGCGATAGCCCGACTGCCGCAGCAGACGCGCCACATAGCCGCGCATATCGGCATTGTCATCGGCAAGCAGGATGAGCTGACCGCGGCTTTGTGCGGGGGCCTCGCGGGGGTTCAGATCTTCGGTCCCCGAGGCGGTCGACTGCTCATGCTCGACGTCGGTGAGCCAACCAAGCGCCTCCTCCACATAGCCTTGGGCACGGGCGTGTGTGGGGCCGCTGCCGCTGCCGGCAATGATCTTCTCCGCCGGCAGGTGGCCTGCACCCAGCGGCACCGTCACGGTGAAGGTTGTTCCCTCCCCTACCCGGCTGCGCACCGTGATGCCGCCACCATGCAGCTTCAAGAGCTCCTGCACCAGGGCCAAGCCAATGCCGCTGCCCTCGATGCTGCGCCCGCGCGCGCCCTCAACCCGGCGAAAGCGCTCAAAAAGATGCGGCAATTCCTCAGCGGGGATGCCGCTGCCGGTATCACTGATCGACATTTCGGCGCTGCGACCGTTGGCGCCAAGCTGCAGGCCGACCTTGATATGCCCGGCAAAGGTGAACTTGAAGGCATTGGAAAGGAGGTTGAGGACGACCTTTCCCCACATGTCGCGATCGACGTAGACCGGTTCGGGCAGCGGTGCGCAATTGAGCAGCAAACTGAGGCCGGCCTTGTCGGTGGCGGATTGGAAATTCGAGGCGACCTCGCGCACGAAGCGGGCAAGATCAACGGGCTCGAAGCGGGCCTCGCCACGACCGGCCTCCAGCCGCGAAAAATCGAGCAGCGCGTTGACGAGTTTGAGCAGCCGCAGCCCGTTGCGGTGCGCCAGCGCGATCAGGTTGCGATCCGATGTCGCCGTCCCGTCGGCCTTGGCCAAGGCCTCCTCCAATGGGCCCAACATCAGCGTCAAGGGCGTGCGAAACTCGTGACTCACATTGGAGAAAAACGCGGTCTTGGCGTGATCGAGCTGGGAGAGGACCTCGGCGCGGCGCCGCTCCTCTTCGTAGGCCTGTGCGTTTGCCAGTGCGGCGGCGATTTGGCCCGCCACCAGCCCGAGGAAGCCGCGGTAGTTCTCATCAAAGACGCGGAAGGGATTGAGGCCGACGATCAGAACGCCGGCGCGCCCGGTCTCGCCGGAGGCCACGATCGGCAGCGCCACGGCTTGCGCCGGTGGCTGCTCCCAGGCGCCACCCGGCAGCTCGGCGTCGATCTTGTCGGGGAGGTCCGCAATCAATCGGGGCTGCTGATCGGCCAACACCTGCGCCAGCGGCCAGAGCGGCGGCAGGCCGCCGGCGGCGGGGTGGTCTTCGGCAATACCAGCCGCCCCGGCCAGGGTGATGGCGCCGCCTCCGGGTTCGGCAAGGTAGATGAGGGCGAAGGGCAGGTCGCGCGGATTGGAGGCGAGCGCCTTGGCGGCCTCGGCGCACGCATGTTGCCAGGTGCGAGCCTCGGCGGTCTTGGTCGCGAGCTCTCGCAACAACGACAGTTGTCGTTCCCCAATCACGCGCTGGGTGTCGTCCGTATTGGCGCAAATGATGCCGGCCGCTTTGCCAGCATCATCGGGGATCGGGGAATAGGAAAACGTGTAGTAGGTCTCCTCGCGATACCCGTGCCGCTCCATGATCAGGAGCTGCTCCTCGACGTAGGTGCCCTCATCGCCGGTCATGGCCTTGGCGAGCATGGGAGCGATATCGTCCCAGATTTCGCGCCAGACTTGTGAGGTCGGGCGACCCAGCGCCCAGGCATCCTTGCCGCCGATAATCGACTTGTAGGGGTCGTTATAGAAATAGATCAGGTCCTTGCCCCAACCGATCCAAATCGGCTGGCGCGAGGTGAGCATAATGCGCACCGCCGTCCTGAGACTTTGCGGCCAGCTGTGGGACGGCCCAATCGAGGTGGCGCTCCAGTCGAACCGGCGCATGCGGGCCGCCATATCGCTGTTGCCCGCAAACAGGCGGTCGGCCTCCGAGACAGCCTGCACTCGAGGCCCACCCAGTTCTTCCGTCATCGCCAACTCACCCGCACCGCATGCGCGCTCGCCCATCAATACCCATCCGGCCGCAACTCTACCCACCCATAGCGAAGCCGCGCCGCGCCGACCGCGCGGACGAAAACAGCAATGTTCGGCCTGGGAGACCCCTGGGAGACCTCCGCCCCAGCGCGAACAACGCACTAGGCGATTTTGGGTTCCGCGGCTGAGCGCGAGCTCGGCTGGAACTTTTTGCCCGGTTCCTACTTATGAGGCTGCGAATTTGCGACACCACTCAGCCGGTAACGCGCGAGTGGCCTTTTCATCGTGAGGAGACGAGGTCCGGGTAACCCCGATGAGCAATAAGGCTGAATTCTTGCCGCGTGCGCGCAACGACATCGCCGGCCTCGATGCCGTTTTGGAAGGCGGTTGGGCCCGTAATCGCCTGCACCTGTTGGAGGGCAGCCCGGGCACGGGTAAGACCACCATTGCCCTGCAATTCCTGATGGCGGGAGCCGCGGAGGGCGAGGCCGGGATCTACGTCAGCCTGGCCGAAACCGAGCAGGAGCTGCGCGATGGCGCCAAATCGTACGGGTGGTCGATCAGCCCGCTGATCGAGATTTTCGAACTGGTCCCGCCCGAGAGCGTCCTCGATCCCGATCAGCAGCAAAGCCTGCTCTATTCGTCGGACCTTGAGCTGGGCGAGACCATCAAGCGCATCTTGGAATCGATTGAGCGCGTGCGCCCGAAGCGGGTCGTGATCGACAGTCTCTCGGAAATCCGTCTCTTGGCCCAGGGCTCGCTGCGCTATCGTCGCCAGGTCCTGGCGCTCAAGCACTATTTCGCCAGGCACCGCTCGACCGTCATCATGCTCGACGATCTGACGACCGAGAGCACCGATCGTGCCGTCCACAGCATTGCCCACAGCGTCGTGCACTTGGACCAGCTGGCGCCGATCTACGGGGGCGAGCGCCGGCGGCTGCGGGTCGTCAAGTGCCGCGGGCAATCCTTTCGCAGCGGCTATCATGATTTCATTATCAGCCCTGGCGGGGTGCAGCAGTTTCCGCGCCTGGTGGCGGCCGAACATCGCCAGGGCTTCGCCGAAGAAGTTGTGCGCAGCGGTATCGAGCCCCTGGATGGACTATTGGGTGGTGGCCTGGCCGCGGGCTCCAGCACCCTGATTATTGGTCCTGCCGGGACGGGTAAGTCGTTGCTGGTATTGCAATATATCGCGGAGGCGGTCCGCCGCGGCGAAAAGGCGGCGCTGTTCGTGTTCGACGAGGAGCTCGGCCTGCTCACCTCCCGCGCCAAGGCGCTCGACATCGATCTTGGCGCCATGCAGTCCCAGGACCGGCTCGTGCTGGAGCAGATGGATGCTGCCGAACTCTCGCCCGGCGAATTTTCGTATCGGGTCAGGACGAGCGTCGATCGGCAAAACTGCGGGATCGTCGCCATTGACAGCCTCAACGGCTATCAGGCAGCGATGCCTGAGGAACAGTTCCTCACGCTGCACCTGCATGAGCTGTTGCAGTATTTGAACCGCCGCGGGGCCGCGACCTTCCTCACCATCGCCCAGCATGGAATGATGGGAGATATGCGCCAGTCGGTCGACGTCACCTACCTCGCCGATTCCGTCATCATGTTACGCTATTTCGAGGCCTTCGGCCGGGTACGGCGCGCCATCTCGGTGGTGAAAAAGCGCACTGGTGCGCACGCGGACACCATTCGGGAGCTGCGCATCAGCAATCGTGGCCTGGCGCTCGGCGAGCCCTTGCACGAGTTTCAGGGTGTGCTGCGCGGCGTTCCAACCTATGTCGGCCAATCGACACCCCTGTTGGAGAGGTCGTGAGCGCGCTTCCTCCACCCACAGCCGAGCGCGTCTTGCTGCTCGCGCCGCGCGGGCGCGATGCTTCGGTCGCCAAGGGCATCTTGCGCGAGGCGCGCATCGAGGCGGAAATCTGCCTCGGGCTCGCCGAGCTCTTGGCTGAACTCACGCTGGGCGCCGATGCCGTCGTCTTGACCGAAGAGGCCGTGCGCAGCAGCGATGCACGCGAGCTGCACGAATGGGTCGCGGCCCAGCCCGCCTGGTCGGATTTCCCGTTCGTCGTGCTAACCCGGCACGGCGGCGGGCTCGAGCGCAACCCGGCGGCGGCACTGCTTACCCGCACCTTGGGGAATCTCAGCTTTCTCGAGCGGCCGTTTCACCCCACCACGCTGGTGAGCGTGGTGGAGACGGCGCTGCGTGGGCGGCGACGCCAACAGGAGTGCCGGCGGCTCAACGAAGAGCTGGAGCTGCGCGTGCAGGAAAGAACGTCGGAGCTGGCCGCCGCTAATCGGCAGTTGCTGATGCAAATCGAAGAGCGCGAGCGCGTCGAATCGACCCTGCGGCAACTCCAGCGCCTGGAAGCCGTTGGACAATTGACCTCGGGGGTGGCGCACGACTTCAACAATCTTCTCACCGTGGTGCTCGGCAATATCTCCTTCCTGGAGAAGGGGTTGGCCAAGGCGGGCATCGACGCCAACTTGTCTCAACGGCTCACCTACATGCGCGCCGCGGCCGAGCGCGGCGCCGGGCTGACGGATCAGCTCTTGTCGTTCTCGCGGCGCCAGCGCTTGGAGCCGAAGGTGATCGATCTCAACGAGACCGTCGCCGGCATGCGCGATCTCCTGCAAAGCACGATTGGGGGTGGCATCCGTATCCAGACGCAGCTCACCATGGACTTGTGGCCGGCGCTCGTCGATCTGACCCAGCTTGAGCTGGCCGTACTCAACCTTTCCATCAATGCGCGCGATGCGATGGAGATGGGCGGCACGCTCAGCGTCGGCACGGCCAACGTAGAGCTGGCGATGCCGTTTTACCCCGAGGAGCCGCCGGCCGGAGACTACGTGGCCGTGCGGGTTTCAGATACGGGTGCCGGCATGTCCAAAGACGTGCGCAGCAAAGCCTTCGAACCCTTCTTCACCACCAAAGAGATCGGCAAGGGCTCGGGTCTTGGCCTCAGCCAGGTGCTCGGCTTTGCCAAACAGTCCGGTGGCGGCGTGCGCGTTCAGTCGGAGGCGGGCCAGGGCACGAGCATTGAGATCTTCTTGCCCCGCGCCGACGTGCGAGCGGCGAAGATCGACCCGGCCCCGCCGCGCCCAACCTCGACCGCCAAGGTCAGCGCCCGTCTGATCCTCGTCGACGACGGCAACGCCGTGCGCGAAGTCACGGCCGCAACGCTGCGCGAACTCGGCTACACGGTGCTGGAGGCGGCTAGCGGCGGCGCCGCGCTCGAGCTTCTCGAGCGCAGCGCCAACATCGACTTGATGCTGATCGATTTCGCCATGCCCGGCATGAGTGGCGCCGAAGTGGCGCGCCGCGTTGAGACCACGCGGCCGGCGTTGCCGATCCTATTCGTCACGGGATACGCGGATCGGGCCGCCCTGGAGGGTGTAAGCGAAGCCCAGATCATCGGCAAACCGTTCGTCGATACCGAGTTGCACGAAAAGGTACGCACGGCCTTGGCGCGCCGGGCACCGGGCAAGGTCGTGCGCCTCAGACCCGCTTGAGGCACCCGGAACAAACCAGTTTTCTCCACGTTACCAGCAGCCTTCGGCGCTCAAATCAGCGCCCCTCGTCAACGAGGCGCCGTTTGCAGGTGCGGGTTGTGTGCAACAGATGGTCGAATGAAATTGTTGGCCAAGGCTCAGCATCTGGGTGCACTGCTCGTCTGCCTGTTGGTCGGCAGCGCAGCGACGGCGAGCGCGCAAGCTCCGGCCGAGCCCTTTTCGCACGCGCTGGTGCAACGCACGGCTAGCGAGCTCGCCAAGAAGGCCTATGAGGCACCGGCCGCGGACAGCGCCAAAGGCGCGCAGGATCTCAATTACGATCAATTTCGCCAGATAAGGTTTCGCCGCGAGCGCACGATCTGGCGTGGGGAAAACCTGAATTTCGAGCTGCAGGTTCTGCCCACCGGCTGGCTGTTCAAGGCACCGGTCGAGATCAACCTCGTCGATCAGGGCAGCGTGCGCCTCATCTCACCCGACAACGCCTACTTCGATCTCGGCCCGCTCGCCGGCAAGCTGGCGCCCGAGGCCCGCTTGGGGTTTTCCGGTTTTCGCCTCAATGGTCCCCTGAACCGGCTGGACCTATTCGACGAAATTATCGTCTTCCAGGGGGCCAGCTATTTTCGTGCCCTGTCGCGCGGGCAAATTTACGGCCTGTCCGCACGTGGCCTGGCACTCAACGTCGGCAAGCCCGAGGGAGAGGAGTTCCCGCAGTTTCGCCGCTTCTGGATCGAAAAGCCGCCCATGGGCGCCGCCAAGATCGTCATCCATGCCCTGCTGGACAGCCCGTCGGTGACGGGCGCCTACCGCTTCGAGGTCAGCCCGGGCTGGCCGACCGCGATCGAGGTGCAATCGACGCTCTATCCGCGTCGCGACCTGCCGGACGTGGGCATCGGCCCCATGACCAGCATGTTTCTGTTTTCGGGCATCAACCGCGCGCGCATCAACGATTTTCGTCCGGCGGTGCATGATTCGGACGGACTTGCCATCCTCAACGGTTGGGGTGAGCACCTCTGGCGGCCGCTCAACAATCCTCGCCGCCTGCAGACGAGCGATTTCCTGGACCGCAACCCGAAGGGCTTTGGCCTGATCCAGCGCCTGCGCACGGCTGCTGGTTTTCAGGATCTGGAAGCGGACTACGAACGTCGCCCGAGCGCCTGGGTCGAGCCGCGTGATGACTGGGGCGGAGGTGCCGTCGAATTGTTCGAAATTCCCTCGGAGGAGGAGATCCACGACAATGTCGTGGCCTACTGGAAGCCCGCCCAGGTGCTGGCGGCCGGCAAGGCCCATGCCTTCAACTATAAACTATCTTGGCCCGATGACGTGCCGCGCAGTTGGCCGGGCTCCTACGTCCATGCCACGCGCGCCGGCTTGATCGCTGGACCGCAACGCAAGGCTGGCGTGTTCCAGTTCGTCGTGGATTTCAAAGGTTTTGTTTCACCCTCGTCCAGCGAGCTGCCCTTCGCGCGGGTGGAGGCGAGCCAAGGCGCGGTGAGCGCGCCGGTGGTGCAGACCAACCCGGACATCGACGGTGTGCGCGTATCGTTCAGCTTCGATCCCAAGGGGGTCGCGACCAGTGAGTTGCGGCTGGTGCTGCAGGCCAACGACAACCCGGTGTCCGAAACCTGGCTCTACCGATGGACCAAGGATTGACGAGCGCAGCGGTGAAGTGCTTGCCCGCGCGGCCCAAGTCGGTTGTTCCCGAGGAAAGTCCGCGCGCCATGCCCGAGCAGGTGCTCTGGGTCGAACGTCGCAACGATGCCCAGGCGCGCAAACGCGTATACGCGTCGCGCGCGGCGCTCGTGCTCATCTGGAGCTCAGGCTCGGTGGCGTTTGCCTGGACGCTGTACCAGGTGCTGTCCGTGGAGACGCCGACCGTCCTCCAGCTCGTCTTCTGGTGCCTGAGCACGGCCTGTTTCGCCTGGGTCGCCGTCGGCTCGGCCAGCGCTTGCATCGGCTTTGTTGCCCTGTTGCTGCAGCGCACGAGCGATACCCTCGAGCTCCCGCCGGCCGAAGCGGCGACGGGCGGGCGTACCGCCCTGTTATTCCCGGTTTACCGCGAGGATGCTACCCAGGTGGCGGCCACGCTCGAGGCGATGTGCCGGGACATTGCGGCGGCCGATGCCAGCGATCGCTTCGACGTCTTCGTCTTGAGCGACACGCAGGACCTCAGCGAGCGCGAGGCCGAACATCGCATCTACGCGGAGCTCAGAGCTCAGGTGGGCGTCCCCGTCTATGTGCGCTGGCGCACGCCTAACGCCGGCAAAAAGGCCGGCAACATTCGCGATTGGATCGAGAGGTTCGGCGCCGCCTATCCCTTCTTCATAATTCTCGATGCCGACAGCCTCATGCAGGTTGAGAGCTTGTTGCGCCTGGTCGCCGCCATGGCGGCCAACCGGCGCGTCGGCCTCATTCAAAGCGTGCCGCGCCTGGTGGGCGGCCAATCCATTTTTGCCCGTCTTCAGCAATTCGCCGCGGGCTATTATGGGCCGATCGTTTCGGCGGGCCTTGCCGCTTGGCACGGACCTGGGGGAAATTATTGGGGCCATAACGCGATCATCCGTACCGACGCCTTCGCCAGCGCGGCGGGACTGCCGGCCTTAGCCGGAGCGCCACCCCTGGGCGGGCCCATCCTCAGCCACGACTTCGTGGAAGCCGCCTTGCTGCGTCGGGCCGGCTGGGAGGTCCACATGGTTCCATCGCTCGAGGGCTCCTATGAGGGGTGCCCGCCGACGCTCAAGGACTTGATGGTGCGTGACCGTCGTTGGGCACAGGGCAACCTCCAGCACGTGCGTCTGCTCGGCGTGCGCGGTCTGCCGCTCATCTCTCGCGCGCACCTCGCCATGGGCGCCTTTTCCTATCTTGCCTCACCAATTTGGGCGCTCACGTTGCTGGTCGGCATTGTGCTCGCGGTGCAGGCCAAGTATGCCACGCCGACCTATTTCGGCAGCGAGGTGTCGCTGTTTCCGAAGTGGCCGGTGTTTGACGCACAAAAAGCCTTGGCCCTGTTTCTAGCGACGGTGCTGATCGTGCATCTGCCGAAACTGTTGGGGGCCATTTGGGCGCTGCGCAATGCTCGCCAGCGCCAGCAGCACGGCGGCATTGCGCGCGTCGTCGCGGGCGTCCTGATCGAGTCGGTACTCTCCACGCTCATTGCGCCATTGCTGATGTTGAGCCAAACCAGCGCTGTCGCCAGCATTCTCGTAGGCCGCGATGCGGGCTGGGGTGCGCAACGCCGCGTGGGAGAGGAGAACAGCTTGGCGCAACTCCTGCACCAATATCGCTGGCCGGCCGTGTGGGGTCTCGCCGGCGCCGCGATCTGCTGGAGCATTTCGCCGGCGGTCTTCGCCTGGATGAGCCCCATCATCATCGGCCTCCTGTTGGCGGCCCCGATCGGCCGTTTCACGGCTCGACGTGCCGGGCGCGTGCTGGCAACGCTTCTGGGCACGCTCGAGGAGCGCTGCCCACCGCAGCTCCTCATCGCTCGCGCGGCGCTCAGCGAGGCCTGGCTGGAGCGCACGGGCGCACGCCCCGCCCGCGCCAGAGCGCCCGCCCGCATGGGGGACGGCTAGCCAGCATTGGCCCCCCATCGCGACGGGGCACAGCGTGAGCAGCGGCGACGGCGAGGTTCA
>Ga0075434_100002698_pt1 | contig 15683 bp, 8 predicted proteins | sample RhiMethybrSRZTD3_FD_75298 | JGI IMG/M metagenome (GOLD analysis project Ga0075434, IMG submission 75298) | Populus rhizosphere microbial communities from Tennessee, USA - Rhizosphere MetaG P. TD hybrid SRZTD3 | ecosystem: Host-associated > Plants > Roots > Rhizosphere > Soil | place: USA... | reverse complement strand
CGATCAATGTTTTGATTGCGTCGAACGTGACGTAGGCGGCGAGCAAGAAGAAGCTCACCGCTACCATTTTGACCGCGATTTTTCCCGGCAAGAATCTTGCTTGCATCGGCCCTGGGTGTGACCCATGCGTTGGCAGACATTCCGGGACGGAGGAGACCTCCTTCGTTGGGAACGTCCACGCGGACTGGAATTGTCCGTGACTGCGGATTGACTTGTTTGCCGATCAGATGAAGTTGTCCGGAAAAGGTACGGCCAGGCAGGGCAGCAAAACTGATTCGCACAGGTAGGCCAAGTTTGAGCCGCACGGCATCCCGCTGGAACGCCTGAACCACAAGCCACAAGTTCGAAAGGTAATGAATCTTCCTCATTGGACTGGCTCTGTCAACTGGACCGTTCCAGGCGACTTCTCCGTTGGTGGCTTGTTGAGAGCATGCGCCGTCGCAAACTCCTTCTGCGCTTCCTGCTTGCGACCCAGTTTGTTGAGTGTCAGCGCATACTGGTAGTGGGCCGGCCCGTACTCGGGCACGGCGGCAACAGCGTCCCGCAAATATTGCTCAGCCTTGACATAGTCGCCGCGGCGAAACGCAATTACTCCCATTTCGGTCAATGCGCCGCCATGCCTGGGATCCCGCTCCAGCACTCTCTTCAACAGCGGCTCGGCCTTGTCGTCGCGGTTCGCATCTACTGCCATTTCTGCCAGATCGTAATAGGACTCTGTCTGCTCTGGTTGAAGTGCAATCGACTTTTCGTACTCGATGGCAGCCTCCTCTGGCTTTGCAGAGAGCCGCAAGATGCGTCCCATGCCGTAGTGCGCGGATGCGTCATCCGGCTTGAGCGCAAGATACAGTTGCATATAAATAGCCGCTTCGGTGGGCATTTGCTGATCTACCTTCAAGTGCGCCAGGGCATACAACGTAGTTGGGTCGTTCGGGCGCAAGGCAAGAGAGCGCTTCAATGCAATGTCAGCATCATGAAATACCTTCATTCTGTCTTCAAGGATGCCAAGTGTCGTCAATAGATCCGCATCATCAGATACAAATTTCTTCGCCCTCAAAAGGCTGATCAATGCGGCCTCGTCATCCTGTGCCTGCAGTTGTGTCTGTGCGAGGATGATTGCCGTCCGCACCTCGCCTTGACGGAGCGCCACATTGCGAGGGCTTCTTTTCAATCCGCCCTCGAATGTGTCCAGGGCCTCTGGATATCGCTGCATTTTGAGCAACAATAAGCCAAGACTGCGCCATGCTGGTATGTGCTTGGGATCGGCCGCTATGGCCTTGCGGAAAAACTCCTCTGCTTTGGTGCCTTGTCCTGGTTGTTGGGTTCGTACTGCTCCCATCAGCGTCAGTGCGACAGGATTGCTGGGCTGCTGGCGCAGAATCGAACTCAGCAGATCCTCTGCGGCATCACTGTGCCCTGAAGCGGTCAAACCCTGCGCCTGGCGCAACTGCTCAGGGACGTTCGCTATCTGCTGAGGGAAAGTAGCTCCCGAGAAAAGTAGAGGCCAGGGTATGGTAAGAGCGAAGATTCTCAGGGGCACATACATAAGAGTGCACGGCCAAAAGCGACATTTCTCTTTTGGCCGCCATATTGTCTGTTCAGCTTTAGCGTACTTAGAACTTTATTCTACCGGTAAGCTGAATGCTCCGGGCGCCATTGATCGTACCAGTCGGGATTCCGAAGTTGGGATCATTCGGAAACACACTTGGGGTCGCGAACGCGTGCCGGTTGAATGCATTCAGAAACTCTACTTTAAGTTGCGCTTTGACTGCTTCCGTGATGGTGGCGTTCTTAATCAGGCTGAAATCCTCGTTGTAGTATGGATTCATTCGGAGCTCACCCGTGACGCGAGGAAAATTTCCTAGGGTAAAGGGATCCGTGGCGCTGCGACTTGCGTTCTCGTCGAAAAATGCGGCACGATTAAACAACGAGTTGACCGTAGCATCGGAACTAAACGGATTCAACGTTCCGTTCCGGCTTGCCGCGCTCTGCAAGCTCTGTCCCGCTACCCGGTCAAAGCGCACACAGTTGTCCCAGCCCGGAATGCCGGTAGCACAGCCGAAGGACAGGGGAACACCAGACTGATACCGTTGCACCCCGCCAATCTGCCATCCACCCACCAGCAGATCCACGACCCCGTGACTACCATTCAGGAAGTGCTTGCCACGCCCAAATGGAAGTTCGTAAATATAGCTGATCACAAAAGTGTGCGGAACGTCCTGGATGCTGAGCGACTTTTCTCCGTCAAGATTGTACGGATTCTGGATCTGTCGAATTCCGCCGTTGATACCCGGAAGTGCGCTATCGGAGTTGGTCAGATCCTTCGACCATGTGTATGAGGCCTGCAGATTCAATCCTGCACTGAAGCGACGCTCAAGGGTTGCCTGCAGAGAGTGATAGGTGGATTGACCGATGTTCTGATAGCAGCAATCGGTGGCGATGAAATTGTACTGTGGAAAGGGTCGCAGTGCGTCCGCAACCAGTCGGAACGCGGGATACGTGGGATACGGTAATGGGACGCCAGCATCATTCCCAACAGCGCTCTCAAACAGCTTATTGCCAAGAGCAAAATTGCTGGGACTAATGTTATTGATGTTCTGGATTCCGGAACGAAGGTGAGTACCTCGCTGCCCGACGTAGGCAATCGTGGCCATCAGGTCAGTGGCGAGTTCGCGCTGCAGCTGGAGGCTCCAGTTTTGAATCATCGCCGGCCGCCCCTGATCCTTTCCTATGTACGCTCCCCCGACCCCCCTGAAGTTGAAGACGTCAGGATTCAACACGGGGGGAAGCTGAAAAGAGGGTACGCCGCTGTCGATGTTAAAAGCCGGATCGAAGCCATTGGGCCCCTGGAAGTGTGGGAAGTTGCCGTATCCGGTCAGCATGGCGCTACCGAAATCGGCCGGATAGTTCGGGCCATAAACGATTCCATAGCCACCGCGAACAACAGTCCTGTTGTTGTCGAATGGCGAATAAGCAAAACCGATGCGAGGCCCAAAGTCCTTGTAGTAGGTGTCCGCCCACGCGGTGTTGCAGTGGCATTCGGTGCCGAACACCAGGGCCCCGGGCAGATTGCCAGCCGTCACATCAGGCTTGGTCAAGTCCAGGTTCGAAGTGTTGTTGTTAGCTTCGTGGCGGGGAGCATCCACATCCCAGCGAAGTCCCAGATTCAATGTGAGCTTATTGGTCACCTTGAAATCATCCTGCACAAATAGCGCGTAGTAATGAGAGATCCACCGTGGCTGGTGAGCCCGCGTGCCGACATCAGAGGACTCCACCTGTCCAAGGAGGAAACTTGCGATGCCGTTTCCGGTTTGCGCGTTTAAGGTAGGCACCGCAGCGGTTTCGCCTCGGATAAAATTGAAAATTCCAGAGACGTTATCGAAGGCGATGTTTGAGTACTGCTGGTAACGGTAATCCATGCCGAACTTAAAGTTATGAGCTCCATGCGACCATGCGACGCTGTCATTAACCCGAAGTCCATTGTCCACGTTGTCGGCTGCTTGGTTCTTGCCGAAAGACGCGACACCTTCTCCAACATTGAACCGGGGGAAAGGCTTAAATGGACTGTCCACTAGAGTTGCCGGGACATTCCCGATTCCAAGCGTAGCCGCCCAGTCTGTGTTGGCCTCTGCTGCGACCGTGTAGTTCAAGCTGTTAGTCCGATTGAACCCGACGTTGATGTGATTCAGCAGAGTGGGAGTGAAAACGTAATCCCAGCCGGCTCGATAAAGATAAGTCAGGAACTTTTGGTCCCACTGATTGAGCTCGATCGGCTGAGGATAAGTTTGTGTCGCCTTCTTGCTGGTGTTGTCGCGCCAGCTGTAGGAAAAGAAAATCCTGCTTCTGTCAGAGATATTCTCGTCGCCACGGATTGTCCATGCGGTGTTGATGATTGGGTAAGAGCCGTTGAACGTGTAGTTATTCAACAGCGAGTTATTCGTCGGAGTAGGAATGAGCGCCAATAAATTATTGGCAACTGCACTGAAACGGGCCGGATCGATTATGTTGAGGGGGAAGGCTGACCGGCACGGCACGCCACCGACGAGCTGTTCTGTTGCGGGATCGAAGATCTGGCCCGGGTGAATAGGTGTGCCGTCACAGGGATTCGTGCCCAAAACGACACTTGGGTTCAACTGAGCCGAAAAATCTCCGGCGCGTTGGGCGACAGTGGGCACGGTGGTTGTATTGCTGCCGCCCGCAGTCTGCCGGTACTGTTCCCAGGAGAAGAAAAAGAACGTTTTATTCTTGCCGTTGTACACGCCGGGAATACGAATGGGCCCGCCGATATTGAAGCCGTAATCATTTTTCTTGTCCGGAGGAACGTCGAACAATCGGCGGCAAGCAGCATCTCCGGGTGCACAGAGAGCTTTGCGCCCGTTATTGAACCAATTGTTCGCATCAAGCGCATTGTTACGGAACAATTCGTACACGCTACCGTGATAGCTGTTGGTTCCAGACTTAGTGATGAAGTTTTCGACTGCACCGGTCGTCCGACCGTATTCGGCAGGGAAGGTAGCCGTCTGGACTTTGAATTCCTGCAGGGCCTCAACCGAAGGCGCCTCTTCGTCAAAGGACGATCCGTTCTCGCTGCGCGTCTGGCTCGCGCCATCGACCATAATCTCGTTACCGAAATTCTGTCCACCCCCAACCTTGGAGATAAAAATTCCGTTAGAACTATTGGCGGTTCCGGGCCCAGCTGTACCCGGCATTAGAAAGACAAAAGCTTCCGGCGAGCGAAGATTGCCAACTCCCCCGAGAGCCAGAGGCAATTCCGCAATCTGCCGCGAACCCACGACACTTCCAATGTCCGATGACTCGCTCTCCACAGCCTTCGTTCCCGCTCTGACCGTTATCACCTCGCTGGATTCACCGATCTGCATCTTCACGTCCACGGGAGTGGTTGTGTTCACTTGCACCAATACGTCGTGTGTGGTCGCCTTTTTGAACCCGGATTGGGTGACTTCTACGGTGTAGATTCCCAAAGCAAGTTCCGGGAACCGATAAGTTCCGGAAGACGACGTCACCGTACTCGATCTCACTCCGGTTCGTGTTTCGGTTGCGACAACGCTAGCTCCGACAACGACGGCTCCTGACGGATCTGTTACTGTACCGGTCAACACACCTCGAACCGTCTGTGCCATCAATTGGCTCGTAGGACACACGAGCCAACCGGCAAGCAGCAAGGTTAGCGTCAATTTTCCCAAGCATTTCATTTCCGACCCTCCTTGGGGGCAAATCTTTCAGAACGGAACGCGTAGTTCCATCGCGGCACGTCAGCAGCGCGCGAATTTGCAACCATGTAAACGCTTACATTCTCAGGCCACTGGAGAAAGCTGCTTGTCATTTGTCATTTCGGTTGTTATGAAGTAACCGGTCTTCTCTTCTCGAAGCCCACGGTAAATGGAGGCGTGGAAGCGCTTCCATGCAACTTGACACGCACCCTACCCTCAATCGATGATTTTTGTCAAGAACTATTTTTCGGAACTATTTTTCGGTATTAAGATTCTGGCCGCACTCTCGTGTGGATTCAGGCTCATTATGCGCAGACCTGTACTTCTAGCTAAACTGGCCTTGATCTCGTGTCTGGCACTCTCCTTCACTCTGCTGAACGCTTGTCGACCACGCCCACGCGAGATCGCCGTCATTCCTCGGACGACGGCAACCACGCTCTGGGAAGCCGAACATGCAGGCGCTGAATTCGCAGCACGTAGGTTTGGAGTTCGGATACGTTGGAACGCGCCGACACGAGAAGACGATGTCCAGGCGCAGATCGGATTGGTGGATCTCGCAGTTAAACAGCGATGCAGAGGATTGATCCTCGCGCCCGATCAGCCCAGAGCATTAACGGTTCCGATTCGGCGGGCAATTGCTGCGGGAGTGCCCACCGTCGTCGTTGGCTCTGCCCTCTCTTTACCGCCTCAGCGGAACTTATCCTACATCGTAAATGATGATGAAATGATCGGGTCGATAGCCGCCATGCGAATCGGCGAGGTGCTGCGTAGGAAAGGAGAAGTCGCCGTTGTTGGCATTGACCCCGAATCACTCAGCTCTCTTTCTGCGTTGAGCAGTTTCGTGTCTGTAATTGAACAGCGCTTTCCGGATATCTCCGTAGTGGACAGACGGGCCGCAACAAACAATGACCTTGATTCGGAACTGGTCGTCAACCAGGTGCTGCTCTCTCATCCGCATGTAGATGCGATCTTTGCTCTCGATGCAACTGGAACGCTTGGCGCCTATCTTGCCCTGAAAGCCCGCGGCTTGACTAATCGGGTGAAAGTCGTCGGGGTGCAACAGAGTTTTGAGCTCGCTAATGCAATCCGATTACATCAGATTGACTCGATCATTGCAGAAGACACCTTTCAGATGGGTTACCGGGCAGTGGAATCTTTGGCGCTCGGTCAAGCCAAAACCAGCATGGTGAAACTTGCCCCAATGCTCATAACTGCTGACAATGTGGACTCGACCGCTGTAAGACCCTTCATCACGAATGACTGGAGGGCAGAGCACCCGTGAGGCGAATCGGGCAGCTGGTCTGGATAAGGTACACACTGCTGTTCACAGTGGCCGCCCTGAGTGTGGGGGTATTTGCCTTAATTTACTACCGCAACCCAAACCGGGAACTTCCCTATCGCGATCGGTTCGTCGCAGGACGGCTCAATGAATGGCAGGAATTCGGGGGGGCTTGGAGCATCGCCGGCGACAGCGTACGAAATGATTCTGACGAACGCGGCGCAAAACTAGTTACCGGTTCACCCTTCTGGACAAACTATAAGGCCGAGGCGGATGTTCAGTTGCTGGGAAGAGGGGATGCAGGAATCGCGATACGCGTAAGCGATATTGAGGACGGCGTCGATTCCTACAGTGGGTACTACGCGGGATTAAGAATGCAAGACCAGTCGCTGGTTTTAGGGCGCGCCGAATACGGCTGGCTCGAGTTCCCGCCGACTCGCATGCCGGGGGGAGTGAGCCTTAATCGCTGGTATCATCTGACGATTTCTGCATATGACTGCACCCTTCGTGCCTCAGCGACCGCTCTCGACACGGGTGAAAGCGCTACTGCCAGTGCCTTTGATCCGAATTGTGCTCGATCGGGAAAGATCGGACTTCGCGATAACAGATCAGGAGGCATCTGGCGCCACATTGCAGTGCACGAGCTCGACCATGCAGAAGATACGCACGTGTCGCGCGAGAAGCCAACCCCCACGTCACTTTATCCAACAAGTCAAGGGCTGCCGCCGACCTCTGGACTTGACTTTAAGGAATTGTCTTCGAGCAGGCCAACGGCCAATGTCGTCTCCATCGACAATGTCCGCCTCCTCGCAGTATCGCATCGGCCGGTTCGCGTCACGGTTCGAGGCACCGTAACTCTCACCACACCGCGCACATATATTCAGGACACAAGCGGCGGCGCAGAAGTTGTTTTTGCCGAACACGGTTCCCTCAAATTGGGCGATGAAATTGAGGTTACGGGGGATGCCCACCGGGAGGACCTGAGTATACGCATTGAGAACGCCATCAAACGTAGCATCGCTGGCGTTGCCCCCGTTCCCGCGTTCTCGATAACTCCCCTCCAGGCAGCAATGGGGCGCTACGATGGGGTGTTCGTCGAATTGGAGGGCAAGGTGGACTCGAAGGTCCGCACCGACAACTCTGTGCTGCGGCTTCATCTCAGCGGAGGACAACAGGAGTTCTACGCAATCTCGAACAAACCCAAAGCCGCGGCGGTATTTACGGAATTAGACGTAGGAAGCTTGGTACGTATGCGTGGAATCTGCGTCCTTAGTTCCGCCTACACCAATGACAGGGTTCCGTTTACGCTAATTGTTCGTTCTCCGGACGATATTGAAGTACTATCCGGACCTCCATGGTGGAGCGGCGAACACCTCACAATGATGGCGGCGGGGATGCTTGTCTTAGGGTTTCTGATCCACGTCATGTATAGCCGTGCCGAACAGGGCCGGCGAGCGGCGTTCCTGAAGGAAAGAGAACTGCTTGCGCACGAGATGCATGACACTCTCGCACAGAGCTTCGCTGGACTTGACTTCAAGTTGAGAGCCATCCGCAATCGTACGCTGCGTGATACCGGGAACATCGATGGACTGAAGCTGCGTGCAGAATTACAGGAAGCATGTGATCTTGTGCGCCACAGCCACGGCGAGGCGAGGCGAAGCCTCACTTCGCTGCGCCCGGAGATTTTAAAAGAGCGGGGATTATCTGAGGCTTTGAGTCAGGTCGGGCGCCGGATGGTCGCGGCAAGTTCAATGGAGATCAAGACTGAGATAATCGGCCAGCCACGGCGCCTTCCCGTCCGCCTCGTTGACGCGTTGTTTCGCATCGGGCAAGAAGCCATCGCGAACGCGGTTCAGCACAGTCACGCGAAACATGTGAGGATCGTGCTTGACTACCAACGTTCGCAGTTGATGATGGCGGTAGAGGACGATGGCCGGGGATTTCGGGCAGACTGTGAGTCCGAGGGTTTTGGGCTCACAGGAATGCGACGCCGGGCCGAAGGGATTCATGCTAAGTTGGAAATTGAGAGCAACGGCGTCGGTACCAGGATTGTGGTTACGGCACCATGGAAGTCTGACACGTCCTGGCTTTCGTTCCTGTCGTATCGTAAGAAGGCATGAACCGCCAAGAAAAATATGGCAAAGCCAAAAGAGATTCGTCTCTTAATCGCGGACGACCACCCGGTTGTACGGGCCGGACTTGCCAGCATGTTGAGCTGCTACTCTGACCTCGAAGTCATTGGTGGCGTGTCCGGCGGCGCCGCTGCACTCGCCGCGATGAAAAAATCCCCCATAGACCTGCTTTTGCTTGATTTGCGCATGCCCGAGATGAGCGGTATTGAGACGTTGCGTGCGGTCAAGCAGATGGATTCCCCTCCCAAAGTCATCATCTTGACCAGTTTCGAAACCGACGACGAGATATATCAAGCCATCCTGAATGGCGCCGACGGCTACCTGTTGAAGGCAAGCTCAGATGAGGAGATCCTAGCCGCAATTCATACCGTCATTTCCGGGCAACGCTACCTGCCTCCATACATAGCCTCTCGCTTTGCCGAGTGTACTCCCCGAACCCAACTCTCCTCATCCGAGGTTGAGCTCCTCGATCTGTTGGCCAGAGGACTTACTGACGGGGAAATCGCCACCCGCCTTAAGGTCAAGAAAAAGCTGGTTTGGAAACAGTTTAATGAGATTTTGGAGCGGCTCGTCGACGAAGAGATGCTTAGCGAAAGTTTCCCGGCTTCGCCGCCAAAGATCACCATTGCGGAGGTTGCGCGAAAAGCTGGTGTTTCAATGTCGACTGTGTCCCGCGTGCTTCACAACAAAGGCAATCACACTCCCGAGACTCGCTCGGCGGTGATGCGCGTCGTGCGCGAATACGGGTTCGATCCGAACCGAACAGCGGCTTCTCTGGCCATGCGACGCGCACGGCCGTCTGCTGAGGACAACTGAACTCTGCCAATATGGCGTCTTGACCTCCTCGTCATCAACCGCATCGACAAAGGCAAGTTCGGTTTTTTTCATTGACACTGTGCAACGGTGTGGTAATTTCTGGGCTTTCTATGGAAGCGCTTCCACGAGGGGTGAGTTGCCAGATGAAAACACGTAAACCGATTCTTCCTATCACGACCATAAGGGACATAGCAAAGCTCGCCGGCGTTTCGACCGCGACTGTATCAAGGGTCCTTAACCAGAGGGGCAGTTTTTGTAGCGCGACGAAGAAGCGAGTCGAAGCAACAATTCGCGCTACAAATTGGAGGCCTAATGTGAACGCACAGCAGCTCAGGCGAAATCCTAACAAAAAGCAACTCAGGAGTCGGGCCGAACTCTTTCAATCTCGTGCAGTTCGTGCCTCAACCATAAAATCCAAACTCGCTGCTACTACAGCGCGGGGAATTCGCTCAGGCTGTTAAGCGACCTTGCGAAACAGCAACACAGCACCTCGGCTCGACCACCTTTACTCGGGCACTTTGCTCCCATACGTGCATGGCCTACGTCAAGGCAATGAGGTTCCAGTTGTGGCCAGGAACTCGGCTGATGACGAAAAGTAAGATCTTTCGAAATGTTCAAGATGAACTGGATTGCCCTTCTTACTTTCACCGTTGCAGTGGCCTTCTATTCTCAAAAGGCAGAACCAGCACTGATCTCCGGCACTTTTGTGGACGTAACCGCCAGTAAAGGGATTCATTTCACACATGAGGCCTCCCCGACTTCAAAGAAATATCTGCTGGAGACGATGGGCTCGGGCGTGGCTGCATTCGACTACGACAACGACGGCCGGCTCGATTTATTTTTTGCTAACGGTGCACAGATAGACGAGAACATGACCAAAGACGCGTCTCCAGCGAAGACAAGTTCGAAGTATTGGAACCGTTTATATCACCAGACGCCTGATGGATCTTTCGAGGACGTTACAGAACGCGCCGGATTGAAGGGCTTGGGGTATTCCACGGGAGTCGCTGTAGGAGACTACGACAATGATGGATTCGATGATCTCTTCGTGGCCGGCTACGGGCATAACACCCTATACCACAACAACGGAGATGGCACGTTCACAGATGTGACTGAGAGAGCTGGCGTGGGCGGGGGCGGGTGGTCCACGAGTGCTGCGTGGGTCGATTTGGATCGCGATGGCAAGCTCGACCTTGTGGTTGCGCGCTATCTGGACTGGCACTTTGATGACCCGTACTGCGGCGAGCACAGAAAAGGTTTCCGCGCCTACTGTCATCCCGATTTGTTCAAGCCGGTCAAGTTGCTTGTTCACCACAATGACGGGAATGGTAAATTCTCTGAAGTTTCAGAAACAATCGGGATGAATTCCCCGGGTAAGGGGCTCGGGGTAGCCTTCGCCGACTACGATGGAGATGGATGGCCCGATGTCTTCATAGCGAATGATTCAGTCCCTGAATCGCTCTACCACAACAAAGGCAACGGTACCTTCGAAGAAATTGCCGTGCCTTCACAAGTTGGCTTCGATGCAGACGGCCGAACTTACGCGGGCATGGGCGTTGATTTCACCGACTACAATAACGATGGGCGGCCCGATCTGATCGTTACGGACTTGGCGAATCAGAGGTATGCGCTATACCAGAACCTCGGCGACGGCAACTTCGACTACACCACATACTCGACCGGACTCGGTGTCATCACACTGTTGCATTCCGGATGGGGTGTGAAGTTTTTCGATTACGACAATGATGGTTGGAAGGATCTCTTCGTAGCGCAAGCCCATGTGCTTGATACCGTGGCACAGAGTTATCCGAACCTCAGGTACAAAGAGTCTCCGTTGCTGCTGCGAAACAATGGAAGCGGGAAATTCTTAAACGTTTCGCCGCAATCAGGCTTGCCATTTCAAGAGAAATGGGCCGCCCGGGGACTCGCATGCGGTGATTTCGACAATGGCGGCAAGACCAGCGTTGTGGTGACGACTAACAATGGTCCGGCATATTTTCTCAAGAACGAAATTGAGACCAACCGACATTGGATCACCTTGCGCCTGCAGGGCACCAAGAGCAATCGCGACGGAATTGGCGCCGTGGTGAAAGTCACCACCGATTCCGGTTCACAGTGGAGCACGGTTACTACCGCAGGCAGCTATGAGTCTTCAAGCGATCGCCGCGTGCATTTCGGTCTCGGCCCAAGCGCGCGAGCAGAGGAGATTGAGATTCGTTGGCCCAGCGGTATCCTGCAACTCTTGACAAATGTGCAAGGAGATCGTGTCCTCGATGTCACCGAGATAGCGACAGGTGCAAATGCTCGCTAAAGCGGTTGCCATGGCCGGTTGTCTGATGTTCACCGGTCTCTCAGTAGCGCAGGATACTGCTGCTTATGCGAATGCGAATTCGCTACTGCATCAAGGCAAAGATGCGGAGGCAGCACAAGCCTTCGAAGTGCTTGACGAAAGGCAGCCTTCAGCAACAGACGCTCTGTTGCAGGCGGCAAAGGCAAGAATTCATCAGCAGGACTACAAATCGGCGGAAACTGATCTAACTCACTTCCTCGCTTCTCATCCCAGATCTGACGATGCGTTGTACCTGCTCTCTTTCGTTTACTTTCGTGAAGGCTTCGCCAAACAATCACTGCAGGCTGCCACGCGCGCTGCGGCAATCCGACGCCCGATAGCGGATGATCTCAAGATTGTCGCGTTGGATTACAGCCTCCTGGGCGACTTTGATGACGCCGCCAAGTACCTGGAAATGGCGAGGGAAATGGACCCGAGGGATGCCGAAATTCTTTATTTTTTGGGTCGGGTTCGATATCAACAGAATCGTTTCGATGATGCAATATCAGCATTTCGGGCCGCCCTTAGCATTGATCCCGAGCACGGGAAGGCAGCCGACAATCTAGGCCTAGCCCTGGAAGGCAAAGGCGATCGTGAGAGTGCGGAGGAAGCATATCGGAACGCCATTGAGATAGAACAGAAAATCAACAACGGCTACGAGCGGCCGTGGTTGAATCTCGGCAGACTACTGAGGGAGAGAAACGACCTGAAGGATGCAATCCCGGCTCTCAGGAAGGCGGTTGAGATTAATTCCAGTTCTGCGGACGCTTTGCTCGAACTCGGTAAAGCGGAAATCTCTGCAAGTGACTTGCAGCAGGCGCGTAAAGATCTGGAGCGCTCCATTGAACTGGATGCCAACAGCATTCCTGCCCATTATTCTCTGGCCCGTCTATACAAGAAGATCGGAGAAGAAGGACTTGCGGCCAAGGAGTTTGCTTTGACTGAGAAGTTAAATCAGAGCAGTCATTGAGGAAAACCTACCCTCAGCGAGGACACATGGAGAATGGTCGATTGGGAAGGCTGTTGCTGGTGACGTAGGAAATCGGTGCTTACGCGGGTTGCGGCCGATTGGGATTGATCTTTTCGCGGCGAATGATCTTTGCCTTTGCTTCTTTTCCGTCAGGCCATCGAACGAATAAGCCGTCCCCAACGACTCGCGCCGGAACACCCACGCCTCTCTCAAGGACGGAAAACGTATCGTCTCGTTTCAAGGGTCGGTTCGAGAATGAACCACGGGGATTGCGAGTTCCACGTCGGGGAAATGATATTGATTGGGTTAAATCCCCTAGCGAAGACTTAGACTGAGCAGCACATTTGGGAAGCGCTTAAGCATGGGCGCCCCTGCTTTGAACATGCTCCTTAGGCTTTAGCTTTTCTTGACGTTCCTGTTTAGCTTGATACATGCGGCGATCAGCTTCCGTCAGCAACGCCTCCGTGGTTAAGCCATCGCTTGGATAGAAAGCAGAACCGACGCTTACGGATACGTAATATCCTTGGCAAACCAGACTTCCTGCGCGTTCCGCACTGTCGGCGATTCGGGCAATGACGTCGCTCCCAGCTTGGGGCGAAAGACCTGGCGCAACGACAACGAATTCGTCGCCACCCATCCGCGCCACGCAGTCGTACTCTCGGCAGGCTTGCTTCAGTTCATCGGCAAAGGCTCGCAGAAGCCGATTTCCCTCGAGGTGTCCCAGGTGATCGTTAATGTGCTTGAAACGATCGAAGTCGCAAAGGAAAACACCGAGCGTGATCGAATCCCGGCCACAGCGATCTAACTCTTTCTCCATTTGCGCGAAAAGCGATCGGGCGTTCAGAAGCCCACTAAGGGAATCGCTCCCGGCTGAAGTTTCTGCGACTCGGTACCGAATTGTGTTTTCTATGACGACCGCAAGTTTAGAGCTGATGGCCAGCACAATCCGAAGATGGTCAGAGGTGAAGGCATCTGATGTGGCCGAGTAAAGAGCAAGCACGCCCAACGTCCCAGAAGCGTCCTCCAAAGGTACAGCCAGCGCCGACCGCAGTCCGCCTGTCCGCCTGGCATTAGCTGTGTTCCCGGCGTCCACCGCAGGATTACCATTCAAAACTATCTTTCGGTTTTGGGCGACCCACCCGCAAAGCCCTTCTCCCAGTAGAATTCGCAGGGACGAGAGAGTGCCAGCGTGGTTCCCGCTTACAAACTCGGGATGCAATGCTCCGTCACGGACAAGGTAAATGGCAATGCAATCATAGGGGACGATTCTTTTTAATCTGTCAGACAGGATTGAAAGCGTTTCTTGGAGGTTTAGCGACTTGCCGAGTTCATGAGTTAACTCGAAAATCGTTTGCCCTTCCTCTCTTGCTGCTGCGATTGTGGAAAGAAAGTTTTGCTCGCCTGTGGCCTCTTCGTGCTGAGCAGTGGCGAAGCCAGTGGCGGGCGCCGCACCTCGGCTGACTCGGATATTCTTTGAGAGCTTCGCTCTCCTTTCCCGACTTTGCTCAGTGGCCAGCTTTTCCAGTTCGACGTAGCGGTGAGCTAGCATATTTACGACTCTGGGATCAAAGGCCTTGCCCGCCTCCTCAGCAACTTGCGCCATAGCTTCATGCAACGGAAGCGCGCGGCGATACTGCCGATCAGAAGCCAACGCGTCGAGACAGTCGACGGCCGATAGTATGCGAGCACCAATTGGGATCTGCTCTCCTTTCAGACCATCGGGGTAGCCGCTGCCGTCCCATTTTTCGTGATGAGAGCGCACGATCGGAACCACCGGATACGGGAACTCGACTTGCTCAAGAATCTCGGCTCCGATAATGGGGTGGATTTTCATCTTCTCGAATTCCTCTTCGGTTAACCTGCCCGGTTTCGAGATGATGTGCTCAGGCACAGCGAGTTTGCCAATATCGTGAAGAAGAGCGGCCGCCCGTAACGCTTCCTTCTCCTCATCACTGAGATCTAGGTCAGTGGCTAACTCCGTCGCATAAACTCGGACTCGTTGAAGATGGTCGTGGGTGATAAAGTCTTTTGCTTCGATCGCTAACGCGAGCGCCTCGATAGTCCGCAAGTGAAGCGCTGCCATCTGCTCCACGTGTTTCTTTTCGGTCTCTAGTTTTCCCAAGTAGAGCTTGTATGAGCGGTAAATCAAGTAAACTGCCGGCATAACAAGCAACGATGCCTGCCAGCCAATCATTTTGTCCAGAATTGCAACAGCCTCGGCGATGCCTGCACCGACCAAGTAGTATGGAAATGACCAGAAGTAACACTCTTGCCACACACGCTGGATCGACTTTTGCTCAGTTAGAGAAATGACAAGCGACATTGCTATGGTGTTGAATAAGAAATATGTGATGGCCGCTGTCACGAGAGCAAGGGGCTGCCAGCGCAGCAGAACCCCTTGAATGCCAATGTGGTAAATGTAATATGCAGCCGAGGTTACAACCGTCAGCATTGAAATGTTGAACAAAATGTGGATTACCTGCGGTCGCTTCGCTGGTCTCCAGTAACATTGGACCAGTACAGCAATGCTGCCGAGCACAAGCGTTTCACCGAGCGACATCTCGATCACTGCCAGAAGGATGAACAGAAAGCTCACGGACATCGTGCCGTCTATTCCTGGCAATGTAATTTTCAAGGCGGAGGCCATCGTGGCTACGGCGAGGTAGCACAAGAAATGCACCGGATCCTTCGATTGCCAGTGCATCGCGCCCAGAACGAAACAAGCGGCTGCCAGTAGGGCTACCACTGCAGTGAACACCGTCGCTCTGGCGCCGACCGCCATCCGCGTACACACTCCCTTGCGGGATAGCATACCCAGTTCATCTTGAAGCTTGAGCATTACTTTCGTGTCTTCTTTTCAGAGCGAGTGACTTTCGTCACCATGAAGGGGACATTGTCAGCGGCTGATCGCGTGACAACCTGTCATAAC
>Ga0075434_100002696_pt1 | contig 15686 bp, 11 predicted proteins | sample RhiMethybrSRZTD3_FD_75298 | JGI IMG/M metagenome (GOLD analysis project Ga0075434, IMG submission 75298) | Populus rhizosphere microbial communities from Tennessee, USA - Rhizosphere MetaG P. TD hybrid SRZTD3 | ecosystem: Host-associated > Plants > Roots > Rhizosphere > Soil | place: USA... | reverse complement strand
GCTGCTGATGGCGCTGCTCACGATACCGCTGTTCCAGGACCGCCGACGTCTCCGGATCCTGGTGCTCGTCATCGCCGGCTCGATCGCATTCTTCGGATTCAAGGGCGGGATCTTTGCGTTACTGACCGGTGGCGAGTCGATGATCCTCGGCCCGTTCGGCTCGTTCATCGGCGCCAACACGGAGATCGCCCTCGCCTTGAACATGACGCTCCCGTTGCTGGCCCTGCTCGCCCGCGAGGAGCGTCGGCGCCGGGTCAGGATCGCGCTCCACGTCGTGTTCGTCCTCACGATCATCGCCGTCCCCTTCACCTATTCGCGCGGCGGCGTGCTGGGGTTGATCGCCGTGCTCACGCTGCTCTTCGTCAATGCGCGCCGCCGGTTGCTGCTCGTTCCCGTCCTCGCGGTCGGCCTGATCGCCTTCTCGCATTTCGCGCCCCAGCAGTGGGATGACCGGATGGAAACGATCCGGACGTATGAGACCGAAGGCTCCGCCCAGCTCCGTATGATGTCTTGGCGGGTCGCCTATCAGGTGGCCACCGATTATCCACTCACGGGCGGTGGCTTCCGGGTCCTTCACCACCGAGAGATCTATGATCGCTATCTGCCGGAGTACCCGCGCGCCTTCGGGCATGACGCGCACAGCATCTATTTCAACTTCCTCTGTGACCACGGATGGATCGGCTTCCTGTTGTTCGGCGCGCTGATCGGCTGCACCCTCAGCAGTCTCTGGAAGCTGGGACGGGCATCCCGCAAGACACCAGAGACGGCGTGGATCTCGGACTACGCTTCCATGATCCAGGTGTCGCTCATCGCGTGGCTGCTCAACGGCGCCTTCCTCAGCGTCGCCTACTTCGATCTCGCCTATCACCTGATCATCATCACGGTCGTGCTGAAGGCCATGGCCGCCGCCGCTCCGGCGGCGGTGACGGCGGCCGCCGCCACGCCTCCACGGCCCGTGCTGTGGCCGGGCGCCATGCCGCGCGCGCGGAGGGTCTGACATGTGCGGCATCGCGGGGCTCGCCATGAGACACGCGGCGGCGGCCGACACCGGCCTGCTCGACCGGATGACCGACGTCCTGGCGCATCGCGGCCCCGACGGGCGCGGCGTGTACGTCGACGGTCCTGTCGGCCTCGGCCACCGGCGGCTCTCCATCATCGATCTCAACACCGGCAGCCAACCGATGGACGCCGTGGACGGCGACTTCTGGATCACCTACAACGGCGAGGTCTACAACTACACGGAGCTTCGCGCGGAGCTCAGCGCCCTGGGGCATCGCTTCCGCACCACCTCCGACACCGAGGTGGTCCTCCAGGCCTACGTCGCCTGGGGCCCGGACTCCCTCCGCCGGCTGCGCGGCATGTTCGCCTTCGCCATCTGGGATCGACCGCGCCGGCGGCTGCTGCTGGCCCGCGACCGCGTGGGCATCAAGCCGCTGATGTACGCGTGTGACGAGCGGGGTCTCCGCTTCGCGTCGGAGATCAAGGCGATCCTCGAGGATCGCGATGTGCCGCGCGACCTCGACTGGGATGCGCTCGGCGATTACTTCGTCCATCACTACATTCCGGCGCCGCGGACGATCTTTCGCGCCATCCGCAAGCTGCCGCCGGCGTCGTATCTCTTATGGTCCGTGGACGCTGGCGATCCAGTCATCCACCGCTACTGGGATCTGCCGTTCACGGTCGGTGCCGCCGCCAGCGAGACGGAGCGGATCGACCGCCTTCGTGACGTTCTCGACGACTCGGTCAAGGCCCACATGGTCAGCGACGTCCCCGTCGGCGCGTTCTTGAGCGGCGGCATGGACTCCAGCACCGTGGTCGCCTCGATGGCGCGAGTGTCGCCGGGACGCGTCAAGACGTTCTCGATCGGCTTCGACGACGAGAGCTTCGACGAGCTCGCCTATGCCCGGCAGGTCGCGCAGCGCTACGGCACCGATCACGTCGAGATGATCGTCAAGCCCGACGTGGTGGAGGTGCTGCCCCGGCTGGCGTGGCAGCTCGACGAGCCGTTCGCGGACTCCTCGGCGGTGCCGACGTATTGTGTCTCCCGGATCACCCGCGATCACGTCACCGTCGCGCTGTCCGGCGACGGTGGGGACGAAAGCTTCGCCGGCTATGGCCGTTACGCGGTGGCCGCCGGGCTCCACGAGCGGGTCGATCGGTCGGCGCTGCGGATGCTGAAGCCGCTGCTGCGGACACTGGCCCGGCCACTGCGCGGGGCCAGGGGCGCGGGCTTTCTTCGGCTCCTGGGGGACGATCCGCTCACCCGCTATCACCGCTTGGTCACGTACTCCGCCCTTGGCGGCGTCGATGCGATCTTGACGTCGGAGGCGGCCCGCGCGCTCGCCTCCACGGACCGGCTGTCGGTCTTCCGCCGGCTGGCGGCCAGCGCAGGCACCGACGAGTACCTGTCCCAGCTGCAGTACATCGACATCCATCACTATCTGCCCGACGACATCCTGGCCAAGGTCGACCGCACGAGCATGCTCGTCTCGCTGGAGACGCGGGTGCCGCTCCTCGACCACGTGGTCATGGAGCATGCGGCGTCTCTGCCGCCGGCGCTCAAGCTGCGTGATGGCAGCGGCAAGTACATCCTCAAGGAGGCCATGCGCGACCGCCTGCCCGCCGCCATTCTTTCGCGACGGAAGATGGGGTTCGGCGTGCCTCTGGCGAGCTGGTTCCGCAAGGAGCTTCGGGAGCTCGCGCACGACGTGCTCCTGGACGGCACGGCCCGCCAGCGTGGGATCGTCGACGACGTCACGGTGCGCCGGATCCTCCACGGCCACCTCGACGGCACGCGCGACTATTCAGCCGTGCTGTGGGCGCTGGTGTCGTTCGAGCTCTGGTGTCGCACCTGGTGGCAGCGGTGATGTCGCGCCCGATCGTGGCCCATGTCGTGCGCTCCCTTGCCACCGGCGGGCTCGAGAACGGTGTCGTGAACCTCGTCAATGCCACGGCCGAGCGCTTCCAGCACGTGGTCGTGTGCATGACGACGGCGGGGTCCTTCCGCGCGCGCCTGGCGCCCGGCATCGACGTGGTCTGCCTCGACAAGCAGCCGGGCCGGGAGATCCAGACGCTGGTCCGCCTCGCGCGGCTGCTCCGCCGGCTCCGTCCCGCCATCGTCCATTCCCGCAACTGGCCCACCATCGACGCGGTGATCGCGGCGCGCCTGGCCGGCGTCCGCGTGGTGCTCCACGGCGAGCACGGCCGTGAGGCCGCCGACCCCAACGGACGCGACGCTCGACGCAATCGCGCTCGTCGCGCGCTGCGTCCGCTGATCACGACGTTCGTGGCCGTCTCCGAGGATCTCCGGCGCTGGCTGATCGACGACGTCCGTATCCCGGCGCGCAAGGTCGTGACCATTCACAACGGCGTCGATCTGGCCCGATTCAGCGGCCGGGAGCGGGCGGCGGCACGGGCGGGGCTCGGTCTCGAACCGGACACGGTGGCGATCGGCACCGTGGGCCGTCTCGATCCCGTGAAGGATCAGGCCCGACTCGTCCACGCCTTCGCGGCGCTGGCGCCGCGGCGCCCCGAGGTCGCCCTCGTCATCGCGGGTGATGGACCGTGCCGCCTGACGCTCGAGAGGATGGTCGCGGACCTCGAGCTGCAAGACCGCGTGCGTCTGCTGGGCGATCGGCGCGATATCCCCGCCATCCTGGCGGCGCTCGACGTGTTCGTCCTGCCCTCGATCGCCGAGGGCATCTCGAACACGATTCTGGAGGCGATGGCGACGGGCTTGCCGGTGGTCGCCACGGCCGTCGGTGGCAATCCCGAGCTCGTCAAGCCCGGGATCTCGGGGATGCTCGTTCCCGTCAGCGACCCGATCGCCCTGGCCGCCGCGATCGAGAATTACGTCGACGACGGCCATCTTCGTGACCTGCACGGCAAGGGGGGGCGGCAGCGGGCGACCGAACGCTTCAGCCTCGGCCGCATGGCCGACGCCTACACACACCTCTACGGAGCCCTCGCCTAGCCATGTGCGGGATCACCGGCCTCGTGTACAGCGACCGCGGACATCCCATCGACCGGGCACTGTTTCGTCGGATGACGACGATGCTGGCCCATCGCGGCCCCGACGGCGACGGCTTCCTGTTCGGGGACGCGATCGCGCTCGGTCACCGGCGCCTGAGCATCATCGACCTGACGACCGGCGGCCAGCCGATCTTCAACGAGGACGGCACCCGCGCCGTGGTGCTCAACGGCGAGATCTACAACTTCCGGGAGCTGCGCGAGGAGCTGCAGGCGCACGGCCATCGCTTCGTGACGTCCTCGGATACCGAGGTGATCGTTCACGCCTGGGAACAGTATGGGGACGACTGTGTCGCCCGCCTGCGCGGCATGTTTGCCCTCGCGCTGTGGGATGACACCTCCCGCCGCCTGCTCCTCGCGCGCGACCGCGTCGGCAAGAAACCCCTCTACTACGCCGTCGATGCCGAGCGCCTGCTGTTCGGCTCCGAGCTCAAAGCGCTCGTCGCCGACCCCTCGGTCAAGCGCGTCATCAATCTGGCTGCGATCGACGACTACCTCAGCTTCGGCGCCGTTTCCGTTCCCACCACGATCTATCAGGGCATCGCCCAGGTGCCGCCCGGCCATTACCTCGTCTGGGAGCGCGGACGCGCCCGGCTGGTCCAGTACTGGGACGCTCCAACGGCCGGGGAGCCGCACCCCGCCGGGGAAGACGAGCGCCTCGAGGAGTTCGACGCCGTGTTCTCCGATGCGGTGCGGCGGCGGCTGATCGCCGACGTGCCCCTCGGCGCCTTCCTGAGTGGCGGCGTGGACTCGACCGCCGTCGTCGCCGCGATGGCCGCCTGCTCCCCGCAGCGCGTGTCGACCACGACGGTGGCGTTCAACGAGCGCGCCTTCACCGAGGCGCACCACGCGCGAGTGGCGGCCGGGGTACTCGGCACCGACCATCGCGAGATCGTGGTGGCGCCGGAGGCGCTCGCGATCCTCCCCACGCTCGCCTGGCACTTCGACGAGCCCTTTGCCGACTCGTCGGCCATCCCCACCTATTACGTCTCGCGGGCGGCGCGAGAGCGGGTAACCGTCGCCCTGTCCGGCGACGGCGGTGACGAGGTCTTCGGCGGCTACGAGTCGCGTTACGGCATGAGCCTGCTGGAGGCCCGCCTTCGCCCCTGGTTGCCGTCCTGGCTGCGCACCGGTGTGCTGGGGCCGCTGGCGGCGATCTGGCCGAAGGCCGACCGCCTCCCCCGCCCTCTGCGCTGGAAATTCGCCCTGCGCAATCTCGGCCTCGAGCCCGACGCCGCCTATTTTCACGACCTCTCGCTGTTCACGCCGGCCGACAAGCGGCGCCTGCTGACCGCCGATTTCCGGCGCTCCCTCGCCGATCACGATGCCTTTGCCGGCCCGGCCGCCCACTGGCGGCGCGCGGCGGCTCGTGACCACCTGGGCCGCATCACCTACGTCGATCTCAAGACCTGGCTGCTCAACGACATCCTGGTGAAGGTCGATCGAATGTCCATGGCGAATTCGCTGGAAGTTCGCTCGCCACTGCTCGACCACAAAGTCATCGAGTTCGCCGGCACGTTGCCATCGCACCTCAAGTACCGCGGCGGGACCTCCAAGTACCTGCTGAAGCGGTACGCGGAGCGCCGCGTGCCGCGGGCCATCATTCATCGACGCAAGATGGGATTCTCGATTCCGCTGGCGGCCTGGCTGCGGGGTCCGCTCCGGGACACCGCGCGAGAGTTGCTCCTGTCCGAGCGCGCCCGCGGCCGCGGCTACTTTCAATCGGGCCACGTCGCGTCGGTCTGGAACGAGCACGAGCAGGGTCGGCGTGACCGCTCGCCGCAGCTGTGGGCGCTCATGATGCTGGAGCTGTGGCACCGGATGTTCATCGACCAGACACCGCCGGTCACGGCGCCGCGGGTGCTGCCATGAGAGTGCTTCATTTGCTCGACCATTCGATGCCTGTTATGAGTGGGTACAGCACGCGGAGCCGGAGCATCGTGTCGTTCCAGCGAGCTCTTGGCATCGATCCGGTCGTGGTGACGTCGGCCAAGCATCCGGCGCCGGGACCCCGGCGGGAGCTGATCGACGGGGTGCTCCACTACCGGACTCCGCGCGTCGGTGGCGGGCTGCCGTACGTGGGTGAAGTACGCCTGATGTCGCGCCTCGCTCGGCGCATCGTCGAGGTCGGCCGGGCCGAAGGCGTCGATCTCATCCACAGCCACTCACCCGTGCTCAACGGATTCCCCGCGCTGTGGGCCGGCCGCCGCCTGCGCGTGCCGGTGGTCTACGAGGCGCGGGCGTTCTGGGAAGACGCCGCCGTCGACCACGGGGTGAGCCTTCCCGGCTCCGTGCGTTATCGCCTCACGCGGGCGCTGGAGACATGGCTGTTCCGGCGCGTCCACGCGGGCGTGACGATCTGCGAAGGCATGCGGCGCGATCTCGTCGCCCGTGGCATCGAGGCGGACCGTCTGCACGTCGTGCCCAACGGCGTGGACACCGAGTGGTTCCGCCCTCAGGCGCGGAGCGCCGAGCTGGCGAAACGCCTGGGACTCAACGGCGGCCCCGTGTTCGGATTCATCGGCTCGTTCTATCGCTACGAAGGCCTCAAGTTCTTGCTGGACGCCGTCCCCGCGCTCCGGCAGCATCTGCCGCACGCGCAGGTCCTCCTCGTCGGTGGCGGCCAGGAGGAGCCCGAGCTCCGATCGCTGGCGCGCGCGCACGCCTCGGCGGTGATCATGCCTGGCGCGGTGCCCCACCAGAAAGTTCGCGACGTCTACTCGGTGATCGACGTCTTCGTGTGTCCGCGGCGTCGCAGTCGCCTCACCGAGCTGGTGACACCCCTGAAGCCGCTCGAAGCCATGTCCATGGAGCGACCGGTGCTCGCCAGCGACGTGGGCGGCCTCACCGAGCTCATCGCCGCCGAACGAACCGGGCTGCTCTTCGACGCCGACAGCGCCGAGCGGTTCGTCGATCAGGCCGTGCGCGCCGGCTCCGACAGCGACCTGCGGGAGCGCCTCGGCCGCGAAGCGCGGGTCGACATGACGCAGACCCGGAGCTGGCGCGAGATCATCACCCGGTACAAGAGCGTCTATGCCTCCGCCACGGCTTGCCGGGGGCACCGCTGATGCCGAGCATCTCGGAGCGCCGAGCGGGATGCCAAGCGCGCCCTCGGATCGTGCGGCTCCAGGAGCGAGAGTTGTGAGAATTCTCACGCTCAGCACGTGCTTCCCGAACGAGCGCCAGCCCGCGCTCGGGGTGTTCATCCGCGAGCGGATGCGCCACGTCGCGCATCACTGCGACGTGACGATCGCGGCCCCCGTGCCGTGGTTTCCCCTGAACCGCCTGCTACGACGGGGCCGGTGGACCGGCATCCCGCGCCGGGAGGCGCAGGACGGGTTGACGGTGCATCATCCGAGGTTCTTCTCGGTTCCCGGCGCCTTCAAGTCGCTCGACGGCGTGCTCTACGCCATGTCACTGGTCCCCTTCGTGGCGCGACTACGTCGCCGCTTCGACTTCGACCTGATCGACGCTCACTTCGCGTACCCCGATGGCCTGGCGGGAGTGCTGCTGGGACAGTGGTTTCGCCGGCCGACGATGATCACCCTGCGGGGCAGTATCGTGCGGCTGTCCAGGTCACCTCTTCACCGGCCGCAGATCCGGCGGGCGCTCGAACAGGCCTCCGGGATCGTGGCCGTCAGCCAGTCGCTCAAGAGGGTCGCCGTCGGGCTCGGCCTCTCGCCGGATCGGATTCGCGTGATCCCCAACGGTGTCGACGTCGCCCGCTTCCGGCCCGGGGAGCGCCAGCAGGCCCGGCACGCGCTTGGACTGCCGCCGAATGCGAAGATCATCCTGACCGTCGCCGGCATCTATGAAGAAAAGGGCCAGCACCTGGTGCTGGAGACGCTCCCGAGTCTCGCGCGCCGTCACCCCGAGCTGCTCTACGTGATGGTGGGCACGCCGAGGAGCCCGGGCCATCAGCGCCGTCTCGAGGCGCGTGCGCGACGCCTCGGGGTGTTGCCGATGATTCGCTTCGCGGGAACCGTCCCCCACGAGGCGCTCCCCCGGTGGTTTCACGCTGCCGATGTGTTCTGTCTGGCCACGGCCACCGAGGGTTGGGCCAATGTCCTCCTGGAGTCGCTCGCCTGCGGCATTCCGGTCGTGACGACCGACGTCGGCGGCAACCGCGAGATCATCCGCGAACCCGTCCTCGGGACGCTGCTACCGTGGAACGACGTGGTCGCCCTGCGCGAGGGGTTGCTCGACGCGCTCGAGCGCGCCTGGGACCCAGGCCTGCTGGTCGCTCACGCCGAGCGTCACAGCTGGGAGTCCACCGCCCTTGCCGTGGTGGACGAGTTCAAGACGATCATCGCCACCTCCACCGTGGCGGCGAGTCAACGGGCGGCGGCGCCGTCCCTGCCAGGGCGGATGTGACGATGTATTCCACCCTCGTGCGTCACGTGCTCTTCCCGCTCCACGAGCGTCTCAAGGGCAAGCCGACGTTCCCCTGGCTGCATCGCCTCGAGGAGAGTCAGTGGTGGTCACGCGAGCGGCTGCTGGAGTATCAGGCCGACCGGCTGCGTTCCTTGACGACGTATGCGGCCCGGCACGTGCCCTACTACGCCCGGTTGTTCGCTGAACATGGCCTCGCGCCCACGGATATCCGCTCGACCGACGATCTCGCTCGCCTCCCGTGCCTGACCCGGGCGCATCTGCGCGACCATTTCCGGACGCTGCAGGCCGCCGGCGCCGGCCCGCGGAGCCAGCGGATCTCGACGGGCGGCTCCACCGGAGAGCCGGTCACGGTGCTCGTCGACATGACGCGGATGGGCTTCGGTGAGGGCAGTCGTCTGCGCAGTCACCGCTGGTTCGGTATCGAGCCGGGATCTCGCGAAATCGTCCTGTGGGGCTCGCCCATCGAGCTCGGCGGCCAGGGCATCGTTCGCTCGCTCCGCGATCGTCTGCTCAACTCTCGGCTGCTGTCGGCCTTCGACCTCGGCGAACCGGCGCTGGCCCGCTACGCCGCGTTCATCGACCGCTATCGGCCCGTCAAGATGTACGGCTATGCGAGTGCGCTCTATCTTCTCGCCCGCTACGTCGAGGCGCGGCAGTGGACGCCGCCGACCAGCCTGCAGGCGATCTTCGCGACGGCGGAGCCGTTGTTCGACTTCCAGCGCAAGACGATCGAGGCCGCCTTTCGGTGCCGCGTGGCCGTCGAGTACGGCGCCCGCGACGGCGGACTGATCGCCAACGAGTGTCCGGACGGTGGTCTGCATATTCCCGCCGAGGGTATCCACGTCGAGATCGCCGATGCCGATGCCGACGGCGTGGGCGAGATCGTCGTCACCATCCTGGACTCCCACGTCTTTCCAATGATCCGGTACCGCACCGGCGACCTCGGATGCCTCGCTCCGGATTCCTGCCGGTGTGGGCGCTCACTGCCGAGGCTGCGGTCGATCGAGGGCCGACAGACCGATTTCATCGTGACACCCGATCACCGCTGCCTGCACGCCCTCGCGCTCATCTATCCCCTCCGCGACATGGACCGGATCAAGAGCTTTCAGGTCCTGCAGGAGCGGGTCGATCTCGTGCGGGTCTCGGTGGTTCCGCAGCCCAGCTTCACCCGCGCGGACGTGGCGGCGGTCGAGCAGAAGCTGGCGACCGTGCTGGGCGACGCCATTCACGTCGACGTTCAAACGGTGGATGCGATCGAACGCACCCGCTCTGGAAAGTTCCGCTATGTCATCTCCAAGGTGGCCGGCACCGAAGTGGAAACGATGCTGCGGGGCCGCGCGCTCGTGAGCGCTCGATGAGCACGAACCTCTTCGCCCTCGTGGCCGCCGTGACGGCCCTCGGCCTCGTCCCGCTGAGCTTGGCACCGCGGCCGCGCACGCGCCTCAGCTGGGCGCTCGCGGCCGGTCTGATTGCCGTCGGCGCCGAGGCGATCGTCGGCTACGTGCTGCTGGCGATGAGCGTGACTCCCGCGGAGCGGATGTTCTGGCTGCGGCTCCAGCAAGCGGCGGGAGTCGTGGTGCCGTTGCCGTGGGGCCTCCTGGTGATGGCATTGCTCAGTCAACAGCCGCCGGCCACCGCCTCACGGTGGCGGCTGACCGTCGCCGGCACCGGCGTGCTCGCTGTCGTGGTGGGCGTCGCGGCAGCATGGAGTCCAGGCTTCGAGGTCGCCGACATCCCGGGCGATTTCCACGCCGCCCGACTGGATTCCGTCGGGGCGAGCTGGGTTGCGCTGCAGCTGCTGTCGACAGTGGGAATCCTGGCGGCGTTGGAGCTTGCGCTCCGCGGCGCCAATGCCACCTCGCGGTGGCGTATCAAGTACCTGGTCGTCGGTGTGGGCACCATCTTTTTGGCCCGGTTTTACTTCCTCAGCCAGACGCTGCTCTTTCACGTCGTCCTCGGCAGTTACATGACGACTCAGGCCGCCGCGGTCGCCATCGGGAACGCGCTGGTGGCCACGGCCCTGCTACGATCTCGGCTACGTGATGTCGAGTTCACCGTCTCGAGGCGGGTGTTGTACCGGTCGGTGCTCTTCGGCGTGCTCGGGCTCTATCTCGTCGCGGTTGGGATACTCGGCTGGCTTCTCAACGGGCTCGCGATCGCCGAGGAGTTCTTCTGGGGGTCGCTGGCCGCGCTCGTCGCGACCGTCGGCATCGCCGTCCTGTTCCTGTCGGACGACGTTCGCTGGCGGGTCCGCCGCTTCATCGACCTCAACTTCTATCGGCACCGATACGACTATCGTCAGGAATGGAGCAGCTTCACGCGACGCCTCGGCTCGCTGGTGACCGTCGACGAGATCGCCCCGCAAGTCGCCGCCGCCATGAGTGGCGCGGTCGGCTCTCGACGGACCTTGCTCTTCCTGGTCGACGGACGCCAGGCGGCGTACCAGCGGGTGGCGAGCGTCGGGGTGGACCGGCCGTTCGCGCCGATGTCCACCGATGATCCGCTCGTGGAGCGGCTCCGGCGGGCGCGGACGCCGACCCGGCTCGAAGCTGACACCGTGGACGGCTTCGGCGAGGCGTCGGTCGCCGTCCCGTTGCTCTGGCGGGACACCTTGATCGGCTTCGTGCTGGTGGGGCGCGAGCGCGCGGGCGCGGACTACGCCATCGAGGATCTCGAGTTCCTGGCCACGCTTGGCGAGCAAGCCGCCGGCGCCCTCGTCACCGCGCGCCTCTCGGAGGCGCTCGCCCAGACCCGGGAGTTCGAGGCGTTTCACCGGCTGACGTCCTTCGTTATTCACGACATCAAGAACTCGATCTCGGCGCTGTCGCTGCTCAGCGAGAACGCGCTGGCCAACTTCGACGATCCGGAGTTCCAGCGTGACGCCGTGAAGACGGTGTCTCGCACGGTCGATCGCATGACGATGCTGCTGTCCCGGCTGTCGTCGGCACCCGACAGCGGCGCCCTCCGTCTGGCTCCGGTGAGCGTGCCGCGTCTGGTCCGGGAGGCCACCGCGCCCGTCGTGGGCCACCGGAGCATCCGGCTCGTCCTCGAGCTGGCCGAGGTGCCGCCCATTCAGGCGGATGGCGAGAGCCTCTTGCAGGTGCTCCAGAACCTCGTCAGGAACGCGCTCGACGCGCTGGACGGTCGCGGGAGTCTCACCGTGCGCTGCTACGTCGACGAGGGCTGGACCGTCGTCTCCGTCGCGGACACCGGATGCGGGATGTCGGACGAATATCTCTCGAAGCACCTCTTCGCCCCCTTCCGCTCGACGAAGAAGGGCGGCTGGGGCGTCGGCCTCTACCAGGCGCGATCAATCGTCGAGGCCCACGGTGGCCGCATCGACGTCGAGAGCAAGCTGGGCGAGGGCACCACGTTCTGGCTCCGGCTTCGCTCCGCGGCGCCGGCGCCGGCGGACACCACGCGATGACGCGCGTCCTGACGGCAACCACGATCGCGGCCACGCGCTCTCCGTGGGCCTGGCTGCTCCTGCCCGGGCTCATCGTCGCGGCGCTCTATGCCCCGCTGGCGCCGCAGCTGATCCAGGAGTGGCTCGAGTTCCCGAATCTGTCGCACGGACCCGCCATCCCGTTCATCGCGGGCTACCTGCTGTGGGCGCGGAGGTCGCGGCTGGCCGATCTCACACCGACCCCGTCGTTGATGGGCCTGCCGATCCTCGTCGCGGGGCTGGCGGGCCTGGTGACGGGCGTGCTGGGCCAGGAGTCGTTCATCGCGCGAATGTCGCTGCCGATCACCCTTTTCGGCCTGACGCTCTTCCTGGCCGGGCGCGAGGTCGGGTGGTTGTCGTGGCCGGCGATCGCGTACCTCGTGTTCATGATCCCGCTTCCGTGGACCACGTTGAAGCTGCTGACCTATCGCTCTCGACTGTTCGACGCGACCTTGACGGCCAACATCGTGAGCGCGCTCGGTGTCCCGATCCTCCAGGACGGGGTCGTGCTGCACCTGCCCAACGCCGCCCTCGAGGTCGCCGACGAATGCAGCAGCGTTCCGGCGATCGCCGCCCTGGTGGCGCTCGCCATTGCATATGCCGTCCTCATGCGACGGTCGCGTCTCCAGAAGGGGATTCTCATCGCGGCGGGGCTGCCGCTCGCCGTGGCCTCCAACATCATCCGGCTGGTGACGACGGTCGGCGGCGTGTACTACATCGGCACCGTCACGCTTCGCAGCGTCTATCATCAGTTCGCCGGCACGGTGACGTTCCTCCTCACGCTCCTGCTGCTGATCGCCCTCGACGTGCTGCTGAATCGATCACTCCAAGGGCGGACAGGATGATGCGCCTGGCCACCGCCGTCGGTGTCGCGCTCGCCTTGCTCGGCACCGCCGGGGCCCTGCTGGCCCTTCCGCGACCCGCGGAAGTCCCGGTGCCGGTGCCTCCCCTGCAGGCGCTACCGCTGACGCTGGGCCCGTGGAGCGCGACGGCGGAACCACCGCCCAGCGCCATCCCGGTCGATGCGGCGGCGCCGGAACACCTGTTCCGGACGTACAGCGATGGGGCGCGCCCGCTGTGGGTGTCCGTCCTCTATTACGCACGTCAGGGAGAAGGCAACCGCGCGCCGACGCAGAGCCTGCTCTTTCCCGGCCACGACTGGACCGAGAAGAGCGTCCGGCTGGAGCCGCTCGACGTCGGCAGCGGACCACGCCTGCCGGCGAACCTCCTCACGACGCGCCTGGCCGGTCGGCGCTACGCGGTCATGTACTGGTATCAGGTCGGGACACGCACCACCGCCAGCGATCACGTGTACCGGGCGTTGATTCTCTACAACCGCCTCGTGCATCAGCGGACGGATGGGGCGCTCGTCCGGGTCATCACGCGTATCGACGAGGGCGCGGAGGTCGCGATCGTGGAGCGGCTCAGCGACTTCGTACGGCGCTTCTATCCGGAGCTGATCCGGACGATTCCACAGTAACGCGATTCGATCACGGAGGCGGGGAGGTCGAGATGGACAAGCCGAGGTTACTGATCATCGAGGACGACGAGGGCATCCGGACGCAGTTGAAGTACGCGCTCCGGGCCGATTTCGAGGTGTCGACCGCCGCCGATCGTCCCGCCGCTCTCTCGGTGCTCGACGATGTCCGCCCAGCGGTCGTCACCCTGGATCTGGGCCTGCCCCCGAGTCCCGACACCGCCGAGGAGGGGCTCAAGGCGCTCGACGACATCCTCCGGATGCGGCCGGCGACGAAGGTGATCGTCGTGACCGGCAACGGCGAGCGGCAGAACGCGCTGACCGCGGTCCAGCTCGGGGCCTTCGACTACCTTTCCAAGCCGGTCGACACGACGGCGTTTCGCACCGTTCTCCAGCGGGCCGTCTATCTGCACGGCGTCGAGGCAGAAGTCGAGCAGAACGCCGAGACGGTCGAGTCGGCGTCGAGCTTCGAGGACATCATCGGCGCCACCCCGCGTCTGCGTGAGATCTACGCCATGGTGACGCGGGTGTCCAAGACGGACGCCACCGTCCTCATCCAGGGCGAGAGTGGCACCGGCAAGGAGCTGCTGGCACAGGCCATTCACGCCAAGAGCGTCCGGCGCAAGCATCCCTTCGTGGCCATCAACTGTGGCGCCATTCCCGAGACCCTGCTTGAGTCCGAGCTCTTCGGTCACGAGAAGGGCGCCTACACGGGCGCCCACATCCAGCGAAAGGGGAAACTGGAGGTCGCCGACGGCGGCACGCTGTTCCTCGACGAGATCGGCGAGATGAGCCTGCCGCTGCAGGTGAAGCTCCTGCGTTTTCTGCAGCATCGAGAGATCGAGCGCATCGGTGGTCGCGAACAGATCAAGGTCGATGTCCGCGTCATTGCCGCGACGAACAAGAACCTCAAGGCGGAGATCGAGGCCTCGCGATTCCGGGAGGACCTCTATTACCGTCTCTCGGTCATCGGGATCGACCTGCCACCGCTGCGAGAGCGGGGCGGCGACATCATCCTGCTGGCGAAGGCCTTTCTGCGGCGCAACAGCAAAGACCGCCGGCGCAAGCTCCGGTTCAGCCCCGCGGCCCTGAGCGCGATGCTGGCGTATCAGTGGCCGGGCAACGTTCGCGAGCTCGAAAACAAGGTCCAGCGCGGGGTCATCATGGCCCAGGGCTCCTTCGTCGAGCCGCGCGATCTCGACCTGCAGCCCGCGCAGCTCCCGGACGAGAATGCCAGTCTGCGCGAAGCACGCGGCCGGGCCGAGTATCAGAGTGTCAGCGAGTCCCTCGTCAAACACCGCGGCAACATCAGCCAGGCCGCCAAGGAGCTGGCGGTCAGCCGGCCGACGTTCCATGCGCTGCTCGCCAAGCACCACATCAACGCCAAAGACTATCGGTGACAGGAGAGATCGAATGTCCGACACGGTGATCGAAGTGATCCGCGCCTTCATCGTCCGCACGTTTCCGCTCTCACGGGGGCGGCGTCTCGACGCCAACGATCCCCTGCTGACCAGTGGCATCATCGACTCGCTGGGGGTCTTGAGCATCGTCGGATTCCTGGAGCGGGAATTCGGGATCGAGCTGCTGGACGACGACCTCACGCCCGACAATTTCCAGTCGCTCGGCCGTCTTGCCCAGCTCGTGGCCGGCAAACAAGAGACCGTCGCCACCGGTGATCATGGCGCTGACGATCCGGCGCGTTGACCTAGACCGAGATCGGGATGAATTACTCGATCTCCTCACGGTCAACCTTCCCGCGGTGGATCATCGCCGACGCTTCGACTGGCTCTACCGCGCCGGCCCCGCCGGTCCGGCATGGTCGTGGTTCGCCTGCGATCCGGCGTCCGGGCGAGCGGTCGGTACGGCGTCGGTCTATCCGCGTGCGGCGTGGATCGATGGCCGCTCCGCACGCTGTGGGCATGTTGGCGACTTCGCGGTCGACGCCGACCACCGCAGCCTCGGTCCGGCCGTGATGCTGCAGCGGGCGACCTTCGAACCGGTGGATCGCGGCGAGCTCGCCTTCTGCTACGACTGTCCGCCTCACGCGGCCGGCATGGCCCCGTTCGTCCGGTTGGGGATGAAGGCGACGATTCTCACTGGCCGCTATGCGCGCCTGTTGAGAGCCGACCGTCAGATCGCCCGGCGCCTCGGGCACGTCCCGGGGGCGCGCGCTCTGACGACGGCGGCCAATGCCCTCCTCGCCGCTCGCGGCCGCATGGCCGCGCCCGTGGACGTCGAGATCAGTGTGCTCGAGGGTCGGTTCGGCGACGAGTTCACGGCCCTCGACCGTGAGACGAGAATGCTCGCTCCGATCAGGGCTCGGCGCAGCGCCGACGACCT
>Ga0075434_100002695_pt1 | contig 15688 bp, 10 predicted proteins | sample RhiMethybrSRZTD3_FD_75298 | JGI IMG/M metagenome (GOLD analysis project Ga0075434, IMG submission 75298) | Populus rhizosphere microbial communities from Tennessee, USA - Rhizosphere MetaG P. TD hybrid SRZTD3 | ecosystem: Host-associated > Plants > Roots > Rhizosphere > Soil | place: USA... | reverse complement strand
AGCTCGCGCACCAGTCCTTGCATGCCGCCGACGTGGTCGAAGTGGCCATGACTGAGCACGATCGCCTCGATCTCGTGCGGCGAGAGCTCGAGCCGGCGCATGTTCTCGACGAGCCCGTCCGGCGTGATGCCCGTGTCGAACAGGACCCGGTGCTCGCGGCTGCCCCGCCTGACCGTCACCAGCGCCGCGAAGCCGTGCTCGGCACGCAGCGCATCGAACGCCTCGCCGAGGTCGAGGACCGGCGCGGCGACGCGCGGGCCTGCGCCGATCGCGGGCCGCCGCGCCGGCCCCTCGTCGCCGAGGAGGATGTCGGTGACGTTGTCGACGAGCGTCGTGATCGACAGCGCATCGATCGGCTCCAGCGCGATGAGCTCGATCTCGCCCACGGTCGCGCGATTCTCGCACGGCGCATTGGGGCGACAAGCCGGCGCCCGACGAAAGCTTCGAGCGTTCGTGCGTGCGGCTCAGTGCTCGTGTGGCCGGGCGGCGTCGTGGAGCGGGTGCCTGTGGTAGACGCCGGCGCGGTGCATCCGGGCGTGCAGGCGGTTGTACGCGGCCTCGAGGGTGGCGCGCAACTCGCGGTGGCGGCGGGCCTCGGCGCGCGGAGCGAGCGTGTCGACGTAGGCGATCGCGCCCTGGATCTGGTCGAGCACCGTGGCGGCATCCGCCGCCGAGAACAGCGGCTCGCCGCCGACGAGTATCTGGATGGCGCTCGTGTGCGCAGCGATGTCGTCCGGCCTGCGGTGGTAGCTGCCCCGGACGCGCATGGCGATCCAGCTCGACGAGCTCACCGGGACGGACGCGCTGCCCGTGCACGCGAGCGCTCCGCCGCAGTTGACTTGCTCCACCACGAGCCCGCCCGCGACGATCTCGACCTGCTCGATCGGGACCGCGACCGACTCGACCTCCCATTCGACCGTGACCTGACCGCCGCCCGCGGGCAGCTCGACGCGACCGCCTGGGCTCACGCCCTCGACCCGCAGCCCAGCCAGCGGCCCGATGGTCGCGAAGGTGTTCCCGGCCCGGACGGCGTCCATCCAGCTGTCGTAGCTGAGCTCGCGGTCGCCGAGGTTCGCGTAGGTCCGGATCCCGCCGAGGAGCATCGAGGCGGCCATCTTGTCCGAGCCGCCGACGAGAGGGATGTGGTGGCCGAGGTTCAGGTAGCGGTACCAGTCGGCGATGCCGTAGGCGCTGAGGCAGGCGCCGGGGACGAGCGGGTTGAAGATCATGAGCTCGACCGCGTCGACAAGGTCGAGCACGAAGTCGGCGGCGCGCTCGAGCTGCGGGTTGGGTGCGTGCGGCATCACGACCAGCCCGCGCTGCTCGCGACAGCGCTGCGCCCACTCCGCCATCGTGACCTCGAGCGGGTCGCCGAGCGCCGACTCGGAGGGGCCGCCGGTGCAGAGCGGATGGATGAGCTCGCCCGAGTAGCCGAGCAGCGAGATGTGGCCGAGCACCTGCATCCGGTTCTCGGAGCCGACGCGCACGAGGAACTCGCCGTCGCCGCCGAATTCCCTCGCGCCCAGCGTGGTGCGGCCGTCGAAGTCCGCGACGTTGGAGAACATCTCGCCCCATTGGCTCGCGAGCAGGTTGACGACGTTCACGCCCTCGGCCATACCCTCGAGCAGCGCGGTCTGCGGGCTGAGGAAGTGGACGTGCGTGTCGGCCGCCACCCAGCCGTGCTCCCGCCAGCGCAGGACCCGGTCGAGCTCGAACGTCAGCGCTTCCGTATCGGCGTCGACGGTGAAACTTCGGCGCAACGGCGCGATCTCGTAGCCGCGGGTGATCTCGACGTGAACCGTGCCGAGCGGCAGGTCGACGACGCAGTCGCCGTCGACGTAGGCGGCCTGGTGCCGGTCGGTCACGAACTCGCCGTAGTTGTCCTCGAACCAGGCGCCGTTCACCTGCCGGTGATGGCCGCGCGGCGGCAGGTACTCGCCGGCCTCGCCGTGCATGTGGAGCCTCGCCGCCACGGGCTCGCCCGTCCCGGCGTCGAGGATCCGCACGCGAACGGGCCGCTCAGCCGCCGGCACGACCGTGATCGTGTCCGAGGGGGCGGGCGCGCCGGCGACGTGCAACACCGCCGCCGGGTGAGCTGCATACTCGACGACGACCGCCTCGTCGGACCGCTTCGGCTGCACGCTGGGCTCGGGGCCGAGCCAGCGCTCGGCGTCATACTCGAGCACTGCGCGCGCGGAGATCACGGTGCCGAGGTCGACGGCGACGTCGTCGAGCTCGCCGATCGCGTTCAGCTCCACGTCGGGAGGCAGCGAAAGCCGCACCTTGCGCCGCACATCCGGCCGCAGCGGATGGTCGGCGAGATCGGTGACCGTGATCGCGTACACCACGGATGGCTCGTCGCGTGGGGTCAGCACGACCGCCTCGAGCGGACGGTCGGGATGCGGGTTCGGGAGCGCGTAGATCCAGAGCAGGTCGGCGTCGCTGTCCCGCGCCGACGCGTGACGGCATTCCGCGATCCCGAACGGTGTGTTGGCGGTCCCGTCCACCGCGATCTGCTCTGCCACCGGGCGGACGACCTGATCCTCACGCGCGGGAACGGCGGCGAACGGGCTCGCGCCCCAGCCGATGCGACTCTGCTGGATCGCGAACCGCCGCAGGATCGGCGTGGACTCCGTCCCGCCGCCCTCGTAGCGAAGCGTGTACTGCGAGACCGTGCCGCCGAGCGTGTTGCCATCGGTGCCCGAGTCCGCGAACCCCGTCAGGTAGCTCGTCGCGACGTCGGCTACGGCGTGCACGAACAGGACGTACGTGGCGCGCGCCGAGCCGAGACGGACCTCGACCTCGGTCGCGTCCAGGAGCACGACATTGGCCTCGCCGGCGCCGCCGAACGCGAACGGCTTCCCCCCGATGACACGCTCGCCGAAGAACTCGCCGTCGGCTGGCGCGCGGAGCGCCTCGGGCAGCTCGTCCCGCCGCGCGTTGAAGACCGCATCGAGCGACACGGTCGAGAAGTGGGGAGACGCGGGCACCCTCACAGAAACTCTACGCGGATCCCGCCGCGGCGAGCCCGAGACGCCCGGTCGCCGACTCGGCGGAGCCGCTCAGCCAAGCAATCGCTGCAAATCGAGGAAGCCGACGGGGAGACTCGAACTCCCGACCCCTTCATTACGAGTGAAGTGCTCTACCAGCTGAGCTACGTCGGCCGAGTGCTGCCGAAACAGCGCGCTTAGTGTAGCCGCGCGCGGGCTTACCTTTCGTGGGCGCCTCCGTGGTGGCCGCGCCCGTGGTCGCCGTCGTCGGACTGGTCGGGGTCCGCGTCGGGAGCCGGAGCCGGTGGGGTTGCGACGGTCGTCGGGGCCGTTGCACCACGACGTGGTGCACGGGCGCGGCCAGATGGTGAGCCGGGGCGACGACCCCCTCAACCGCGTGCCGCCTAGCCGGCGACGCGGCAACAACCGACGTCGCCGCCACCGTCGCGACCGTGGCCGCCACCTTGGTACCACCCGCAAACGCGATCGATTTCAGAATCGCCAGAAGAGAGCCCGCGTCGCCGCTGCGACGAAGCCGCCTCGCGGCGGCTGACGCTTTTTGGCGGTGCCTCCACGAGCTCGTTCGCGAGCGTTCGCCTGGCGCGGAAGAGCAACGTCTCGACGGCCGCCTGCGAGAGCTCCAGCTCCTCGGCGATCTCCTTGTACGAGAGGCCCTGCCATTCGCGCAGGAGCAGTGCGCGGCGTTGCTGCTCGGGCATCGACTCGAGCGCCTCGGGCAGATGGATCAGCTCGTCCGAGTCGGCCTGGTGCGCAGGGACGTAGTCCTGCATCGCCTCCAGGTCGCCGGGCGTCTCGACGCGACGCCGCCGCGACGAAGAGCGCTGGCGCGTCAGGCAGACGTTCTGGGCGATCTTGTAGAGCCACGCCGACTCGAACTCCGGGTCGACGCCGCGCTGCAGCCCCCGGAACGCGTTGAGGAACGTCGACTGGGTCGCGTCCTCCGCCTCCTCGCGGTTTCCGAGCTGGTGCAGGCAGTACGTATAGATCTGGCGTGCGTAGCGCTCGTAGAGCTCGCGCGTCGCGTCGGCTTCAGGTGCGGCACGCCGCGGCGTGACCTGGCTCGCGCGACCTCTCGACGGAACGGCAACCAACTCTGTTGTCTCTCTCTCCCGTTGTGGGAGCGCCGCCACTCCCGGATTCCACGAGCGCCGTCCCGCCAACGGCGCCCGCCTCAGTGTTAGACCGGAATCGGTCAAAGTAAAAGGAAACCTGAGGAAGCTTTACATTCTGGTTTGTAAAGTCTAAATGGGCAGCTCCCGACCGATGCGGACGAACAGCGCCTCGAAGGCCAGATGGGGCGCGAGGTTGAACTCCTCGAGCGCCCGCCACGTCTCGCGCACGGCCCCGGCGGCCCGCTCGGCGCCTGCCAGCCGCTCCCGCGTGGCGTCCTGTCTGAGCTCTGCCAGCTTGTCGAGGTGGATCGCGGCGCGGTCGGCCCCGACCGCGACGGCGACGAGATCCCGGTACCAGGCGCCGAGCTCCTCGAGCTGCGCCAGGAGCTCCTCGCGCTCGGCGCCGCGCGCCGCCCGCCGCACGCGCTGCTCGGCCTCCCGGGCCGTCAGGTCGAGCTCCGCGATCCGCGCCTCCTCCGTCTCGCGCGCCTCCGCCGCCCGCTCCTGCGCGTTCGCGAGCACGGCCGAGGCGGCGTCCGACGCGTCGAACGCGGGATCGCGGTAGACGGCGCGAGCCTGTGCGAGCAGCGCCTCCCGCCGGGTGACCGACGCCGGGTCGAGGAGCCGCTCGAGCCTGTCGAGGCGCCCGGCCGCCACACGGGCGAGCGTGGCGCGCTCCTCCTCGGCGAGCTCCGGTACGCGCGCGTCGACGAGCCCGCGGATCGCCTTCTCCGACAGTCGCCTGAACGGGACAAGCTGGCACCGCGAGAGAATCGTCTCGGGGAGCGGCCCGAGGTCGTCGGCGACCAGCACGATCACCGCGTAGCTCGGCGGCTCTTCGAGGTCCTTGAGCAGGGCGTCGGCCGCGTCCTCGTTCATCAGGTGCGCGCGGTGCACGACGTACACGCGCCGGTCGGCCTCGAACGGGCGCATGTGGAGGTCGCGGCGCAGCTCACGGATCGCGTCGATGCGAATCATCTCGCCGAGCGCGTCGAGCTCGTAGAGATCCGGATGCACGGCGCGGGTCGTCCCGAGAAGCGCGCGCGCGAAGGTGCGAGCGACCTCGCGCTTGCCGACGCCGGGCGGGCCGTGGAAGAGGTACGCGTGCGCCGGCCCCTCACGCAGCGCCGCGTCGAGCAGCCGCCCCGCCTCGGGGTGGTCAGAGAAGCGCGCGAACGTGCTCACGGACCTCCTCCGCGATCTCGTCGGGGGCGGCTGAGCCGTTGAGCGGCACGATCCGCTCGGGGAACTCGGCGGCGAGCGCACGGAAGCCGTCGTCCGCGCGACGCCAGAACTCCTCGTCCTCGCGCTCGATGCGGTCCGGATCGCCGGATCCGCGCCGCCGCGCCTCGCCCGGATCGAGCAGCACGAGGAAGGTCCGGTCTGGCAGCAGCCCGTCGGTCACCATCAGGTTGAGCTCCCGGACGCGCTCCTCGCCGAGCCCGCGCGCCGCACCTTGGTAGGCGACGGACGAGTCGAGGTAGCGGTCGCAGACGACGTCCTCGCCGCGGGCGAGCGCGGGGCGGATCGCCTGCGCGACGTGGTCGGCTCGCGCGGCGGCGTAGAGCGCGGCCTCCGCCCACGGCGCCATGTCGTGGCCGTGCAGGACGACGTCGCGCACCGCCTCGGCCACCGGCGTCCCGCCGGGCTCGCGCGTCAACAGCACCGACCGCCCCTGGTCGGTCAGCCAGTCGCCGAGGAGGCGCGCCTGGGTGCTCTTGCCGGACCAGTCGAGTCCTTCGAACGTCACGAACATGCGGCACCTAATCTACGGACTCGATGCGGACGGTCGTGACGGGGGGCGCGGGGTTCATCGGGTCGAACCTCGTCGACGCGCTGATCGAGCGCGGCGACGACGTGGTCGTCGTCGACAACTTCGCAACAGGCAGGCGCGAGTACGTCAATCCGGCCGCCACCCTGCTCGAGCAGGACATCCGCGAGCCGTACGAGGCGGATGCCGACGTCGTGTTCCATCTGGCGGCGCAGGCCGACGTGCAGGCGTCGATGAAGCGGCCCGCCTATGACGCGGAGGTGAACGTCGTGGGGACGGTGAACGTCCTCCTCGCCTCGCCCGGCGCGCAGGTGATCTTCGCGTCGTCCGGCGGTGCGGGCTACGGCGAGTGCCCGGTTCCCGCCGGCGAGGACGCACCGTTCCTGCCGCTGTCGCCGTACGGCATCGCGAAGAAGTGCGGCGAGGAGTACCTGCTCGGCTGGAACCGCATCCACGGCACGACACACGTGCCGCTGCGCTTCGCCAACGTGTACGGCCCGCGGCAGGACTCCGGCCTCGAGGGCGGCGTCGTGGCGATCTTCCTGGAGCGGCTCGCGGACGGCAAGCCGACGACGATCTTCGGCGACGGCACCCAGAGCCGCGACTTCGTCTACGTCGACGACGTGGTCGAGGCCATGCTCGCGGCCGTCGGGCGGGCGGGCGGCCCGTACAACGTCGGCACGGGCGAGCCCACGACGATCTCCGAGCTCCACGACGCCGCAGCCCGGATCGCCGGGGTCGGGGCGGAGCCGAGGCACGAGGAGGCGCGGCTCGGCGACGTCCGCCGCTCGGTGCTGGACGTCTCGCGGATCGAGCGCGAGCTCGGCTGGCGCCCGCAGGTCTCGCTCGACGACGGCCTGCAGCGAACGTGGGCGTGGATGCAGGACCGAGCGCGGGCGTAACGAAAGAAGGCGTCCCGTGGACGCCTCGCTCGAAGCTCACGACGCCCTGGTCAGGCCCTGGCGGACGGCGACGCTCGTCGCGACCCTGGTCGCGGCCGTGGAGCTCGTGCTCCTGCTCGGCGCGGTGTTCATGCTCGTGGCCAAGCCGCTCTCCCACGCGATGCAGCGGCACGCCGAGGCCGCGGCGTTCGCACCCGTGAAGGCGCAGCCGCGGCCGGCGATCCCCAAGCAGGCGCCGATCGGGCTGCCGAAGCTGATGCGCTCCGAGACGGGCGTCTTCGTCCTCAACGGCAACGGACGCACGGGCGCCGCCTCGGGCGAGGCCGCGAAGCTCGGCAACCTCGGCTACAGCGTCCGCGCAACCGGAAACGCAAAGCGCCAGGACTACGCGACGACGGTCGTCATGTACAGGCGCGGCTTCCATGCCGAGGGCGTTCGCCTCGCGCACGACGTGCACACGAAGGTGGTCGGGCCGCTGGACGGCCTGAAACCGTCGGAGCTGCACGGCGCCCAGCTCGCGGTCGTGCTCGGGGCCCGCTAACAGCGGGGCTTGCCGCTGTTCACGAGCCTGAGCGCGCGCAGGTAGTCGTCAGGGCCGTCGGACGGCCGCGCGTACTTGTCGAGCGCGTTGAAGCGGTAGAAGTGCTGCAGCGCGCGCCGCGCGCAGCCGATCTGGAGCGCGTACTCGCCGGCGGCGAGCCACGTCTGCGCGTTCTCGGGCTGCACCCTCGTCGCCTCCTCGTAGTACGCGAGTGCGCGCGCGACGTCGTTGCGGTTGTCCGCGGCGAGCGCGAGCGCCCACAACGGCTCGACGAGCAGCGGGTCGACAGAGCGCGCGCGCTTCGCGAGCTGCGTGGCGCGTGCGGGCGACGCGGTGAATGTCGCGTCGTCCGACCAGCGCTCGCCGAGCCACGGGAGCAGGAGGACGACGAAGACGAGCAGTGCCGCACCGGCGGCGGCGAGCACGCCGAACGGCGACACGCGCTGAACGGGCGGCCGACCGACGAGCGACCCGGCGGCGACGAAGGCCGGTGCCGAGACGGCGACGAAGTCCCAGTCGATGTCCACGAGCGAGTGAACGAGGTACGCGGGCAGCATCAGCGCGAGCGCGAGCTCGTGGCCACGGCGCCGGCCCGGATAGAGCAGCGCCGCGGACGCGACGAGCAGCGCGAGCCCGACGAGACCGGCCTCCGACAGGAACTGCAGCGGCAGGTCGTGCGGCTCGGTCGTGAAGTCGAGGAACGAGTCGCGGTAGCGCAGGTTCGTGACGTGGAACGAGCCGGCGCCGGTGCCCGCGACCACATCGTGTTGCCAGCCCTCGAGCGCCTGCTTCCACCACGTGAGGCGGAAGTTCGAGCTCGTGCTCCCGAGCCGCGTGCCGCTGTTGCCGGGGACGGCGGAGCCCCCCTTCAGCGCGACGAGCACGACGAGCACGGCGAAGGCCACGATCGCCGCGACGAGCACCGCGCGCCGCGAGACGTGCGGTAGCGTCACGCGCCGTGCGAACGCGGCCGCAAGCGCGCCGAGCACGAGCAGTGCGCCGAAGACGAGCCCGTCGCGCCAGCGCACGTGCGACGGCTGCGCGTCGCCCGAGACGCCCGGCAGGAGGAACGCGATCCCGACGACGACGCCGGCGGGGACCGCGGCGGCGAGCAGCGTCCTGACGGCGTCGGTCGTCTCCTCATCGAGCGCAAGCCACGCGACGACGACGACCGCCGCCGTCGCGAGCCCCCCGCGCGAGTAGGTGAGGAGCAGGGCGACGATCGACGCGTAGGCGAGCAGCACACCTTCGAGCCGTCGGCGCCAAAGTGCAAGCGGCAGCGCGAACACGCATGCCAGTGCGAGCTGGTTCCACAGCCCGATCGGGCCGCGCAGGCGTCCGACCTGCAGCGAGCCGTAGTCGTAGACGAACGGCAGCACTTTGCCGAGGAGCGACCAGAGGACGAGCGCGCCGAGCAGTGCCATCAGGCCGAGAGCGAGCTCGCGCGTGCGCGCGCACACCCACAGCCCGAGCGCCGCGAAGAGCGCGTACACGAACGTCCGGTTCGCGTAGTCCCACGAGCGGTCGGGGAGCGCGGACCACGCGATCGAGAGCGCGAGCCAGCCGGCGAGAAGCGCGAGCGGCACGATGCGCGGCCAGCCTCCGGGAATGCCGCACGTGGCGACCAGCACGACGATCGCCACGAGCGCTCCGGCTCCGAGCCAGGGCAAGGATCCGTAGCGAGGCCCGCCGCCGAAGAACAGCGCCAGTCCGACGAGGAGCAGCGACGCGGCGAGCGGCAGTTCCCGAGTCGCCCGCATCTTCCAGCGAAGCTACCATCCGGCTTCGACGCCGTCCGTCGCGTAACAAATGCCTTACAGCGGCGGCTTACGCTCGGCGGGCGCGCGTCGGTATTCGCCGGCCCCGCCTTGCTCTCCCCAACCGTGACCCTCACCCACAAGGTTTTCCTGTGCCTCGCACTCGCGGCGTGCACGTTCGTGGCCGCGCTGGGACGCCCCGCTCCCGCGGCCGCCTCGCCGCCGTGCTGGAAGGCGCTTCTGAACGACTGGTACGACGGCCGCATCGACCGGATCTACGCACGCCGGTGCTACCAGGACGCGCTCAAGCATCTCCCCGCCGACATCGACACGTACTCGAGCGCGCGCGACGACATTCTCCGCGCGCTGCAAGGGGCACGCGCCAAGGCGCGCCGCGCGGGCGTCAAGTTCGGGCCGAACGCGCTCATCGTCCCGACTAGCACGACCAGCTCGACCAGCTCCAGCGACGGGTCGACGACGACGACCACCACCACCGTGGCGACGGGGCGCAAGCAGCAGAAAGGCCTCTCCGGGCTCGCCGACGACCTCAACCCCGGGAGTGCCTCGTCGCTGCCGCTGCCGCTCCTCGTGCTCGGCGGGCTGGCTCTCGTGCTGGTCGCTGCGGGCGCGACCGGGCTCGTCGTGAAGCGCATCCAGGAACGGCGCTCGCAGCCGTAGAAACGCCTGCAGGAGGCCGGTATCCCGGTACCGTCAGGTCCCCTCCCTATCGTTCCGAAGCTCGCCCGTCGAGGCCCCGCGCCCACCGCGGCACGCAGGGTCACGAACCTAGAATTCACCTGGGAGGAATGAGAGACATGGCGTCCGTAGAGCAGCAGAGCACCGTCCAGATCGACCCCGACGAGCTCGTCAACAGCGCCGTTCACGAGGACGCCCGCCTCGCCGTTCGCCGGCTGTTCACGATCGAGGGGCGCGACCCGTTCGACGAGATCGAGTGGGAGATCCGGGACGCGCACATCCCCGGCAAGAACGGCCCGGCGTTCGAGCAGAAGAAGGTCGAGTTCCCGAAGTTCTGGTCGCAGACGGCGACCAACATCGTCGCGCAGAAGTACTTCCGCGGCCGGATGTCGAGCCCGGAGCGCGAGAGCTCGGTCAAGCAGATGATCGGGCGCATCGTCGGCACCGTCGGCACCTGGGGGCGCGAGGGCGGCTACTTCGCGACCGAGGACGAGGCGAAGACGTTCGAGGACGAGCTGAAGGCGATCCTCGTCAACCAGCTGGCCGCGTTCAACTCGCCGGTCTGGTTCAACGTCGGCTTCGAGGAGAAGCCGCAGTGCTCGGCGTGCCAGCCGTATCACGCGCTCGTCTCGACGCCGGATGGAATGGTGCCGATCGGCGAACTGGTCGACGGTGAGCAGGTCGGGCGCGAGGTTTACGACGCCCATGGCGTAACACGCATCGTCGCCGTCAAGCACAACGGCCGGAAGGAGGTCTTCCGCGTCAGGCTCGCAAACGGCCAGTCGGTGGAAGCGACGGCGGATCACGTCGTCAAAGCGGTTCACGAACGGCGCACGACTCCTCAATGGCTCCGAGTCGACGAACTCCGGCCGGGGATGCGCCTGCATCTCCATCCTCATCGCGCCAAAGTGGCAACTCCCGCCCGCGTGATGGCGGGCACGTCGACATCTTGGGAAGATGAACCGAGCGATGACAGCGTCGATCAGCGCGCAGTTGCAGAAGCAGCGCTCGCCGGTTGGCTGCAGGCCGACGGATCCGTAGGCCAGTACGAAGGGACGAATCGATCGCTCACGATCGAGTTCCAGGTTGCAACCGAAGCCGAATACAACTGGGTGATCGAACACCTCGATGTCGTCTTCCCAGACGTGCATCGGCATGTGCGCGACGTCGCGACGCAGGACCCAACACTCCGCTGTCGGCGGATCCGCCTTTACGGCGAAGTCCTGCGCGAATTCGTCGATGAGTGGCAACTCATGGCGCGCGGCATGGATCTTCGGGTTCCGAAGCGCGTTTGGACCGCTTCGCATGACGAGATCGCCGCGTACCTACGCAGCGTCTTCCAGGCCGACGGTTTCGTCACCGTGAACCGCGGGCCTGCATATGAGAATGGCCGAGTTGCCTTCGCGGTCATCAGTGAGCAGTGGACCGAAGACATCCAACTCCTCTTGAACGTTCTCGGAATCTACTCGCGGCGCATCCGCAAGCACGAGAAGCGGCAGGACCGCCACGATCTTCACGAGGTGCAGGTTTCGATCGCGTCCGAGCGCGCACGATTCGCGGAACTCATCGGCTTCGTTGGCCCTGAGAAGCAGCAGAAGCTCATCAACTCACTTGCACTGCGTGGTCTCGCGTGTCCCGATCTTCGTGAGGAGGCGATCGTCTCCATCGAGTCGATCGGAATCCAGGACGTCTACGACATCCAGACGGAGTCGGGCGAGTACCTCTCCAACAATATTGCTGTCCACAACTGCTTCATCCTCTCGATCGACGACTCGATGGACTCGATTCTCGACTGGATCCGGCGCGAGGGGATCATCTTCCGCGGCGGCTCCGGGTCGGGGGTCAACCTGTCGAAGCTCCGCTCGTCGAAGGAGCAGCTGTCGAAGGGCGGCTACGCGTCCGGGCCGGTGTCGTTCATGCGCGGCGCCGACGCGTCGGCCGGGACGATCAAGTCGGGCGGCAAGACACGCCGCGCGGCGAAGATGGTCGTCCTCGACGTCGACCATCCCGACATAGAGGAGTTCATCTGGTGCAAGGCGCACGAGGAGGAGAAGGCGCGCGTCCTCGAGGCCGCCGGCTACGACATGTCGCTCGACTCGCCCGACTGGGCGTCGATCCAGTACCAGAACGCGAACAACTCAGTCCGCGTCTCCGACGCGTTCATGCAGGCGGTCGAGGCCGACGCCGACTGGAACCTCACGGCACGCACCGACGGCACCGTCGTCGAGACGGTCGAGGCGCGGAAGCTGCTGCACGACGTCGCCGAGGCGGCATGGCGCTGCGCGGATCCGGGCGTGCAATACGACACGACAATCAACTCGTGGCACACGCTGCCGAACACGGGCCGCATCAATGCGTCTAACCCGTGCTCGGAATACATGTCAATCGACGACTCCGCGTGCAACCTCGCGTCGCTCAACCTGATGAAGTTCCGCCGCGAGGACGGCGAACTCGACGTCGAGGCGTTCGAGCACGCGTGCGACGTCGTCTTCCTCGCGCAGGAGATCCTCGTCGGCAACTCGTCGTACCCGACGCCCGAGATCGAGCGGAACGCGAAGGCGTACCGCCAGCTCGGCCTGGGCTACGCGAACCTCGGCGCACTCCTGATGGCGCGCGGCCTCGCGTACGACTCGGACGAGGGCCGCGCGTATGCGGCGGCGGTCACCGCCCTGATGACGGGCCGCGCGTATCGCAAGTCGGCCGAGATTGCCGGCCGCATGGGCCCGTTCGCCGGCTACCGGCCGAACGCGGCGGCGATGCTCGGCGTGATCGCGAAGCACCGCGCAGCGGTAGGCAACATCGCGAACGCGGAGACGGTCCCGTCCGAGCTGCTCAGCGCCGCGCGCCGCGCGTGGGACGACGCGCTCGACCTCGGCGAGGTGAAGGGCTACCGGAACGCGCAGGCGACCGTGCTCGCGCCGACCGGGACGATCAGCTTCATGATGGACTGCGACACGACCGGCGTGGAGCCCGACTTCTCGCTGGTCAAGTCGAAGAAGCTCGTCGGCGGCGGCGAGATCACGATCGTCAACAAGACGGTCGCCGGCGGCCTCGAGAAGCTCGGCTACGCGCCGAACGAGGTCGACGAGATCGTCGCGTTCGTCGACGAGCGGAACACGGTGATCGGCGCGCCATACGTGAAGAGCGAGCACTACCCGGTGTTCGACTGCGCCGTCGGCGAGCGCGCGATCCACTACCGCGGCCACGTGCGCATGATGGGCGCGATCCAGCCGTTCATCTCGGGCGCGATCTCGAAGACGGTCAACCTGCCGGAGACGGCGACGATCCAGGAGGTCGCCGACCTGTTCGTCGAGTCGTGGAAGCTCGGCGTCAAGGCCGTCGCGATCTACCGCGACAACTGCAAGGTCGCACAGCCGCTCTCCGGGAAGGGCGAGAAGGATCAGCAGGTGCTCGTCCCGGCAGGGGTCGGCGCCGCGCCGAAGCGGCGGCGCCTTCCCGACGACCGGACTGAGATCGGCCGGAAGTTCCGCGTGGGCGAGTACGAGGGGTACATCCACGTCGGCGTGTTCGACGACGGAACGCCCGGCGACATCTTCGTCGACATCGCGAAGGACGGGACGACGCTGCAGGGCCTGATGAACTCGCTAATGATCGCCGTCTCGATGGGCCTGCAGTACGGCGTGCCTCCGGAGGTGTACGTCTCGAAGCTCTCGCACCTCCGCTTCGAGCCGTCGGGCCCGACGAACGACGCCGACATCCGCCACGCGAAGTCGATCGTCGACTACATCTTCCGCTGGTTCGGCAAGAAGTTCCTGGACGTCGACCAGCAGGAGGAAGCCGGCATCCTCTCGATGGAGGTGCGCGCGCAGCTCGCGGAGCGGTACGCGAACGGCGAGGCCAAGCCCGCGATCGAAGCGGCACCCGGGCAGACGGCGCTCTTCAATCCGCACGAGGACGCGATCGAGTGCAACCGCTGCGGCGGCCGCATGGTGCGCGCCGGCACGTGCTACACGTGCCGCGATTGCGGGACGAGCACCGGCTGCGGCTGATCTGAACTGGTTCGTTCGTTCGTTCGAAGGTGTGACTTCGAGGCATCGGAGAAGCACTGAACATGCAGGCTCTCGAGGGCTGAGGCCGCCACAAAGGCGGCGGCCTCAGTCAGTGTCGTGTTCTCATCCTCGAACCCGCCACGGTTATGGAGGTGCCTGACCGTTCGTCGACTAGAGCGGCGTTCTGCGCTATCTGGGGACGACCGCCAGATGGCCGACGCGTCCGTTGCCGCCGGCCGCGTGAAAGAGGGAGAAACCGACGCGAAGTGATGCCGCTCGTCGGCGAAGGGCGAACGAGGTCAGCCGGCAGGTAGGCGTACGAGGAAGCAGCCGCCGTTGGGGGCGAGTTCGGTTTCGACGTCGCCGTCAACGCTGCGGGCGAGCCTGCGTGCGAGCGAGAGCCCGAGGCCTGCGCCGCCGTTCCCCGCTGCTTCGGCCGCGTGGCCGCGCACGCCGGGTTCGAAGATCCGTTCGCGCTCTTGGTCGGCGACGCCGGGACCGTCGTCTTCGACGGCGTAGACGACGGTGGAGTCTGCCCGCTTGATGGTCACGCGTACGTGGGTGGCGGCGTATCGGCACGCGTTCTCGACGACCGGTTGGAGGATCCGCTCGGCGAGGTCGAGGTCGAGCCCGAGCCGCACCGGCGCCGGTGCCGGCGCGACTTCGATGTCGATGGCCCGTCCTTCGGCGAGTCCGAAGCAAGCGCGGGCGGCGCCGGCTGCGACCGCTTCTGCGTCGGCGGTCCCGCGGTCGCCGGCGCCCGTCTCGTAGCGTGAGGCGGCGACGAGCGCGTCGACGGTACGCGAGAGCCGGTCGGCGTTTCCATGTATGAGGTCGAGTACCCGCCGGTACTCGGCGTCGTCCCGCGGTCGTCGCAGCGCGAGCTCGGATTGTGCGAGCACGCGCGCGAGCGGAGTGCGGAGCTCGTGTGAGAGCTCGGCGGAGAACCGTCGTTCGCGTCGGAGGCTGGCGGCGAGTCGGTCGAGGAGGCCGTCGAGCGTTGCGGCGAGCTCGGTGAGCTCGTCGTGCGGCGTCCCGAGCGCGAAGCGGTGATCGAGGTCGTGCTCGCTCCAGGCCGCGGCCTGGCGTGTCATCCTGACGACGGGCCGCAGCGAGGCTCCGAGCAGCCACCAGCTGACGACGCTGACGAGGAGTAGGAGCAGCGCTCCGAAGATGACCGATGCGACCAGGGCGGTGCCGCGCGTCTCTTCGTAGGGCGCGAGCGAGACGCCGGCGACGACGGTGCCGAGCCGCGTATTTCCGACGACGACCGGCTCGGAGTAGAGCAGCGTGTCGGTGGAGGGGACGTCGACGTAGCGGGCGCGCCCGCCGGTGAGGCGGTGCACTGTCCGGTCGACGACGTCGGGTGCCCGCGGGCGTTCGAGCGCCTGTTTGCCGTCGAAGATCCAGACGTACGCGTCCGAGGAACGGCTGTCCGGTGCCTCGCCGGCGACGAGACGCCCGCCTTCGACGCGCAGGGACGCGCGCTGTGCCTGCGCGCGGGCGTGGACGAGGTCGCGCGCGTTACGGTCGAGCGTGCCGCCGAGCACGAGGTTGAAGCCGGCGACGAGACCGGCGACCACGATCGCCACCGAGGCGAGCACGACGAGGAGCAGCCGGCGGCGAAGCCCGAGCCTGCTCATTCGATCCGGTAGCCGAGACCGTGCACCGTCGCGATCGTCGGCGCGTGTTCGAGCTGCGCGAGCTTGCGGCGAACGCGGGCGACGTACGCATCGAGGGTGTTCTCGCGGACGTAGGCGCCGTGCGGCCAGCCGGCGCGGACGAGCTCGCGCCGCCGGACCGCCTCACCCGGTCGGGCGAGCAGCGCGGCCAGCAGTCGGAACTCGGTCGGAGTCAAGGGCACGTCGTGCGTTCCGTCTCCGACCGC
>Ga0075434_100002694_pt1 | contig 15692 bp, 11 predicted proteins | sample RhiMethybrSRZTD3_FD_75298 | JGI IMG/M metagenome (GOLD analysis project Ga0075434, IMG submission 75298) | Populus rhizosphere microbial communities from Tennessee, USA - Rhizosphere MetaG P. TD hybrid SRZTD3 | ecosystem: Host-associated > Plants > Roots > Rhizosphere > Soil | place: USA... | reverse complement strand
GGGCACGATCGCGCAGCAGTCGCCGTGGGCGATCGATCCGGCGTTCGAGGCGGCGCACACCTGGCAGAACAGCATCCAGGTCGAGCGCGCTGTGGGCCGCGATCTCACGTTGTCGATCTCGGGCATGTACGCGAAGGGCAACCAGCTGCCCGTCGTGACCAACATCAACCCGATCAACCCGATCGGCACGCTCGCAGACGGCCGGCCGATTTACAGCACGACGGCGAACGCGACGACGCGTCTCGATCCGCGCTTCAACCAGATTCTGGAAGTCCAGTCGATCGGCGAGTCGACGTTCAAGTCGATGACCGTGAGCGCGACCAAGCGGTACGCGAAGGGCCTGTCGATGAACGTGCAGTACTCGCTCGGCAAGGGGCTCGACAACACGCCGCTCCTCACGCAGTTGACGGTGCAGGCTGAAACGGGCCGCTCCGATCCGAGCAACCTCGATCGCGACCTCGGCCCGAACCCGCTCGACATCCGCCACAGCTTCAACGGCAACATCGTCTATCTGTCGGAGAACCATTCGCCGAACGCGGTCGTCCGGCAGCTGCTCTCGGGCAATCAGATCGGCGTACTGCTGCAGATCAACAGCGGCCTGCCGGTGAACATTCCCGCGAACCGCGATCTCAACGGCGACGGCGTCAACAGCGATCGGCCGCTGTTCGTGGCTCGGAACCCAATCTACCTGGCGCCGCGGAAGAACGTCGACCTGCGCTACACGCGTTTCGTGCCGATCCGCGGATCGGTGCGGGCGGAAGTGATCGCGGAGCTGAAGAACCTCTTCAACACGGAGCAGCTGTCCGGCATCACGACGACGATTCCGGTCGACGCCCTCGGCAATCCGCTCGGCACGATCGCGAGCGATCCGTACCAGTTCGTCAATCCGGCGGGATACGAGCAGCGGAAGTTCCAGCTCGGCTTCAAGCTGCGGTTCTGAAGGTCAGGCGGGTCGCGCGGGTCAGGCGGGTCGCGCGGGTTTTGCCCGGCCCGCCAGACCTGCCTGGCCCGGCCTGGCCTAAGATCAGTCCATGAAGCGCCTCGTCCCTGGGTCGCTCCTGTTCCTTGCCGCGCTGGTCGCCGTACCGGCGTCCCAGATGCGCGTCGTGCCGCTCGACGACGAGCGCGGGCACGTCGCGCTCGGCCTCGCGCTGCGGCATCTCTCGAACACCGGCATCTTCCTGCACACGACGGCGCATCCCGACGACGAGAACAACGGGCTGCTGGTGATGGCGAACCGCGGCCTCGGCTACCGCACCGCGCTGGCGACGGCGACGCGCGGCAACGGCGGCCAGAACGAGATCGGCCCCGAGATCTTCGAGGCGCTCGGCGTCCTGCGCACGGGCGAGCTTGCGGCGCTCCACCGGTTCGACGGCGCCGAGCAGTACTTCACGCGCGCGGTCGACTTCGGCTACTCGTTCAGCATCGACGAGACGTTCGAGAAGTGGGGGCGCGAGGAGATCACGGCCGACTACGTGCGCCTCATCCGCATGATTCGTCCGGACGTGATCGTCACGCTGCCGCCGACGGGCAACGCGGGCGGCCAGCACCACATGGCGTCGGCCGTCATTACGCGCGACGCCTTCAAGCTGGCCGGCGATCCGTCGAAATTCCCGGAGCAGCTCAAGGACGGGCTGCGGCCGTGGCAGCCGAAGAAGCTGTATCACCTCGCCGCGTTCGGTTTCCCCGGCGAGCCGCCGCCGGCCGGGCGCGTCGTGCGCGTGAACTCCGGCGTCTACGATTCGCTGCTCGGCAAGACCTACAACGAGATCGGCTTCGAGGCGCGGAGCATGCACAAGTGCCAGGGCATGGGGCAGCTGCTCGCGCTGCCCGCGCCGTCGGCCGTCAGCATGTATCAGCTCGACGAGACGACCATGCCCGGCCAGGCGCAGAAGGACGAGACGTCGCTCTTCGAGGGCGTCGAGAGCACGCTGGCGAGCCTCGCGTCGTTCGCGGGTCCGCGTCCGCCGCGCGATCTGACCGAAGGGCTGAAGGTGATCGCGACCGCGGCGCTGACGGCGCAGAAGATCTTCGATACCGCGACCGACGAAGCGACGCTCAAGCCGATCCTCGACGGGCTCTACGCGGTCCGCGTGCTTCGGCGCGAGGTGCGCGCGATGTCGATCGACGAGGCCGCGAAGTACGACATCGACTTCCGCCTGCGGCAGAAGGAGGGCGAGTTCCAGACGGCGGCGCTCCTCGCCGACGGCGTCCGCGTCGAAGCGCTCGCCGACGACGGCGTGGTCGTGCCGGGGCAGGCGGTGAAGGTCAACGTGATCGTCGCGAGCCACGGGCCGGCTGAGGTCGCCATCAAGCAGGTCCGCTTCGAGGGGTTCGATCTCGAGGGGGCGGCGACGCCCGCCTGCACCATGACGGCGTTCAGCGGCAGCGGCTTCGCGTTTCCCGGCCGCGGCCGCGGCGCGACCGCCCCGCCCGAGCCGCCGATGCCGAGCGTGAAGCGCGATCAGGTGGCGCACTGCGAGCCGACGCTGAAGGTGCCGGCGAAGGCGCGCGTCAGCGAGCCGTACTGGCATCGAGCGCGCGAGGCGGGACGCTACACGTTCGACGCGGACGCGCCGTTCGGCCTCCCGATGCGGCCGACGCCGTTCTACGTGCAGGCGACGCTCGCGATGCCCGGCGGCGAAGAAGTGATCAGCGGTCTGCCGGTCGAGCACCGCTACGAAGGCAACATCTTCAGCGGCGAGAAGCGGAGCGAGCTGCTCGTCGTGCCCGCGCTGTCGGTGCGCGTGTCGCCGCAGATCGCGATCGTGCCCGCGTCGGCGATTCGGAGCGCGCCGCCGCCGACGCCCGCGGCACGGCCGAAAGCCGGCGCCGGTCCGTCACGGCTGGATGGCCGCGTCCTGCTGGCGATGGCGACGGGCGGGCAACCGCCGCCGGGGAAGGCCGCGCAACCACCGTCCGGCAGGGGACGGCCTGCAGGCCGTCCCGCACCAGCACCCGGGCGCGGCGCGGCGCCGCGCCCGACGCCGCCGCGCGAGCCGTCGGACGCGCCGACGGCCGAGCGGGAGATCCGCGTCACGATCGTCAACGACACTCCGGACGCGCTCGAAAGCACCGTGCACCTGGAGACGCCGGCCGGGTGGACGGCGACGCCGCCGGAGCAGCCCGTGAAATTCACGCGCGCTGACGAATCGCTGACCGTGCGCTTCCAGGTGAAGCCGGAGCCGGGCACGGCGCCGGGCGAGGTACGCGTGCGCGCGATCGCGACGGCCGGCGGCCAGACGTTCGATCGCGGCTACGAGGTGATCGAGTACCCGCACATCCGCCGCTATCACATCTACGATCCGGCGGAGACGACGCTGAAGGTGATCGACGTGCGCGTGCCGCGTCCGCTGACGATCGGCTACATCATGGGCGTCGGCGATCAGGTGCCGCCCGCGATCGAGCAGCTCGGCGCGCGCGTCGAGCTGATCGCGCCCGACGAGCTCGCGTGGGGCGATCTGTCGCGCTTCGACGCCATCGTCACCGGCGTGCGCGCGTACGAGCGCCGCGACGATCTGCGCGCGAACAACCAGCGGCTCCTCGACTACGTGTTCAACGGCGGCACCGCGATCGTCCAGTACAACAAGTTCGAGTTCAACGACGCGCAGTACGGTCCGTATCCCGCGAAGGTCAGCTCCGACCGCATCACCGACGAGCATTCACCGGTGGAGGTGCTCGCGCCGCGCGATCCCCTGATGACGACGCCGAACGAGATCAACGAGGCGACGTGGCAGAACTGGGTGCAGGAGCGCGGCCTGTATTTCCTCGGCGAGCGCGACTCGCGCTACCACGACGTGATCCGGCTGGAAGAGAACTTCACGTACAACAAGGGGCCGAAGACGGGCGCGCTCGTCGAGGCGATCTACGGCAAGGGCCGGTGGGTGTACGTCGGCCTGGGCCTGTGGCGACAGCTGCCGGCCGGCACGGACGGCGCGTATCAGCTCCTGGCGAATCTCATCTCGCTCGGCAAGGCGCCTCGATGAATACCCCGCTCAGCCCGCTGGAGTTCGCGCGGCGCGCGCGCGCGCTGTATCCCGGGCGCGAGGCGGTCGTGGACGGCGCGCTGCGGCTCACCTACGCGGAGTTCTTCGCTCGATGCGACCGCTGGTCGTCGGCGCTGCAGGCGCTCGGCGTCGGGCGCGGCGATCGGGTGGCATACATCGCGCCGAACACACACGGGCAGCTCGAGTCGTTCTACGCCGTGCCGCAGATCGGCGCGGTGCTCGTGCCGATCAACTACCGCCTCAGCGCCGGCGAGTTCGAGTACATCATCAACCATTCGGGCGCGACCGTCGTCTGTGCGCACGCCGATTATCTCGAGTGCGTGGAGGGCCTGCGGCCGCAGCTGCCCGGCGTCCGTCACTTCGTCGCGCTCGAGGGCGATCCGCCCGGATCCGGATGGCACCAGTACGAGCGGATGATCGCGGGCGCCACCAGCGACGTCACGCGCGCTGACGTCGACGAGCAGGATCTGCTGACGATCAACTACACGAGCGGGACGACCTCGCGGCCGAAGGGCGTGATGATCACGCACCGCAACGCGTACATCAACGTCGTCGGGACGCTGCTGCACCTCCCGATGCAGATGACGGACCGCTACCTGTGGACGCTGCCGATGTTTCACGCCAACGGGTGGACGTTCGTGTGGACGGTCACCGCGGTCGGCGGCGCGCACATCTGCCTGCGCAAGGTCGATCCGGCGCAGGTCTTCGCGCTCGCGGCGTCCGAGGGCGTGTCGATGTTCTGCGCCGCACCGACGGTGCTGATCGGCGTCGCGGGCGCGCCACCGGAGCTGCGCGCGTCGGCGCCGAAGGGCCTGCGCGTCGTCACGGCGGGCGCGCCGCCGGCGGCGGCGACGATCGAGCGCGTCGAGGGCGAGCTCGGGTGGACGATCACGCACGTGTACGGCCTCACCGAGACGTCGCCGTTCATCACCGTCTGCGAGCCGCGGCCGGAGCATGCCGCGCTCTCCGCGACCGAGCGCGCCGTGATCAAGGCGCGGCAGGGCGTGGAGCTCATCACGTCAGGCGAGCTGCGCGTCGTCGACGAGGAGATGCGCGACGTGCCGCGCGACGGCCGGACGGTCGGCGAGATCGTCGTCCGCGGCAACGCGGTGATGGCGGGGTACTACAACGATCCGGAGGCGACCGCGGCGGCGTTCCGCGGCGGATACTTTCACAGCGGCGACGCCGCCGTCGTGCATCCCGACGGCTACGTCGACATCCGCGATCGGCTGAAGGACGTCATCATCAGCGGCGGCGAGAACATCTCGTCGGTCGAGGTCGAGGGCGTGCTGCTGCGCCACCCCGCGGTGCAGGAGGCGGCCGTCGTCGGCCTGCCCGATACGCGCTGGGGCGAGGCGCCGCACGCGTTCATCGTGCTGAAGCCGGGCGCCGCGTGCACGCCGGAGGCCCTGCGCACGCACACGCGCGAGCGGCTCGCGCACTTCAAGTGCCCGCACAGCTTCACGTTCGTCGCCGAGCTGCCGAAGACCGCAACCGGCAAGATCCAGAAGTTCGTGCTGCGGGGAAGACGCGCGGCTATCGCCGCTCAGTAGATAACCTGCGCTCAATTGCCCCGGCGCGCAGCGGTCGGACGGCTCAGCCAGTAGACGAACAGCAGCAGCAAGGCGGCGGGAATGAACGGCGCCCACCAGGCATTCAGGCCCATCACGCCCATCGTCAGCGCGCCGCCCTTGACGAGCAGCATGATCGTGCCGGCCCAGGCAAATGCGCTCACGAGGTTCAGCGCGCTGAACTTCTGCGGCGCGACGTTGGCGACGGCGCACGCGGCGGGAATCGCCGTCCGAAGGCCCGGCAGGAAGCGGCCGGCGAGGATGATGAGCGTCTCGTGCGCGTGCACGTGCCGGCGGACGCGGGCCTCGAACCGCGCGACCTTCGGGTAGCGGTCGAGCCAGTGCACGCGCCCCCGCAGCAGGTAGAACCAGAACTGATCGCCGGTCGCCCCGCCGAGCGCGCCCGCGACGAGTACGGGGAGCCAGTAGAGCGTCCCGTTCGCGGCGAGCGAACACTGGACGATGTAGTACGCCTCGCCCTCGATGATGGCGGCGACGTAAATGGACAGATAGACGAGCACTACGCCGATCCAAGCACGTCGCGGACCGTCGCCGCCACGCGCTGGATTTGTTCGGGCGTCAACCCGGCGTAGACGGGCACCTGCATCGCCTGCGCCGCGCGCCGTGCGCCGTCGGCCTCGGCGCGGACCGTGCCGAACAGCTCCATGTCGGGCGGCACGTCGACGTGGAGCGTCTCGATGTCGATGCCGCGCCGCACGCAGCGCACGACCAGCTCATCTCTTTTCGCCGAGTCCGGCCCGTACACGCAGTACTGGTAGAACACGTGGGTCCGATCCGGCGGCACGTACGGCGCCTGGACGCCCTTGACGCCGTCGAGCGTCCGCGTGACGAGCTCCGCGTTCGCCTGCGCCTGCGCCGTCCACGCGTCGAGGTGCTCCAGCGCCTCGAGGCCGATGGCCGCCTGGACGTTCGGGAACCGCTCGGCGTACTGCTGCGGCAGCGGCTGAAGCGATCGGATGTTCTCCCAGAGAAAGACGTCGGGGTTGGCGTCGATGAGCGCCGAGACCCACAGCACCGGGAAGAGCGAGATCGAGAAAACCCACGGCTTGATGAAAATCCGCTGCAGCCGCCCGAGCAGGAGGCGATCGTTCACGCGCTTCTCGCTCGGCCACGGCAGCGCTTCGACCAGCGCGCGCACGCGCGCCGCGACCGCGCGATCGCTCACGAGCGCGAGCCCGCCGCCGTAGCAGTTGAGCGGCTTGAGCGTCTGGAAGCTGAAGAGCGCGCCGGTGCCGAACGTGCCGACCGCCTTTCCCTTGTACCGGGCGCCGAGCGCGTGCGCGCAGTCCTCGAGCACGACGAGCGTGTGCCGCGCGGCGATGTCGAGGATGCGATCCATGTCGCACGGCAGCCCGTACAGGTGGGTCGGCACGATCGCGCGCGTTTTGTCGGTGATGAGCCGCTCGATCGATTCAGGCCGGATGTTGAACGTGCGCGGGTCGACGTCCGCGAAGACGACCGTCAGCCCCGCGGCGCGCGCGAGCTCCGGCACGACCCAGAAGGTGAGCGACGGAAAGATGATCTCGGATCCCGGCGGCAGGTCGAGGGCCTTCAGCATGTAATAGAAGGCCATGCGGCCGTACGCGGCGGTGATCGCGCCGGCGGCCTCCATCCCGTGCCGTTTCGCGAACGCCGCCTCGAACTCCGCGACCTGAGGCCCGCGGACGAACTCGCCGCGCGCCTTGCACGCCTCGACGATCTCCTCGGTGTTCGGAAGGACGCGTGCGCCGTACCGGGAAATCGCGGCCTGCACGTGCGCGAGAGTACTACGGGACGACGATCGACGCAGAACGCGCAGAGCTCGCAGAGATCGTCATGTGCTCCGCGCGCTCCGCGTTCTCCGTGTCCTCAGCAGGCGACCGGACGGGAGATGTCCGCGATCTCCTCCCGTGAATGCCGATCGTTGACGCGGCGATCCAGCCGGCTCACCCACTCGCGGATCGGCGTGTTCTGGATCTTCAGGAAGTTCGCCAGATACGACGGCCGCATGTAGAACCGCTTGTACGCCGCGCCGAGCAGGAAGCGCAGCTCGCGATCGGTGAGGTTCGGGTGGCGGAACGTCGGCGTGTAGCCGTCGAACTTCTCCCAGTCGGTCTCCGACAGCAGCGGCTCGATCTGCTTGAACATCGGCGTGCCCGGATACGGCGTCAGCATCTTGAACTGCGCGAACGTCGATCCGAGATCGGTCGCGTAGTCGATCGTAGCCGCGATCGAGTTCCAGTCGTCCTGCAGGAACCCGAGCACGTAGAACGCCGCCGTGACGATGCCCAGCTTGCGGCAGTGCGTCATGATCTCGCGCTGGTGCGCCTGCGGGATCGGCCGCCGGCCGGATTTCTTCAGCGTCGCCGGATCGAGCGATTCGACGCCGAAGCTCATCGCGCGGAAGCCCGCCGCGTGCAGCGTGTCGAGCAGATCGACGTCCAGCCGGTCGAGACGCGTCTCCGCTTCGAAGGTCAGCGTGAGGCCGCGGCGATGGATCTCGTCGCACAGCCCGACGACGCGATCGCGCTGCTCGGTGAACAACGGATCGCGGAAGATCACGTACGGCCGCGGCACCTGATCGCACAGCCGCTCGATCTCGTCGACGATGTTCTGAATCGAGCGCGCGCGGTAGCCGGCCAGAATGCGGTGCGGGCAGTAGGTGCAGAACTCCGGGCAGCCGCGGCTCGCGAGCAGCGGATAGCCGCCGCCGACCGGCCGCGACGACCACTTGATCCCGAACTTGTGCCCGCGGTCCTCCGTCACCAGATCCCAGCGCGGGAACGGGAGCGAGTCGAGATCGTCGATCTGCTCGCTCGCGACGATGCCGCTCGGCACCTCGCCCTGCGCGAGCCGCATCACCGCCGCTTCCGGCTCGCCGTTCAGGATGAAGTCGGCGTGGTCGCGGAACAACTCGGGCATCTTCGACGCCGTGATGCCGACGAAGCCGACCTTCGCGCCCCGCGCGCGCATCTGGTCCGCCCACGCCGTCTCCGCCTTGTGATCGATCAGCGACGACAGGACCAGCGCGACGTCGCCGTCCACCATCTCGCCGCGCGTCCATTTCACGTCGTGGCCGGCGCGCGCGAGAATCGCGGCCGTATAGGCCATGTGGACGCTCGGCACGTCGTGAAACTGCTTTTTCAGATACGCGATGACGGTCGTGACGCGCGTGAACGGATCGAGCCGCGATCCGTAGCCGCCGACGACCGTGTCCTTGCTGACGAAGCCGCGATTGGACTTCAGATCTGCGAGCACCACTCGCATCTGGCACCTCTACATTGGCAAACCGACGATCCCCACGTGGACGACATCACGCGAAGATCGGCGGGCCTCGAGGTGAGCGCGGCGACACGAACGGGCTGCGCGGGCCCGACGCGGTCGCGCGCGGCAGCAGACCGAGGAGGAGCAGCGATGGAGCGGGGCGGCCGTGCTCGTCGATGCGCGCCGCGGGCGCATCGTTCTGAATCGCCGCCTCGTCCGTGTCCAACGGCGTGCGCGTCGCGCGCAGCAGCCGCGCGGTCGGATCGGTCAGCCCGAACTGCAGGGCTGCCCGCCGCTTGAGCGGGCCGCCGTACGAGCGGGCGAGCCGCGCGAGCTTCCGGAGGCTGGCCGATTGCGCGCTGCAGGCCGGGCCCGCCGCGGCGCGCTCCGGCGACGTCGCCGCCAGGACGGGCGACGCCCACAGCAGCGAGACCAGAACCACGCCGCTGACGGTCGCAAGCGTGCGGACAATCGATGACACAGAGCGCATTACAGACCGGTAAACAGTCGAGCGGGCGGCATCACTATCCCACAGGCGGTCGGCCGACGCAACCACACAGGCGGGGTGGATCCCTTCCCCTTATAATGTCGCCTTTCGTCCCCAGCTCGCGAATATTTAGGGATTTTTTGCAATGATCGCCGGAATTTCGCCGAGCGCCCCGGTTGTCGTCGTCGGCGCCGGACCGGCCGGCGCCACGGCGGCCCGCGCGCTCGCGCAGGCCGGCGTCCCCGTGCGCCTCCTCGATCGCGCCGCCTTCCCGCGCAACAAACCGTGCGGCGGCGGCATCAGCGTGCGCGCCCTCCGCAGGTTCCCGTACCTGGAGACGGCGCTCGATCGCATCGCGACGCACGCCGTCGCGCGCCTCTATCTCGAAGGTCCCGACGGCCGCGCGGCCGTCGTGGAATCCGACGGTCCCGCGGCGCTCATGATCCGCCGCATCGAGTTCGACGCGCTGCTCGTGTCGCTCGCGCAGCACGCCGGCGCCGAACTGGTGACGGGCGCCGACGTCGTGCAGGCGCATGAAGATCGCGACCGCGTCGCGCTGACGACGCGCGACGGCCGCCGCTTCGAGGCGCCGATCGTGATCGCCGCCGACGGCGTCAACAGCGTCGTCGGACGGCGGCTCGCGTTGAACGGCGGCTGGCCTGCCTCAGCCGTAGCGCTCGACATGATGGAGGAGACGCCGCGATCCGCGCTGCGCGATCTGGATCCGACGACGCTGTGGGTGGCGTACGGATTTAACGCGCCGGGCGTCCGCGCGGTCAAAGGACACAGGGCCGCGGAAGGATATGCGTACATTTTTCCGAAACGGGACCACGTGAACATCGGCATCGGCTACGTGCTCTCGCACTACCGGGATGCGATCGACGCGCCGCCGTACGCGCTGCAGCGGGGCTTCATCGCCGAGCTTCGTGACCGCGGCATCGTCGCCGGCGATTCGGTGCGCACGAATTTCACGCCGTTTCTGATTCCCGTCGGCGGGCCGCTGCGCGTGCCGGCGCGCGGACGCGTCCTGCTGGCCGGCGACGCCGGCGGGTTCGTCAACGGCTTCACGGCCGAGGGCATCTACTACGCGATGGTGTCCGGCGAGCTGGCCGCGCGCAGCGTGGTCGACGCGGGGGACGCCTCGCAGGTCGCGCGACGCTACCGCCGCGCTTGCGATTACGAAATTGGCGCGGAACTTCGCGATTCCGTCCTCCTCCAGCGGTATCTCTTCGCCGATCGGCGCAGAATCGCGCGCGTGATCGACGGCGCGGGTCGTGAACCGGACACGACGCGGGCGATCCTCGAGTTCGCGACGGGGCGCCGGACCTACCGCAGCCTTCGGCGCCGCCTGCTCGCGGGCGCGCCGGCGCTCGCCGGCCGCCTCCTGTGGGAGCGGCTGCGGAAGAATTTCGTTGTCCAATCGACGCGGCCTTCTTAGGATGTGAGCAGGACAAGAACGATGGCCCGCACTCCCGATCGTCAAATCGAACATCTCCTGCGCCGCGCCGGATTCGGCGCGCGCCCCGACGAGCTCGACATGTACGGCCAGATGTCGATCCCCGACGCGGTCGACATGCTGGTCAACTTCGAGGGCGTCGACGACGCCGTTGACACGTTCATCGGCAAGGCGGGCTACGTCAACGTGACGACGCGCGGTCAGTTCCTGCCGCAGGCCAACATCACCGACGCGCGCCAGCGCTGGCTGTTCCGCATGGTGCACAGCGATCGTCCTCTGCAGGAGAAGATGACGCTGTTCTGGCACAACCACTTCGCCACCGGCTACACGAAGGTCGCCGGCACGCTCGGCGCGGCCGAGGGCGCGCGGTACCTGGCGGCGAAGGCGTCGGAAGATCCGGGCAAGGTCCGCGGGCAGATCGAGATGCTGCGCGAGAACGCGCTCGGCAACTTCCGCGACATCCTCGTGAACATCGCGAAGGACGCGGCGATGCTCGTGTGGCTCGACGGCCGCACGAACACGAAGGCGAAGCCGCAGGAGAACTTCGCGCGCGAGATCATGGAGCTGTTTACGGTCGGCGTGGGCAACTACACCGAGGAGGACGTCTACGCGGGCGCGCGCGTGTTCACCGGATGGAACATGCAGCAGGCCGGCAACGCCGCCGACGGCTCGCGCCGTCAGGAGTTCGCCTACGTCGCGGCGCAGCACGAGACGACGGCCAAGACCTTCAGCTTCGCGGTCTATCCGAGCGGCAGCCGGACGATCGGCGCCCGCTCGGCGTCCGACGGGATGCAGGACGGCCTCGATCTGATCGACGGCCTCGCGGCGAACCCGAACACCGGGCGCTATCTGGCGACGAAGCTCTATCGCTTCTTCGTCAACGAGTTCGGCGCGGTGAACGAGACGTTCGTCAACCGGATCGCGAACGTGTACCTGCAGAGCAAGTACGACATGCGCGTGGTGATGCGCGAGGTGCTGCTCTCGCCGGAGTTCTGGGATCCGAGCGCGTACTTCGCGCGCTACTCGTGGCCGGTCGAGTTCGTCGTCCGCGCGCTGAAGGACATCGGCTGGAACGGCTTCTCGGTGAACGACGCGCTGACGCCGCTGTCGAACATGGGGCAGATTCTCTACGACCCGCCCGACGTCGCCGGCTGGCGGCCCGGCCAGGAATGGTTCTCGACGAGCGCGATGCTCTCGCGCCTGAACTTCGCGGCGTCGCTGGCGTCGAACCAGAAGTTCAACCTCACGACGGCCGTGAAGACGGCCGGCGCGAACCGGTCGCCCGAGGCGCTGCTGGCGTTCATCTCCGACGCGCTCGTCGCGGCGCCGGCCGACGCGAGCGTCGCGGGCGAGCTCTCGAGCTACCTGCGCGCCACCGGCGCGTGGACCGGCGCCGATGCGCAGATTCAGAACAAGGCCGCCGGGCTCGTTCACCTCATCGCCGGCTCGCCGGAGTACCAGCTGCTATGAAGGTCACCAGACGGCAATTCGTCAAAGGCGGCGTAGCCGCGTTCACGGTGACGTTCGCCGCGCCGGAGTTCCTGTCGGATCTCGCGCGCGCGCAGGGCGCGCACACGCGCAACTTCGTGGTGCTGTACCTGAGCGGCGGCAACGACGCGCTCAGCATGCTGGTGCCGTACAACGATCCGTTCTACTACAGCCGTCGTCCGACGATCGGCGTGCCGGCGGGGCAGGTGCTGCAGATCGGCACCGACTCGTCGCGCGCGGCGCTCGGCCTGCACCCGCGGCTGACGGGGTTGAAGCAGATCTTCGACCAGGGGCGGCTCGCGCTGATTCAGCGCACCGGCTACGAGAACCAGAGCCGGTCGCATTTCCTCGGCACCGACATCTGGTCGACCGCGGATCCGAACAACTCGCAGTCGCTCGGCTGGGTGGGGCGCTATCTCGACTCGCTGCCGTCGCCGGTCGATCCGCTCGTCGGCTGGAACACGACCGCGACGCTGCCGCACGTGCTCGCGGCGCGCACGGCGGTGCCGGCGATCGCGAACCCCGCGGCCTACGCGTTCGTCAGCCCCAACGCCGGCGTCGAAGCGAACGCCGAGCGCAACACCGCGCTGCGGATCGCGTCGCACGTGCCGGTCGATCGGCCGGAGCTCGCGTTCGTGTACGGCAGCGCGCAGGCGGCGATGGGCACGCTCGATCGCGTGGCGACGGTCGCGCAGTACACGCCGACACTCACCTATCCGAACACCGGCTTCGGCCAGGCGCTGCGCGCGGTGGCGGGCGCGATGAACAAGGGGATCGGCACGCGCGTCTTCTACGTCACGACGGGCGGGTTCGACACGCACTCGGCGCAGAGCGTCAACGCCGTCAACGGCGCCTACTACAACCTGATGGCGACGCTCAACGACGGCTTGATCGCGTTCTACAACGATCTGAAGAACCAGGGGCTGCTCGACGACACGCTCGTCCTGAGCTTCTCGGAGTTCGGGCGCCGCATCACGGAGAACGGCAGCGCAGGCACCGATCACGGCGCCGCATCGGTGATGCTCGCGATGGGCGGCAAGGTGAGCGGAGGCCTGTACGGCACGGCGCCGAGCCTGAATCTCGATCCGGCGAACCCGACGCTCGAGAACGCCGCGGGAGACGTTCGCTTCGAGACCGACTTCCGGTCGGTCTACGCGCGCGTCCTCGACAACTGGCTCGGAACCGACTCCGTCAGGCTGCTGGGCGGTAATTTCCGCAAGGCGTCGCTCTCGTTCATCTAGCGCTTCGCTGTCGAGGACACAGGGTTTTACAGAGGGCGCTGGGGAAAACACAGAGGACGGCCAGCCGATCGACAAAGCTGGTATGCTGTCGCCTTTGTGACCTCTGGAAACCTCTGCGTCCTCGACGGCGCGTAAGCCTCCGCTCGAATGCCCCCGATCAAACGAACGAAGTTCAAGCTCAGCTCGGATCAGCTGCTCGAGATGTTCTACTGGCTGAAGCTGATTCGCGCGTTCGATCTCCGCCTCAGCACGCTCGTCAAACAAGGGAAGGTCCGCAGCGGCGTCTACACCGGCATCGGCCAGGAAGCGATCATCGTCGGGACGTGCTTCGGGCTGCGGCGCGAGGATTTCGTCTGCCCGCTGCACCGCGATCTCGGCGCGTTTCTGATGAAGGGCGTCGACGCGCGCACGATGATGTCGCAGATGTTCGCGAAGACGACTGGCCTCTCCAAAGGGCGCGACTCGGCGCTGCACAGCGGCGTCCACGAGCTCGGGATCTTCGGCAACACGAGCATGCTGGGCGCGAACCTGCCGGTCGCCGCCGGGCTCGGCTATACGTTCAAGATGGAGAAGTCCGACAACGTCGTCGTCGCCTATTTCGGCGAAGGCGCGAGCAACGTCGGCGACTTCCACGAGGCGCTCAACTTCGCCGGCGTGCAGCAGCTGCCGATCGTGTTCATCTGCGAGAACAACCAGTACGCCTACTCGGTGCCGCTCGAGAAGACGATGGCGATCGACGACGTGGCGATCCGCGCCGAGGGCTACGGGTTCGACGGCGTCGCGATCAACGGCAACGACGTGCTCGCCGTGTACCAGGCGACGCAGGGCGCGCTGGCACGGGCGCGCGGCGGCGACGGGCCGACGCTGATCGAGTGCAAGACGTACCGGTGGCACGGCCACTCGGAGCACGACAAGGCCTTCTACCGCACCGACGAGGAGCTCGCAATGTGGAAGAGCCGCGATCCGATTCCGACCTTCACCACGTACCTGCGCGCGCGGCACGTGCTCGACGATCAGAAGCTGAAAGAGATCGAGGCCAAGGTGGAGTCGACGATCGAGGACGCCGTGGAGTTCGCGTCGAACGCGCCAGACCCGGCGCCCGAGGACGCGGTGAGCGATCTGTATGCGTGAGACGGATTCTTCGTTTCTTCGTGAAGAATCGTCACTCCCCGGCGGGACGACGCCGCGATGAGCAAGGAGCTCTCGTATCTCGAAGCGATCCGCGAGGCGCTCGCCGAGGAGATGCGGCGCGACCCGAAGGTCTTCGTGCTCGGCGAGGACGTCGGGGCCTACGGCGGCGCGTTCGGCGTCACCCAGGGACTCCACGAGGAATTCGGCGACCTTCGCGTGGTCGACACGCCGATCTCGGAGTCGGCGATCGTCGGCATCAGCATCGGCGCCGCGGTGCGCGGCTACCGCCCGGTCGCCGAGATGCAGTTCGCCGACTTCATCTCGTGCGGCTTCGATCAGATCGTCAACCAGGCGGCGACGCTGCGCTTCCGCTACGGCGGCCGCGCGACGGTGCCGATCGTCGTCCGCGCGCCGAGCGGCGGCAACGTCGGCGGCGGACTCTATCACTCGCAGAATCCCGAAGCGTGGTTCGTCCACCGGCCCGGCCTGAAGGTCGTCGCGCCGTCGACGCCGTTCGACGCGAAAGGACTGCTCAAGGCGGCGATTCGCGACGACAATCCGGTCGTCTATTTCGAGCACAAGTATCTCTACCGGCGCGCCAAGGGACCGGTGCCCGAGGGCGACGAGATCGTGCCGATCGGCGTGGCGGCGACGCGCCGCGAAGGACGCGACGCGACGCTCGTCGCGTACGGCGCGATGATGACGCCGTCGCTCGAGGCCGCCGACCGGCTGGCGAAGGAGGGCGTCGAGGTCGAGGTCATCGATCTGCGCACGCTCCTGCCGTTCGACAGGGACGCGATCTTCCGATCGCTCGACAAGACGAGCCGCGCGCTGATCGTCCACGAGGACGTGAAGACGCTCGGCATCGGCGCCGAGATCTCCGCGGTGATCATGGAGGAGAAGTTCGACGCGCTCGACGCGCCGGTCATGCGCGTTGCCTATCCCGACACGCACCCGCCCTTCTCGCACATCCTCGAGGCGGCGAACCTGCCGAACGCCGACACGATCGCGGCGGCGCTGCGGAAACTCTCAGAGTACTGAGAGCGC
>Ga0075434_100002688_pt1 | contig 15702 bp, 17 predicted proteins | sample RhiMethybrSRZTD3_FD_75298 | JGI IMG/M metagenome (GOLD analysis project Ga0075434, IMG submission 75298) | Populus rhizosphere microbial communities from Tennessee, USA - Rhizosphere MetaG P. TD hybrid SRZTD3 | ecosystem: Host-associated > Plants > Roots > Rhizosphere > Soil | place: USA... | reverse complement strand
ACCTGCTTAAGGAGGTGTGGGGCTCACCGCATATGCACGACACGCACTATCTGCGCATCTTCGTGCGCAAGCTGCGCCAGAAGATCGAGCAGGATCCAACGCAACCGCAGATCCTGCTCACAGAGCTCGGTGTCGGCTATCGGCTCGCCAATCCGGAGGTGGCCCCGCGCGTGACGAACTAGAGCGCAGGGGGAAAATCATCGTCCCTGCGCCGCCGCGACTGTCCGCACTCCCACCGCGCCAATCAGCCACCAACCTTCAGATTCTCAGCGGATTCCTTCCCGCGATTGCTGACGATCTCGTACTGAACGATCTGCCCCTCATTGAGCGTGCTCAGTCCCGCGCGCTCGACTGCGGAGATGTGAACAAACACGTCCTTGCCGCCGGATTGCGGCTGAATGAACCCATAGCCTTTCGTCGGATTGAACCACTTCACGCTTCCTGTCGGCATCGTCGTCGTCTCCATGCGGTGTGCCAAAACTATCGCCGTGCGAAACTGCGCACACTTCGATAGGTCCCGAGTTTTGGGGGATGACTTGAGAGCGGCCCAAAGAAGGGAGGCTTGGCAAGGCAAACCAAAAACTTGGTCGCGAATTGTAGGGTTGTAGGCACTTTTGGTCAATGAGACTCGCACACCCAGCGGGTGCAAGGGTACCCAAATCGTCGCACCCTAAACGACCAATCCCACAAAAATGAAGGTGATTGGCTATAGCGCGCAGTTGTGCGGGCTTAAGCCTTCTGCCTCAGGCGCCAGAGCTGGAAGCCCTTAGATTCGATCGCTTTTTCGATCGCTTCACGCGAGAGCGTGTGGGGAGGGGGCTCATCCGCACGCACGATGCCGGTCGCGGTCCATGGCGCATGATTGCCTGGAAGCCTGGCTCCCGCCTGATCACCGGCGAATGCCCGCAAATCTTTCGTTGTCTCAGATTTGAAAATATACATTCGCATAGGAGTTTGAACCTTTTTTGCTCAATGCCATGCCAAACATCGAGCACGTTGCTTCTTGAAGCCCGCGGGCAGCACCGAGCACGCACGCCCCAATCATTCGATCGGCGTAGCGGATCGCCTGACCAACGGGTACTCAGGATGTTCGTACAAGCGACGAATTCCCTCGCTGTCGAACCTCGCCTCCTCGACCTCGAGCTGAGCTCCGTTCAGTAGCTCCTGCGGCAGATCCTCGATCGCAAACCGAACTGCCTCTGCGGCACTCGCGAAGCGCCGGTAGCCTATCGGCCTGTTGCCCTTGCGGCTGCGCGAGGGGAACAACTCGGCCGGAGCGTTATAGTCAAAGGCCGCGACCTTCTTTCCACCTGCCATGCGCGATCCGATCTAGATGGCGTCCAGCCAAGTACGAACTCGAACTGCTCCGTTAGGCTTGGGCGACATGTCGTTCAACCGTGCGGCCGCTCTCTGAACAATGTGATGCAGACCCTTCGTTCTCCTTGCATCACATTGTATCAAACAAGAGCGTATCAAACAGAGGCGCGACCAGTCTCTCAGACCCAATGCTTAGGCTCGTTTCGTCAGCGACAGAAGGTCAGCAAGCAGAAACATATACGCTGCGCGGAAGCACACTCCTAGCTAAATCTTTGAGCGAAAGACTCGACATCGGCCACAATCTAAGGCGTGTATGCTTCAAAATAGAGTAATTGGTGGCAATCGCCCGCCGTGATCCCTTGAGACTCTTGGCCCGTCATGGCATGACGGGCGGGACTTCAGCACTGTCATCTGCTCTCCTCAAAATTCGGACGTGATCTTGGACGATCGCTCAGGCGCTGCACGCTCCCCCGCTGCAACCGACGCGCGGAGCTGGGCCAGAATTCTCGCGCGCTACCGCGAGCCCAGCCACGCCCGCAGTATCGTGGAAATCGTGATCACGATCGGACCTCTCGTGGCACTCTGGGCAGCCGCGTGGGCGTCGAATTACTTCGGGTTTTGGTGGCTCTCGTTATTGATTGCCGTACCGGCAGCGGGCTTCCTGGTGCGCCTGTTCATGATCCAGCATGATTGCGGTCACGGCGCATTCTTTCGTCACCGGCTGGCAAACGACTGGGTCGGACGGGCCATCAGTGTGCTCACGCTGACCCCTTATGATTTCTGGCGCTCGACACACGCCGTCCATCACGCAAGCTCCGGCAACCTTGATCGTCGCGGCCTGGGTGATGTCAGCACACTCACGGTGCGCGAATATCTGACGCTTTCGTGGTGGGGCCGGCTCTGCTACCGGCTTTATCGGCACCCGATTGTGATGTTCGGGATCGGACCAACTTATCTCTTCGTCCTGCAGCAGCGGCTTCCGATCGGCATGTTGCGCGGTGGCTGGCGACCCTGGCTCAGCACGATGGTCACCAATCTTGCCATCGCGGTCGTTGTCGCGACCTTGATCTGGCTTATCGGCATCAAACCGTTTCTCCTCGTGCATCTGCCGATCATCCTGATCGCCGGCGCGATCGGAGTTTGGCTTTTCTTCGTGCAGCACCAGTTCGACCCGACATTCTGGGCCCCCGAAGGCGAGTGGACGCTCCACGACGCCGCCCTGTATGGGAGCTCGCACTACGACCTGCCCGCCGTCCTGCATTGGTTCACCGCCAACATCGGCCTGCACCATGTGCATCATCTCTGCAGCCGCATTCCCTACTACCGCCTGCCCAAGGCGCTGCGCGATCATCCGGAGCTGCGCGGCATCGGCCGATTGACCATTCTGCAGAGCCTCGGTTGCGTGCGCCTCGTGTTGTGGGACGAGGGCGCGCGGCGTCTGGTTTCATTTCGCGAACTGCGCCTCAGCAACAAGAACGCGCCGGCTGCGACAAGTATCCAAGCCCATCCCGCTATCGCTCATTTGGACGTGCCGAAGCCAGGCGTCTAGACTTGCGCGGCCGAAGCGGCGTAAACCAACAACTTCGATGTCGAAGCCTTCGATGTCGGCCGGGTCGCAAAATTTGTCGCCAATGTGCGTCGAATGATGCAGGATGAATCCCAGCCTGGGGTGGCGGTTCAGAAGTCCGCAGCATTTCTTACCGTGAGTCCAACATGCGGACTTCTGAACCGCCACAACAAGCTAATGAGTTGATAGTGTCCGTAAATTCCGAAGCTCGCAAACGACGGTGCCGCACAATCATGCGAACTCCGGAATTGGGATACCAGTGCCCTCCTGTGCTCACGCCGAATTCTTGGGAAAACGAATGGCCAAAGCTACGACGAAGACTGCGAAAGAGACCACAACACTCAGCCTGCCGGGAAAGCTGCAGACGGTGCATGTGACGCGGCCCAAGAACGTTGTGACGATCGTGAATGACGTTGACGACATCGACGTGCGCGATGGATCGCTGCTGCTGTTGCGGCGGGAGCCGAACGGCCGGGAGACCTGCATGATGGTGTTCAGCCCGGCGCAATGGATCTGCGCCAACGTCGATCCGGTTTGACGCCGCTCGATAGGTTGAACGAGGCGCGGCGCCTGCGTCGCGCCTTATCGCTTGCTGAGCTCGGCCTTGATTGCGCGCCGCTTGTCGGCCGCATAGAGCGCCGGATAATTGTAGGTGAGCGGACGCGAGCGCTCGACATGCAGCGTTGCGAACACCGGCCCTTCGAGCCCGATCACGTGACCGACCTGCTGCTCGAACGAGGCGAGGTCATTGAAATCGAACGTGTGAGCATAGCCAGCCGAGCGTGCGAGTCCTGAGAAGTCGACCTTCTGGTTCGGAATCGGATGACCGCCATTCGCCTCGTAAGTGCCGTTCCTGCTGACGAAATGCACGAGGTTCTTGGGCGCCGCCGCCCCAACAGTGACGAGGCTGCCGAGGTTCATCAGCAGGCTGCCGTCGCCATCGAGCACGATGATACGCCGGTCCGGATTGGCGAGCGCGAGACCAAGCGCGTGCGATGAGGCGAGCCCCATCGCGCCCATGGAGAAGTAGTTGAGGACGCGCGGGCCGAGATCGTTCCACTCCACCGCCGAGCTGTAGGTCGCAACCACGACCTCGTCGCTGACGTGACGCGCGAGCACCTTGAAGCAATCTTCTCGTTTCATCATGGCAGGAGGGCCCCTTCCAAAGTTCGTGGGTCGCGCAATGTCTCGTCAGCTCGCCGGGACCAGCGGCCTCCGGCCGATGAGCAGCGCGACTGGAAACGAATCCGCATACGCTTTCTCGATCGCGGGCTTGATTTTAGCCACGTCGGAATCCTGGCTGATGAGGTGATGCGGGATGCCCATGGCGTCGCAGATCGGCTCGATGATGCGCACGCCGTAGCGGCCCGACTCGGTCGGCGCCCGCTCCGGCTCATGGCCGAGCAGCCCGATCATCATGCAGATCGGCTGCTTGTATTCGACCGCCACCGCCCGGATCGCGTTGAGCGAGTCCAGGAAGCCCGTGTGCTGGATCAGCGTCAGCGCGCGCTTGTCGGAATAGTGCAGGCCCGACGCAATGCCGATGCATTCATCTTCCTTGCAGACGCGGACGAGGCGCAGTGAGGAATCATTGGCGATCGGACGCAGCAGGCCGGCGCTGGTGACGATGTCGGGCACCGACAGCACGAACTCGACGCCGCTGGCCTTGATGGCCGCGATGATATTCGCACCATGGAGCTCAACCTTGGCTTGCTCTCCCGTGCTCGCAGTCATGGCTTCCATGGAGCCTCCCCGTACGCGTCGTCTTTTTGCGGGGTTACCTAATGCGAAATCATGACCGGCCGCAACTCTCTCAGATCGGAGGGTTTCGGCCGAGCCTATTCCAGTCGAATGTTCGCCCTGCGGATGACGTCACCCCATTTCACGCGCTCGGCGGTTGTGTGCGCGGCGAACTCATCGGACGTGCCGAGCGGCAGCGTGGCGCCCTGCGATACGAACCGCTGGCGCACCTCGGGCGGCGCGAATGCCTTGCGCGCTTCGGCGTTAACCCAATCGATGACCGATCGCGGCGTGCCGGCCGGAGCGAACAGGCCGAACCATGTGCCGCCCTGCATCTCGGCATAGCCGGCCTCGGCCATGGTCGGCACGTTCGGCAGCACGCTGACGCGCTCGGGCGTCAGTACCGCCAGCGGTCGCGTCGCCCCGGTCGTGAGGTGCGGCATCTGCAGCGTGACGCTGTCGAACATGATCTGCACATGGCCGGCGACCAGGTCCTGCACGGCTGGTGCCGCGCCGCGATACGGCACGTGCACCATGTCCACGCCGGTGAGGAGCTTGAACTGCTCGGCCACCATGTGTCCCGAGCTGCCATTGCCCTGCGACGCGTAGCTCACCTTGCCCGGATTGGCCTTGGCGTGATCGACCAGCTCCCGCACGGTCTTGATCGGCAACCCCGGATTGACCACCAGCAGGTTCGGGAACGTGGCGAGATGGATGACCGCCGCGAAATCGGTCGCCGGGTCAAAATTCAGGCGGGTGAGATGCGGCAGCACCGCGTTGATGCCCTGGCCCCCAAGGAACAGCGTATAGCCATCACCCGGCGCCCGGGCCGCCGCCTCGCCGCCGACGGCCCCGGCTGCGCCCGTGCGGTTCTCGACCACGAAAGATTGGCCCGAGACCTCGCCGAGCCGCTGCGCCACCACGCGCGCCAGGATATCGGCAAGCCCACCTGCCGCGAGCGGCACGATGATCCGCACCGGCTTGACCGGATAGGCTTGAGCAATCGCGTCGGATCGCCCCACCACAAGAGCAGAAAGGACAGCACAACATAGAAGCCACGCACGCATCATGGCGACCTCCCCTACTCACGCTCCACTCTGCGCGCTCGTCACCAAGCGCACGCGTTATTCAGTTCCTGCGACGCCGGCCTCGCGCACAACCTTGCCCCAGCGACCGATCTCCGCGGCGACAAAGCGATCAAGCTCCTCCGGCGAGCCCTTGCCGATCGGGATGAATTGCATATCGGCGAGCTTCTTGGTGACCTCGGGCTCGGCAATGGCCGCATTCACGGCGGCGTTGAGCTTCGCCACCACATCCTTCGGTGTGCCGCCGGGAACCGCGATCGTCTGCCAGGCGGCCCAGTCGAAGCCCGGCAGGCCGACTTCGGCGAGCGGAGGAATCTCAGGCGCCGAGGCGGCGCGTTGCATTGTGGTCAGCCCGAGCGCCCGCACCTTACGGGCTTGGATCAACGGATAGACCGGCGCCATGTCGCTGAACATCAGTTGGATGTGACCGGCGACGACGTCATTGAGCGCAGGCAATGTGCCGCGATAGGGCACGTGCGTCATCGGCACGCCGGTCGTGGCCTTGAACAGCTCGCCCATCAGATGATGAAACGATCCGGCGCCGCCAGAGCCGTAGCTCAGCGGACGCGAGCGCGCGAGCTTGATCAAATCGTCGACGCTGTTGACCGGCAGCGAGGGGTCGACCACCAGCGCAAACGGCACGCTGCAGATCAGGGCAGCGATCATGAGATCCTTGCGCGGATCGTAGGGGAGTTGCTTGTAGAGCGTGACATTGATGGCCAACGTCGAGCTCGTCGCCATCATGATGGTGTGGCCGTCTGGCGGGCTCTTGGCGACCTGCAGCGCAGCGGTGAGCGTGCCGGCGCCTGGGCGGTTCTCGATCACGAACGGCTTGCCCAGCCGCTCCGAGAGCTGCTGGCCAACCAGCCGGCCCAGCACATCCGTGCTGCCGCCGGGCGCGAACGGCACCACGAAATTGACCTGGCGATTGGGATAGTCCTGGGCCTGTGATTGGGCCGGCACCTGGGTCGACCCGAGCAGGCAGGCAACCAGAACCGGAAGTGGCCATCTCTTGGCGTGCATCACAGCCCCCTCCCTGCCGGTCTCCAATCTGGCCAAGCCTGTTGCATCAAGCCTGGCGCCCAAGCCTAGCGCATCGCCTGCCCTCCCGTAAGCAGCCGATTCTGCGTAATATTTGCCCGGTTTCTTGACTCTTGCACGTGCCGCCCATACGTTCCGCTCGCTCTCAACAGAGCCTGGAACGACCAATCGCCGACCGGTCCGTGAGACCGGAGGCACCCGCCCGACAGCGCGATGCGCCCTCGGGCGTTAAACGTGTTTGGAACGCTGCAGGTATTGGGAAATAGGTAGTTGGACCGATGTTCGACTCACTGTCGGAACGACTTGGCGGAATTCTCGACCGGCTGACGCGTCGTGGCGCGCTCACCGAGGCCGACGTCGACGCGGCGTTGCGCGAAGTGCGCCGCGCACTGCTCGAGGCCGACGTGGCGCTTGAGGTGGTGCGCGCCTTCACCGAGCAGGTCAAAGCCAACGCGGTCGGCGTCGAGCTGATCAAGTCGGTGACGCCGGGCCAGCTCGTGGTGAAGCTGGTGCACGACCAGCTGATCCAGACGCTCGGCGCGAGCGAGCCGATCGACCTCAATGCGCTCCCGCCAGTGCCGATCATGATGGTCGGGCTGCAGGGCTCGGGCAAGACGACGACCACCGCCAAGATCGCCAAGCGCCTGACCGAGCAGGGCCGGCGCAAAGTACTGATGGCGTCGCTCGACGTGCGCCGCCCGGCCGCGATGGAGCAGCTCGCGGTGCTCGGCCAGCAGGTCAATGTCGAGACGTTGCCGATCGTCGCCGGCCAGCATCCTGCTCAGATCGCGCAGCGCGCGCTGCAGGCCGGCCGGCTTGGCGGCTTCGACGCCGTTCTCCTCGACACCGCCGGCCGCACCACGCTTGACGAAGCCATGATGAACGAGGCCGCCGAGGTCAAACGCGCCGCCGCTCCGCACGAGGTTCTCCTCGTTGCCGACGCGCTCACCGGCCAGGACGCGGTCAATCTCGCGCGCGCCTTCGACGAGCGCGTCGGTCTCACCGGCATCGTGCTCACCCGCGTCGATGGCGACGGCCGCGGCGGCGCGGCGCTCTCGATGCGCGCCGTCACCGGCAAGCCGATCAAGCTCTTGGGCACCGGCGAGCGCATGGATGCGCTCGAAGAGTTCTATCCGCAGCGCATCGCCGACCGCATCCTCGGCATGGGCGACATCGTTACGCTGGTTGAGAAGGCAGCGGCGACGATCGATGCCGAGAAGGCCATGCGCGTCGCCGAAAAGATGCGCAAGGGTCAGTTCGACCTCGGCGACCTGCGCGAGCAGCTCGTGCAGATGGGCAACATGGGCGGCATGACGGGTCTCATGGGCATGCTGCCCGGCGTCGCCAAGATGAAGAACCAGCTTGCCGCCGCCAATCTCGACGAGCGCGTGCTCAAGCGTCAGATCGCGATGATCGACTCGATGACGCCACAGGAGCGTCGGCATCCCGACATCCTCAAGGCGAGCCGCAAGAAGCGCATCGCGGCCGGCTCCGGCGTCAAGGTGGAAGACATCAACCGCATGCTCAAGATGCACCGGACCATGGCCGACGTGATGAAGGCGATGGGCTCGGGCAAGCGCGGCCCGATGGCGGGGATCGCGAACATGCTGGGGCTTGGCTCCGGCATGCCGAGCCCGGAGCAGATGCAGGAGCTCGCCAAGAAGATGCCTGGTGGAATGCCCGGTGGCATGCCGGGTGGTCTTCCGCCGTCGATGCCCGGCATGCCCGGGCTGCCACCGAAGTTTCCCGGTCTCCCTGGCCTCGGCGGCCCCAAGCCGCCAGGCCTGCCCGGAAAGAAGAAATGACGATGCACCTTCTCGCAACGACGAAATAACCGACGAAAGGAAATCCGAATGTCCCTGAAGATCCGTCTCGCCCGCGCCGGCACCAAGAAGCGTCCGGTCTACCACATCGTGGTCGCCGACAGCCGCTCGCCGCGCGACGGCCGTTTCATCGAACGGCTTGGCTACTTCAATCCGCTGCTGCCGAAGGAAAAGACCGAGCGGCTCAAGTTCGATCTCGAGAAGGTCAAGGCCTGGATGGCAAAGGGTGCGCTGCCGACCGACCGCGTGTCGCGCTTTCTCGACGATGCCGGCCTCATGAAGCGCGAGAAGCGTAATAATCCGACCCGCGCGATCCCGCGCAAGCAGCGCAAGGTCATGAAGGAGGAGGCCGAGAAGGCGGCAGCGGCAGCCAAGGCAGCGGCAGCAGCCGCCAAGGCCGCGGCGCCCGCGAGCTAGTCTTTTAGGCGGCCGTGGCCGAGCGCATTTGTGTTGCACAGATCGGCGCCGCCCACGGCACGCGTGGCGAGGTGAGGCTCAAGTCGTTCACCGCCGACCCGATGGCGGTGATGGAGTATGGGGCGCTCGAAACCGAGGACGGAACGGCGACCTTCGAAATCGAGTCCCTGCGTCCGGCCAAAAATCACTGGGTCGCGCAGCTTCGTGGCGTACGCGACCGTAACAAAGCCGAGCGCCTCGCGAATACCAAGCTGTACGTGCCGCGCAACCGCTTGCCGGCTGCCGAGACGGACGAGTTCTATCATGCTGACTTGATCGGGCTTGCGGCAGTGACGGCGGATGGCCGCCAGCTCGGCACCGTGGTGGCGATCCACGATTTCGGTGCTGGCGACATTCTCGAGCTGCGCCAGGAAGGAAAACGCGAGACCGTGATGCTGCCATTCACCAGCGCGACCGTACCCGTGGTCGATATCGCGGGCGGGCGTATCGTGATCGATCCGCCGGTCGGCACTTTCAAAGAGAATGAGACTTCTTGAGACTTCAGCCTTGCTTTGCCGCCATTCGCCGCGAGCTTTGCGGCAACGCATCCTGATTGAGCGCAAGATCTGATTGAGCATAAGACATGTGGCACGCAACCGTCCTGACGATCTTCCCTGACATGTTTCCTGGCCCGCTTGGGCAGAGTCTCGCCGGCAAGGCGCTCACCACCGGCGTCTGGCGGCTCGAAGCGCATGACATCCGCACCCATGCCACAGACCGCCACCGCACGGTGGATGACACGCCAGCCGGCGGTGGCCCCGGCATGGTGATGAAAGCGGACGTGCTCGCACGCGCGATCGACGCAGCGTTGACGCCCAACGACGAACGCCCTCGCTTGCTGATGAGCCCGCGCGGCACGCCGTTGACGCAGGCGCGCGTTGAGGCGCTTGCCCGCGGCCCGGGCGCGCTCTTTGTGTGCGGCCGCTTTGAAGGCATCGACGAACGCGTGATCGAGGCGCGGGGGCTCGAGGAGATTTCCGTCGGCGACTATGTGCTGTCGGGCGGCGAGATCGCGGCGTTTAGCCTGATCGACGCCTGCGTGCGGCTTCTCCCCGGCGTCATGGGCAAAGAGGCCTCCGCGGCCGAGGAGAGCTTCGCCCAAGGGCTTTTGGAATACCCCCACTATACGCGGCCGCAGGTGTTCGAGGGTCGCGCCATCCCGGACGTGCTCTTGGGCGGCGACCACGCCCGCATCAAGGCGTTCCGGCAGTCCGAGGCCGAGCGGCTGACCCGCGAGCGCCGCCCTGACCTATGGGCACGCCACGGCAGTCCCAGCATGGGATCGACGGACACGCATGCGATCGTGCTGGCCGATGCCGATGGCATCATTCGGCTCTTCAGCCCGGGCGCCAAGCGTCTGTTCGGCCATGACGCCAAGGCCGCCATTGGCCAGACGCTGGACCTCATCGTTCCGCCCGACTACCGCGAGCGCCATTGGCAGGGTTTCCGCGCGGCGATCGCCAACGGCAGCCCCAAATACGAGGATGCCGCGGCCAACATCCCGATCCTGTGCCGGGACGGGACAGTCACCCGATTTCCCGGCCGGCTGGTCTTTTTGCGTAATGCCGGCGGACGGGCGGTTGGCGCTATGGGCATTTTCCTGGCCAATGACGCCTATTCTGGCCCGCCCCTCCCGGATCTCTAGGACCCCTCGCGACAGGGTGACAAGCGGCAATCTTTGTCGTAGAAGCTCGCCCAACCCGGACAACCCGAAGAAACATAAAGCGCCTGAGCCCGCCTGAACCCTTGGCGCTGCCGACGGAGATTTCCCATGAACCTGATCCAGCAGCTCGAGCAAGAGCAGGTCGCGAAGCTGACCGCCGGCAAAGAGATTCCTGATTTCCAGCCGGGCGATACGCTCCTCGTCAACGTCAAGGTGGTCGAGGGCGAGAAGAGCCGCATCCAGGCCTACGAAGGTGTCTGCATCGGCCGCTCCGGCGCGGGGCTCAACGAAAACTTCACCGTTCGCAAGATCTCGTATGGCGAGGGCGTCGAGCGCGTGTTCCCGCTCTACTCGCCGATGATCGACTCGATCAAGGTCGTGCGCCGCGGCAAGGTGCGCCGCGCGAAGCTCTATTATCTGCGCGGCCGCCGCGGCAAGTCGGCGCGCATCGTCGAGCGCCAGACGAATGAGGGCGCCGAGGCGGCGGAAGCCAAAGGCTCGTAAGCGATCCTCACAGACGCTCTCGTTCTCCGTCGGCAACTTCGATAAACTCGCGTCTCAACACTCCGCTTGTGCTTGGCGCCAGACGCCAAGGGGGATGTATGGGTCGCGTGAATTTGATTGCCATCGCGGCAAGCCTGCTCTCGATCGTCACACGCCCTGCCATGGCGGACGAGCTCAAGCTGCTCACACCCGGCGCCGTGCTGAGCTCGCTCAAGGAACTCGTGCCAGCATTCGAGCAAGCATCCGGGCATCGCGTGCAAGTCACTCTCTCGCCTGCTCTGGCGGTCGCCGACCGCGTCAAGAACGATGAGCCGTTCGACATCGTGATCACCGGCAAGGGCTCGGCCGACGCGCTGGAAAAGCTCGGCAAGCTGACCGCCGGAAGCGTGACTGTGATCGCGCGCGTCGGCGTCGGCGTGTTCGTGCGGCAAGGCGATCCCAAGCCCGATGTCAGCACCGCGGATGCATTCAAGAGGGCGCTCTTCGATGCCAAGGTCATCGTCTATTCGGACCCGTCGCTTGGCGGCAGCGCATCGAATTACGTGCACGAGCTGATCGCGAAGCTCGATACCGCCGGTGAGATCAAGCCGAAGGTCAAGCTCGCGGTGGAGTATCGCTCGATCGCCAACACGGTCGCGGCAGGCGGAGTCGATCTCGCGCTCAATCAGATCGCCGAGATCGTCGCCGATGCAAGGCTCGAGCTCGTTGGCCCGTTGCCGGCGCCCTATCAGCGCTACACGAATTACGCCGCCGGCGTGATCGCAACGAGCCGCAACCAGAATGCCTCGAAGCAGTTCATCGCCTTCATGGCAACACCTGAGGCAGCCGCGATCATGCGGCGCCGTGGCTTTGAGCCGAATTGACTTCGGGCAGAAGCATCACTCCGGCTTGATGCCGGCGAACCGCACCACCTTGCCCCACTTCTCGGTTTCGACCGCGATCAGTTTGCCAAAATCCTCCGGCGAGCGCGCCGCGATTCCGCCGCCAAGCGCGTCGATCTTGCCGCGCAACGCAGGATCGGCGAGGCCTGCATTGACCTCGCGATTGAGCCGCGTCACGATCTCGGCCGGCGTTCCCTTGGGCGCCATGATGCCGAACCAGACGCTCGACTCGTAGCCCGGCACAAACTCGGCGACAGCCGGCAGATCCGGCATCACGTCGGCGCGCATCGCCGTCGTCACCGCGAGCGCCCTCACCTTGCCGGCCGCGATCTGCTCGACCGCCACCACCGGCGCGACGAACATCACCTGCACTTGCCCGCCGATCAGATCAGTCATCGCCGGCCCGGCGCCGCGATAGGGCACGTGCACCATCTCGACGCCCGCCAGCATGTTGAACAATTCGCCGGCAAGATGATTGCCAGTGCCGATACCTGACGATGCCAGATTGATTTTGCGTGGATTGGCCTTGTTGTAGGCGATGAACTCCGGGATGGTCTTCGCCGGCACAGCGGGATTGATCACCACCACCTGCGCCTGATGAACGAGGCTTGCGACCGGCACGAGATCGCGCATCACATTGAAGCTGAGCTTCTCGTAGAGCGTCGCGTTGATCGCCGATGACGGCGCCACCGACAGCAGCGTGTAGCCGTCGGCAGGTGCGCGCATGACCGCGTCGGTAGCGAGATTGGTTGCGGCGCCCGGGCGATTCTCGACGATAACCGGCTGGCCGAGCCGCTCGGAGAGCCATTGTCCGATCAGCCGTGACAGGATGTCCTGCGGGCTGCCGGCCGCAACGCCCACCACGATGCGCAGCGGCCGGCTCGGATAGGATTGGGCACTCGCGAGATGCGGCACAGCCGACGATGCCGCGGCGCTCGCAGCGGCTTTCAGAAAGCTCCGGCGAGACTCATGCATGCTGTTCTCCGCACATCTGCAAGGCGTCTGTTGGCGTCGTCCCCGCGAACGCGGGGACCCATAATCCCGGACGTCTCGATTGTACACCGACGTGCCACGTTGCTTGGACACGGCGTATGAGTCCCCGCCTTCGCGGGGGCGACGACAGAGAGTGACGCGACGCCGAGACACACCACTAACGTTTTCATTCGAAACAGGTCCATGCTGTAATCAAGGCAACTCAGATCTATGGGAGGCGCTCAATGCAGCGGCGCGACGTCATCAGAATGATTGGCGCTGGTGCGCTGGCGGCGCTACCCGGCACTGCGCGCGCCCAGACCTATTCGACCCAACCCATCAAGCTGATCGTGCCGTTCGGTGCAGGCGGCTCGCTCGATGTGCTGGCGCGGCTGCTCGGCGATGAGCTCACCCGCAGCCTCGGCCAGACGATTGTGATCGACAACCGCCCGGGCGCCGCCGGCAACCTCGCGGCCGAGGTCGTCGCCAAGGCCGAGCCTGACGGCCACACGCTGCTGGTCGTTTCGGCGGCCTTCGCGGTCAACGCCACGCTCTACAACAACCTGCGCTTCGATCCGCGCAAGGACTTCGCCCCGATCGCGATGCTGGGCGCGACCCAGAACGTGCTGGTCGCCAATACCCAGTTCCCGGCGGGCACCCTGGGCGAGCTGATCGCGCGGGCAAAACAGGAGCCCGACAAGACCAATTATGCCTCGACCGGCGTCGGCACTTCGGGCCATCTCACCGTCGAGTTCCTCAAGATCAAGGCCGGCATCGCGCTCACCCACGTTCCGTACCGCTCGATCAGTCAGCAGATGACCGATTTGATCGGCGGGGTCGTGCCACTCGCCATGCCGACCATTCCAGGTGCACTCGGCCATATCGAAACCGGCAAGCTGCGGGCGCTCGCGGTCTCGGGCGCGCAGCGCTCGGCCGCGCTCCCGGCGGTGCCGACCGTGGCAGAAGCAGGCGTGGCCGGCTACGATGCCACCACCTGGTACGCGCTGCTTGGCCCTGCCGCCATGCCCCGCGGTGCCATCGAGCGGCTCAGCGCCGAGGTCCGCCGCAGCCTCGCCGATCCGGCGGTGCTGGCCAAACTGGCCAAGCTCGGAATCGAGCCGATGATCATGAGCCCGGCGGAGCTCGCCACCTATATTACTGCCGAGATCGAGAAGTGGGGCGGCGTGGTTAAGGCAGCCAATATCAAGGCTGAGTAGGAAGCTAGCCCCACGCCAGGGACGCAGAACCGCCCTGCGCATCGGCACTTGCTGGGCACTTTTCCTGGGCCGCGCGAGCCTCTAAATAGACGCCAACTTCCGACAACCGGGATACCCAATGGCCAAGCCCCGCACCCTCTACGACAAGATCTGGGACGACCACCTGGTCGACGAGCAGCCCGACGGCACCTGCCTCCTCTACATTGACCGCCACCTGGTGCACGAGGTGACGAGCCCCCAGGCGTTCGAGGGGCTGCGCCTCTCCGGCCGCAAGGTGCGTGCGCCCGAGAAGACGCTCTGCGTCGTCGACCACAACGTGCCGACCACCGACCGCAACAAACCTAATCCGGACCCGGAGAGCGCCGCGCAGATCGCTTACCTCGCCGAGAACGCCAAGTTCTTCGGGCTCGAATATTTCAACGAGTTCGACAAGCGGCAGGGCATCGTCCACATCATCGGGCCTGAGCAGGGCTTCACACTGCCCGGCGTCACGCTCGTCTGTGGCGACAGCCACACCGCGACCCACGGCGCCTTCGGAGCGCTCGCGTATGGCATCGGCACCTCCGAGGTCGAGCATGTGCTGGCGACCCAGACGCTGATCCAGTCGAAGTCGAAGAACATGCGCGCCGTGGTGGACGGCAAGCTGCCGCGTGGCGTCACCGCCAAGGACATCATCCTCGCCATCATCGGCGAGATCGGTACCGCCGGCGGCACCGGCTATGCGCTCGAATATGCGGGCGAGGCGATCCGCTCGCTGTCGATGGAAGGCCGCATGACGGTCTGCAACATGTCGGTCGAAGGCGGCGCCAAAGCAGGCTTCATCGCGCCCGACGAGAAGGCCTATGCGTTTCTGAAAGACCGGCCGAAGTCGCCGAAGGGCAAGGCCTGGGATGAGGCCATGCGCTACTGGGAGACGCTGCGCTCCGACGACGGCGCACATTTCGACCGCGAGATCAGGCTCGATGCAGCCGCCCTGCCGCCGCTCGTCACCTGGGGCACGAGCCCGGAGCAAGTGATCTCGGTCACCGGCCACGTTCCGAGACTTGAGGAAATCGCCGACGAGAACAAGCGCCGCGCGGCCGCGACCTCGTTCGAGTACATGGGCCTCAAGGGTGGCGAGAAGATCACCGACATCAGGATCGACCGCGCCTTCGTGGGCTCGTGCACCAACGGGCGCATCGAGGACCTGCGCGAGGTCGCGCGCGTGGCTGACGGAAAGACTGTCAACGCCAACGTCAAGGCGATGATCGTGCCGGGCTCAGGGCTGGTGAAGGAGCAGGCCGAGGCCGAAGGCCTCGACAAGATTTTCGTCAAGGCCGGCTTCGAATGGCGCGAACCGGGCTGCTCGATGTGTCTTGCGATGAACCCCGACAAGCTCGCGCCCGGCGAGCGCTGCGCCTCGACCTCGAACCGCAACTTCGAAGGCCGCCAGGGCT
>Ga0075434_100002686_pt1 | contig 15706 bp, 16 predicted proteins | sample RhiMethybrSRZTD3_FD_75298 | JGI IMG/M metagenome (GOLD analysis project Ga0075434, IMG submission 75298) | Populus rhizosphere microbial communities from Tennessee, USA - Rhizosphere MetaG P. TD hybrid SRZTD3 | ecosystem: Host-associated > Plants > Roots > Rhizosphere > Soil | place: USA... | reverse complement strand
GTCTGAGCACCCGCCGTCCGGCATTTCACCAGCCGGCATTTCCTGGGTAATCCCCCGGAGCACGGCCGGCCGCTGCCGGCCAGGGCCTGGGAAGGCGGTCTGGGCAGGTGGGCATAATAAGCTCGTAGCCCGCGAGTGCTCTGACTCACAGGGACCCGCCGCTAGGGCCGCCACATACCAAGACGTATAATGGTTATTACCATGTCAGGGAAGAACCAGCTCATTCTGCAGAATTCGCGCCTGTCCCGGGCTGCGGCTCTGGCGCGGGAGATCGAGGAGGAGATCTCGGCCGGGGTCCTCAATACCGGCGACAGGCTCGGGACCAAAGACGACCTGCGCCAGCGGTTCAACGTGGCGGTAGCCACCGTGAACGAGGCGGTCAAGCTGCTGGACATCCGCGGCCTGGTGGAGGCGCGCCCCGGCCCTGGCGGCGGGGTGTTCGTCGCCAGCCCCGCGTCCCGCATGCGCAGCGGGCCCATGTTCATGGGTTTTGAGTGGACCGAGGCCAGCATGGCCGACTACCACGAGGTACGCGACGCGCTGGAGCCGATCATCTACCGTCACGCCGCGCACCACCGGACCGAGGCGGATGTCCGTGCGCTCCACTCCATCCTGGCGAGCATGACCGCGCACCTGGACCAGCCACGCGCCTACGCCCGCTACAACACGGCCTTTCACCGGCGGATCGCCAAGCTGAGCCCCAATGCGCCCTTGCGCAGCATGTACGTGACCCTGCTCGACTTCTTCGAGAACGACCTGGCGGTGGAGAACCTGCCCGATGCCGTTCACCCCGACAACATCGACGTCCACCGGCAGCTCGTGGACGCGATCGAGCAGGGCGAACTGCCGGAGCTCGAGCTGGCGATCCGCCGACATGACAGCCACCGGCTGAACCTCGGCATGTTCAAGCCGGGCGCCGGGGCCGCCGCCCCACCCCAGGGGTTATCCTCCCTTGGCCAGGCGGCCGGAGGAGGGACGCCGGATGAGCGTGCGGGTGCCACTGACCCTGGCGTGCTGGGATTACGACCGGACCCTTCCCCTGGCGACCGGCGACGTCCGGCCGGACGGCATCGACCTGACCTACCTGAACCTGCCGGTCGAAGAGACCTTCTTCCGCATGGCGCGCTTCCGCGAGTTCGACGCGGCTGAGCTCTCCCTCTCTTCCTACGTGATCAGCCTCGGCCAGGACGCGCCGTTCGTCGCGATCCCGGTGTTCCCCTCCCGGTCCTTCCGGCACAACGGGATCTACGTGCACGCGGGCAGCGGCATCAGCGAACCTGCCGGTCTCGCCGGGCGCATCGTCGGCGTGCCGGAATACCAGCTCACGGCGGCCGTCTGGATCCGCGGTATCCTCGCCGAGCACTACGGGGTCGCGGTGGAATCCGTCCGGTACCGTACCGGCGGGCTGCACCGGCCGGGCCGGACCGACAAGATCCGCCACGCCGCCCCGCCCGGCGTGCAGATCGAGCCCATACCCCCCGGGGCGACGCTGGACGGCATGCTCGCGGAGGGCGCGCTCGACGCGCTCTACAGCCCCCGCACCCCGCGCCTGTTCGCCGACGGCGACCCGCGCGTGCGCAGGCTCTTCGCCGATCCCCGGACCGAGGAGGAGCGGTACTTCACCACGACCGGGATCTTCCCGATCATGCATGTGGTGGCGCTGCGCCGCGACCTCTACGAGCGCCGGCCCTGGCTCGCCCAGTCGCTCTACAAGGCCTTCGAGCAGGCCAGGGCGGCGACGGCAGCCCGGATGACGGAGACTGCCGCACCCCGGTACATGCTGCCTTGGCTGTACGCGGACATCGAGCGCACACAGGCACTGATGGGACCGGATTTCTGGCCCTACGGGCTGGCCGCGAACGAGAATAACCTCCGTACCTTCCTCCGCTACTCTCACGAGCAGCACCTGGCCACCAAGCTGATGGAGCCCGCCGACCTGTTCGCCCCCGAGACCTGCGAAACGCACGTCGTCTGACCGGGGCGGGCACCATCAGCCACCCGGGCCCGGCCTCGCTGATCCCTTCGGCCACTATCGTGGTGAGTCGTGTGCCATGGGCGCAGGAGCGCCACGATCGTGAATACGCCTGCCTGGGGTGAAGCCTGATGCCGCATACCAGCGATATCCGGGTGCTGGGCTATGAGCCGTTGCTGGCGCCCGCGGCGCTGCTGGCGGAATTGCCCCTCGGCGGCCCGGAAGCAAAGCACGTCGAGCAGTCCAGGGCCGAGGTACGCGCGGTGCTGACGGGCATAGACGACCGGCTGCTGGTGGTGGCCGGGCCGTGCTCGGTGCATGACCCGGCAGCGGCCCTGGACTACGCGGAGCGCCTGGCCGCGCTGGCCCGCTCGCTCCACGATGAGCTTCTGATCGTGATGCGCGTGTATTTCGAAAAGCCGCGGACGGTGACCGGCTGGACGGGGCTCATCAACGACCCCGGCCTGGACGGCAGCCATGATGTACAGCGCGGCCTGCGGGTGGCACGCCGGCTGCTCCTGGACATCGTGGGGCTGGGCCTGCCGGTCGGCTGTGAGTGGCTGGACCCGATCACCCCGCAGTACATCGCCGACACAGTGGCCTGGGGGGCGATCGGCGCCCGCACGACCGAGAGCCAGGTGCACCGCCAGCTTGCGTCGGGGCTGTCCATGCCGGTCGGCTTCAAGAACGGCACCGACGGGGACGTGCAGGTCGCGGTGGATGCCTGCCGGGCTGCGGCGGCCGGCCATACATTCTTCGGGGTCACCCTGGACGGGGCGGCGGCGGTGGTGACCACGGCAGGCAATCCGGACTGCCATGTCATCCTGCGGGGCGGCCGGTCAGGACCCAATTACCAGGCCGGCCAGATGACGCGGGCGCTGACGACGATCACGGAGGCCGGCCTGCCCCGCCGGGTGATGGTCGATGCCAGCCACGGCAACAGCGGCAAGGATCACCGGCGCCAGCCGGCCGTGGCGGGCTCGCTCGCCGGGCAGGTCGCCGGGGGCGAGCAGGGCCTCGTTGGGGTCATGCTGGAGAGCTTCCTGCGGGCAGGCCGGCAGGAGCCGGGCGACCTGGCGCGGCTGGCCTACGGCCAGAGCGTCACCGACGCCTGCATGGACGTGGAAACCACCGCCGACGTACTCGGCGAGCTGGCCACCGCTGCCCGCCGTCGTCGTGCGCTGGTCGGCAATCACCGCACCGCTGACCGGCCCGGCGCCTCTGGCCGCGCATGATCCGCGCCTGACAGCCGCCGCCACGGCAGGGCATCTGGCCCGGCGCCGACTACGGTTATATTGATTACATCCATATTGGGTATGTCTTGACACTGTTGTGCCCGGAGGTGCCGCGTCATGACCGTCCCCCCGATGCTGTCATCGATTCTCGACCGTGACTGGCTGCTGGTCATCGGCGGGCAGCGGGTGCCCGCCGAGTCCAGGCGCGTCTTCGCGGACGAGAGCCCGGCGACCGAGGAGGTCATCGCGACCGTCCCGGACGGGGACGAGGCCGACGTGGACGCGGCCGTGGCGGCGGCCGGGCCAGCCGCGCCAGCGTGGCGCCGGGTACCCGCCCGTGAGCGGGGCGCGCTTGTCGCCGATCTGGCCAGGGTGCTGGAGGAGCATGCGGATGAACTGACCCTGCTGGACGCCATCGACGGCGGTCATCCGGTCACGGCGATGCATACCGATGTGGCCATCGCCGCGAGCATGCTCCGCTTGTTCGCTGGCCTGGCCATCGAGCTCAAGGGCTCGACCATTCCGGCGACCGCCGAGCATCTGCACCTGACCGTGCGGGAGCCGTTCGGGCTGGTAGGCCGGATTATCCCGTTCAATCACCCGCTCATGTTCGCGGCCGGGAAGATCGCCGCGCCCTTGGTGGCCGGCAACGCGGTGATCCTCAAGCCGCCGGAGTCGGCGCCGCTGTCCGCGCTGCGGATCGGGGAGCTGTTCGCGCAGGTACTCCCGCCGGGCGTGCTGTCGGTGGTGGTGGGCAACGGCCCGGCGGCCGGGCGCGCGGTGGCCCGCCACCCGGTCATCCGCCGGATCGGCTTCATCGGCAGTGACGCCATCGGCCGGTCCATCCAGCGCGACGCCGCCGACGCCGGGGTCAAAGACGTCACCCTGGAACTGGGCGGGAAGAACGCGCTCATCGCCTTCCCCGACGCCGACCCGGACCAGGTGGCCTCGGGCGCCGTGGCGGGCATGAACTTCGCCCGGTCGTCGGGCCAGTCGTGCGGCTCGACCTCCCGCCTGCTGCTCCACGAGTCCATCGCCGACGAGGTGCTTGACCATGTAGTGCGGCGGATGGCGGCGATCCGGATCGGCTCCCCGCTGGATCCCGCGACCGAGATGGGCACTATGGCCTCGCGCGCCCAGTATGACAAGGCGCTGGCCTACATCGGCATCGCCACCAGCGAGGGCGCCCAGCTGCTGGCGGGCGGCGGGCGGCCGCCCGGCTTGGCGCACGAGCGCGGCCTGTTCGTCGCCCCCACGCTGTTCGGCGGTGTGCGGCCGGACATGCGGGTTGCCCGGGAGGAGGTGTTCGGCCCGGTCCTTACCGTTATGACGTGGAAGGACGAGGACGAGGCGGTCAAGATCGCCAACAGCGTCGACTACGGTCTCACGGGCAGCGTCTGGACCAACGACATCCGCCGGGCCCACCGTGTGGCCTCAGCGCTCGACGCCGGCTACCTGTGGATCAACGGGTCATCCGCGCACTTCCCGGGGGTGCCGTTCGGCGGGGTGAAGCTGTCCGGCGTCGGCCGCGAGGAGAGCCTGGACGAACTGCTCAGCTACACCCAGCTCAAGACCGTCAACATCATGCTCGGCTGAGGCAGGCGGGCCCGGGAGCGCTAGGAGGACACCGGCCGTGAACGGCGCCGAGGTTGCCATCGGGGCGCTGCGGCGCGAAGGGGTCCGCCACATCGTCGGGCTGCCCGGCACCACGATCATGCACCTGATCGACGCCGCCGGGCGCAGCCCGGGGATGCGGTACCTGTCCGTCCGCCACGAGCAGGTGGCGGCGTTCATGGCCGATGGCTACGCGCGGGCGGGCGGCGGCATCGGCGTGTGCACGGCCTCCCGCGGTCCCGGCGCCGCCAACCTGGCCATCGGCGTCCATAACGCTCATGCCGAATCGATCCCGGTCCTCGCCCTGATCGGCCAGGTCCCGGACGGGATCTATTACCGGGAAGCCTTCGAGGAGATGGACCTCGTGCGGTTCTTCGGGCCGATCACCAAGTGGTCGCTGGAGATCCATCAGCCCAGCCGGATCGCCGAGCTGATGCAGCGCGCGGTGCGGACCGCGCTCTCCGGCCGGCCCGGGCCGGTCATGGTATCCCTGCCGCTGGACGTGCAGACCGCCGAAGCCGCCGCCAGCTATCAGGCCAGCGCACGCCCCATCCCGCCGGCTGCGCCCGCGGCCGCCGTCGAGGCTGCCCTCGCCCGGCTCGCGTCGGCCCAGCGGCCCGTGATCATCGTCGGCGGCGGGGTCCGCGGGCCGGGATACAGCGCCGGCCTGCTCAAGCTGGCCGAACGGCTGGCGATCCCGGTCGTCACCACCTGGCTCCGCAAGAACGCGTTCCCGAACGACTCGCGCCTCTTTTGCGGTTCACTCGGCTACGGCGCCCTGGCCGCGACCGAAGACGTGGTCGGGGAGGCAGACCTCGTGCTCGCGGCCGGCTGCCGGTTCTCCGAATTCACCACTGGCCGGTGGACCTTGCTGTCCCCTGGTACCGCCCTCATCCAGATCGACATCGACCCGGATGGCCTGGGCCGGACCTATGTGCCGGACCTAGGCATCTGCGCGGATGTGTCACAGGCCGCGCAGGCGCTGGCCGACGCGGCCGAGGAGGCCGGGACGAGCCCCCCGCCCGGCCGGGCCGCCTGGGCGGCGGCGGTCCGTGCGGACTACCGGCAGCAGGCCAGCCCACCCGGGCCTGCACCGGGCGCGGCACCGGTGTCGTCAGCCGAATTGGTCGCGGCGCTGCGCACCGTGCTGGGTGCCACCGAAGCGACGCTGGTGCAGGACACGCCGAGCCTGGGACCGTGGATCCAGCGCTACCTCGACTTCGCGGCGCCTGACAGCTACTACGCCTCCGGCGGGGGAAGCATGGGCTGGGGCTTCCCGGCTGCCATGGGCATGCAACTGGCCAGGCCCGACGAGCGGTTCATCACGGTCAGCGGGGATGGCAGCTTCTGGATGGTCGCACAGGACCTGGAGACCGCGGTACGCGAGAGGCTGCCGGTCGTCACCGTCATCAATAACAACTTCGCCTTCGGCAACACCAGGGACCGGCAGCGTACCGCGCACGATGGCCGTTACCTGGGCGTTTTCTACAGCAATCCGGATTTTGCCGCCTTCGCCCGCCTGCTTGGCGCACACGGGGAGCGGGTGGACTCCGGCGCGGGCCTGGTCCCGGCGCTGGAGCGTGCGCTCGCCAGCGGCCTGCCCGCGGTGGTCGACGTCATCCAGGACCGGCACGAGGGCCTGCCCCCGGGCCTGCAGCCACCCACGGCCCGGTAGCACACCGCCGGGCCCGGCGGGCTGATCAGTGCTCGTTGCCGACAGCCTGGCCGAGGAAGATGTCTCCCAGGTCGGGGCGCTGGGCGAGCGCCGCGGCCGCGTCCGCCAGCCGGACCTGGCCCGCCGCCATCACGTACGCCCAGTCGGAGATGGCCAGCGCCTCATGCGCGTGCTGCTCGACCAGCAGTACAGCCACGCCGCTGCCCGCCAGCTGGGCGACGTTACGGGTCAGCAGCTCGTGGGCGAGCTGTGGCGCGAGGCCGGCCGTCGGCTCGTCGAGCACCAGCAGACTGGGCCGGCGCATGAGAACCCGGCCCATCGCCAGCATCTTGCGTTCCCCGCCGCTGAGATAGCCGGCCGGCCTGTTGCGCATGGCGGCGAGTGCCGGGTAGCGCTCCATGACCTCGTCGATCCGGGCGGCCACCTCGCCCCGCGGCAGTGCATAGCCGCCGATTTCCAGGTTCTCCCGCACGGTCAGCGGCTCGAACACGTCTCTGACCTGCGGCACGTAGCCGACGCCGCGGCGGCTGATCTTGTTGGCCGGCAGGCCGGCGATCTGCTTCCCGGCCAGGGTGATCGTGCCCTGGCTGGGCCGCAGGATGCCCAGCACCGTTTTGAGCAGGGTGCTCTTGCCGGCCCCGTTGGGGCCGATCACGGCGACCACCTCGCCCAGGGCCACCGTGATGCTCACGTCCTGGATCACCGGCGCCGCGCCGTAACCGGCGGCCACCTCCACCAGCCTCAGATGCGCCCGCTGGCCCCGGGGGCCGGTCGCATCAGCCGAGGAGGTAGGCATCCACGACCTCCTTGTTGGCCCGTATCTCCCGCATGGACCCCTCGGCCAGCACCCGGCCGGCCGCCATGACGATCACCGGGTCGCAGCAGCGGTCGACCGCCTGCAGCTCGTGCTCGACCATCAGCATGGTCAGGCCCTGGTCCCGCAGCCGCGCCAGATGCTCGGTGATGGTCTCCCGCAGGCTCGGATTGACCCCGGCCAGCGGCTCATCGAGCAGCAGCATCCGGGGCTGGGCCATCAGCGCGCGGGCGATCTCGATCAGCCGCTTCTGGCCGCCGCTGAGCTCGCCGGCGTACTGGTCGGCCGCCTGCGCGAGGCCGAACTCGGTGAGGAGATCCATCCCCCGGGCGACCAGTGCGGCCTGCTCCGCGCGCCAGGAGCGCTTGCCCCGCAGCGCGGTCAGGAAGCTGGCTCCACGCTGCCGCGGCACCGCCACCAGCAAGTTCTCCAGCACCGTGAGGCGGGCGAACTCGCTCGACAGCTGGAAGGTCCGGATCAGGCCCTGCCGGGCCACCTCGTGGGCAGGCCGTCCGGTGATGTCGCGGTCCGCGTACCGGACCTGGCCGCCGGTCGGCCGCTCGGCCCCGGCGATCAGCTTGAGGATGGTGGACTTCCCGGCGCCGTTCGGCCCGATCAGCCCGGTGATCGTGCCCGGCTGGATCGCAAAGCTGGCTCCAGCCACCGCGTGCACCCCGGCGAAATCCACCCGCAGGTCGGTGACTTCCAGCAGGGCGGCCGGCGAGGCGGCGCCGGCCACCGCCCCCCCGGGCCGGGGCGCCGCGGCGGTCACGGGCTGGCCGCCGTTGGCCGGTCTGTCCCGGTCTCCGGCTTCCCGCCCGCTGGGCCGGCGGCGGGCAGCAGCCGGGTGAGCCTGCGGCGGCGCTCGGGCACCAGCCCGGACGGGCGGAACCAGAGAAAGGCCAGGATGAGCACCCCGAGCAGCATGAACTGGACCGCCTCGGCCACGCCCGCGTAGCCGAACGACGGCAGGTAGCGCACGGACTCCTCGAACACGCCGAGCACCAGCGCGGCGCCGAGCATGGCGCCGAAATTGTTGCCGGCCCCGCCGACGATGACCGCGACGAAGTAGAGGAAGGTCTCGCCGGTATCCCAGGACCCGGGCGACCAGGCGCCGATGAACTGGACGAGGATCGCCCCGCTCAGGCTGGCCAGCGCGCCGCCCAGCACGTAGACCTTCATGCTCTCGGCCCGGATGTTGACACCGAGCGAGGACAAGGCGTCAGGGTGCTCGCGCATGGCCCGCAGCCTGCGCCCCCATGGCGAGCCGGTCAGCCGGTCGACCAGCAGGTAGACGAGCAGAACCACGACAGCGGTCATCCCGAGGTAGAACCATCCATATTGGATCTCACCCAGGTTGAGCCTGCTCTGGAACGGCTTAGGAATCGCCGCAATGCCGTTCATGCCGTTGAAAAGCCAGCCTTCGGTGAGGACCACGGTGCTCGCGATGATCGAGACCACCAGCATGACCATGGCCTGGAAGTCGCGCCGGGCGGGCCGCAGCGCAAACGACCCGACGATCCAGGCGAGCGTGGCCCCGGCCGCCGCGGCCACGATCCAGGGCAGCGGGAACGGCAGCGTCGTCCCGAAGACGTACTGCTGGAAGCTGGCGCCGGTGGAGGGGCCGAGGGTGAGTACGCCGCCCAGGTAGGCGCCGAGCGCCTGGAACATGATGAAGGCGAAGTTCATCACCCCGCCCACCCCGTACTGGATGTTGAGCGACCAGCAGGCGATCGTGTTCACCCCGAAAAAGATCAGCAGGGTGATGAAGTAGTACTGGTACGCCGGGCTCACCGGGCCGCCACATCCATCTGCACAAAGCTCTTCCGCCATAGCCCGGCCGGGCGGACCAGGAGGATGAGGGCGAGGATGACGAACGCTACCACCTGCTTCAGTGAGGGGGTCCAGATCGCGGCGAGCTCGCTGGCCATCCCGATCACCAGCGCCCCGACCATGGCCCCGTAGGGCTGCCCGACGCTGCCGAACACCGCGGCCGCGACAATGACCAGCAGGAACGCGTTGCCGAAGTGGAAGTCGAAACTCGCCAGGTTGAGGGCCAGCGTGACCCCGCCGAGGCCGCACAGCGTGCCGGAGATGGCCCAGGCGAGGGCCGACACCCGCTCGGTGGCGATCCCGCAGCTGCGGGCCAGTTCGGCGTCGGCGGCGGTGGCCCGCAGCGCCTTCCCGATCCGGGTGTACCGCAGCAGCAGGTGCAGGGCGAGCATGCTGGCCGCCGCCACCCCGATGATCACCAGCTGGTAGGGAGTCAGGATCATGCCCAGCAGGTGCAGCGAGGTGCCCTGGCTCCGGCTGTAGCTGCGGAACGCGGGACCGGCCACCGCCTGGATCGCGTTCTGCAGGATGACCGCGAGCGCGAGCGAGACCATGACCATCGCGAACCGCGAGGTGCCCCGGCGCAGGAACGGCGTGAAGATCAGCGTGCTGATGAGCACCGACACCACCGCGCCGGTGGCGGCGCCCGCGCACATGGCCAGCCATATGCCCGCGCCGCTGGCGTTGACCAGGTAAGCCATGAACGCGGATACGGTCATCACGTCGCCGTAGGCGAGGTTGAGGATGTTGGACACGCCGAACTGGAGCGTAAAGCCCACCGCCCCCAGCGCCAGGATCGCGGATGTCACGAGCCCGAAGCCGATCGCGAGGGTGAGCTGGTTCATGAGAAGCGGCTCCTGCTCATCCTCCCCCTCTTCAGCCGTTCCGCGTCATGCCGTTCAGCTGTTCAGGGCCGAGCCGGGGATGACCAGGACGGGGGTCATCGACTTGCTGGCCGCGTCGTATTTGTCGTAGGAGAAGGCCCGCTCGGCGCTGTGGTACTGGTTGAAGGCGAGCGTGCCGCCTGCCCCAACGTACTGGATCTGCTTGCCGGCCTTGAGCTCCGTGAGCCCTTGCCCGTAGCTGTGGACCTGGACGGCGCCTGGCGCGGCGGCGGTCACCTTGACGATGAACTTGTTGTAGGCGGCCGGAGCGGTGGAATGGGCCTCGGTCATGGCCAGCGCGGTGATGTTGATCGCGTCGTAGTCGGCGATCGCGTATGGGTGCTGGTCGTACTGGGCCGGGTTCTGCACCTTGCCGCCCAGGGTCATCAGCCAGCGATGGTACACGGCGTGGCTGGCGCCGCCGGGCGGGACGTAAGGCGTGATCGCCTTGATGTACTTGACGTAGCTGGCCTGGCCGATCGCGCCGAGCACGGCCTGGATCCAGTCGCTGTTGCTGGTCCGCTGGGTGCCGAGGATGACGGGCAAGTGCCCGGCGAGCTGCTGGTACTCCGACAGGAAGGTGGCCGCCGACTGCGGGTCCATCTCCGTGACGAGCGCGTCCGGCTTGGCAGCGATGATCTTGGCGATTTCCGTCCTGTAGGAACTCTGGCCGGGCGCCAGGGTCACGTCGGCGACCAGCTTGTGCCCCAGTGCGGTCATCTTGGCACGCAGCGGCGGCACCGAGGTCTGCGCGCCGAGGTCACTGGTGAACACCGCGGCCGGGCGCTTGAAATGAGTGGCGGCCCAGTACCCGAGAGCGACGCCCTGCAGCGCGTCGGACGGGGTGATCCGGTAAAAGTACTGGTTCGTCTGATGGTCGAAGTGGGGGTCGCCGATAGTGGCGAAGTTCGGCACGCCGGCCGCGGTCACGATGGGAGCGGTGGTCACTGCGTCGTCGGAGGCGCCGATGACCATGACCGGGCTGGCGGAGGCCATCATCTGGTTCGCTGCGGACGTGGCGTCGGCGGGGTCGCCCTTGGTGTCGAACGACTTGCAGACGAACTTCCTGCCCGTCACACCGCCGGCCGCGTTGACCGCAGCCACCCCAGTCAGGCAGCCGGCCATCCCGATGGCGCCCTGGTCGGCGTTCGCCCCGGTAAACGGGTAGATGACGCCGATATTCATCGGCGCAGAGCCGCCGGAACCCGAGCCTCCCGTGGAGGATGAAGCGCAGCCGGCCACGGCGAGCGCGGACGCGGCAAGCAGCGCCAGACCCGGCGTGAGCCGTCGGACCAGTGCCTCCATGGCACCTCCCAATTCCTAGAACGCGCCGTTACCCAGGCGGCCCGGGGCTGAACAGTCCCGGGCACGCGGTTTGGTGCATCCGGTCGGCCGGGCCCAGAAGGCGCGGGCAGCCAGCGCTGGCAGGAGTAAAGGTCTTCCAATTAGAGAATATGATAGTAATGATTATATTTTGTAGCCGTCAAGGGCCCTCTGGGCTGCTCAGGTAACGTTTCGGCCCCGCTCACGACACGGGCGAGTCAAGGCACCGCAGGCCACGCAGAGTTGCCTGCGGACCGGGTCAGATCCTGATCACAATGGTGTTGGCCGCCCGGTCGTGCAGCCCGCGCAGGTCGCGATCGCTGATGAGCGCCGGCACCACGAGGAGCAGCAGAATCGTGCGCACCAGGGCCCAGCCCAGCCCAACCGGCCGGCCGTCCAGCCGCACCACCCTGATACTCAGTATCCGCTTGCCCACGGTGAACCCGGTCAGGGCCGTGAGCAGGTAGGTCTCGACCGCGAAGATCGGCAGCGTCCACCACCGTGAGTGGAACACGGCGAGCGCGATCAGCGTGCACAGCAGCCAGTCGAGCAGCAGGGCCAGCATCCGCCGGCCGATGCTCGCGACCGAGCTCCTGCCCTCCTCCGGCAGCCCGAACCGCTGCCCGGGGAAGGTGTCCGCGTCGCCGGTTTCCGGCCGGCCCAGCGTGCCGCTCAGCCAGGACCCAGCCCACCGCCGTTCTGCCACGTCCCCACGGTACCTGGCACAGGCGCGGGCCCGGCCGGGGCCCGCCCAGATGGCGGCCGGCTCACCGCCATCCCGTAACACGCGTGAAACACTCGGGACACGGCTCGGAAACCGCGAGCGCCTAACGTCCCAGGCGGGTCCTGCGGCAGCACACCCGTGCGGAAGGGACAGGGCCGTACCGCCCAGGGAGGGCTGATGTTCACGAACGCCGGCGAGGTACTGAAGTTCATCGGCGACCAGAAGGTGGAGTTCGTCGATGTCCGGTTCTGCGACCTTCCGGGCACGGTTCAGCACTTCACCGTGCCGGTGGAGAGCTTCGGCGAGAAGACCTTCACCGACGGGCTGATGTTCGATGGCTCCTCGATCCGCGGGTTCCAGCAGATCCATGAGTCCGACATGCTGCTCATGCCCGACCCGAGCACGGCCATGCTCGACCCGTTCCGCCAGCACACCACGCTGAACATCACGTTCTTCGTGCACGACCCGCTGACCGGCGAGCCCTACAGCCGCGACCCGCGCAATATCGCGCGCAAGGCGCAGGACTTCCTGCGCGGCACCGGGATCGCGGACACCGTGTTCTTCGGCCCCGAGGCGGAGTTCTACATCTTCGACTCCGCGCGCTTCGCGACGGGGCCGAACGAGGGTTACTACCACCTCGACTCGATCGAGGGCGCCTGGAACACCGGGCGCGATGAGGACGGCGGCAACCTCGGCTACAAGCCCCGCTACAAGGGCGGCTACTTCCCCATCCCGCCGATGGACCACCTCACCGACCTGCGCTCCGAGATGGTCCGGATGCTCATCCGGTCCGGCATCGGGGTGGAGATGCAGCACCACGAGGTCGGCACCGCCGGCCAGGCGGAGATCGACATCCGCTTCGCGCCGCTGCTCCACATGGCCGACAACATGATGAACTACAAGTACATCGTCAAGAGCGTGGCCCGGGCGGCCGGCAAGACGGTGACCTTCATGCCCAAGCCGCTGTTCGGGGACAACGGCTCCGGCATGCACTGCCACCAGAGCCTGTGGAAGGACGACGCGCCGCTCTTCTACGACGAGGTCGGGTACGCGGGGCTGTCCGACGTTGGCCGCTACTACGTCGGCGGGCTGCTCAAGCACGCGCCCTCGCTGCTGGCCTTCACCAACCCGACGGTCAACTCCTACCACCGGCTCGTGCCCGGCTTCGAGGCACCGGTCAACCTGGTGTACTCGCAGCGCAACCGGTCGGCCTGCGTGCGGATCCCGATTACCGGCTCCAATCCCAAGGCCAAGCGGATCGAGTTCCGGGTGCCAGACCCGTCGGCCAACCCCTACCTGGCGTTCGCGGCCATGCTCATGGCCGGGATCGACGGCATCCGCAACAAGATCGAGCCGCCGGAGCCGGTGGACAAGGATCTGTACGAACTGCCGCCAGACGAGGCGCTGGCGATCCCGCAGGTGCCCGGCTCGCTGGACAAGGTGCTGGACACGCTGGAGGCGGATCACGACTACCTGGTCGACGGCGGGGTATTCACCCCGGACCTGATCGAGACCTGGCTGGACTACAAGCGGACCAACGAGCTCGACCCGATCCGGCTCCGCCCGCACCCGCACGAGTTCGAGCTGTACTTCGACGTCTGACGGTTAAACCGGCTGTGACCTGCGCCGTTGCGCGGTGGCGTTGTCGTTGTTCCGTCGCTGTTTCGGACGGGCAGGGGGCGTGAGGCGTGTGGCTGCCTCTGATCGTTCGGGTGAGGGCCAGCTCGCAGGTGTTGGGCGTCCTGGCAGACCTCCCGCACCCGTACCGAGAAGATCGCCTCCCAGCAGGTGGAGATCAAGCAGAAAGGCGACCGGATGCAGGTCGCCACGATCACCCGCGGCCCGCCCGTCGAGGACGGCGGCTACCACTGGAACGGCGAGCTGCAGCTGTGGGACAACGAACTTCTGATGGGCTGGTATGCGGCCAACGAGGGCTCGATCCGGTCCAAGGGCACCCTGTACTTCGTGCTGCACCCGCACGGGCTGAACATGTCCGGGCGGTGGGTCGGCCTGGGCTATGACGGGCGGATCATGACCGGGTGGGTGGCCATGGGCCAGACCGAGGAAGAAGCCGAGGACACCATGCAAAAGCTGATCGCCAGCGAGGGAGTGCCCTACGTCGATGACTGAGCTATGCGAGGTCGTGATCACCGCGCCGGACCCGGACTGGCTCTACTCCTTCGCCCGCGCGCTGGTCGAGGACCGTTTGGCGGCCAGTGCCCACAACTTCAGCCCGGTGCGGTCGATCTACCGATGGCAAGGTCAGGTATACGAGCGGGCCGAGGGCCGGGTATCGGTGCACACCCGCCGTGAGCGGGTAGCCGAGATCGTGGCCCGCGCCCAGCGCGAGCATCCCTACCAGGTCCCCGGCGTGTCCACCCGGCCGATCATCGACGGAAACCCGGACTACTTCGCGTGGATCGCCAAAGAGACCGATACCGCAAGTAAGCAAGCGCACGGACCGGCCACCTGACGCGCATAAGCGCATGATGATGCCGGGTAGCGAATACGTATGCAGAATTTCATGATCGTAAGCTGAATCTGACCCGGGGCCGCGAGGCGCCCACGGCAGAGCCGGAAGTTATTGGCGCAGCCAGTTGCCGATTCGGTCGCGGAGTTGTCACCGATGTCCGCCGTCTTTCTGTATGTCCTCGACCCGGCGTTGGAGGGCATTTCCGACGAGCGTGGCGCCGCGACGTTATACGCGTGCCAACACGCTCACGTGACCGGGTCCGCCGTTGCACTCGACGACGGTCAGGCCCTGGTCCTCGACTAGATGAGGGAGGGAGTTCGTGTCGTAGAAGCGGACGACGCCAGGCACGAGCTGGTAGCACGCTGCGCGCAGCCGCCAGTACAGGTTCTGGGACGTGACCGACGTGCTGTCGCGGACCGGAGCGGTGATCAGCAGGTGCCCGCCCGGCCGCAGACAGCGCCGGATTTCGGCGATGAAGGCCGCGGGATGCGGGAGGTGCTGTACGACGAGGATCGCGAGGACACCTCCCAGCGACGCGTCCGCGAAGGGGAGCGGCGTGCTGACGTCGTGCACGTCGAACGTCGCGTCGACCTCGTCGCGAGCGGCTCGTGTCCGCGCGGCCTCGGCCATGCGCGGTGCCCCGTCGACACCGACGACGTCATAACCGCGCCGCGCGAGGGCAAGCGCGTGCGCGCCAGGTCCGCAGCCGAGGTCGGCCACTGGTCCGGGCGGTGCAACCACGTTCGCGAGCTCATCGGCGACCCGTTTGACCAGCTCACGATGCTCCGGCTCGTCGCGTCGCCGCTCCCAGGCCGCGCTCTCGCGGTCGTACATGAACCGAAAGAACCAGTGCGGGGCAGGCATGGCGGCGACCTGACGGCTGGCGGATGTCCGGCTTCTAGCCGGGGGACGCTCCTAGTGTCCCCGAGGTGCCGTTCGGGGTACGCTTCTGCCGCTGTCCGCGCGGGATCTGATCGTCGTCCAGCAACGCCTCGGCCCCGCCAAGCCCAATACCAGCGCGGTCTAGGCACGGGTTCCGGACGGGGCGTTCCGGACCGCTGGCGGGCCACGAGCGGGTGGCGACCATGACGCGATGACGCCGGGGGTTCATCCGGTTGAGGATCGGGCCTGCTCCAGGTTCGCCTGGTGGATGCCGGAG
>Ga0075434_100002683_pt1 | contig 15707 bp, 8 predicted proteins | sample RhiMethybrSRZTD3_FD_75298 | JGI IMG/M metagenome (GOLD analysis project Ga0075434, IMG submission 75298) | Populus rhizosphere microbial communities from Tennessee, USA - Rhizosphere MetaG P. TD hybrid SRZTD3 | ecosystem: Host-associated > Plants > Roots > Rhizosphere > Soil | place: USA... | reverse complement strand
GGAACGCGCGACTCGATCGAATGCGCCATGCTCATGCGATCCACTTTGGTGAGCACGTCATCGGGCAGATACGTCTCGGCATCAAATCGCATCATCTGGCTCGGCCACGGGAGCTGCGCGTATCGCGCGAAGCGCCGCGCCGCACGAACTTCCGGATCGGGGCCCGTGATGAGACGCTGCACCTCCGGTGAGAGGAGGTGGGGCTTTTCGTCGGCGCTGAAGAATCGGACCGCGTCGATGTAGCGCCCCTGGCGGTCGCGCGCGACGTGACGGAGAAAGTTCTTGCCGCGCGCGCCGTGCGGCAGCGTCGCCGCCGCAATCGCCGCCACGCGCCTGAGCGGACGCGGGCTGTAACGATCGAACGCGACGACCTGCGGCGACGGGACGTAGCGGTCGTATCCGCCGAACAACTCGTCCCCGCCGTCGCCCGAGAGCGCCACGGTGACGTGGCGCCGCGCCATTTCCGACAAGTACCACGTCGGAATGGACGACGGATCGGCGAACGGCTCGTCGAAATGCCACACGACGCGGTCGAGGATGCTGAGCGCGTCCGGCTTGACGACGAACTCGTGATGATCGGTGCCGAAATGCCGCGCGATGCGCCTGGCGTGCACGAGCTCGTCGAACGCCGGCTCGTCGAATCCGATCGAGAACGTCTTCACCCGCCCGCCGGACGCTTCAGCCATCAGCCCGGCGACGAGCGATGAATCGATGCCTCCCGACAGGAACGCGCCGAGCGGTACGTCGCTCACCAGATGCGATCGGACGGCATCAGCGAGCACCGTGCGGAGCGCTGCCACCGCATCCGCTTCGGTTCCGTTGAACGGTTCGTCGACGCGCTGCCGCCAGTACTGCTCGATCGCGATGCGGCCATCGCACCACGTGAGCACGTGGCCCGGAGGGAGCTTCCGGACGTGGCGGAAGATCGAACCGTCAGCCGGGGTGTAGAGGAACGACAGGTAATGATCGAGCGCGTCGAAATCCAGATCGCGCGGCACATCCGGCGCGCACAGCAGCGATTTGATTTCCGACCCGAAGTACAACCGGCCGTTCACGTGCGCGTAGTGCAGCGGCTTGATGCCGACGCGATCGCGCGCGAGGAGCAGCGTGCGCGATCGCGAATCCCAGATGGCGAGGCCGAACATTCCGCGCAGCCGTCCGATGGCCGACGCTCCCCAGTGCTCGTACGCGTGCACGATCGCTTCGGTGTCGGTCGACGTGTAGAACCGGTGGCCCGCCGCCTCGAGCTCGCGGCGCAGCTCGCGGAAGTTGTAGATCTCGCCGTTGAAAACGATCCACACGGTGCGATCTTCGTTGTGAATCGGCTGATGGCCCGTCGACAGGTCGATGATGCTCAGACGCCTCATGCCGAGCGCGACGCCTTCGTGCGGTCCGCTCTCGACGAGCAGGCCCTCATCATCCGGACCCCGATGACGGATCACCTCGCACATCCGGTGCAGCAGATCGCGCCGTTCGTCGCGTCCCCACGGAGCGCTCGCTGATGGCGATTCAGCGAAGCCGGCTATTCCACACATGATTACGCTGCCTCGATGACGCTGCCGGCGGAGATCGGCTGCGTCCGGCGCGCGGCCGTGTTGTCGACGAACTCGCGGAACCAGAGCTCCAGCATGACCAGGCTCCAGAGGCGATGGCGATGATCGCGAGCGCCGCTGCGATGTTCGGTCCAGATTCGCGTCACCTCGCGCGGCTCGAACACGCCGCGGCTGCGCAGCCGGCCGTCGAGGAGCAGGTCGTCGACCATCGGCGCGAGAGGTCCGCGAAGCCATTCGGCCGTCGGCGCCTCGAATCCGTGCTTCGGCCGGTCGACGATCGATTTGGGAATGCGCCGCTCCAGCAGGCGGCGCAACAGGTACTTGCTGCGTCCGTTCTTCAACTTCAGCGCGCTCGGCACCGACGCCGCGAATTCGAGCAGCTTGTGATCGAGCAGCGGCTCGCGCGATTCGAGCGACACCGCCATGCTCATCTTGTCGACCTTCGTCATGATGTCGTCGACGAGATAGGTCTTCACGTCGACGTAGAGCGCGCGATCGAGCGGATCGGCCGACGGACAGGCCTGATACGCGACGCGGAAGCTGACGAACGGATCGGCGTCGCGAACCAGCCCGGCGAAGTCGCGTGAATACAGCGCCTCGCGCGCGTCGGATTCGAAGAAGCTGTACGCGTGCTTGCGCGCGCACGCTTCGGCGGCGGGCAGCGCCAGATGCCGCAGCGACCGGGCCCCTTTCACCGCGAGCGGAATTCGATGTGCGACGCGCCCGACGAGCCTTGCCGCGCGCGGTCCGAGCCATTGCCGCGCCGCGGCTTCGCTCTGCTCGACGCGATGACGCGCGTAGCCCGCCCACAGCTCGTCGCCGCCGTCGCCGGAGAGCGCGACCGTCACCTGCTCGCGCGCCGCCTTCGACACGTAGTACGTCGGCACGGACGAGGAGTCGGCGAACGGCTCGTCGAGATGCCGCGCGAGCTTCGGCAGGAGATCGACGATGTCCGGTTTGATGATCGTCTCGTGCTGTTCGGTGCGGAGATGACGCGCGACGGTGCGCGCGTACTCCAGCTCGTTGAACGCGTGCTCGTCGAAGCCGACCGAGGTCGTGACGACCCGTCCCGATGATGTCGCCACCATTGCGGCAACGACGGCGCTCGAGTCGATGCCGCCCGACAGGAACGCGCCGAGCGGAACGTCCGACACCAGCCGCATCCGCACCGACTCGGTCAGCAGCGCGTCGAGCTCGTCGAGATACTCCTCTTCGCGGCGCACGTCGCCGTCGCCGGTGAACGTCAGATCCCAGTAGCGGCGAATCGACACGCGCCCGTTTTCAGCAACGAGATAATGCGCCGGCGGCAGCTTCCAGATGTTTCGATAGATCGTCTGCGGGTTCGGGATGTACTGCAGTGTCAGGAACGCGTCGAGCGCCTCCGGGCTCCATTCGCGCGGAGCCGACGGATCCTCGAGGATCGCCTTGATCTCCGACGCGAACGTCAGCCCGCTCGCGGATGCGGCGTAGTACATCGGCTTGACGCCGAGCCGATCGCGGACGAGCAGAAGCCGCCGCTTCGGTTCGTCCCAGAGCGCGTACGCAAACATGCCCCGGAAGCGCTCGACTGCGCGATCGCCCCACTGTTCGTGTGCGTGGACGATGACTTCCGTGTCCGAATGGGTCCGGAACCGGTGGCCGTGCGTCACGAGCTCCGCACGCACGTCAGCGAAGTTGTAGATCTCGCCGTTGAAGACGATCCAGATCGTCTGATCTTCGTTGGTCAACGGCTGATCGCCGGTTGCGAGATCGATGATGCTGAGACGCCGGTGACCGAGGCCGATGCCGCGGCTCGTGTAGAAGCCGTCGGCGTCGGGACCGCGATGCGCGATCGCGGATGTCATTGCCGCAAGGCGCGCCGGGTCGACGGGACTGGCCGGATCGAAATTGAATCTGCCTGCGATACCGCACATGTCAGGAGGCCGCGAGCTGTGGTTGTCCGGTCTCGACGCGGCCGCAACGGGTCAGCTCGGTGAGATAGATGGTTTCGAACGCCGCCACCATCCGATCGAACGAGTAGCGCGCCAGCGCTTCGTCGCGCGCGGCGTTGCCGAGGCGCAGCGCGAGCGCCGGGTCGGTCATGAGGCGGCGCAGCCGATCGGCGAGAGCGGCTGGATCGCCTGCCGGCACGAGCAATCCCGTCCTGCCGTCGTCGATCAGTTCGAGGATGCCGCCGACGCCGGACGCGACAATTGGAAGTCCTGCCGCCATCGCTTCGAGCACGGCGTTCGGAAACGCTTCGGATCGCGACGGCAGAACGAAGATGTCCGCATCCGCCAGCCGCGCGGCCACATCGTCTCGATGGCCGAGGAACGTGAACGCGTGCGTCATGCGACGCGAATCGACGCGCGCGAGCAGCGCCTCGAGCTCGGATCCGGCGCCCACGATCTCGAACCGCGCATCCGGAACGTGCCGCAGCACGTCGACTGCTGCATCGATCAAGACGTCGTGCCCCTTCTCGGGACGAAGGTTGGCGACAACGGCCACTTTGCGAACGCGCGAGTGCGGTGCGCGCGCCTGAACGCGCGTGACGTCGAGGCCGTTGGCGACGACGGCGATCCTGCGCGACGGTACGCGCTCGAGCAGCAAACGGTCGGCCGCCGCCTGTGAGTTCGCGACGACTGCGTGCGCGAAGCCGTAGGCCGCCCGCTGCATCGCAATCTGGCCCGCCGACTTGTCCGGATTGATTTCGCGGCGGTTGCCGATCCGTACGGGAACGTTGCCCAGCGCTGCGCCAGGGAGACCGAACAGGTTCGAGTAGAGCTCGGTCGTGTGGACGACGGCGATGCGATGCGCGCGGCACCAGCGGGCGAACGCCCACAGCTGGCGCAGCGTGCCCGGCGTGCGAAAGCTCGTAACGGGAAATTCGACGACCGATGCCGCCGCCTCGGCGACGCGGTCGAACCATGCGCCCGACGCATGAAAGCAGGGAACGTGGACCGTCCAGCGCGCGGGATCGAGACGCCGGATCAGTTCGATCATCTGGCGTTCGGTCCCGCCAGGGTCGAAGCTGGTCATGAAGACAGCAATCGGAATGGCGTGCTGTCCGGCGTTGGCCGGACCGAGCACATCAGCGCGCGGCACGCCCCAATCTGAGCAAGGCAGGTGCCACGAAACGTTCGAAAAACGGGCCGATTCTTCCCACGCCGGGGCATTCCGCCGGCCCGGATGGAACCGGCGGTGCGCACAGTGGAAATGGATTGCCGCTTGGGAGTTCAGCCGCGGCAATAGATGTGGCCGCGCGGCGGGACCGCGGCCGGTCTGTCGATCTCCTTATTGCTTTCGACATGGCGCGGGCTATAGCCCGCGGACCAGAGGAACTCCATCACTCGCGTCGCGTTCTCGAGCTTGCGCTGCAGGTCGGCGCCGTGCAGCTCGATGTAGAGCGCCGGACGGCGCCGCGCGATCACGTCGATCATGCCGCGCAGCACGTCGAGCTCGAGCCCTTCGACGTCGATCTTCACGAAGTCCGGTTCGGGCACGCCGAGCGCGATCTGATGATCGAGCGAATCGATCAGGACGTCGATCGTCTGCACGTCCCGCTCCTGCAGAATCTGCTGCTGGATGTCGGTGACCATCGATCCGCGCGCCGTCTCGTCGCTCGGGAAGACGAGCGTTGCGACGCCGGGTTCGACGCCGACGCCGACCTGCCGCACGTCGACGGTCGAGAATCCGTTCAGCCGCACGTTCTCGACGATGCGCTCGTAGTTGCGCGGATTCGGTTCGAACGTCACGACGCGGCCCGAGGGCCCGACTCGCCGTGCGAAGAACAGTGTGAAGACGCCTTCGTATCCGCCGATGTCGTACACCGTCTGTCCGGCGAGGTCGAGCCCTTCGAGAAACGTTTCTTCGAGCGACAAACGGCCCATCTGCGGCACGAAGCCGAGGCCGCCTCTCCGCTTCAGTCCCTTGGCGAGGCCGTGCCGCACGACGTACACACGATCGGCGACGAATGGTTGCAGCGTCGCGATGACAGCTCTCTTCATCATGAGATGGTCCTCACTGCGGACTGCGAATTGCGAAACTGTGGACTGGATGCCGACCGATCGTCGCAGCTCGGTATGCCATGCGACGCGGCAGCGCCTTCGTGGCGGGCGAGCCGACCATCGACCATCGCGACGCGCTCGATGTGATGGTCCGGGGTGCTGCGCCAATACAACATCCGCGCGTCGGTCTGCATTTCGGCGATGCGCCAGGTCGCGTCGGCAATCTCGCGCGCGCGCGGGTTGATCGTCGTCCCGTGCGCCGGCTCGGCGAACAGGACGAAGTCGGTCGATTCCGCGCGCGTGATGCGGAGCGCGGCGCCGTGCGCTATCGCGCGCGCTTCGGCCCACACGGGTACCCACTCGACGTTGACCACCGGATTCACGCGATGCGCGTCGAAGACGCTCGCCGTCCAGAACGGCGCCGTCGCCTCGTGGGTGACGCGAACAGTGGTCGTCTTCTGCAGTGCTCCGTATGCCGGTGAGCACCAGCCCAGCCCGCTGTCATCGTCGCCGGCAATCGACTCGATGTGACCGTCGGGAACGAACAGCTCGACCGGCGTGTGGCCATCGGTCGTGAATAGCGTGCGACGGCCGGCGACAGCGACGTTCCATCGCGGATCGACGTGCCAGTGGAGCGCCGCGAGGTGCGATCCGGTTCCATCCACGAGGTCCGCGATCACGAGCAGATCGCCGTGAAGAACGAGAACACGACGACGATGTTCGAGGGGTGCGTAGCCGTCGTGCGATCCGTCGAAGTAGTCGAACGTGTCCGACGACTCCCAGCGATGGACACGTGTGTCTGCGACGCGCAGCCAGTGGAACGGGCCGTCGGGCACCGACTGCGGGAGGCTGTCGATCGTCAGCGTGTTGTGCATCGCCGACAATCGCATGCGATCGCGAAGCGCGTGGTCGAACGTGTAGCAGGCGGTGCCCGGGTCGATCAGGAACGGTACGCCGCGAACGGTCCACGTGAACGACAGCGCATCCGCATGCGCATGTCCGCCGTTCTGGTAACCGTGCGGTCCGCCGTCGATGACGACGTGCGACGTGCCTGCGGTGCGAGAGATGTAGTAGCCGGTGTCGCGCAGCGCGGCGGATCGGATCTCCGATGTGGAGCGCGGCACGCTGACTTCGCGACAGCCTGCAATCCACAACGCTTCTTCGACCGGAGCGATCGCGAGATCGGAACGGTTCAACAGCGCGGCTGCGATTCCGAGGCTGCCGCGCGCATCGTGAGCGTCACGCTCGACGATCGGCAGCAGCGCGCCGCCGTCATCGTCTCCAAAATGCGGAAGCCGTCCTTCATCGTCTGCGAGGAGGCGTGCCGCTTCGGCGAGCGCCGCGGTCGCCCGCTCGAACCGCGGCGCGACCGGATCGCCGCTGAGCCGCGCGATCCGCAGCGCGAAGGCGTAGAAATCGAGCGTGTAGCGGTGATACTGCGCGGCCCGCTCGCAGTGGCCGCCGTCAGCGGCGATCTGACGATCGATTTCCGCGACGAGCACGCGCCGGCCCGTCTCCTCGCGCCGCCTGCTCGCGGCAAGCTCCGGAAGCGTGCGGCCGGCGACGTACAGCGCGAGCGCTTCCCCGAGCAGATGCGTGTTCGGACTGAAGTAGTGCGAGAGATTCCGCTCGACATGCGTGAGCTGGCGATCGAGCGCCAGCAGAAGGTCGACCGTCCACGGCCGCTCGGCGTCGGCCGATGCCTCAACGAAGAAATGCAGCGCCCACAGCCACGACAGCGAACGGAACGCGAGCTCCAGCATGCTCGCCCAGTTGATGCCGCAAAGCGGTGGGTTCGCATCGAGCCAGCCATAGAGCTCGTCGATGCAGCGCTCGCGGTAGCGCTGGTCCCCGGTGAGCCAGTACGCGCGCCCGAGCGCAATCCAGTGCTGATGTCGATTCAGCTCCCAGATGATTTTGTGATCGCCGCAGGCCGGATCCAGGTAGGACACTGTCGACCAGAATCCGTCTGGCGCGCGGCGATCGTGAACCGGATCGCGATGCCAGTCCGGAAGCGCTGAAGAAAAACGGAGCGAGCGGTATCCGAGCAGATCGTAATCGCCTGCGACGATGCGATCCGCGCGTGCGGCGGCCTCGGCCGGAGCGGACGGGAAGTCGTGCCGGATCCAGTGGGCGAGTAATGTGCGATCGTCGCGTCCGATCGCGAACCGTCGCGGCCTGGTGACGAAATGGTGCGCCAGCGCGGCATGCGCCTGCTCCCATTGTCGTGCGGCGAGTGCCGCGCGGATCTCGCCGAGCTCCGGCGTCGCGGCGAGCGCGCGGAGGAGACGCGTCCGCTTCCAGGTCTCGGGAAGGACGGCGTGACGCGAGCGGTCGAGCGCGATGCGTGCGGCAGCAACGCCGCGCGATCGAAGCTCGGCGCGATCCATGTGCGCGAGGCGCGTGAGTGTACGGCTCACGTCAGCTTTTCACCGCCGGCGACGCAACGCGGACGCTCCCATCCGTTGCCACCGGAGCATGTTGCGAGCCGCGCGCGACGCTTCGATACACCGCCAGCCACTCATCGCGAACGGCGGGCCAGGTGCACTTCGTGCACGCGGTGAATCCCGCGCGCGCCAGACGCCGAGCGGATTCATGATTGTCGAGCAGCGTCAGGACGTGTGCGGCGAGCGTCTCGTGATCGTCCGGCGGCGCGAGCAAGCCGTTCGTGCCGTGCGTCACGATCGCAGGAACGCCGCCTGCCTCGGTCGAGACGACCGGCAGACCGGCCGCGAACGCCTCGATGACCGACGTGGGCATGTTGTCGATGTTCGGGCTTTGAATGTAGATGTCGTTGTCGGCGTAGTACTGCGCGACGGCGTCCGGGTTCACGCGGCCAACGAAAGCGACGTTGCGCAGGTGCAATCGATGGACCAGCGCACGCAGCTCCGATTCCTGAGCGGGCGTCCCACCGCCAACCAGCGTGAGCGTTGCGTCAGGCCAGCGATCCTGTACGATACGGAACGCGCGGAGCGTGCACGCGACGTTGTACAGCGCGTCGAAGTTCCGCGTCGACACCAGACGCGGCCGCAGCGGCAGCCGCTCCCTATATCGAAATCGATCGACATCGACGATATTCGGGATGACGTCCGCAGCGATGCCAAATCGGGCGAACACGTTGACGAGAAACCGCGACGGAACGATGTTGCGTTCGGCGCGTCCAATGAATGTGCGGGCGATCGCTGACCGCTGCAGGTGGTCCGGCGCTTGGCCGCTGCGGTAGTTCAGGACGATCGGACGGCCGAGCGCGCGGGCCATCAGCATCGCGGGCAGCGGCGCCAGCAGGAATGACGCGTAAGACGCCGAGAACACATGAACGACGTCGGCGCGAGCCAGCTCGCGTGCGAGCAGCGGAACATAGGTGAGCTCGGTGACGATCGTTCGCAGGTACTTGACGTTCAACGCGAAGCGGAACGGCCGCGGCGGCAGCGGATTCACCGGCACGAGCCACGCGTCGACGTCTGGATCGTCGCGCCACGCGCGAAGGAGCCGGTCGGCCTGGACCGACTGACCGCCAAGGATGCGGAGCGACGGCGCGACGAACGCGATGCGCAAGCGGGTTCGGGGTTCGGTGTTCGTCACGGATCCTCAGCGAGTCGGCCGAGGTGCAAAGCGCGATCCGAGCTCGAGTGTGTCGTCGCAACGGACAGAATCGAGCTGAGCCGGTGGTTCACAGCCAGCTGTTGAGCATGCGCTGTTTGTGATCACAACTGAACGGTATTGCCGTTCGTAACCGCAGATTCCAGAATCTCCGAACAAAATCAATCGCCTACCTCAGCCCCGTGTAAGTCCTGCCATATTGTCGAGTTGTATAGACAAACACAGCCGAACCTCTCGATGAGCCGGCCGCCGTTTCACTGAATATTTCAGCTTCTTCTGACACTGGCGATCAACTTGCCCTTCGTTGGTCGCTAGCTCAATCCATCTCTACCGTTTTGACGGAGGTTTCATGCGGATACGTGTGTCTGCCCAGCGTGGGCGTTTGTGTGTTCGAGGAATGTTCGGTCTCGTCGCGGTGGCAGCGTCGGCGGTCGCGGCTTCGGCCCAGACGGTCGTCACGTTGAATCAAGCCCCGCAAGTGTTGTTCGCGACGTTGCGCGCCGGCACGTATGCCGACAAGAACGTCAGCGACACTCTTGCGACTCGCGCGTCGGACAATCCCGATTACCGCCGCCGCGCGCTCCTCAAGTTCGATACGCAGAACACGATCCCCGCAGGATCGAACGTGACGTCCGCTCTGCTGACCGTGACGGTCAAGCTCGGAAGCGGAGACGCGACGCGGAACATTGCCGCGTACCAGGTGACCTCGTCGTGGACGGAGAACGAGGTGACGTGGAAGAGCCGCCGCTCCGGTGAGAGCTGGGTGACGGCCGGAGGCGATCTTGGAACGAAGCTCGATGAGAACGTCGTCGGCAACGTGGCCGGCACGCGCGTCACGTACGACGTCACCGCGCTGGTGAAGCGTGCCGTCGCCGGCAGCCTCGGTTCCTCGCGATACACCCGCGTGGTGCTGATCGATCTCGACGGATCGACGTCCGACTCGTACCGTGAGTTCTTCCTGCCGAACGATTCGAACGTCGCGAACCGTCCGGTGTTGAAGGTGACGTACTCGGGCACCGCCACCACGCCGATTCCGACCCCGCCGCCGGTCAGCGCCACCGGAACGACGCTGCGCGTCCTGCACTGGAACACGCACCACGGCGGGTACGGCACGGACGGCGTATGGAATCCCGATCGCCTCATTTCGAAAGCCGCGAGCTTCCATCCCGACGTCGTGTCGATGAACGAAGTCGAGCGCTTCACGAGCTGGGGCAACGCCGACGATCCGGCGCTCTTCGCATCGTTGATGAAGAAGTACACAGGGCAGACCTGGTACTACAAGTTCCAGACCGCAGCCGGCGGGACGACTGGCAACGGCAACCTCGTGATGTCGCGGTTCCCGTTCGTCGCCACCCACACCCATCTTCTGAGCTACAAGCGCTCGGCGGTCGACGCCACGATCGACTTCAACGGACGCGCCATCAATCTGACGTCGACTCACCTGGACGACAGCTCGACGAGTGAGCGTCTGACGGAGATCGGTCAGCTCTCGAGCTGGGAAACGACGCTCGCCGAACAGCGGATTATCTGCGGCGACTTCAACGCGTGGCCCGGCACGACCGAGGTCTCGACGATGAAGAGGACCTACTACGATTCGTGGGGCGAAGCGCAGGCCGACGGAACGTCGATCGCGTACCCGGGCAACACAGCGGGCAACACGCGCAACAGCCGCATCGATTACATCTGGTACTCGCACGGCGCGAGCAATCTCGTGCTGAAGCAATCGCAGGTGTTCGACGTGCGCGATGCCAACGGCATCATGCCGTCCGATCACCGGCCGATCATGACCACCTTCATCGTGAAGTAGCGCAAGGCCGCAACTTTGATGTGAGAACCCGCAGGGCGCGCTGCCGCGCTCTGCGGGTTTTGTTTTGTGCGGGATCACTGAAGGATCGTCGTGTCGTTCTTCAGCGCGCCCGGCGAGGCGTTGAGGAACTTCTGCGGCGACAACAGGATCTGATCGAGCGCCAGGCCGTCTTCGCGGACCTGAATGCGAATCGTGTGCGTGCCGCCGGACGCGAAGTAAATCAACGGCGGCTGCACGCCGATACCCCACGCGTTGTCCTGCCAGCCCCAGCCTGAGAGGCCGCAGCCGTTGCAGTCTTCGAGGTTGTAACCGGTCGAATTGGTCGTCGGGATCCCGAACGCCGGCGTGCCGTTCGCGTCGACGCTGTCGCCGAACTGGATGAACACCGAGTCGTTCGAGAAGCTGTTGTTGGTCGCCTTGCCACGCATCCAGAGGCGGTACGCCGTGCCCGCGGGCGCGTCGAACGTCATCTCGAAATAGTTGGCCGGCGACGCCGATGCCGCCGCGATCTTTGCCGCGCCGTGGTCGGGATTGAGCAGGCTCGCGCTGGTGGCGGCCGTCGTGTCGGCCTGCCGCGCCCACTCACCAACGATGGTGGTCGCGTCGGCCGGATGCAGCAGCACGTCGCCGGGTCCGAGCGTCGATCCCGATGGTGGCGGCGGTGGCGGCGGAGGTGGAGCGGACCCGTTCGTCGGTTGCAGGATAGTCGCATCGTCGACGCGGCCGCCAGGCGGCGACGTCAGATACGTGTCGGGGCTGAGAACGATCTGATCGATAATCGCACCGTCTTCGCGCTGCTGAACGCGCAGCGTATGCGTGCCGTCCGCCGCGAAATAAACATGAGCGCCGGGCACGCCCCACCCGTTGTCACCCCATCCCCACCCGTGTTCGGGAGCGCCGGACGGACCGGCCTGGAGAATGACTTCGGCGGAGCTCGTCGTGCCGAAGCGCATCGCGGCCGAGCCGTTTGGCGCGTCGAGCGAGTCGGAGAACTGCACGTGGACCGAGTCGTTCGACGACGAGTTGTTCTGTGCGCGCATGCGTACCCACAGGTGATACGCCACGCCGGCCGATGCGGAGAACGTCGTCTCGAAGTAGTTCGCTGGTGAGACGAGCGCCGGAGCGATCTTCGCCGCGCCCTTGTCCGTGTTCTGCAGCGCCGTCTGGCCGGCCGCCGTCGTGTCGGCGATCCTCGTCCAGTTGCCGACCAGGCTCCCGGCCGCCACGCTCGACGTCCAGAGCACGACGGTCGTGACGCCGGCCGGCGGCGGCGGCGCGGCGCCCGCCGTCGTGAAGCTCCAGATTGGCCCTTCCTTGGCGAGGAGCGCGGCGGTCTTCGACACGATCTTCCAGTAGTAGGTGGTCGCCGGCTGCAGCGTCGGCAGCGCAAAACTCTGCATCTGCGTCGTCGTGAGACTCGGGCCGAGCGGCTGCGCGCCGGCGAACAGCGTCATTGCCGCCGGATCGGTGCCGAAGTAGATGTCGTAGATGTGCGCCCACGGTCCGCCGTACCACACGAGGCCCTGGCCCGTTGTCGGCACGCCGGTCGCGCCGTTCGCAACCGACTGGTAGACCGGCTTGTCGGGCGGCAGCGGGACGAAATTCTTGCTCTCGATCGCGCCAATAAGATTCGTGTTGTTCCACTTGCGCTCGAACTGATTGATGAACCAGGTGACCAGCGCGGTCTTCGTCGTGAAGTAGTTGTGCTCCTGCTGCGAGTTCGCGGACGGGCTCGTCCAGTTCGAGGAACCGAAGATCGTCTTCGACTGGCTGTACAGGATCACCGCCTTCTCGTGGTTGATGCCCATGTGGTTCGGGACTTTGATCGGGATCCCGGCGAGCCACATTCGATCGACGTTCCACGAGTGCCACAAGCGCGCGACGTTGCGATACTCCTTGTCCTGGTCGGTGTACAAGCGCACAGGGATGCCGCGTGCCTGCGCGCGCAACATCGCATCGCTGTGCCGACGATCGGTGATGCGGTACATGACGACGTCGATCTTCTGCGTCTCGGCGTCGTACAGCTTCACCGCGCGATTCGCGTAGTCCTGGCCGGGCGGGAAGTTCATATCCGGACTGATCGTGTACAGCGGATACGATCGCGCGAGCGGCGTGGTGATGTTCGCGTAGTTGCTGTAATTGATCGTGTCGACCCACAGGTCGTCGTACTTGCGCTGGAAGCTGTTGACGATGACCGGATCGTCGGTGAAGTAGATCGCTTCGTCGACGTAGTTCTTGTACGGGTCGACGTAAACGAACGCGTCCGCGCTGAAGTTGGCTCCGGAGAATTCGACGGTGTTCTGGCCGCGGAACACCATCGTCTTCCAGTGGAGAATGCCGCCGGTGGTCTTCTTCCGCATCGGGATGCCGGCGGTCCTCACGGCATCGAGAATCGGACCGTTGAGGGGATAGGTTGCCGTCGCGCGCGGATCGATGATGACGCGTACAGGAACGCCCGCCTGCCAGCGCTTGATGATCTCGGTGCTGTATCGCGAGTCCTCCATGAACCACCACGCGACATCGATCTGAACCGTTTCGGCGCGAATCAGGTCGAGGAGCGGCGTGCGGCAGTTTTCGAACGAGGGATCGCAAAGCCTGTCGAGTGCGTTTGCGCGCGCAGCTGCCGCGAGCAACAGCACAACCGTTAGTCGTATCAGCTTGTTCACGGCGGCACCCGTTGCTAGGCGAATGCCACTCCAGCACGGCCGTAGAGACCGCCAATTTTTGGCAGTATATGGGCGCGGTTATGGCGCGAAATTCCGTCGAGGAACGTGTTTACTGTTTTTGGGCGGCTGGCGTGGCTACGGTCGTGTGCGGCGGGATTGTCTGGTGCGCGGCGCGGACGTATCCGAGGAAATAGCAGAGCATCATCTCGCGTCGCATCCGCTCGACCTGATCGAGCGTGAAGAGACTGCAGATCCATCCAGCAGCGTCACGTACGGCGGAACCGAGGATGAACCGCGGCAACCCGGCGATCGTCGGCACCTGAGAGAGATCGATTCCGAGCTCCGTGATCGGGTGACGTTCCTCGAGCCGGAACTTCGAGACGCCCTTCCAGTACCACCAGCGCCGGAAATACTCGCGCGTGAGACGCGACGCCGGCACGTGATGCTTCACCGCCATTGTCGGCACGTACAGCCCTCGGGCGCCGGCAGCGCGCGAGCGGCAGAAGAACTCGGCCTGCTCCTGGCCGAGGAGCGACGCGCCGCGCCGGCCGAGGTCGGGATCGAATCCGCCGATCTTGTCGATGAGCGAGCGCCGCACGGCCATGTTCGCGCCGAGCGGAACGCGGCGCCGATCCTCGAACACGAACGGCTCCGGACCGTAGTCGAGGATGGCGAGCGTGCCCCACAGATCGTGGCGATCGGTGTCGAGCCACGCGGGGCACGGATGCTCCCACAGCGGCAGCACGGGGCCGCCGGTGTAGTCGATGCTGCTGTCGTCGAGCATGGCGCGGCACGACGCTTCGAGCCAGCCTTCGGTCACCCTGACGTCGTCGTCGGTGAAGACGACGATTGACGCGTCGGTCGCCGCGAGCCCCGTGTTCAGCGCGTTTGATTTGCCCTGCCGCGGGTCGAACAGATAAACGAGTTCGACCGGATAGCGATCCGTTCGATTCGTCACGACATGGCGCGTGTGATCGGTCGAGTTGTTGTCGACGACGATCACGTTCCAGCGCAAGCTGCCGGTGCGGTTGAGCGCAAGGCTGTCGAGCGTCTCGGCGAGCAGATCGGCACGGTTGTACGTGCAAATCAACACCGACGCGTCGAGCGGCGGCTCCGCCGGGTGGCGGCTCGGCTGAGGTGCGGGAGTCATCCGCTGAGCCGATTGCAAGGGGCCTGCCTGCCGGGTTTCACTCATCCGCCGGCTCAGATCGCCAATATGAACCCTCCATATCGGCAGGGAAGTCCGCGACGCGGACGTGTCCCCACGATATTCTCCGGCCGTTTTAGCGGTCCGCAGCGCCGATACGGACGGAAGGGTTCACGCCCTCCGTATCGGCGCAGAACAGTACCTGTCCGCGGCAGTTCACGTGATGCTCGCTTTTGGCTGAAGTGACGAGAGCTGGCGGACGTGCGGCGCGCTCAGGTCGAGCAGCTCATAGATCATCTGCAGCGCGCGGTCGGTGGCCGTGCCGGGCTCGTTGAACATCTCGCGCGCGAGGGCCCGCCGAGCCTCGGCGCGGCGGTCGCGATGGGCGAGCTCGTCCAGCGCCGCGGCGCCCACATCTTCGGCCGCGCACACAACGCGCGCAGCGCTTCGGAGCTGCTCGATGCGTGCAACGCTGATTCGCGCGACGGCCGCGAGGTCCGGCGCGTCGAACACGATGAGCGGCCGATCGAGCAGGCAGAACTCGTAGCCGATGGAGCTGTGATCGGTCACCATCACGTCGCTCGCGGCAAGCAGCGGCGACGCGTCGGCGGTGTCGACGAACGCCATGCGTCCCGGCATGTGCAGTTGCGTGAAGCGCGCGCGCCAGTCGATGCCGCCGCTGTATTTCGGCGTGTCGGGATCGAGCGATCGATCGTGCAGCTTCACGATCACGTTGAAGCCCGACGCGACGAGATTCGCGACGATCGCCTCGCCGGCGATGTTCAGCGAGGAGGCCGGCGACCAGGTTGGCGCGTAAATCGCGGTGGGCCGGTGCATTTCGAGCTGCAATTTCGCGTGGACCGCCGCCGCGTCGTAGCGGCCGTTCACGAGCGCGTCGACTTTCGGATAGCCCACGAGCACGGCCGCCTCGCGCCGGACGATGCCGGC
>Ga0075434_100002681_pt1 | contig 15718 bp, 18 predicted proteins | sample RhiMethybrSRZTD3_FD_75298 | JGI IMG/M metagenome (GOLD analysis project Ga0075434, IMG submission 75298) | Populus rhizosphere microbial communities from Tennessee, USA - Rhizosphere MetaG P. TD hybrid SRZTD3 | ecosystem: Host-associated > Plants > Roots > Rhizosphere > Soil | place: USA... | reverse complement strand
CGCCGACGCATTGCAGAATATCGACGCTCTCGCTCAGCACGCGGGCCGGCTTATCCACGGCCTCGAACGCTCGCTCCGCTGGCGTTTGAACATTCAAACCGGTTGTCTGATCATCGCCGGCTGGCTTTGCGCCGGTGCCTTACTACGTTAGCGTGCGCTTGTCGCTTGGCGCTTGTCGCCCTGTCGCTTGTCGCTTGTCGCTTGTCGCTTGTCGCTTGTCGCTTGTCGCTTGTCGCTTGTCGCTTGTCGCTTCAGAACAGAAACACGATCGACGCGCCCGCCGTTGGGATCGTGCGCCGCTTTTTCGGCGCATCGGCACCGTCGGTGCGGAACATGGCGCCGCCGTCAAGTCGAAACCCGGTCCGGTGCTTGCCCCGGCCGAACCACAGCTTCACCCCGCCCCCCGCGTGAAACTCGCTGCCGGTGTCGATCACCTCGTTCTTCTCGTGGAGCTCTCGCACGTACCCGCCGCCTGCGCGCAGGAACGGAACGCCGCGTCCACCGTTGAACGAGAGGCCGGTCAGGTGAAACAGGCCTGACCCGTCGACGATGATGCGGGTCAGCGTCTCGGTCGCCGTGATGTCCTGCGCCGACTCGGCGTCATTCGCCAGCCGCGTCGACACCGTCGGGCGACCGTACTCGACACCAGCTTCGACAGAAAACGCGCGCGACACGTACACGCCGACGCGGCCCTGAGCGCCCGTCACGGACTCCGTTCGTGACGAGGCGGTGAAGAGGGTGAATGGGGACGTGTCGGTTGTCGAGTTGCGCGTCTCGTCAGCCGACACGGAGCCCTGGTCGAAGCCGCCGCTCCAGACGACCGCGGCGCCGAGCTCCACGGAACCTGCGCGAGGCGCGTCCCGCCTGAAGAATAGCTGCGCGGAGGCGAGCGCGGGGAATCCCAGCCACGCGATGAGCGCGCACGCGAGCGCGCGCCTCACTTCGCCACCACTTTCACCTCGACGTTCGACGTGCCGCCGCCTCTCGGCACGACCACAACCTTGTTGTAGAACTGTGACTTGAAGTTGACGTCGATGTTCAGCGTCGCGTCGAAGAAGCTGTCGATGTCTCCGTCGTCGAGCGGCTCGACGCGGACAATGTGCGGTCCGGGGTCCAGGCCCGCGATGACGAAGCTGCCGTCGTCGCTGAGCGAGAAGCCACCGATCAGCTTCTTCGTGCGCATGTCGAACGCGACGACGTGCGCGCCGAGGACCCCCTGGCTCCCTTTCGTCACCTTGCCGCTGATGCTGCCCGTTTCGCGAGTGAACGACGTCGAGGGATAGATGTCGGCAATCCCCGCGATGTCGTCCGCCTTGAGCGTGCGGCCTGAGATGTTCCCAGGCGAGAACGCGATCGGGAACATCACCGCCTCGGCGGCGATGACGCGACGCCCGCCGGACCGGAGCTCGGTCTCTCCCATCGCGGAATGCGCGAGGCCGTGGAGATGGCCGATTTCGTGCAGCGCGATGGATTCGACGTCGAACGTATTGGCCTCGCCGCTCGACGCCACCGACCACGCGAACGAGCCGTTCAGGAAGATGTCGGCTTCGATGATCGAGCCGTTCGTCGTGTCGATCATGAACGACGTGGCGCCAAGCGTGCGATCGAGCTCGGGCCGGTTTTGAAAGCCGATGACGGTCGCACCATCCCCCTGCCGCGGATCCGCGAGCGTGAAGCCGACGAACGTCGACGAGATCTGCGCGGTGGCGATCGCGTCCCAGGTGGCAAAGGCGCGCGTAACCGCCTGCTGGAGCTGCGTCGACGACACCCCCGGCACCCCGCGATCGGTGACGAAATAGCGGATCGGCATCTGCGGCCACCGCAGCGTGACGGTGCGTCCGCCGACGCGCGCGCCGAGCTTCAGATACGCGGCGACGGGCGCCGTCGCACCGCCGACGAGGGCCGTCGCAAACAGGATCGCGGCGACCCGCTTCATCGCACACCGCCGGTCCGCGCCATGGCGCTCCGCACCGACGCGGCAAATGAATCCAGCGGCAGGGGCTGACGCGATTGATCGCCGCGTGTCACGGCCTGTGGTGCGTCGCTCGATGCCGTCAGTACAGGCGGCACGACCAGCCGCCGCCCGGTGCGCGCATCGACGCGCACGCGATACACGCCCTGATTCAGGCCGAAGACGTGCGCGATGCTCGGCCCCGCGGCGCTCAGAAAGAGCATGACTTCCTCGCCGACGCGAAATTCCGGCGCGCCAACCATGACGTTCTTGTAGCGGCCGATCTGTCCCCCGGGCACGCGGAAGGTGACGGAATCGCCGGGCCCGCCTTTCAAGTACGTGCCGGCCTCAAGCGAGACGACCGTATCGATCCTCGAACGATCGTCCGACCACTCGGGCCGCACGTCCGCGACGCGCCCGTAGACGATGATTTCGGAACCGGCGACGACCTCGCGAAATTCCGCCGGCAGCAGCACGGTCGCGCGAACGTCCTGCGCGAGCCACAGCAAGATGACGAGAGTGAAAAGACGACGCATGGCTGCCAGTCTATCGCAGGCGACGACGTGCAACCTCGAGCACCGCCTGCGCGGCGCGGCCGCTCGCGCCCGGAGTCCCCAGCCGGCCGCGCACGCGGCGCAGCCCTTCGCGCATGCGCGTCGACTGCGCGGGGTCCGTCAAGAGTCTCAGCGCTTCCGCGGCGACGGCGTCGGGGGTGAAGGCGTCCTGAATCAATTCCGGAACGATGCGTTCGCCGGCGACGAGGTTCGCCATCGCGTAGGTGTCGACGTGCACGAATGGTTTGCCGAGCCGGTACGTCAGCGGCGACAGGCGATAGACCACGACCATCGGACACTCATGCAGCGCCGCCTGCACGGTGACGGTCCCGGATGCGACGAGCGCGACGTCGGCAGCGGCGAGCACGTTGTCCGACTCTCCCTCGATCATGACGATCCCTTCCGTCGGCTCGAACAATTCGTCGGGGAGGTGGGGCGCGCGCGCGACGAGAACCTGCGCGTCTGCAAGACGGGAGCGAATGAGCGCGACGGCGCGCGACAGGTCCGGCAGAATCGCACGCACCTCGTTCCGGCGGCTGCCCGGCAGCAGGGCGATGACCGGACGATTCGGGTCGAGCCCGACGCGCGCGAGGAACGCGTTCCGCGGCTGTGGCGCCGGCGTGAGCTCGAGGAGCGGATGGCCCACGAATTGGACCGGAATCCCCGCGTCGCGATAAATCGCCTCCTCGAACGGAAAGATCACCAGCACACGGTCCGCGATCCGGCGCATCGTCTGCATCCGCCCCCGGCGCCAGGCCCAGAGCTGCGGGCTGATGTAGTACACGACCGGCACCCCGCGACGCTTCAGGGCACGGGCAAGGGTGAAGTTGAAGTCGGGATAGTCGACTGCGACGAACACGTCCGGGCGGGACGCGTCCGCCTCGCGAAGCATGCGTCGGTAGATCGCGTAGGTGCGCGGCAGCAGCGTCGCGACCTCGAGAAGCCCCGTCACGGAGACGCCGCTGAAGTGATCGACGAGCGTCGCGCCGGCCGCCTCGAGCCGCGCGCCGCCGAAGCCGACGACCGATACTGAAGGGTCGGCCCGGAGGATCTCCGCCGCAAGCGCACCGGCATACAGGTCGCCCGATGGCTCGCCGCACGAGATCATCACGCGCACTGAACTGGAGCCCGCCTCTCAGCTCGGCTTGGTGAAGATCTTCGAATCGACAGGCACGTTGAATTCGTACTTGCGCACCGTCCGCTCGACGGTGGGGCCGCCTTCGCGGTGCAGCTCGGTCTTGAACGCCACCTTCAGGCCGTTGACGTCGCGGTAATCCGAATAGACTTCTTCGGCGAGTACCTCCGCGCCCCCGAGCGACGTGCGGTATCGCGATTTGGTGATGAGGCCGGTCGCCGGATCGATCCACCATGTGACCGGCTTGCCGCCTGGAATCGACACTTCCAGCGACCCGGCGCCCGTCGTTTTCGCGGCGGCCTTCCCATCTGCAAGCGCCAGCAGCAGCGGCACGGTGTCGCGCTGGACCACGCCGCGAATCTGCTCCGCAATCGGCGCGGGCGCATCCTGCGCGCCGCGCGCGTCCTGGATCCAGTAGCTGCCGGCCTGGAATACCTGCACGACCTGGCCCGCGGGCGTCTGCGCCTCGACGCGATACGACGACGGATATCGAATGGTGGTCACGCTCGGCAGCTCCGTCGTCGAGCCCTCGGCCGCAACCGCCGCCACGAAGTCGACGCGGACGGTCTGGATCGACCGGAGCAGCGCCAGGCCCCCCTTGGCTGCAATCGCACGCGCAACCAGCTCCTTCGCGTCCAAGTCAGACGCCGGCCATGCCTGGCCGCGGAATGCCACCTGCTCCATGCGGCCCGCCGCCGCCGGACCGTGATGGCGTAAATCCGGCGACGACAGATCGAGCTCCGTCAACGGAATCCGATCGACCTGATCGAACCCGACGCCGGCGAGATCCTTCGCGAACACCGAGGCGTCGCCGACGAGCACGATCGACAGCCGGTCGGGCCGCAGATACTGCTGCGCGATGCGCTGGATGTCGTCGACGGTAATGGCGTTCACGCGCTCCCGATACGTCTGCAGCTCGTTCAAATCGAGGCCGTAGAAGATCGCGTTCAGCACCTGGAGCGCAATCGCGCTTGGCGTCTCGATCGTCAGCGGGAAGCTGCCGGTCAGGTACTCCTGCGCATCCGCCAGCTCGCGTGTCGAGACGCGCTGCCGCTGCAGCCGCACGATCTCCTCGACCATCAGCCGCAGCGCCTCAGCGGTCTTTTCCGACCGCGTGTCGGTCTCCGCGACAATGTCGCCCGTGTCTTTGAGTGCGTTGAGATCCGCCGACGCGCCATAGGTCAACCCGCGCTCGGATCGAAGGACGCGGTGCAGACGATTGCCCCCTTCGCCGCCGAGGATCTTCATCGCGATGTCGAGCGCGAGGTAATCAGGATGGCGCCGCGGCAGTGCGATGTTGCCGACGCGAATCTCCGTCTGCGCGGCCCCGGGGCGATCAACGACCACGACACGGCGCGTCGGCGCAGGGGGCTCGTCGGCTCGCGTCGCCGGCAGCTCCGCCCGGCGCCACGCACCGAACGCGCGCTCCGCCCCGGCAAATGCCTGGTCCGCCGTCACGTCGCCGACGATGGCGAGAATGGCGTTGTTCGGCGCAAACCAGCGCTTGTGGAACTCGAGCAGATCGTTCCGCGTGATCGCCGCGATCGATTCCGGCGTACCGGAATCCGGCTTGCCGTACGGGTGGAACCCGTAGACCAGGCGATCGAACACGACGCCGGCGAGATAGTCCGGATCGTCGTAGCTGACCTTCAATCCGGAAAGGATCTGCTGACGCTGACGATCGATTTCTTCCGGCGCAAAGCCGGGCTGCCGCGCGAGCTCCGATACCAGATCGAGGGCAAGACCCAGGCTGTCCTTCATCACCGCGGCATTGATAAAGGTGAGATCGCTGCCCGCGCCCGCGCCGATTGCGCCGCCAATCGAATCAATCGTCGTGGCAATCTGCTCGGCGTTCTTCGTCGCGGTGCCCTGATCGAGCAGGCTGGCCGCCAGATAGGCGACGCCCGGCTTGTTCGGCGGGTCCTGCGCCCCGCCGGCGCGCAGGATCAACCGGATGCTGACGGCCGGCTGCTCGTGATGCGAGACCGCAATCACCTGCAGGCCGTTGGCCAGCGTCCGTATCTGATACGGGGGAAAGTTCACCTGGCGCGCGGCAAGCGGGCCCGGCGGACGCTCCGTCGGCCAGTCGATCACCTGCGCCGGCGCCGTCGCCGCGATGGCGAGCGCGAACACGGCGTACACAGGCGTGAGAATGCGGCGCATCAGCGGGTGACCCCGCCGCTGCCGCCCTTCGGCATGATCGTGATGACGAGCCGGTTCTCGGGCGTGAAGTACTTCCGCGCGACGCGCTGCACGTCGGCCTGTGTGATGTTCATGAAGATGTCGAACTCGCCGTCGGCGGTCCTGAGGTCGTTGTGGATCACCGCCGCGTGGCCGAGCGTCAGCGCCTTGTCCTTGTTGGACTCGCGGCTGAAGATGTAGTCGCGCGCGAACTGGTTCTTCGCCTGCTGCAGTTCGGCCGTCGAGATCGGCTCGTTGCGAAGCCGATCGAGCTCCGCGATGAGCGCGTCGATCGTCTCATCCATCGTGTGGCCCGGCTGGACGATCGCCACCGCATAAAAGAGGTTCGGATCCTCGATGATGTTGCCGCCGCCGAACGCCGCGAGCGCGAGCTGCTTTTCGTAGACCAGCTTGCGATAGATGCGCGAGCTCTGGCCATCCGACAAAACCTTCGACGCAATGTGCAGCGGATATGAGTCGGGGTTGCCGTCGTAGGTGATGTGGTGCGCGATCACGACCGCGGGGAGCGGCCAGCTCTCCTCGAGGCGGACCCGCCGCTCCTTCGTCTGCGGCGGCTCCTGCGGGATGTCGCGCGGCACCGGCCGATCCGATTTCGGCACCCGGCCCAGATACTTCGTGACGAGGTCCTGGGCTTCGCGCGTGTTGAAATCGCCGACGAGCACCAGCGTCGCGTTGTTCGGCACGTAATAGGTGCGGAAGAAATCGCGGACGTCGTTGATCGACGCGGCCTCGAGGTCCTTCATGCTGCCGATCGTCGGGTGCTTGTAGGGATGGACCGTGAAGGCCTGGTCGTAAATGACCTCGTTCAACCGCCCGTAGGGCTGGTTGTCGATGCGCATGCGGCGCTCTTCCTTCACCACCTCGCGCTCGGTCTTGAACACGTCCTCGTCGATGCGAAGCGTTGCCAGGCGATCCGCTTCGAGCCAGAGAACCAGCGGCAGGTAATGCGCAGGCACCGTCTCCCAGAAGACCGTCGCGTCTTCGGTGGTGTAGGCATTGCTCTGTCCGCCGATGCTCGAGATCCACGACGGGTGGCCTTCGGGCTCCACGTTCTTGGACCCCTTGAACATCATGTGCTCGAACAGATGGGCGAAGCCGGTGCGTCCCGGCCGCTCGTTCTTCGATCCGACGTGATACCAGATCTCGGCATGCACGATCGGCGTGGAATGGTCTTCGAGAAAGACGACCCGCATCCCGTTGCCAAGGGTCGTCGTCGTGTAGTCGAGCGGCGTCGGGCGCGACGATGCCCGCAGGCCGGGATCTATCGCGAGCGAGACGGCGACTACCGCCGCTATCGCGGCAACGCGCCGTGGGATCGGATGTGGCATGAGGGTTAGGGGCCTGACCAGAGCTTCAACGATTATGGCACGGCTCTCACTTGAGACGGGCTTCGAGCGCCGCGAGCCGCGCCTCGAGATCCGAAATCGTCTTCCTGAGCTCGGGCAGCTTCCGGAAAACTGCTGACGACTTCAGCCAGTCGCGGTTGGGTATCGCCGGATACCCTGAAATGAAGGAGCCCGGCTCGACGCTGTTCGGAATGCCCGTCTGCGCAGTGGCGACGGTTCCCTTGCCGATCGTGATGTGGCCCGACACGCCCACCTGGCCCGCGAGCGTGACGGCATCGTCGATCGTGGTGCTTCCCGCGATCCCGACCTGCGCCGCCAGGAGCACGTTCTTGCCGATCGCCACGCCGTGCGCAATCTGGACCAGGTTGTCGATCTTCGATCCTGCGCCGATTCGCGTCTCGCCGACGGCGGGCCTGTCGATCGTCGCGTTCGCGCCAATCTCCACATCGTCTTCGACGACGACGCCGCCGACCTGAGGAATTTTCTGATGCGAGCCGTCGGGCCGCTTCGCGAACCCGAAGCCGTCGCTGCCGATGACCGCGCCGTCCTGCACGACGACGCGATCGCCGATGCGTACGCGCTCGCGGATTGAGACGCCGCTGTGGATCGTGCAGTCGACCCCGACCTCCGCGCCGGGACCGATGACGACATGGGGATGGACGATCGTGCGCGCCCCGATCCGCGCGCCGTCGCCGACGACCGCGAACGCTCCGACCGAGGCCTCAGGCGCGATCGCAGCGGAGGCGGACACGTCCGCAAGCCGATGCACGCCGGCGGGAGGCCGCCGCTGATCCGCGAACAGCTCCACCGCCTTCGCGAATGCGAGGTACGGATGCGGCGCGCGCAGCATCGCGCACGGCGCAGGCTCCGCCTGGTCCGACAGGATCACCGCGGACGCCTTCGTTCGCCGCAGCTCGGGCGCGTACTTGGGATTGGTGAAGAAGGTCAGGTCGCCTTCGCCGGCGTCGTCGATGCCTGTGATGCGGCGAATTTCGATCTCGCCGTCGCCCTCGAGGCGGCACGCAAGACGTGCGGCAATGTCCCGAAGCTTCAACGGCGCCAGTATATTACGGCGACTGGATCGCCGTTCGCTCGAAGAACCGCGCGAGGTGTTCGAGCTTGAGCGCGCGGGCCACGTCATCCACGTGGCGTTCACGGGCGTCCCCTTCCAGATGAATGGCACCGCGCAGCGACATCAGCGGCGCGCTCGACTCCGTCGTCCATTGAACGCCGCCGAGGCCGTGACGGGCGCCGCGGAGCGAGAGGAAGTGGCCGACGATCCGAAACGCGAAATAGTACGCAACCAGGTTCGGGCCCGGGACGAGGACGAGCACGCCGGAAGCAATGAACAGCAGCGAATCGATCACCAGCCAGAACCGGTGGCGATCGAAATCGCGGCCAAGCTGGCGGCGAAGCAGCGTCATCGCCTGAGTACCTTCGACGTCGGTGGGGTAATAGAGACATGCCGCGGTCTGACGGCGAAGATGCCAGAGGAGCCGCTGTTCCGCGATGCTCTCCGCGACCCAGCGCATTCCCTTCGCTTTCATGCGGGCGAGGAAGCTTCGCTCCTCTGCCTCGCCCTCGACATGACTGCGTCGCCGTTCGCGTTCCGCCTCCTGGATCATCGTCGTGAAGCGGGCCTTCATGCGCCGGACGAAACCGGAAGGGCGCTCCTCGCCGGGCTCTTCCGGCTCGTCGGGCACCTCACAGTACAACTCGTACCGGTCGCCCCCGACAGGCACAAGGTAGACGTCCACTACTGCTTTCTGACTTTCTTGGGAAGGTTCAGCGCGTCGACGGGCACCGCGGGCCGACCGGCGTCAATCCACGCCGCCGTGATGACTCCGACCACGTCGCCGATTGAATCCGACAACCGCCGCTCGACGATCGGCTGTACCTTCGCAAAGAACGCGTCGTAATACGCGTCGTCGTAGACGTCCTTCCCGGCGACGGCCGCCTTGTCGGCATCGAGAACAGCCTGCACGTAGGAGTAGCTGACCACGAGCGACTCGAAAATCAGCTCGCGTGCGCCCGGAATCTTCGCCGGAATTTTCGGCGCGAGCTGCAGACGCGATTGGTAGCGGGCGAAAAGGTCTGCCTCGAAGCGGGCGTGAATGCCCCACTGCCCCGTCAGCTGCCCGTCATAGTTGAGCGCGGCGTGAAACGGGACGTGCGCGTCCGCGACGTAGTGCGAGATGACGGCGGCAAAGAACTTCAGGTTGTCCCGCGAATACGGCCCCTTCTGGGTGAACGCGTCGACGAGCTGTTTGTAGATCTCCTCGGTCCGCCACGGCAGCGTGCCGTTCCGGGTCACGAACTCGAGCCCGTAGCGTTTCACGGCGGCGTCGTAATCGTGCGGCAGCTCCGTGAAGGGAGACGGACCGTACGAGTCCATGTCGACGAAATGGCGAGGCGGCTCCTCGACGAACCCGGCCGTGCGCCACAGATCCGGATCGATCGAGTGCTCGACCACCGTCGTCGTGTACTTTTCAAAGAACGGGCGGATTTCGGGCGGCAGAAGCGCGATCGCCTGCGCGGTGATGAACTTGTGCACCTCGGTGCCCCACGCCGCCGCCGGAGAAGGACACGCCAGTCCGGCGAGCATCGCGAAGACGATGACAACGTTCTTGCCCATAGGAGTACTTTACATCGCGGGGTCTAAAGACCCCGCGCTACCTTGCGACCTGTCGCCACGGTCTGAAGACCCCGCGCTACCGCGCAATGAGGCTCCGAAGCGTCCGCAGATTGCGCGCATCCCACGGATCGACGTCGCTTCGCCGCTTGCTTGCCTTGCTTTCGAGCTTCGGCGTTTCCAGCAGCATCGGCAGTCCGCTGAACCGCGGATCGTTCAACAAGCGCCGGAACGGCTCCAGGCCGAGGCATCCCCGGCCGATGTGCTCGTGACGATCGACGCGGCTGCCGCACGGTTTCTTCGAATCGTTCAGGTGAAACACTTTGATCCGATTAATCCCGACGATGCGATCGAATTGCTCGAACGTCTGTGCGTAACCCTCGCTGGTGCACAGGTCGTAGCCCGCCGTCAGCAGATGACAGGTGTCGAGGCAGACGCCGACCTTCGGCGACCCGTCGACGCATTCGAGAATCGCGGCGAGATGCTCGAACCGGTGCCCGAGATTCGTCCCCTGTCCAGCTGTGTGCTCGAGCAGAATCATCGTCTTCGACGCCGGTCGCTTCGCGAGCAGCCGCCGGATCGCGTCGCCGATCAGCCGCACTCCTCCCGCTTCGGTACCCGACGTGTACGACCCCGGATGCATCACGAGGCCGTCGAGGCCGAGCGACTCGGCGCGATCGAGCTCGTCGCCGAGCGCCACGATGGATTGCGCGCGCAGGGCGGGCGCGGCGGCGGCGACATTAATAAGGTAGCTGTTGTGCGCAACGACCGGATGGATGCCGGTTTCCTCGACGCGCTTCCGGAAAAGCGCAATCTCGTCGGGCGGAAGCTCACGGGCGCGCCATTGACCGGCGGACTTCGTGAAGATCTGCAGTGCATCGCACCGCGACGCCTTCGCGCGATCGACCGCGCGCGGCAGACCTCCGGCGATTGACATGTGGGCCCCGAGCCGCGGCATCAGTCGCCAAACACCTCGGCGTCGAACCGGAAGATGCGCGCGTCATTCTGCCAGGCGTCGCCGCGCAGTCCCGCCTTGACGCACGTCTGACGGAGGAACTGCTCGACCGTCCATCCCCATTCCGTCGCAACCTGCGGCAGCAGAAGGCCTCGGCGAGCTCCCTGCTCGGCGACGAGTCCGTGGCGTCCGATGGCAATGGCAGAAGGGTCGGCGGGATCGATTTCTTCGAGCGGGCCCAGCACCGACACTTCGACCGAGAGCTCGGCCATCTCCTCGAGCGACACGGGCGGGAACCGGGGGTCCTGGCTTGCCGAATCAGCGGCGCACCGTTCGACTTCGCCTGCCAGCCCGCGGCGGCACTCGAGCGTACCGAGACAGCCGCGAAGCTGACCGCGGCGCTTGATGGTCACGAAGACGCCGGACGCCTCCGGCAGCTCGATCGCAAGCGCTTGCGGCTCACGCTGCCCCGTCACCTGCGCGGCGATCGATTGCCTTGCCAGCGAGAGCAGCGCGCATTTCTGGGACTCAGTGAGCATGCGTCAACGTTCCGAGCGCAGCCGCCATGTAGCCGACGACGCCGTCGTAGTCGCCGGAGATCTCGCCGGAATGGCCGTACTTCAGCACGCGCCCGCTCGTGGCGCCAAGCGCCTTCGCGGCGTTCATCACCGCGATGGCCGCGCCACCCCCGCACGCGACGTAGCGTCCTCGCTCGTGCTCGGGATACTGCTCGAAAAGGTCGAGCAGCCCGTCGGGGTCGAACGCGTTCACGCACTGCTGCACGCGTGAATCCAGCTTCGCCGCGGTCTTCGCGTCCAGGTAATGCGAAAGATCCGTGCTCGCAACGAGGAGCGCCCGCCTGCCCGTAAACGCCGCTGCGATCGTCCGTCCGAGCGCGTCGATCGTCTCGCGATGCTGGAAGCCGATGAGCAGCGGAACGATCGGCACCTCCGGCAGCACGCGCTTGAGAAATGGCAGCTGCATCTCGAGCGAGTGCTCGCGGCGGTGCGCCTCGGGAAGCGCGTGTACGATCGGCGACGCCGACACAGCGCGCGCGCCAGCCTCGTCGATGCGCGCCGGACCGAGCGGCGTCTCGAAGACACCGTTCGGCCAGAGCGCGGCGCCATCGAACGGGACGAAATGCGACGGCCCGACGAGCACGACGACGTCGAATACCCTCCTTGCGACTGCGCTGTACGCGTAGGCTCCAACGGGGCCCGAAAACATGATGCCCGCATGCGGAGCGATGATCGCGGTGATCTCTCCCTCGATCGTCGCCGGCGCCGCGTCGAGATAGGCGTCAACCTCTCGCGCCAGCGCTTCCCGCGTGCCGGGATACCACGTGCCAGCAACTGCGGCGGGCCTGTTCATGGTGTACCCTGAAGCCTTCCTATGACCACGTTCACCCGCACGGACGTCGAACGCGTCGCGCACCTCGCGCGGCTTGAATTGACCGACGACGAGAAGGATCTGTTCGCGCGGCAGCTCGCCGGAATCCTCGCGTATGCAGAACAGATCCAGCGCGTGCCAACCGAGGGCGTTCCGCCAACCTCGCATGCCGGCGAGGCGGCCATGATGCGCGACGACGAGATCCGGCCTTCACTTCCGCGTGAGGCATCGCTGGCAGCCGCGCCGGATGGGGACGTCGGCGCCGGACTCTTCAAAGTACCACGGGTGCTCGGGTGAGCGGCACGCCGAAAACCGCACGCGCGATCCGGGATGCCATCGCGGCCGGCGATGCCACCGCGGCCGGCGTCTGCCGGGCGGCGCTCGACAGCATCACCAGCTTCGATCCGGCCCTCAACGCGTTCCGCACAATCTCAGCCGACCGGGCCCTGGCCCGAGCGGTTGAGCTCGACGCGCGCCCCGACAAGGCGTCGCTGCCGCTGCTCGGCGTGCCGATCGCGCTCAAAGACAACATGTGCACGCGCGGAATCGCGACCACCGCGTCTTCACGCATCCTCGAGAACTACGTTCCGCCGTACAACGCGACCGTCGTCGAGCGGCTGGAGGCGGCGGGCGCGGTGATCGTCGGCAAGACGAACTGCGATGAGTTCGCGATGGGATCCTCGACGGAAAACTCCGCCTACGGACCGACGCGCAACCCGTGGGCGATCGATCGCACGCCCGGCGGATCGAGCGGAGGATCGGCGGCCGCCGTCGCGGCCGGTATGGTTCCGCTCGCGCTGGGCTCGGATACGGGTGGCTCCATCCGCCAGCCCGCCGCGCTCTGCGGCATCGTCGGATTCAAGCCTACTTACGGTCGCGTGTCGCGCTATGGCCTGATTGCCTTTGCGTCGTCGCTCGATCAGATTGGGCCGTTCGCGACGACCGTTGACGACGCGGCGTTGGTGATGGATGCCATCGCAGGCGCGGACCCCTGCGACTCGACGGCGTCCGGCGCACCAGTGCCGAGATTCGCCGAGTCGCTTGGGCAGACGGGGCTCGCTGGCACCCGGATAGGTGTGCCCCGGCACCTGCTTTCTGAAGGCGTCGACGCGGATGTCATGCGCGCGTTCGACGATGCGATCGCGGTCGCGCGCGACCAGGGCGCCGAGGTGATCGACGTCGAGCTGCCCTACAGTCCGCAGGCGATTCCGGTTTACTACATCATCGCCACCGCCGAGGCGAGCGCGAATCTCGCGCGATACGACGGCGTGCGCTACGGGCTGCGCGCCGAGGAAGCGTCAGCGCTCATCGACATGTACGAGCGCACTCGCGGCGCCGGCTTCGGGCGTGAGGTGAAGCGGCGAATCATCCTCGGCACGTATGTGCTCAGCGCCGGCTACTACGACGCGTACTACCGAAAGGCGCAGCAGGTGCGCACGCTGATTCGCCGGGATTACGATCGCGCGCTCGAGCGCGCCGACGTGATCGCGCTGCCGACAAGTCCGACTGCGGCATTCAAGCTGGGAGAACGCACGGAGGACCCCGTGCAGATGTATCTGTCGGACGTCTTCACCGTCAGCGCAAATCTCTCGGGACTGCCAGCCATCACGGTGCCGTGCGGCTTCACCCGCGCGGAACTGCCGATTGGCATCCAGCTCACCGGACGCGCGATGGACGACGCGAACGTGCTGCGCGTAGCGGACGTCTACGAGCGCGCGACGTCGTGGTCCGCCCGGCGTCCCGCGCTCACCGCTCACAGCTAAGAGCTGACTTACCGGACGATGGCCGTCGACCGCGTCCCGCGGACGAGCAGCCAGACGAGGAACCCAACCACGAGGAACGGCAGGAGCGGCACGGCCACGAGGGCGGTCAGCGCGAGTCCCACGACCACGAACACGATCGCAAGGATCGGCAGCACCACGATCGTCGCGATACCACCGACGATCAACTTCAAGAGCAGCAGCGGAAGCAGCAGGACGAAGAGCAGCAGCCGGAGCGGCAACAGGACGATCCAGAGCACCGACTTCACGAGCGTCGCCATGATGATCAGCGCGGCAACGATGGCAAACCCCGCAACGGCCAGCATCACGAGTTCCATCACCGTACGCCCTCTCTGATGCCCGGGACGGGCATCTAAGCGGACTTACGCGCCGTGGATTCGAGAAGTTCCGGCGTGCGGAGCTGGTCGACCGGGCCGTGGGGAGCGTCGGGTGTCAGGTAGGTCACGCCTCGGCGGCGGAGCTTCGGGAACACGAAGACGACGCAGAAGCCGACGAAGAGCGCAAGCAGAACGATGATGCTGACGGCAAGTGCTTCCAGCACCGCCAGCACCGGCCTCACCCCTTGCGCACCTCTCGGCCCGCGCCATCGTAGCCTGCGGGCAGTGTGTACTGGATGACCCCGGAGCGCACTTCCTCCATCGCCACCCGTTCGAGCTTATGCGGGTGCTGCGCGCCCCGCTCGAGCCGCGGCAACGCCCCGCGACGAAGCTGCTTCGCGCGCTGCGCCGCGACGTCGACGAAAAGAAACCGGCTGGTGATCGGAGCGGCCGGGTGTGTCTCGCCCGGCTGCGTGCGTTCCGGATCCTGCTGCGCCATAAGCCTTTCAGCGTACCTGAAAGCGCGCGAAAGCGCTACTCACGGGCCGGCAGGACGCCGGCCCGTGCGCCGCAGTCCGGCTGTTATTCGGTGATCGCGATCTGCTTTGGCTTCACTTCTTCGCGCTGAGGCAAACGGACCGTCAGCACGCCGTCCTTGTAGGACGCGCGGATGCTCGACGCGTCGACCGTGGCCGGGAGCGCGAACGACCGGCTGAAGGTGCCGTAGAACCGCTCGAACCGCTGGAACCGATCGCGCGGCACTTCGGTTTCGAACTTCCGCTCACCCTTGAGCGTGAGGACGTTGTTCTCGAACGTCACGCTGATGTCTTCGCGCTTCATTTCCGGGAGCTCGGCCTTGATGACGACCTCGTGGTTGTCCGTTTGGTAGATATCGACGGGCGGCACCCACGAGCGGGCGTTCCCTTCGCCGCCGACGAAATTGGAGAACATGTTGTTGAGCCGCTCGATCTCCATCGACGCCAGATCGCCAACCGGATTCCAACGAACTAGAGTCATTTCTTGAACCTCCTCAATTCCTGGAAGGCGCCTCGTGGGCCTTCATGGGGAATAATGTAGGACATATCTTAGTGCCTGTCAAGCATCTAACATGCGCTTAATGCACTCATATCTGGTAACGTTCCTCAGCTGCGCTCTGACCCCCTTTTCCCGCACGTCGAGTCGGCGCCTCCGCTGGCTCCGTTTTTCCGTGTACCCGCTACAATCGCGTCTGTGACCCGCATCTTTCTCGAACGCCGCGATATGGACGATGAGGTGCGGCGGCTCTTCGAACGGCTGATCCAGTCGGAACATCCCAGCGCCTCCGCCGAGTGCACACCGCCGATCGACGTGTTCGAGACGACGGACGGCATCGAAGTGGTCCTCGATGTGCCTGGTGTCGTCGCCGATCAGATTCAGGTTGTCGTCGCGCGCGAGACGCTCGTGGTCATGGGCCGGA